>Ga0247837_1004971_pt1 | contig 20619 bp, 17 predicted proteins | sample LaCtaG_2_FD_187115 | JGI IMG/M metagenome (GOLD analysis project Ga0247837, IMG submission 187115) | Freshwater microbial communities from meromictic Lake La Cruz, Castile-La Mancha, Spain - LaCruzMarch2015_14.5m | ecosystem: Environmental > Aquatic > Freshwater > Lake | place: Spain: Castile-La...
CTGTGCTGTCCACTGTGGTTTTTCGACCGCCGCAGCCTCCGCCGAGGAAAGAATCAAGCGGACTGCTCCTGACTACTGCGCACGGCAACCGCATTCCCGCTATTTTCCTCAACAAAGGCGCCCCCCACACCCTGCTTCTCAGCCACGGCAACGCTGAAGACCTGTGGCGGATTGCAGACTGGGCGCGAGCCCTGCTGTTCCCCAACATACGCGCCAACATCATGCTCTACGAGTACACAGGCTATGGAGACGGACAAAGACCCTGCGAAGCATTCGTTTACTCAGACGCAGAAGCCGCAATGTGGCTGCTCACAGAGTCACTGCAAGTTCCTTTGGGGGAAATTGTGCTGTACGGGAGGTCGCTGGGGTCAGGGCCGACCTGCTACTTAGCTGAAAAACACGCAAATATCAGCGGAGTGATCCTGGAAGCGCCCATTACCTCAGTCCTGCGAGTAATTGCGGACTTCCGCTTCACTTTCCCCGGCGACATGTTCCCAAACATCGACCGAATGCGTAACATCACCTGTCCTTTGCTGCTTTTGCAAGGCAGCAGGGACGAAATCGTGCCTCTATCGCACAGTGAAGCGCTCCTGCAGGCCTGTCCCAGCCCAAAGAAGCAGCTAGTCTTCATTGAAGGCGCAGGCCACAATGACATCCAGGCTGTCGCAGGACTGCCTTTGTTTCAGGTCATACAGCAGTTCCTAGACTCATTGTAGTTAGCAGATCTGTAAGTGTTCGTCAGAGCTGCAGGGCAGGGCTGGGAGGCAGGGGATGAGGACGCTTTGGAAGGTGGACAGTGCTAAGCGGCCTATGCCTGAGGTGTGTTGATAGTAGATATGGTCGTTCCAGTACTGAGGACTGCTGTCCTGCCATGCACACTTCAACTCCGCTTTCCTCACAATGGAGACTTTCAGCTCGCAAAGGCTCATTTTCACAGCAAAGGCTCCTGCCATATACACCAACTCGTCCTGCACCAGCACTGAAGCGCACTGCCAACACCTGGTAACGGGCAAAACTATGTCTATCACGGTATAGCGCCGTTCGCGTATACTGAATATCTCCATAGAGTCACAATCAACACCGCCGCAGAGGTATATGTGGTCTAATCGAGCGCAAGGATTGAATAGGTGTCTGGAATTGTTCATTGATGGTAGACTGCGCCAGCGCTTGGTGGCAATGTGGTACTCCTCCGCCTTGCGCAAAGTATGCGTATTCACTCCTCCAAACACATACACTGTCCCTACATAGCACACCATCCCTTGACTATGTCTGCCTGTGAGCAAGTTCCCAGTCCTACGAACACTTCCTCCGTCGATATTGAGCAGGAAGGCTGTCGCTGCAGCGCTCAGCTCCAAACCTCTCGTGTCTTTTAGCACGATTTCCAGTCCCCCGCAACAAAGCAAGTGACCTGTGGGAAGATACACTGAGGTGCAGTGCACTGCAGGTGCTAAGGACTGCAGTGGAAACCGTCTCCACACTTCTGCCTTGCAGTCAAACAGCACTACTTCATTCTCTCTAAACACTGCTAGTCGGCCCCGGGACTGAAGCTTGAGTCTGCAGGCTTGCTTTGCTGATACTGTAGAGGGGTAATAAGGAGGATCTGGACTGCAAAGGACTCGTAGCAGCTCATCCCAGAGCTCTGTAGTCTGTTCTACCTTTGTCCAGAGCACACAGACTAGGCCTGCAGAGCGTAGGACGTCTCGTACGTCCAGCATTTTGCACACCTCTAGGACTGACCTGAAGGTATCCATTATATCTACCTGCTCTACTTGCAGATATGCTCTATGTAGAGCCGAGCACAATTGCAAATTAATATAACGTCTGGGACTACCCATGAAAGCGATACACAATATAGACTTGGGAGTCGTCTCTAACTCCCGCCTCATGCAGGGACATATAGGGATCAAGCATTCGGCCTTGAAAGAAAGCTCTGCAGGGGCGACCAATCTCGAAGCTTCTCTGCAAATGCTCAACTGGGTCTGAATCCCAGCAGTCAATAAGCCTGGTGCTGCAGCCGATTTGAGACTGGACATGAATTCGGAGAGGCTGAGCGGTAAAGGCCTCAAGTGGGACTAATTCTAGGGGAGTTTTGTAGTGGAAGTACGCACTACTGCATATGCGTTTGCCATGTGTCGCTAGGTAAAACCTCTTAGGATCCACAGATAAGGAAGTAGCCACTCGGGTAAGGAGTTCCTGGACCGATTCTTCGTGTATACGAGAGAAAGTGAACGTAGAGGTCTGATATTGCACTCGATACACTGATATAGGAAGGGCAACCAGCAGGAGAACAGAGCCGCTGCAGACTCCCTGGGCCTCCAGTGTCCTTTCCCCTGCTAGTTCCTTCCCTGCGAAATACAATTGCGACTCAACCATACCTGCATTTTTGGCATTCAGTAGGTGTAGCAGGACTTGAGGGAGTGCTTGCAGCTCTATGGTCACCTGTACAGTCCGTCGTAGTGACTTCACTCTGATAGTTTCCATTATGCGAGGAGTTCATACAGACAAATGTCTAACAAGCAGCCTATATTCCTACAGACGACAGAGTAGCATAGGACTACTTGCCTCGGGCTGCCAAGTTCTTGAGACGCTCATACAGCTCTCTGCTGATCCCACTGAGTGAAACCAACTTCTTCTCCGCACTGAACTCCCTCTGCGCCGTCTCATTCTCCCGCCCGACTTCCCACACTGCCAGTGCCCACAGCTCCCTACTGCCTCTCCTCAGACTCTCCGCCAGGTCCACAAGCTCTTCAAAGCTCACTCCCGAGGCCCAGTCCTGTTGATACTTCTGAGTGAGTTGCTCCAACTTCCTCGCGTTCCTCACTATGAGTGACTTGGGAGCATTGTAGGTCCTGCAGTTGTCCCATATGAGTTGCAAGTCTGCACAGACCTCCTCCATAGTCCTGTAGAGGCCGACCTCCAGCTTGTAACTCACGATGCCCAGGTCCATTGGGTGTGCGATTATCTCGGGGTAGTCGGGTAAATTTAAGGTCTGGTAGTCAACCGCATCTAGGAAGTCAATGCTTTCCGGCTGGTTCTCGAGCTGGGAAAGTATCCATTTCGCGCTCGTTACTTCCCTCGCTGTTAGCCCGCCTTTGGACATTTATGGGGAATGTTAGTGCTAAGGACTGGGAAAATGCAGAGTCTTGCTAGCTGCTGCGCTTGCACTAGACTAGCTTGTCTCCCAGCACTTCAAAGCAAAGGTCTATTCATGATCCTGGCATATAGCTGTTTTGTAGAGTCCGGTAAGGCTGCGGACTGGGCGAGAATGACTCTAGGAGACCGGCTTTATGGAAAAGCGACACAGCAGCATCCTTTTACCAATTGCTTTTGCAGCTAAAGGCGTCTTCCACCCAATAGTCAAATACTTGTTGACAGGAAACAACTACACACTTCGCTTCTATCAACACTGTAGCAGAGCGGCTTTTCCTCTAAGCCACTTTCTACCTAAGTCAAGTTTGCGGCAATTCCCACTTTAACTTTGGGTTTCCAGTAGCGCAGTTTTAAACAGGCCAAGCCTCCCACTTCTACCTACATCAATCCCTCCCCGCTTATCAGCGTCCTCACCCGTCACTATTCTTTCTATGCATTTGTGCAAATTGGAGATTAAATATAATATGCAAACCGTCTACCGAACCTTGACCTACACGAGCGGCTCCCGCTACGAAGGTAACCTCATCGGCGAGAAAGCGCAAGGTAGAGGCACCTACTGGTCCTCAGAAGGCTGGAAATACGAGGGTGAATGGGACAATGACCAGAAGCACGGCTACGGAGTCTTGACCATGCCGAATGGAGGCAAGTACGAAGGCAACTACTTCCGAGACAAGATGCACGGGAAAGGCAAAGAGACCTTCAACAGCGGGAATGTGTATGACGGAGACTATTTCATGGGAAGAAGACGGGGTATGGAGTGATGAGGTATGCGGGTGGGGACCGGTACGAAGGCCATTGGAAGGACGGCTTGGGAGAAGGGTACGGAGTGATGAACTTCAGCAATGGAGTGAGATATGCAGGGCACTGGCACTTGGACAAGTACCACGGCTTCGGGGTGATGGAGTACCCTGATGGGAAGAAGTACTCGGGAGAGTGGCAGAACAACGTGAAAGCAGGCCAAGGCACTATGAATTACTCAGACGGGATGGTATACACCGGGGACTGGGTCAACAACTTGGGACACGGCAATGGACATATTGTCTTTCCCAATGGAGAAATGTATAGCGGCACCTGGGTGAATGATAAGTATGACGGCTTTGGCCTGTATAGCTGGCCTGACGGTAGACGCTTTGAGGGCACTTACGTGGCAGGGAAGAAGCATGGAAATGGGAAATTCACCAGTCCTGATGGCACCACTTGCGCTGGAAATTGGGTGAATGGAGTCCAGCAGAGAAGCGGAAACGACTCGCTCAGCAATCAAGACGCAAGAGCAATTGCCAGTCTATTCATCATCATGCAGCGCTCTGAAGAGTACATCTTCAAGCTAGGGTAATAACATGCGGAAGGCAGCCAGCAAAACAGTTCTTTATGGCAACGGGGCACGCTACGAAGGCACAGCCCTAGATGACGTAGCCGAAGGCCAGGGCACTTACTACTCCCCGCAGGGTTCCACCTACGAAGGCACTTGGCAGAACGGCACTCGGCAAGGGACCGGCACAATGACGTGGAGCGATGGAGCGAAGTACGACGGAGCGTGGGTGAAAAACTGTTCGCAGGGACAAGGCACACTGGTGGAAGCTGACGGCAGTGTGTATGTGGGCGAATTCGTGGATGACCGGAAACAAGGCAAAGGGGTAATGAAGTTCGCCAATGGAAACACGTACGATGGCTTTTGGAAGAATGGAGTGATGGAAGGGTACGGAATTATGAAGTATCGAGATGGCGGGTTCTATGCAGGGGAGTGGATCAATAACAAATTTCACGGCTACGGAGTCTTAGAAATTCCAAATCGATACAAGTACAGAGGACCTTGGGTCGAGGACAAGCGACACGGCCAAGGCTATCAAGTCTACGCTAACGGGTCAGTGTACTTGGGAGACTGGGTGGGAAATATGAGGGAAGGACAGGGAGAACTGACGGAGTTGAACGGAGCCAAGTACAAAGGCTCCTGGAAAGCGGATATGTTCCATGGATACGGGATGTATCGGTGGGCGGACGAAAGCAGGTACGAAGGCAACTGGCAGGCGGGGCTAGAGCACGGCGAAGGCCAATACTCCGACTCCCACGGCAAGGAAGGAGCCGGGGTTTGGAAGGAAGGCATCCGCATGCTGTAAAGCTCGCTACCTCTTATACATAACTCTTGGCACTGACTTGGTTCTAGCCAAATGTTGGCTTTCTCCAGTGCTGCTGTCTCTTCGTGTGACCAAAACGTGTCGAAGTTGAGACTGTCTTTGAGTCCAGAACTGAAGTTTGGTGCGGCTTTTGCCTGTGGTGAAGTGGGGCCGCCCAGAGTCTTCGAGCTGAAGTCCCAATTCCGCATCCACTTCCGCAAGCTTTAATCTCCATTGTTCTATTTTCCTCAGTGAGTGCTGAGTGGCAGATCTGAGTGCAGAAGGGATGGGATCGGACCTGTCTATTTAGGCAAATACGCGTTTTTTTAGCCTTAAGGACACTTCTAGCCGCTGCCAACTCCCCTCCGACAGACTCTCTCCTAGGCTCTTCCCCCAAAAAGCCTGATATCAGACTGTACTTCTCCTGTATATTTTCTACCTTAAAGAACTTGTCCAAGTTGTCCAGCTTATGCTTCTCCGTACCCTCCTCAAACCCCTTCTGCGACATGTACTTCAACATACCCTGACTCAACTGTTCTCTTAACTCCGTCCTTAAGAAGCTCTTTCCAGACTGTCCCCCAGTCTCATAGTTAGGAGTGCTGGAGCGCTGGGAAGCCGGGGAAACGCTGTTTTTCCGGTAGTCCTGCATTTGTCGGTTGACAGTGGGTCCGAGTCCCTCCCCGCGCTTGATGCGGTGCAGGCGTTCTTCAGAGCAAGTACTGTTCAGACCTCACATGAAGTAGCGCAGCGAGTTCTTCCTGAGTCTACTGTCTGCGTGGAAGTTCCTATCGCCATATCTGCTCATCTCTACTTATTATCAGCCCACGGCTGTCTCTGGTCCTCAGGCGGCAGCGTGTAGTTGGCAGGGTCATCCTCGAGCGGGGGCGGCGGCACGGAGGGGCCTGGGGAGTCCACAAAGAGCTGCCAATTGATCATGGCGACTAGCAGTCTTTGGGTCAGTTCGCAGTCTCCCAGTGCTCGATGTCTCGCGCCGCTCCTGTCCCTGCGCACTGAAAAGTACCTGCAGGCCCGCTCCAGCTCCAAGTTGCGGTTGCAGAAGGCGAGCTTGATGAAACTCAACGTGCAGAAGGTGCTGCGTGTGAGCGCCAGACAGTCGCCATTGTCGCGGTTCACTCTGTCCAATTCACTGTCCAGGAAGGACATGTCGAAGGCAATGTTGTGCCCCACCAAAGTGACGTCCTCCTGAGGACCGATCCAGGCCAGAAACTCCCTCAATGCCTCTGCAGGAGGCGGCTTGTCAGCCAAATCACAGGGGTAAATCCCTGTCAGCTTAATGATTTCCTCGGGCAAAGCCTTGGGCGGTTTGGACATTCTGTGGAAAGCCCGTCTCGTTTCCAAGTTGATCAGTTCCAACGCGCCGACTTCAATGATGTGGTCGGAGTAGGGACTGAAGCCTGTGGTTTCCAGGTCCAGCACTATCAGTCGAGGGGTGCAGGGCAGGTGCTTGTGGTAGTTCGCCTTGGTCAGGTTGCTCCGAGGCTGGAACGTCATTATAAGGGCGGCCCTAACACCTTGGTGCCCATTGCCGCATTGCTAATGTGACTTGACGCATAGGGCTCCTTATTGGGAACTGTAGGGAAAAGTGCATAAACGCAACATGTAGCAGGGAAATAGTGACAGATTGGTCTAATTTCGCCTATATTTGCAGCTTGATAATAGGAATAGAAGGCGGTAAGACCATTAAAGACCCGCTACACTTTGGACGTTTATGTGCACTGAGGAAAGAACGCTTGAACTCTCTATAGACTGTTCAACTGCTGTCAGTCCTTTCGCGAAGATCGTGCCCATTTGATCTATGCAAGCTTTGCAGCACTCACTAGTCCTAACCCTTAGACTACAGTCTAGCACTCAGCCCAATTAGCTAAGTACTGCATAGCTGTGCTGAGGCCTGTCACTGTAGTGCTATTACATATTAGCGCGGAGAAGCCCACACCTGCGGCACGTCACTGAGGTCCAAACTGTCCTCTTGCAGTCGTTCTCTGTACTCGTTGAGGGTCATCTGCAGGTCCAAGAGGCGAGTATTGAGAGTGCCAATGTGGCGCTCATACGCCACCCGCTGTCGTTGATAGTTGGCTTTCTCAGAGGTCAGCAGTGCTGCATTCTGCTCCAGCGCCCTCGTCCTCAGCGACATCCGCTCCAGTTCCTGTCTCAAATAAGTGACTTCATCAGGGGTTTGCGAGGGTATTGGGGGTGCGTGCTGTATTGTGTCGAAGTACAGAATTGCTGCATCCAAAGTGCCTAGGAGGCCTCTGCCCGGCTTTCTCTGTGTGAGTGGAGGGGAAGTGGGCGGACTGGAAGCCTCAGTGCTGAGGCCTCTGTGGTCTCTGCGAGGAGCAGAAAAGGGCGCTCTGTCCTGGGACAGCGGTTTGGAGAGCGGGGCAGAGCCGGAGTAGGCGCGCTGGTGATTGGGGACGTGTCTTGGACTCAGTACTCGGTAGGAGTTCGAACGCACACGTCTGTGACTAAACTCAAACAGCTCTTCCTGCCGCTTAATTCGCAGTCCTGTAGCCATGTATAAGCTATGGCAGTGCTACTCTCTATTGCGTGGTCTCAGGACAGTGAAGCCAGCGTATCTGCCTGCAGTCTACAGCAGACTAGCGTCAAGAGGAGATAAGATGGGGGAAATTTTAAGGCATAAAGTCGCACTGGGAACGAAGAATACGCTACAAAGGCATAAACCACTTCCGTATTCCCCACAGTGTTCATAAATATCCTCCATCTAATACTTCCCCTAGGCTTTTTCTCTGAACTCCTCACCTCTTTGCCTTCGGCTGGAGGTGAACTTTACCTATATCTTTACTAGGAAATCCCTGCAACTGCGACAGTGTTTTGGTGAGAAAAGGGTTTTCACGTATGGTTAATACAATTAGTTAGTATGGGCGCTTGCTGCTGTACAAGAACATCAGACCCGGGGGAGAAGACCATTGTAGACGAAGGCGTGAGTCTAGTCGCTCAGTCTCCGTCTCAATCGCAAAGAAGAACTAGTACACGTGGGAGTGTGAGTTCTGGGTACTGTGAGGCTGCCTCGGCTACTCGAAGCTCTCAAGTCAAACCAGCAGAGGAAAAGCAGCTAATTGTCTCGATGCTGCAGCGAAAGCCACTATTCGCTGACTGCACCGCCAATGATTTGGAACCATTTGTGGAGGCTATGGTCCTCTTCGAACTAACACAAGGGGAAATCATAGTTCTAGAAGGCAAAGCTCCCCAATATTTGTTTATCATCTCCTACGGTCGCATTGGACAAATGACCAAGGGCAAAGTCCAAGGGGAGATTTCACGAGGGGAGGATTTCTGCATGAACTCGTTCCTCACAGACTCTCCCAGACTCGTCACTGCTATGACTCTCGACCCGACAGGACTGTGGGCTATCGATAGAGCCACTTTCGACCAGCTTTTCCTACTGTTCAAAAGCGGCGAAGGAACTCGAGTGAAAAACTACCTAGACGGCGCAGGGGTGTTTATGGGCCTACTGCCAGAGCAGAAGGAGTCACTACAGGAAGTCATGGCAATGTTCCGTCTCCAAGCGAATGAAACCATAGTCGAGGAGAACACCCCCGGAGACGCGTGCTTCATTGTAAAGGCAGGCACTGTGGCTTGCAGCAAAGACGGAAAGGAAATCAGGAGGTTGGGACCTGGGGAGTTGTTTGGGGAGCAGGCGCTGTTGAATGGAGGCCACAGGACTGCGACAGTGCGCACTGTCACTGCCGTTGTCATGTGGAAAATCGAAAGAATGGACTTGGTCTTTGCACTTGGGGACCATTTGGACCGCATAATGTACCGCAATTGTATACGAATCGCATTTGACGGAAACCCGATCCTGTCACGTCTAAGCCAGCAGCAGAAGGAAAAAGTGATCGCTCGTATGCGGATAATCGTGATAAACCAGGGCGAAGTAGGCATAGTGAACAAGTCAGACCAGCTCTTCGTCGTGCTGCAAGGGGCTCTGCAGTCCACCACAAATCCAGCCAAGACCTTGCAGACCTTCTCCATACTGGGAGCCTTGCTTGAAGCCAATAGTCAGGCGAAGGGAGAGTCGGAGCACTTTGTTGCGACTTCTGAAACTGCAGCCATTGCTTCGATCGAGCTATGCACTTTGGAAAGACGCCTGCAAGGCTCTGTGTCTGCATCTGTGGCCCGCAAGCCTACCTTCGAGGACCTGAAGAAGATTCCGCTGTTTATGAACCTAAGTGAAAGTCTGCTCCAGTCCTTAGTGAAATACGCAGCTGTGCGGTCCTTTTCCCCTAACGAGGTGATTGTGAGTGAGAAAGACAGTGGCAATTCGCTGTTTGTAGTGGTCTCTGGGGAGGTGAACGTCACTCAGAAGAACTACTTCATCCGCACTATGGGCGTTTTGGACTACTTCGGGGAAAGAGCGCTTCTGTCCGCTGGGAAGAGGACAGCGACTGTGACAGCCAAGACGGACACAATCTGCTGGAGCTTTGAAAAGGGGAAGCTGCAACTGACCTACAAGAACGACAGTTTAAAGCCGATTTTCCTCGCCAGAATAGCGCTCCAAGACACTGATCCCCAACTCACCGACCTCATAGTTGTCAAGTACATACCTGCGGATGTGCCCGGGGCGCCCTTTCTGGTGGTGCACTCTACCAAGTTGGAGTTCTATGTGATGCAAGTAGTGGACAGGGCGGCACTCAACCCGACAGGACTGCGCGATTTGGAGATTGAGAAGCAGTTGCTGCAGAGTCTCTACCACCCTTTCTTCCTCCGCTACATCAAGTCCTTCGACGACCGTCGCTTTTCCTACCTCCTCTCCATGTATGAAAACGGCTCAACCCTGTTCGAAGTGCTTCGAGACTTCGGTCGGGAACTGACCGAGGAGGAAGCGAAGTTCTACCTCTCTTGTTTGATACTCATAATGGAGTTTCTGCACACTCGCAAAATCTGCATCCGCAACCTCAAGCCTGAAAACATACTCATAGACTCTACTGGGTACCCACTGCTTGCAAACCTGGAGTACGCTAAGGTGATGAGTGAGAAGTCCTTCACAATGGTGGGCACGCCGCACTACCTGGCTCCTGAAATGATAACAAAGAAGGGGTACGGCCTGGAAGTGGACTACTGGAGTCTTGGCGTACTACTGTATGAAAGTCTTTACGGCAAAGTCCCTTTCGGGGACACAGAGCAGTCTCCCATGAGGATATATAGTGAAATTTTGAACGGGGAGGTGAACTTCCACAACCAACTGAGTCCTCGCGTTAGAGAGGTGATCACCAGTCTACTGGAGCAGCAGCCTGCTCGTAGAGCCAACGGCTCCCTGTCTAAACTCAAGAAACTGCCTTGGCTTGAACGCATGGCCTGGGTGAGCGCTACACAGGACTCTTTGATAGGTCGGAAGGCGAAAGCGCCCTACCAGCCCCAGGGCAAAGACCTCAAACAGATGCTACCGCGGGCAATGGCGAAGGGGGAGACAACGCAGCACGCCCTTAGCGTATTATCTATGTAGAGGAAGATGCTTGGAAGGTTCTGCGTCAAAGACGGACATAAAGCAGCGTTACTGCCTAGTTAAGGTGAGTAAATAGCCGCAATTTGAGTAGTATGATAGGACAGGCTAGTTGGCTTTGAGAGGATTGGCGCTTCTTTTGACACTTGTTTCCGCCTCAAACAACCACTAACTTTCTACAGCTAGTGATGCTGCCCAGCCTAATAGCTTCTGCTCGGACATTTCTCAGTGGGAGCAGCCTCTGTAGCAGTGGGAAGATAGACGAAAGTGCATCTAAAAGCCTATGAATATAGGCAAACTGCCAATTCAGTCCACTTATTTCCTTTAACAGTCTAATATCTCTACTATCCCATCAAGTCGAAATACAGTACTAAAGCCATTCCTGCAAGTCCTTTGTTCTGCACTACACATATAGACATAGTCAGATCCCAGCAGTTCGAGCTCTCAAAGGCAGTAATTCACTTGCAATAGAGGTCTGTGGAGGCCAATCTGAAGCGAGTGGCTGCCATCTTCAGGTAGTGTCCTTTGAGCTTATAAGTCCATTTCTGGAATTCTTTGATAACCTATCTCTCGGCGAGAGTGGAAGTCTTCCAAGCGTTTACTGGTAACCCGTTAATCTAAAGAATGGGAGCCTGCTGCTGCAACCGTCTATGCGACCAAGCAACCACAGGAAGTCTTCTCTCCTCAGAGCACCAGCCAGAGGCTTTACCCAACAGCAGTCCTCGCCAGCTGAAGCGCCACCGAGAACCCTCTCGCTGCAGATTGGACTTCGCGGGGTACCGTGAGGTCAACTCTGCAGTGCTCACCACTCCCGAAAAGTCCGCAGACGATCGAACTCTCATAGTCCTGATGCTGCAGCGGAAGCCGCTTTTCGCAGACTGCGAGGCGCAAGACTTGGAGTTGTTCGTGGAGGCTATGAGTCTGTTCGTGCTGAAGCCTGGGGAAACTGTGTTCGAAGAAGGGAAAGTTCCGCAGTACTTATTCGTATTGGCGTATGGCAGACTGGGGCTTTGCTGTGAAGGCAGAAGTCTGGGCGAAGTGTCTCGTGGGGACGAAGTCAGTATGGATTCTTTCCTCGACGAGACTCTCAGGACTACCACAACTGTGGCAACTGAGGACACAGGACTGTGGGGTATTGACAAAGACACGTTCGGCCAGTTACTAGCGCAGTTCAAGCGGGAAGAAGCAGCCCGACTCAGGACCTATCTGGACAGTGCGCCTGTCTTCATGGGCCTGACTCCTGAGCAGAAGGAGTCCTTACAGGAAGTCATGGAGATACTGAGACTGGAAGCTGACCAGCTAGTTGTGCAGCAGGACGCACTGGGGGACTCGTGCTTCATCATCAAGGCAGGCACTGTGTCTTGCAGTAAGAATGGAGTGGAGGTGAGGAGACTGGGACCAGGGGATCTGTTTGGGGAGCAGGCCTTGCTATACGGAGGCCGCCGCAGCGCTACAGTCCGCACAGTGACCGCATCCGTCTTATGGAAAATCGAGCTTGAGGACCTGACCTACGTCCTGGGAGACCACTTAGACCGAGTAATGTATCGCAACTCCATTCGAATCGCATTTGACGGAAACCCGCTTTTATCCCGTCTCAGCAACAAGCACAAAGACAGAATCATCTCCCGCATGCGAATAGTCACCTTCAACCGAGGAGAACTGGGGATAGAATACAAATCAAAGCAACTCTCTGTGGTACTGCAAGGAAGTCTCCAGTCCGTCACGAACCCTGCGAACACCCTTCAGACCTTTGCTATCCTGGGAGACTCAGCAGAGACTAATAGTCCATCCAGACCAACGGAGAGTTTTACTGTCATTTCCGATACTGCGGTTATTGGATGTATTGATTTGTCCACGCTGGAATTGCGTCTTCAGGGCTCGATTTCCTCGGCTATTGGCAGCAAGCCGACACCCGCAGACCTGGCCAAAGTCCCGCTTTTCATCGGACTCAACGAGGCCGTCATTCGATCTTTGGTGAAGTACGCAATCGTTCGGTCGTTTTCCCCCTCCGAAGTGATAATAAACGAAAAAGACAACGGCTCCGCCCTGTTCGTGATAGTGGCCGGAGAAGTGGAAGTGACCCAACAGACCTGCTCCCTGCGCACCCTGGGCGAACTCGACTACTTCGGGGAGCGCGCCCTGGTGATGAACACGAAGCGGACTGCCACAGTGACAGCGAAGACAGACACTCGGTGCTGGAGCTTTGAAAAGGGGAGACTGCCGCTGGCAGCGAAGGAAAGTGACATGAAGGCGAGATTCCTAGCGAGGATTACGCTGCAGGACAACACTACCCTGCTGTCGGACTTGGTGGTGTTGAAGCGGATCCCCAAGGATGTGCCGGGAGCGCCCTTTCTGGTGGTGCACTCCACTCAGTTGGAGTTCTATGCGCTGCAAGTGGTGGAGAAGGCTGCGCTCACAGCGCCTGGACTGCGTGACTTTGAAACTGAGAAGCAGCTTCTTCGGAATCTCTACCACCCCTTCCTGCTCCGCTACGTCAAGTCCATGGAAGACCAACGCTTCACCTACATCCTCACTGTGTACGAAAACGGCTCCGACCTCTTCGAAGTGCTGAGAGACTTCGGCCGGCACCTCACTGAGGAGGAAGCGAAGTTCTACATCGCCTGTTTGATACTAGTGGTGGAGTTCCTGCATAGACGCAAGGTCTGCATCCGCAATATCAAGCCTGAAAACATACAGATAGACCACAGTGGGTATCCTTTGTTGTCCAACTTGGAGTATGCCAAGCAGTTAAGTGAAAAAACGTTCACAATGGTAGGCGCGCCGCACTACATGGCTCCAGAAATGATAAAAAGGAAGGGCTACAGTCTCGCTGTGGACTACTGGAGTCTCGGCATCATGCTCTACGAAAGTCTCTACGGCAAAGTGCCTTTCGGAGAAGACGAGCAGTCCCCAATGAAGGTCTACACCGAAATCCTCAAAGCAGAACTGACCTTCCCCAGTCAAATCCACGCCCACACGAGAGACGTAATTGCCAGTCTCCTGGAGCCGCAGCCCACTCGCAGAGCCAACGGCTCCCTGTCCAAACTCAAGAAAATGCCCTGGTTCGAAAACACTGCCTGGGTATGCACTACACAGGACTTGCTGATGACTCGCAGGGCGAAAGCGCCCTATCAGCCGAGAGGGAAGGACTTGAAGCAAATTGCACCCAATGCACTGGCGAAGGGGAAGACGGTCAAGCACGCTTTGAATGTGAGTTACAGGTAGACGGAGTTGCTGGGGAGGCGAATCAGTGTCAAGAACGGACATAAAACTACGCTTTTGCCCAGTCAATTCACACTTAGATCTGCGGAAAATAAACGCGATCTTCTATAGATACCTTCAATAGCTCTATTTTGCTCGTTAATAAGGGAAAAGACAAAGGGAAATTCCCACGTTTCCAGTTTCACCATAGAGAGAAGAGGACTTCTACTTAATTGTGAATTCATTAAAGCAGTTTAGTGCTTCCCAAAGGGCTTATTACTGTCCTTTCTGATATAAAAAGGCAGCTTTATATGCGCTTTGCAGTATCTAAGGACGAAAACTAGCTAATTTACTCCGTCTTTTCCTTGACATCCGCAAGTTTCTGCACCACAGGCAGTTTCCCCTGGCCAAAGAGCACACAAGCCTATCTACAGCTCACCACCAGCACCCAATGCGCAATCTGCAGCGCCAAAGACGCTACTCCCGAGGGCGGATATTTCATATAAACGGCCTCCAGCACTCCCCAACACCCTAGCAGCACCCCTTTCTTGAGAGGTGTGTGCCCTTCACTCCACACGAAGTAGGGCAAAGTGAAGAAATACCAGCTGTAGAACTGGTAGTGGAGGGAGCGGCAGCAAGCTATCCCTAGCAAGTTGACAGTGAACAGGGTGTGCACCACTTCCCCGGCTGACAGTTCCGTTTCCACCGGCTGGACTGCTACATTCAGAGACCGGAGACGCTGGGGAAGGCTGGATCCGGCCGAGCCTTGGAGGAGAAGGAAAGTGAGGAGTAAGGAGAGGTGCAGGGACAGCAGAATTAGGTGGAAGCGGGGGTCAGAGAAGGTATCGAGTGAGAGGAATTGGTAGTTCACTGACCACTTCATGTCGAATTGCCGACTGAACTCAAAAGCTCTGCCCAGGTACTCCCAGGGAAACATTGCTAAAAACGGAGACGCGACTAGTCCTTGAAAAGCCACAATAACGCTAATGCCGCCCATTAGCGCCCAGGGACCTTTGGCCAGTAGCAACAGCAGCAGGACTCCGGGCAGGTAGAGAAGGATATTCATTTTGACTGATAGAGCTGCGGAGTACAACAATAGGGCGGGTATCCACCTGCTTTCCGTCATTTGCAGTGCGCTCCAGTGCAATAAAGTGACTGCCACAGGGTCGTTGAACATCCGCAGGAGGAAAATCGAGTGGACCCGGTAGGACAGAGACAGCATAATAAGCGCCTGCCAGCCAACTGCCTTTTCCCCTAGCAACTTTACATATATCCGCAAAACCGCATAGTGATTCACCAAGTAAAGTCCCAAAAACAACACCTGTGCAAGCTACATTTCCCTTACTTGTACATTACTCCCTGCGGAACTGATGTAGTGCAGTGCTGCGAAGATATAGATGAAGCCGGCGGGGTAGACTAGGGGGCCTGTGTCGCCTTTCAGGTGGGTGTAGTTCAGGTCGCCGTCCAGGAAGCCCTGCACTTCCTGCATGTAGGCCTGCCAGTCGATTTCGGTGTCTGTGTGAGGAGTACAGCCTCGGAAGGTGAGGATTGCCAGGCCTAGTAGGAGCTCAAAAAACAGCATACGCCATATAAGCCCTGCGCCTTCCATTTCCCAGAGTAGACAAGGTAATTGGGCTTTGGAAGAATGGAGCCTAGTGAAGAGCCCAAACAGAGCGAGGTGCAGGAGGAAAGCAAGCGCATTGCCTTGGTGCCCACTGGCAACTACTTTCGCCCCACTCCCCAGCAGGCTGAGCAGTCACACAAGTTCTGGGACTCGCAGCCCATGCCCAAACTCGTCACTCTTCTCGGCGGCCCTCAAGCAGACAGCTCCGCCGGACCTCTCGACCCTCCCAAGACCGTCGCCGACGTCCGCCAAACGCCTTACAACCTTCCAGCAGGCTTCGAGTGGCTCGATGTGGACATCTACGACGAAACATGGGCCCAAGAGGTATACACGCTACTAGCACAAAACTACGTGGAAGACGACGATAGCATGTTCAGATTCGACTATCAAATTCCCTTTCTGCGCTGGGCACTGACACCTGAGGGCTACTTCCGAGACTGGCATGTAGGTGTCAGGGTAGCTGGGAAGAATAAGCTGGTGGGCTTTATCACTGGCATTCCATTCTCTGTGGTTGTTTATGGAGTGAGGATGACTATGTGCGAAATCAACTTCCTGTGCGTGCACAAGTCCTTGCGGACGAAGCGACTCGCTCCGGTGCTGATCAAGGAAGTGACGAGAAGGGTCAATGTGAGGAATATTTGGCAGGCTGTCTATACAGCGGGGGTGGTACTGCCGTCGCCTGTGGCCCAGTGTCGCTACTGGCATCGCTCTCTGAACCCGGTCAAGTTGGTGGAAATCGGCTTTTCGAGACGGAATGAGCGACTCAATAACACGCGACTTACAAAGCTATACAAGTTGCCGGCGGATCCGCTCATTCCTGGAGTCCGCGCTATGACTCGCAAAGACGTGCCAGTGGTGCACCAGCTCCTAAGCACCTACCTTGAGCACCTGAGTCTGCGCCCAGAGTTCACCCAGGCCGAAGTGGCGCACTTTTTCCTCCCGCAAGACAATGTCATTTACTCCTTCGTCGTTGTGGACCAGGAAAGTAAGGAAGTCACCGACTTCTTCAGCTTCTATTCACTGCCTTCGTCCGTCCTTATGTCGGCCAAGTACCCCACTCTCAGAGCTGCATACGCCTTCTATGTAGTGGCCAATAGATACCCACTGACGGCGATATTCAAGGACATGCTGATATTGGCCAAAAAGCACGGCTTCGACGTTTTCAACGCTTTAGACCTGATGGAGAACGCCAGCGTTTTCAGCGACCTAAGATTCGGCCAAGGCGACGGCAACCTGCAGTACTACCTTTACAACTGGGGCTGCAAGTCGATGACGCAGGAAAAGGTCGGACTTATCTTAGTCTAAGTTAGCATTCCCATAGCTAATGCGTTCAGAAGGGACTATTTGGAAGTATACACATTCAGCTGCAGTCTTCCTTGGGCCAATAGTCAATTGTAGACGTCCTGGGTGTAGGCAGCTATTATGGACACTGAGGAATAGTAGAAATGTCAGAAGCTTGTTCTTCCTGCCAAGCCTATGCGCCTTTCCTGCAGTGGGCCGGAGGGCAAAAGATGTGCACTCGCTGTCTGTTCGAGTTCACCAAGCACCAGTCCCAGGCCTTGCCAGGACCAATGCCCTCTGCGGCTCCCAGCCAACTGCCTAAGTTCACAGTTGAGGAAAGCTACTCAAGCAAAAGCCCTGCTGAGCCTGTCAACATGTCTCGAAAGCCAGGCAAATTCGACTATCCTGAAGGCAGTTCCTTAGAGGAGGAAGTCAAAGCTTCACCTGATGTTGGAATTGTATGTGAACAACACAATAGGCCGGCTACTCAATTGTGCTTCTGCGGAGGACAGCGGAAAACCTATCTCTGTGAGGCGTGCTTGAACTCGCATATAGCTGTTATCGGACCGAGACATGACCTGTTACCAGCTTTCGCAGACGTAAATCGGCCAGAGGAGATTTACGTCTATCGTCACAAAGAGCGACTTTTGGTAAAAACAAAGGAAATAATCGCCAAACTGAACCAAGAAAAGCAAGAATTCGACGAAACTCTAAGCCAAACCCTGGAGTACCTGAAATCGCTGATCGACGAAATATTCACAGAAATCACCTCCGCAGCTTTGGCCGAATTCGACACTTTCGAAGCCTCCTTGCAACTCATCCAGTCCGAACTGGAAAACTGGCACTACTCCCCCCAGTCCTTTTCCAAAGAAACCCGGCTTTTCGCCCACTACGCCGAAATCACTTCTGACGATTTCCACTTCTTCGACTTCGCAACCGATTTGTCCTCTCGCATCTCAATTTCTCGCAAAGAAGGCAGAGATTTGCGGTCTTTGGAGTCTCTAATTGCAGCCCTAGGAACTATGTGCCTTTGCGATAACTGCGAGGAGCTGAGGACTGCGCTGGGCCTGCCCTCGGCCCGGCCTTGGACCTGTGCGCAGTGCCACAGCACTCGTAAGTTGGAAAAGAGCTGTGGAGAGTGTGGGTGTGGGCCTTCCGTTTTGGACCTGTTGATGTATAGGGAGGTGGAAATCAGGGACAATGGGACGAAGTGGGTTTGTCAGAACTGCAAGGCCATCAATTCCACGGAGACGAAGGACTGTGGGAAGTGCCAGGGAGAGGCGGGGAAGCATAAAAGCAAGTTTCTAGGCTTATTGCCATTTAGATCCTATAGAGGTGTCTGCTCCTTGCATTCACAGCATAGAAAAGGCAATTTCCGTCTATTACCGTATTAAGCCTGCAAAGCTACTTTTCACTATGTACACTAAGAGACTGCGCACATGTCTCGAGTGCAGAGTCGTCCGCAGGCCTGTCGCTGCTTCTCTTCATGTTGCTTCTGCTTGCCGCCGGGCTCTTCCGCATTACTGCCTAGCGTCAGTTCCGACCGCAACTGTCTCGAAGTGGCGGCAGTGGACGCAGATTCACCATGAATTCGGACGCTGTTTTTGCGCTTTTCTTTGATTTCCTCGAAGGGAGCAGCCACCACTCGCTCCGCCGCCTTTGAAAAGCCCTCAGTAGTGTCTGAGGGCGGTGTGGCCTGGCTAGGCCGAGGAGACGCGGTTTGGATTAGGCTCAAGTCCACACTGACTTCCGTGTTTATGGGGAGTTCGATGGCTTGGATGAAGTCTAGCACGGGTTTGCAGGTCGGGTTGCTTTCAGCTGCGGCTACAAAGGCCTCTTCAGGGATTTTCCCCTCCTCATTTCTGCCCATCGACATATACAGACTTTCGCTGTTCGGCTTGAAAAAGGAAGACCTGCCGTCCAAACAGCGCTCAATAATGCTCACCATTTCAATCACTTCCCCCGGGTCTAGGTCCCCGGAGCCGTCTATATCGAAGGCCATGAAGCAGGCGTGGAGTTTGTCCTGCAGAGTGCCCTTCATCAGCACTGCAAGGGCTGCCTTCAGCTCCCTTACATCCACCTTATTCTCGCCTTTCTGGTCGAAAGCTGTGAAAAACCGCAATGAATCCGCATGCGACCAATGGAAACTATTAAACGCCACTTGCATAAAAGCCATTTTCGACACCAACCCCTCATTTCCAATCTCTTCCAACGCCTCGAACGCTGCCACGATGGAGTCCAGGTCCATTTCGTTATTGGTCCTGCGCAGTTGCTCCTTCGTGTGCTGCAGCCGCCTCAGTCTGTCTATGTACGACCCTTCCTCGTGTCTGGCTTCTGATAGGAATTGGAGTCGGGTCAGGGCTGTATAGGTGGGCTTTGTGAGGGCCTTTTTGATGAGGGTTTCTACTGCGCTGGTTTCGATCCTGGAAAGCAGTTTTTGCTTTACTGCGTTTCCTGCGGCGATTAGGGCGTCGAGTTGCAGGGCGCCGGAGTTGGCTTTGGCTTCTGCTTTGACACTGTTGCGGATAAACTTCTCGTTTTTGCTTAGAATGACAAGTGCGAACTTATGCACGAAATCCATCTCGTAGACCAGTACATTGTCCCAGACTCGGAGTAGCTCGCTAGGTACCAACATGTGTGAAAAGAGGGTATTGAACCAAGCTTGTCCCACTCTTTTGATCATCAGAATGAAGGCGCTGTGGTCGTCCGCTGAGGAGTTGCTGGTGCGGACACGCAGGGAAGTGACAATGAGGGGTCGGAGGTGCTCAGCCAGCATCGCGAATATGCGGAATTCAGTGTGCTGCACTAGGAACCGGTTATCTCCTTTGAAATAGTCCTAAGTGGACTTCACCTTGGGGTAAATGTTCTCGATGAGATGAGAAAAGAGGCAGAAAGCGTGGATTTCCCTGGCGAAGACAGTCACTGTGACTCCCATAATGCTGTTCATGCCAGGGAAATAGCCCAAATCAGGCCTCTTCACGACGAACAAAGTAAGTAAAAAGGCCACTCTTCTGGCCCTGCCATCCTCGTCCAAAGCACTCAGTACGCCTTCATATGTCGACGGTGCTTCCTGTAGTATCAAATCCGCAAAAGCTTCAGGTATAGCGATTTGCTTTTCACTCTTATGAGACTGATAGAAGGCTTCCGCCTCTGTGAGGAACTCCGGAGGTATGAGGGAAAGCCAGACCCTGGGTAAAACTCACTCTTCCCTGAAACGCCCAGGGTGCTGTAGGGTTAGTCTGGACTGCTTGAGGACTGCAAGCTTTTGAGGGAAGTCCAGAGGACTGGACAAGCAGTCGCTCCAGGAACGGAAGAGGGTAGGCTTCATTAATTATTGAGATAGACAAGATGTGTGGGTTTTGCTGTTAGAGTCTCTGGGTACTCAGCTCGTTAGTAGCTCTCTTCTCTTCCTTATCTATATCAGGACTCGTCCACAATTGGCCTTATTCGTTTGCTTTTACTTATGAAGTCTAGTAAAGATAAGCATGTTCAATTCTCTTCTTCTTCTCCTTGCTGAAAATAAGTGGAAAGTCGCCCTCTAAGTCAGCCTCACCCAATCTCAGCGCATCAGGCTTAGAGAAATCGTCACGTATTCGACCAAATACAGTAGTTACAAGCGGATCAGAGAGTTGATTTGCACTCGGGAAACCGATATCCTGGGCTACCAAAGTCGCTATATGCTCATCAGGGGAAGCAGTTCTGGGGTGTAGCACAGTGGAGGACTCAGCGAAGCGAAGCAAATAGTGGTTGAATTGATGTAGACATACATATAG
>Ga0247837_1004972_pt1 | contig 20617 bp, 20 predicted proteins | sample LaCtaG_2_FD_187115 | JGI IMG/M metagenome (GOLD analysis project Ga0247837, IMG submission 187115) | Freshwater microbial communities from meromictic Lake La Cruz, Castile-La Mancha, Spain - LaCruzMarch2015_14.5m | ecosystem: Environmental > Aquatic > Freshwater > Lake | place: Spain: Castile-La...
TCACGATATTCCGTCAACAACGCTATTGCTGCATCGATTGACCTGCTCAGTTCGTCATAGCATTGCGTCATTAAGCTGATATTGCTTCTCAGTGCGGCTGCTTTTTGAGTGAACTCCTTGAATTTCTGCATGTACTCATTAGCATCTCGCTCGAGCATTGCTATGGGCAGCACAGAGTGGGGAACGAGAGGGTCTTTGCCTTGGTGGGCAACAAAGCAGGTGGGGCAGAGGAGAGTGGGAGGAACTCTGCACGTACAGAAGATGAGGGCTAGGTCTTTGCGACAGATTTGGCAGGTTTGGTTGCTTGAGTCTTTGGATGACCTCGGAGCCGCCATTCTTTTACTAATTCTACAAATTTACTGATTTCTTGAACTTGAGTGCAGACAGTGCCAACATGCATTTAAGCTGTAGGAAAGAAGGGTCATCTTTTACAGTCGATTCTGCGATTTGAGTAATCTGTGGAAATAATGTTAGCAGTGTGTGAAGTATATGGACTAGTTCAGATTAGCAAATGAAGCTGCAGTTACAGCCAACATGTCCATAAAATCAAGCCAGTGGCTCAGGTCTCAACTTGTGTTTAATAGGCTATTTGTCTTCGGTCTGGTTCAGTTTTTAGCTGTGGTGCACTTCTTGCTGTTAGGACTTGAATAGAACAGTGCAGAGTCAAAGGTACTCAGAGCGAAGTATTCTATCACATAAATGGCTTATGTGTCTGTCCTCTAAAGTCCTACGCTAACTAGCTTTAGCAAATGCCTTGCTAGTGCCGAAGAACACGTAAAAGAAGAGAAAGATCTGCCCCAGCGACCCTGCAATCGCCAGCCAGACCACACAGCCCACCCGAGTCTCCAAATGCTCCTGCTGTTCCTGGTGCTCTTGGTGCATGTCCATATGCAGTCCAAAGGTGCCTGCAAAGAACAACACCCAAGCCAGAGTCCAGAACTTCGCTGGAATGAGGACGAGCCAGTGCACATAGTTGATCCCCAGTTCCTTTTTCAGCGCCAGACAGTGGAGGACTAGAGGGATGATCGCGGTCGCTATCGCCACAACGCCCAGGACCATAGCTACGATTCCGTACCCTATGAGTATCCAAATGTTGACGCAGAACAGTGGACAGTACTGGTTAATCGGCTCACTGAGGAATGTGTCCTCATGGCAGTACTCATCCTGCAGAGAGAAGCCAGTGCCGGACTTGTCGAACTGGGAACTGTGGTCGTCTCCGTCTCCATAGACCAGACCGAAGTTCCAAAAGCAGTACTGCAGCCAGTGGCTGGACGACAGCGCCACGATCTGGACGATGATGACGATAAGTTGGAGAGGGATATAGGCTGCGGTAAGCCAGCAGCCTTTCTTGCACTGGCAGGCGGGCTCGGAGGGAAGGGCGGGCGCGCTGGGGGAAGGCACTGGGAGAGTGTCGGCGGACGGGGGGTCTAATAGTGGGTATTGAAGCTGTGGAGCCGGCTCCATATTACTGCTACTCAATTATGGCAACACAGCTTCGTTTGCCCTAGCATAGGCGGAGTACGTCAACAGCCCGTTTCTCTATATCGAACGTGTATATCTGGTCTCCGTAAGGGGTGGTCCAGTACACAAAAGTGCCGAAACACACAGGGGCGGAGTTGCCAGGCACTGCGTTTCCTTCAAAAGCCGCCCTGCTTATTTGCACCTGCGAAGCATCCAAATATTGCTGAACCAAATCTCCCTGCGCCGTCAGCCACACTAAAGAAGCGCCATCTACAAAGGCAACCGATCGACTAAGGTCCAGCTTAGGTACCGGAGTTAGTTTAAAAGTACCATAGAGGGGTGCATATACATCCATCTGCCCTTCAGTTAGCTCAGGCTGCGGTAAATAGATTTGAGTGAGGTAGACACAGGGCGAAAGCATGAAGTAGCAGTAGTGAGAGGGGGCTAAATTCGCCCACTTGCCCAGGCGATGGTCATACCGTTCGTTGGATTTGTACCAGTCTCCGCCGAACACATAGACGCAGTCGTCGAAAACCACAGCTCCTGGGTCAAACCTGGCTATTGCCATAGGCGGAAGCGGGGAAATTGCGAAATTGGAGAGATCGAGTGCGCGGACCTGTGAGGAATCATAGGGAAAACAAAGCAGCCGCAACGGAGATATCAGGCAATAGTAGCAATTGTGAGCAAAGCGGACTGCAAGACGGTAAAGAGACACTTTTCGGGTTTCCAGGTCAATAAGGTAGAGACGCTGCCCACGTAGACAGGGCAGGAGAGGGGACCCTAGATATCCTCCCACTTCGGATAGGACATTTCTGCTGAGATTTGGTCCTAGACACAGTACCAGCCATATCCGAGCCTGTTGTGATGAAATCCGCCCTTGCGCCTTTCCTGTCATTTCCCTGCTTCTACTACTATATCCCTAAATCCGCTGCAAAATGCACACATCCGACCTTGTTGCGGCCATAGAAAAGAAATTAGCAATATCCTTTTCCCTTTGGATGTATGTATAAATGTGTACCTATGAACAGCGAGCGAAGTGCCAACTTTGCCTAGCAAAGCGCTCATCTCCCCACTTCCAGCGTCTGAGTTTCAACCTGATCCGGGAAATATGCTCCTACTTAGGAGCCTTTACACTAATCCCCTGCATCACTGATAGCAAACTATCTCTGTACAGCCTGCAGGGTCGCTTGCTACTGACCACTGAACTACCTGTCTCTTTCGCATGTCATTCAGTAGTGTGTTTGGGCGAAATCACTGAGTTGTATGTGATAGCAGCGGAGTCTCGGTCTGTATATCAAATCAACATCAACACAATTGCGCCTGTTTTGCTCCCTGCTATGACCTCCACTCGTGACTTCCCTGGCGCACTCTACTGGAACCAGGTCCTGTATGTCTTCGGAGGAGTGGACAACCATCACAACGAGAAATACTCGGTTCAGGAACATAAGTGGGGGAAAACTGCCCAGACTGCATACAACTATATGCGAAGATCTCCCTGTAGATTTAAAGACGAAATCTACCTTAGCGGAGGTCGAAATTCCTCTGGCAGTGTGGAAATATACAATCCAAACAGGGACCAGTTCACTCAGATTGCAGGCCCGGAGAGCTTCTATTTGGAGCGAGCTGTGCTGCTGGTGACTGCGAAGGAACTGCTGTGGCTGTCGAGTGCGGGCAAAGTAGTGCATTGGGACAGAGAAGCATTGCAGGTGACTGTGCGAGTGAAGGCGTATAGGAAGAAAGACGCCCCCTGGGGACGTGCTCAGGTGCGGGAAGGGTCGCGACTGTACTGGGCGAAGGAAGGCAGAGGCGTGTTTTACTATGACTGCCTGCGAGACCAGGTCTGTCAATTAGTCTAGGCACTTCCCTGTAGCGTCTTCCAGGTGCTGCACAGAGTCTATAGCTGCAATTCACACTGTATCGGGTGGACCTGTAAGAGGTATTGAGGTCTGAGACACTACTAGCAGTGCTATGCAAGGACTAGACTAGGAAGACTTGCTAGTGCAGGGAACAGCGGTTTGGAGAGGACTAACTAGGCTATGCAGGCTCAGGAAGACTAATCCTTTTCATGGGAAGTCAACTCAGATACACGTTTCATCAGTGCCATCCATTATAAGCCGGGAGCCGCTGCGTCCTAAAAGCCTTGGAAGAACACTTCAATTCTAGCCTTAGAAGGGTCTATTCCTTCTATCGACTCTGAAATACACACATTCGAGTCACTGATACCTTACACCTACCCACTAGCATCCTTCGCCTCTAGACTCGCAAACATCATGCATTCCCTCACACCTGCAAGCCTAATCCCCTGCCAAGTGCAATCCCCAGCTTAGATATTACTCCCCACTGTAGTATCCTCACATGGTAGATTTCTTCCTGTGCCGTCGTCGCACCCGCGAAATAGCCAGCGAAGAGCCTCCAGTCCTCAAGCGTCAGAAAGCACTCAAAGGAGAAATCCTCTTCCGCGACTCTTCCGGCCTGTTTCCGCTGCCTGAGGACCCTTGGAAGGCCTACCACGCCTTGGTATCTGAGAGCGAGGAAAGAAGTCCTTCGCTGCTACTCACCAAAGTGCAACTGCTGAGGACTGTAGTGGAGCGGGTGGAAGCCGCACTCGAGACATGTCCGCCTGAGGACCCTGGTCAGCCTTCCCCAGTCGACAGGTCTGCAAGTCTACTGAGTGAAATCGAACATAGGGAAGTTGCGATTGCCCTGCAAGGAGATCCTTACGGTTCCTTTGGCTCAGCAGACATTCCGCTGAAGGACGCAGCCACCCTCAAAGCCTTCGCCAATGATGAGGCCGTTAATGCCTATGCGCTGATTGTCACCCACCACACTGACCTGTCGGTGGCGAGTTCCTATCTGTATGAACTGCTGAGGGATATGCACAGCACACAAGTGTATGATGTCGACAAGGTCGAAGCACTGCTAAGCCAAATCGGTATCAGCGGCAATGTAGACCGACTGGGGATACCCATAGGAGGCGAAAGCTGGCAATTCGCCGTAGTGACTCAATCGACCGAATCCATCCAGCTGTACACTGACTCTCAGGAAAAGCCAGAAGCAGTGTTCTCCCTGCTGCAATGGTTCGTACACAACCAGTTCCTGGACAAGCCGCAATTCTCCGAAAGTCTGGAAGCCCTCCCAGAGACAAGTCCCCAAGACAGCGGCCCTCTGATGCTCTACACTCTCCGCTGTCTCGCCCTGAACTCCCCTTCCAAGTGGCGATCTGAAGACTCTCTCGAACTCAAGCATCTCCTCCTCCTCGAGCTCAAACGCAGCATTCTACTCCCTTCTAGCTAAGCACATATCTGCAGTAATAGTGAGTTAGCCTAGGAAGCGAGAGCTTCTTTGCAGGAAGGAAGGCGGGATGTCCATAGCGTTGAGGATGTCAGTGCGGTATTGGTCAGCGGATTCAGCGGCGCTTTGTGCGGTGAGTTCGGAGGCCTGGGCGGCTTGTCTTGCGGCCTGGGCGGTGGCTGCATTTGCCTGGACTTCAGAAACGATGCTTTGAAGTTGCTGGGAAACTGCTTGTTGTGTGATTTCTGTCCCTTCGTCCAGGTCGGATAGGTCGATTTCGGTGCTTTCGGGGGTAGACTCAAGTAAGGGATTTATAGGCTGAGGTGGGATTTCTAGGGACTGGGGAGTTTCGGAGGGAATTTCAGCGGTTTCCAATTGAGGCTGTTCTTCTAGCGACGCTTGCGGAGCTGTTAACTGCAGAGATACATCTTCGTCACTACTTCGATCCTGTGCATCATCAACTGGTACAATAGATTCTTCGACTGATGGTATCGCTTCTTCCTGAGACACTGGTTCCTCTGATATATCTGCAGGTACTTCCTCAGTAGGGACAGCCGCCACTTCTTCTTCTATAGGAACAGTCGACGTCACTTCTTCTTCATTGGAGACAGTGGGGACCTCTTCCTGCTGGGTGTCTGCCTCAGCAGGAACTGTACTGCTCTCTATCACTTGGGGTTCTTCTGGGACTTCATTGATGGTTTCCTCGGGTGCTGCGATTTCGTCATCGTCGCTGGTTTGGGTTTGATCGCTTGCATCAGGAGACTCTTCTGGGGCTAAAAGTTCACTGATTTGGACTTCTGGCTCGCTACTTTCGACTGGTTGAGCGGGGGACTCATCTGAAGTCTGGCTCTCTTCGACTATTTCAGTATTTTCAGTTTCCCCACTGCCTTGTTCTGGCTCCAAGAGCTCTGCCTGTGCGGGTGTTTCATCCTGGTCAGTTTCTTGACTTTGAGATTGGGACTCGCTAGTTTCGTTATCAGGAGAAGTGAGTGGTTCAGGCTCCAATAACTCTGTCTGTTCTCCTGTTTCTTCCACAGATTCGACTGAATTCTGCAGTGTCGACTCACTGCCAGTCTGGATATCAGAGGTATCGACTTGTTCAGTTGGCAGTTCTTCAGTTGATTCCACGATTTCATCGAAGTCTTCGGGTTGACTTTGGACTTCCGGCTCACTCTCGCTTTCATTCTCAGAGGCACTGCTTTCCTCAGGCACCAATAACTCCTCAGAAACAGGTGTTTCCTCCAAGTTCTCGACAGAACTTTGTAACGTGCTTTCTGTTCCAATCTCCGGGACACTTATTTGCTCAGGCTCCAATATCTCTCCTAATTCTCCTGCCTCATCTTGATCTCCAGACTGGCTCTGCTCGTTACTCCCAGCTCCGCCATTAGAAGTATCGGCTTGTTCAGGCTCTAATAGTCCAGTTTCTTCATCGAAGTCTTGGGTTTGTTCTTGTATATTCGACTCACTACTATCAGCTGCTTCAGGCGTCAAAAATTCTGCATATGCATCCTGGCTTTCTTGTGCTGAGTCGTAGGTGACACCTTCTACAACTGCCTCTGGTATTTCATTCTGGTCAGTTTCTTGACTTTGAGATTGGGACTCACTAGTTTTGTTATCAGGAGAAGTGAGTTGTTCAGGCTCCAATAACTCTGTCTGTTCTCCTGTTTCTTCCACAGATTCGACTGAATTCTGCAGTGTCGACTCACTGCCAGTCTGTATATCAGAGGTATCGACTTGTTCAGTTGGCAGTTCTTCAGTCGATTCCACGATTTCATCGAAGTCTTCGGGTTGACTTTGGACTTTTGGCTCACTCTCGCTTTCATTCTCAAAGGCACTACTTTCCTCAGGCACCAATAACTCCTCAGAAACAGGTGTTTCCTCCAAGTTCTCGACAGAACTTTGTAACGTGCTGTCAGTTCCGATCTCCGGGACACTTACTTGCTCAGGCTCCAATATCTCTCCTAATTCTCCTGCCTCATCTTGGTCTCCGGACTGGCTCTGCTCGTTGCTCCCAGCTCCGCCATTAGAGGTATCGGCTTGTTCAGGCTCTAATAGTCCGGTTTCTTCATCGAAGTCTTGGGTTTGTTCTTGTATATTCGACTCACTACTATCAACTACTTCAGGCGTCAAAAATTCTGCATATGCATCCTGGCTTTCTTGTGATATTTCACTACTGACATCTTCTTGACTTTGAGATTGGGACTCACTAGTTTCGTTATCAGGAGAAGTGAGTTGTTCAGGCTCCAATAACTCTGTCTGTTCTCCTGTTTCTTCCACAGATTCGACTGAATTCTGCAGTGTCGACTCACTGCCAGTCTGGATATCAGAGGTATCGATTTGTTCAGCTGGCAGTTCTTCAGTCGATTCCACGATTTCATCGAAGTCTTCGGGTTGACTTTGGACTTCCGGCTCACTCTCGCTTTCATTCTCAGAGGCACTACTTTCCTCTGGCACCAATAACTCTACAGGTGCTTCCGCCGTTTCTTGATTATCACCCTCACTCTGCTGCTCAGGTCCACTCTCCACTCCACTGTCAGAGGTACTTTCTCCCTCCGGCTGCTCGAGACTTTGGGCCTGGCTCTGCAACACCGACTCAGCTGGATTATCCTGAGGACTGGGAGCCAATAACTCATTCAACTCCGCAATTCCCTCTTGATTCGATGCTTCATTTTCCAGCCCAAAGTCAGAAATGCTGCTTTGCTCTGGGCTGAAATTCTCTGTCTCTTCATCATATTCATCCTGGTCTAACGGCCGAGTCTCATAGTAAAACTCATCAAAATCGATACCAACCACTGGAGCGGTCATCTGGTAGTTTCCAGCACTAGCCGCTGTTTCTTGATCTTGCTGCAGCAGTCCAAGGAGTTTGTTGGCAGGACGGCGTAGCTTTGAAGCAGCGCAGTCCTGTAGGAGAAGCAGGAAGAGGAGCACTGGTATAGACTTGAACATATATAAAGTATCCGTTATGGAAGGGATTTGGCTTGTGTGAAACACTGATATGAAAAGGTGTAGCGACTGGGAGAGGTTGGAATTAGGATTGCCTGGGTAGCATTAGCCTACAGGAATGGAGTGTAAGCTTGAAAGTCTGTAGGACTGAGAAATCGCCATATAAGGACTGAGCCAAATCGATAAAAGATTCACTCATTTGATAGGAGTTGTACTAATGTCAGTACAGTAAAAGCACGGATGAGACAAAACCTTAGAAAACTTGCCTACGACCATACAGAATTTACGTGTTTCTCCACACAGTAGACTTACCCCTCCCAGATTCAGCTCCATATCAGCCTTTTAGACTAGGTAGACTGCTGAGACAGACTGGCACACGGACTCGCAGGCTGCACCAGACAAGCCGGGTCCCCATGCAGAATGATATCCCCTCTCTGCCCGACATCAAACATCTCAAACCTCAGCTTCAGAAACACATCCTTGAGGTGGTACTTCTCCAACGGCCCCGCTGTCGCCAGACCCTGCAAGCGCCCCCACACCTGTTCTCGCTGTTTCCGCCACTCCTCCATTCCTACTCCCTATTTGCAAATGCTGCGAAGCCCGTCTGCTTCTTCACCTTCACAGTCCCGCGCCTCTCCATGGCCCGCGCCAGTTCCTCGATTGCTTGGGGCGTCACTTGCACTGTGGGGCGAGTTTCCTTCCTGGCGGTTTCAGGGTGGTGCACAGAAGCTGCGAATTCACTATCGAATGTCACCTGTTCCTGCGACTTTTTGTGTCCTTTTCGCCTGGGGTAGGTCATGAAGTCGATGGATTTGATGCGCTCCGACACTTGGTCCATTTGCCGTTCGATTTCCTCCTTCAGAGACAAAACCGGCTTCATAGGGAAAGCAGCAGGGGCTCTAGTCTTGGGACTGGAAGGCGGAGAAGGACTCCGCACTCCATCCACTCTGAAATACAGTCCTGCCTAGCCCTACTTTGAGGAGGATAAACAGGCACTTTCGGGACAGACAGCTCAGGGCTGTGCAGGTGTTGGTGTGACTTGGAGCGACTGCTGCGGGAGAGCAGGCGCACTTCGTTGCGTTTCTTTTGGGCGTCCAGCTCTGCGTCGATGCGCTCGATGTGCTTGAGGACGTGGTCCTTGCCGCGCTGCACTTCTGCGGCCAGGCGGTGTGGGTGACGTCTTTGTCTCAAGTCCGACATCAGTCTCCGTTCCTTCTCTGCGCCTTTCCTGACCTTAGCAGTCTCCGCACTGTTTAGTCCATACGCTGACAGCGGCCGCATATACTTAATATCACTCGCCACGTCCAAATTCGCAGTAATTCTCGACAAAAAGTAGTCATCCGCACTCACAAACTCGACCTTTTCCCCCTTTGTGAGGCGGGCATGCAGGGAAGCCAGTCGTTCAGGCGAATAGTACTTAAAAGGCTCTTTATTAGCTTTGCTTGTAGTCCCTGTCATAGTCTCCATCTGGGTCACTCGCTGGGACTGGTCAATTGGCGACACATCGCCTAAATCGTGGAGTTGAGTGAGCAGCATTAGTCGGTAGTCTTCAGCTGGAATAGGCTTAATTGTGCGGGCGGACTGGATATGTTCAGGCGGCATTTTGAGCGCAGCTCTAGCTAACGCAAGCTCCTGGCTTCCCGGCGGTAGGAACTTCGCCCCAATTTTGACCGCATTCCTATAGGCCTTCGCAGCATTTCCCCCCTGCCCCATGGCCTCCTCTGCCACCCCAATGTTATAGAACGCCACGACATAGGTCGTTATCATCGTTTCGAATTTCTCCCTTTCAGGGGTACTGAGGTGCTCGAGGAGTCGGCCGTTGAGGCGGGAATTGAGCTCTTGTTGGAGGGTGGAAAGGCACTGTTCTGCGTGGGAAATGGCTTCGGGGTAGCTGTGGATGTCGGCGTAGAGGGCGGAGATGTTGAGGCGGGTTTTTGCGCTGTATTGGAGAGTGTCGGGGGAGGGGGAAGGGGGCAGGTCGTCGAGGAGACGCAGAGCTTTCATCAGATAGTTGAGTGCCATGTGGTAGCTTCGCTTCCCCTTGTGAAAGGTGGACAAGTTGTTGTAAGTCAGCAGCATTGACCTCAGCAAGGCCTCATCTGCCTCCACCCCTTCCCTTTTCCTGGCATTTGCAGCCTTCAGTAGGGCCGTTTCCGCGGTTTTGAGGTACTTTGGAAGCTGACTTTCGCTTTTACTGCCCAGCTGATTGCAGATTTCAGCCAGTTTCTTGGCAATTCTGCAACAATCTGCTGCTTTTTCCGCTTCTGTCATTGCTTTTTCGAGTATGCTAGCAGCGTCTTCCCACCTGCTTCGCAGCGTCATTCTTTTGGCCTCCTGCAGAGCTGCGGACACCAGGTCAGGTCCAGCGGCCATATACATAGGATTGATTTCTAGGGAACTGCCTTTATTTGACTGCTTTGTCTCTGATTGAAGCAATTATTTGAGCTAATTTGTGGCCTTTAAGTGGACTTTTCCATTCCAATGATTTGCCAATGTAGGGAAATAGGCTGGAACTGCTGTTTGACTTTGGGGAAATCCGACCCAGCGGAAAAGCAAAATGGTCTATCTTAGCCGAAGGACTAAGTTGCCAGAGGCTGGAAATCATCGTAACACTGTAGAAATCAAGCAATTTTATTTATTTCAAAGCACGATGTAGGAAAAATTCTCTTTTTGCCGATTTAGTCAATTGTCCTATTGATGATCTCTTTATATTTCAGGGACAAAGAAGAGATTTGCGTTTCGCAGAGAATTCAAAGAAGACAGAAACATGCCATCCAATAGCACGGATAAACAGTGTATATTTGCATATGTTATCAGGCGGAAACTAAAAGAACGGCCTTTCTGGCTGTGTCTGTATATACGAAAAATGCCCTAATCAGACTTAACGCAGATTTCGAAGTATAAGTTTAACTTCAACTGCCTCAAAAGATTCACACACTAAATCAAGTATGAGAAAAAGCCAAAAATGCAGAGAAAAGGCTCTTGCGAAAAGTCCAAAGAGAAAGAGTCAATAAATGGGCAGTTGTTCGAGCACAAGTCAGTCCCGGAGAGTGATCAAGCCCAAGCTTATGTCCTCAGCCCGCCTAGGCAGTCGTACAGCCAGCAAGTCCAGCATGTCCCGTGGAGACTTGGAGAAGGTCAAGGAAGTGTATACACAGAGTGAATTGTGCATGCATAGACGAGTGCGGGAGTGCTATCGGGCCGTCATTAATGAGGAAGTGGCGGAGTGGACTGACCTGAACTTGAAATTCGCTCCTTTGGATCAGGTGGGGGCGGAGCAATTTTGCCTGGTGCTTCCTTTTTATGATTCGTTACTGTCGCTACGTCTGTGGAAAACGCGACTAGGACCGAACGGCTGTATGCACCTTTCTAAAGCACTGTTCTCCCTCCCTCAACTCCGCACCCTGTCTATTGAAGACAACATTATCGGTCCGACCGGCATGCAATCGCTCTCCCAAGGACTGCGAGCAGTTCCACATCTGGAAGAGCTCTACCTCCACGCCAACGGTCTACAGCCAGAGGGCGGGCGAGTGCTGGCTGCTATAGTCTCATACTTACCTCGACTCAGAAGTTTGACCGTGGATGAAAACGGCATAAAGGACGAAGCGGCAATTGCCCTGATTCAGGCGTTGAGCTTGCAAGAGACGGAGTTGAAGCTGCTAGGCCTGGGGTATAATGAACTGACGGAAAGGACTGCTAAGGAGATGCTGAGGGCGCTGCAGAGGCTGGGAACTCTACGGAAAGTGACGTTTGGGGGCGCGAGTGTGGAAAAAGAACTTAAGTTGGAGCTGCAAAACACTTTACCTGCAGTCACTTTCGAATTCTAGCAGTTAAATTTGCTTAAGAGCTGAAATTCGCTTCGTTGTTGAAAGTATTCATAAAGTAGATATCTCAGGAAACAGAGAAAACCACAGCAAATAACATGCGCTTTCTGAATAAATTAAACTTTTCCCCCACGAATATCACATTAACCCGAAAATATTCTCTGCTATGTGTCGTGCGGACCGATATTTGACTTAAGTTATACCCCAACACTCTAGCAAAGAAGGAAGGCAGTTCCCATTATGTCTGAAGTATATTTAAGCCCGAATCAAGCTGATAGTGTGATGGAGCGCCTGCCTTCCACTGCCTCTCCTTGGCTTTGAGTGAGATTGATGGAAATGCAGGCTAACTATGCCTTGAACATACTGTGGGGTGCAAGGCTCTACACAAAGGATTTAAGGACTTGAAGAAAAGCGGAAATTTGGCTTATTCTTCCTTATATAAACCTGTCGAGTCAGAGTTGAGCAGAAATTCCAGTCAACAATTGCCCGAATACCTCAAAATCTCTCCTTATCTAAGTCCACAGGGATGTCAGCAGCGAATAATCGACAAAGGGGTGGAAGAAGTCTCTATGGAGCTCTTGTTTCGATTTAGGGGGAGAATATAATAAATGGGCAGTTGTTCGAGTAGAAGTCAGTCCCGCAGAGTGATCCGCCCTAAGCTTCTGTCCTCAGCCCACCTAGGCAGACACACAGCCAGTAAGTTCAGCATGTTCCATGGAGACTTGGAGAAGGTCAAGGAAGTGTATGCGCAGTGGGAAACGTCTATACATAGACGAATGCGGGAGTGCTATCGAGCAGTTATCAATCAGGAAGTGGCGGCAGTGATGGACCTGGACTTGAAATTCGTGCCTTTGGATCGGGTGGGGGCGGAGCATTTGTGCCTGTTGCTGCCTTTTTATGATTCTCTAGTGTCTCTACGTCTGTGGAAAACGCGACTAGGACCGAACGGCTGTATGCACCTTTCTAAAGCACTGTTCTCCCTCCCTCAACTCCGCACCCTGTCTATCGAAGACAACGCCATCGGTCCGACCGGTATGCAATCGCTCTCCCAAGGACTGCGAGCAGTTCCAAATCTGGAAGAGCTCTACCTCCACGCCAACGGTCTACAGCCAGAGGGCGGGCGAGTGCTGGCTGCACTAGTCTCATACTTACCTCGACTCAGAAGTTTGACAGTGGATGAAAACGGCATAAAGGACGAAGCAGCAATTGCCCTGATCCGGGCGTTGAGCTTGGAAAAGACGGAGTTGAGGCTGCTGGGTCTGGGGTATAATGAACTGACGGAAAGGACGGCTAAGGAGATGCTGGGGACGCTGCTGAAGATGGGAACTCTGCGGAAAGTGACGTTTGGGGGCGCGAGTGTGGGGAAAGAACTCAAGTTGGAGCTGCAAAACACTTTACCTGCAGTCACTTTCGAGTTTTAAGAGCTTAAAAAGCTTCATGGTTGAAATTTGCTTCGTTCGTAAAAAAAATCTCGCAGTAAACAGAGACAAATAGCGAAATTTGTCCTTTAGCCTTAACATCAGACTCTTTTCCAGCGAATATCGCGTACATAAATCCACTATATGTTTTTACAGGGCAACGATCTCACTTCAGCTGTATCCCCGTGCCAAAATACTGCATTTCCAGCGAAGCCAGGCCTAATAAACAGCAGCAATGCTTAAGGCTGTCCTGAGACTTAGTGACCCTCGTTCCATTACTACGCATCACTGTCTGAAGTCTATTCTAGCCCTAAGTTAGGCCGATAGCGTGATGGAGCCGCCTGCCTTCTCGAGCCTCTCCTTGGCTTTGTCAGAGAAAATGCGCACTTTGATGTTGAACGCCCGGTTGACTATGCCTCTGCCCAGCAGCTTGAAAATGCCGTGCTGGTTCAGGTCAATGGTAGGCGTCTCTTTGCTGTTGCGCTGTTCCTCTGTGAGTAGGAGATGGAGCTGGTCGAGGTTGACAATGGGGCACATGTTGGGGTTCTTCTTGTAGTGGAAGAAGCGCATGCCGACCTTGCCGAAGTAGCCAGGGTGGAACTTGTCCATCAGGATGCGGTGATGGTGCTGGCCGCCCGCGTTGCCGCGACCTCCGCCCATGCGCCGTGCCTTCCCTATGCGTCCATGTCCATGAGACACGTGTCCACGCAGCTTGCGGCACTTCTTCAGCCGGGCGACCATGCTTTAATATGACCACTCATTCCCTCTAGCCTCGTCTCTCCCCGTATTCCGCTCTGGAACTCGCCCCCGGCACCCAACTTCTCCAGTCTCTCCGGCTGCGTCCAAATCCTCTCTTAATCTAGTTTTTGGCCTTAAATTCCTAGAACTGCTTAGGGAAGTTCTGCTGTAGATTCGATTCCTAGAGTATCCACTGGCAGCTACCTATAACCTGCAAGTCGTTCACTCTGCTTGTGACTTAACGCTGTTGAGTCCAATCATGCCCTTTCTTTCCAGATTACCATAGGGAAAAGTGGACTGAAGACTGGAAATTGGAGCGATGCAGTGTGCAGAGGCCAACTGCTTTTAGCAGACTTCCGACTTGTGTGTCTCATAAAGCCTCTGTTTTGCTGATATCATGTGACAGGCCATAATTAATCAGATGCTTATCCGGCGGATAATTTCCGCAAACTCCCAAAAAGCGCTTTAAAGCTATAGATTAGCGCAGGCAGCCAAGCCTGAATCTCCCGCGATGCTAGAAGTAGCAACTTTTTCCAGTAATGTCCCAAATTACGACTCCGCGGTCTAACCCCACTCTCCGCCTCAGCGGCTCCCTGACTCTTCGCACTCGCGAAGCCTTGCAACCCCTACTCAGCGACCTGCGCCATGAGTCCATCCACTTCTTCGTCCCTTTCACTCTCGAGCGCAGTCCCACTGGCAAGCTACTTCCCCCGGCCTCCGAGTCCACTGCGCTCCCTCTCAAGAAGCAGCACTCCCAACAGCAGTTGAAAGACATAGAGGAGAAACAGCCCCGCCCGCCTATAGCCTTCAATACAACTGTCAAAAAGAGCAAATCCAGAGTAGTGCACGAGCGCTTCCCCTCCCCGCCCCCTGGACTGTACACCCCCAAGCCCAGCTCCACTCCCCACCCAGTCCTCACAACTCACAAGCCAAAGCCTCGCTTTCGCCCGCAACACTCCAGGGTCTACTCCCTCAACTCCGTGGACTATGACGCAATTGTCAAGGACAGAAAGCACATCGCAGGCGTTGATATGGCCAAAGCTCTGGCGAGAGGGAAAGACACTATGCCGGATTGTGATGAAATGTTGAATCACTGGACTGTGCGACTGCCCGACCACTTGAGACGCTTTAAGGGCTTTTACGATGTGAGTGGACTGAAGTCGAATGGAATGGACAGGCCTGTGGTGCTGGAGCAGGCCAGTGCACATCTGAGCAGTCAGATAAAAGAGCGAATGAGTTTGATTAGGAGGAATGTGGGAATTAACTTGTAGACTATTAGAGGAGTAGCTCCTGGCTATGCTAAAAAGGCCTCAATTTGCCTAATTTCCCCTATATTAATTAGGTCTTTACTGCTGCAATCCTTCCCCATAACATCCTTATCTGCTTCCCTTCCCACATTATTCTAATAGTTTCCCCGACTTCACTCCGAGATAGTCTCAAACTGTCCTTTATTCGAGGGATATTCCTGAGCAACAATGGGAAAATAGGCTGAAGGAGTTGTGCAATGCCGGTATGCAGAGCATACAGTAGAAAAAGTATGCCTCTTTAGCATTGAAAAACGGGATACAGAGACACAGCGCAGTACACAACCCACCAAAACAGGCCAATCAACAGTTAATCTGTGCAACTTCCAGGCGATATAGTGTGAATCGGCAGTGAGTGGGAGTAGATAAGTGGGGAAAGGGAAAGAGAGCAACGGCCGTTTGGTCTAGTGGTATGATTCCTGCTTTGGGTGCAGGAGGTCCCGGGTTCAATCCCCGGAACGGCCCTTTTTTCCCACTACAAAGCACAAAGACCTTAGATGAGGAGGGAGGAATGCTACCTTTTGATAGGGAAAAGAGCAAATTTGGGTGTTAATTGGAATTATTTATAGCGATTTGGATACTATTTGTACTGCTTCGACCATTTTGTGGGAAAATCTTCGCTTCGATAAGTGATTTTAAAGCGCTTTTGAGTGATTTAACGTAGATTTCGATTCCCATTATTATAATTAGGAGAATGTACGGAAACCACTCCTCTAGCGGCTATATATCCCCTTATCTAAGACTTGACCTCTCGAACTAAAGGAGTGAGAACCAAAACAGCCCAAATTCTGCAGTATAACTAGGCAAAGCGCATTTCTTCATACATCCCTCTTCTTCTAGCTATGCAAATCGAAGTACAAGTTACTGCTCTGAGTAATCGTCCGCTTTGTTAAATCCCGCATCCACCATGGACTCCGGGCGGCTTGAAGGGCTGCAGAGCAGTCCTGAGTGCTAGGCTTTAGGTGCTATTTGGAGCTGTAAAGTCTCATTCTAGAAAATATGACGCGGGGGAATCAGAGGGACATCGACCGTGCTCGCGCTCAGAAGCGGCAGGAAGCCAAGGGCTCTGGAGAGAAGTTGCCCGACTTCCAACTGCGCAAAGAGCGAGATGCAGAAATCATGAGAGAGAAACAGCGAAAGGCGCAGGAGGAAGGCAAGCAGGAGGAAGGCAAGCAGGAGGAAGCCAAGCCCGAGCCCGCCCGCAAGAAGAAGTAGTCTAAGAGCCATTGCGCCTTCCCATCCCGGAAGTAGTGCACTCAGACTGCTGCAAGTCTCAGCTTTAGCTTTCTGCTAGGGAACATAGCCGGGACTGGACAGACTGACTTGCAGTTCGGACTAGACGCGGGCGGAATGGCAGCTTTGGGACTTGGAACGAGAGAATGTAGCGGAAGAGGGGAAATTAGCCTCTTATAGTGCTGGGACTGCAGGGACGGTTTCACTGCGATTATATTGAACAGGCAGACTTTGAATGGGAATTATAAGCCTCAACTAGGCTGAAAGACACTAAATCGCGGAAATTACATTGAATCCTGCAGCTTTCGCTAGGGAAATTGACCAATTGCCATTATCTCGCTTGGTATATAGGAAACCTCACAGTATAGCTAACGGATCTAGCTCTACTTACATCCTAAGTGCGAAAAACACGCGAAAGCGGTAAATTGGGCCGAAAACATCAAAACAGAATGTAGAAAGGCCAAAATCAGAAGATGGAAATCCCACAATTTCCAACTTCTCCAACTGCCCTTCTACTGTCTAATTAGTCAAAAAACCCTCTCTCTCCCCAGTGCCCCACATCCCTTTGCCTCATCTACAATAGTAATATGGACCCCTTGCTGCAAGGACAGCTAGTACAGCACAGTCTCGACCTTCAAATGCAAGTCTACAGTGCTCAGTCCGTAGCCGTCTACAAGGCGCTCTACCAAGGCTACGATGCTGCTGTGAAGATCCTCACGCTGACGCCAGATTCTGACCAGAAGCAGTTAGACAAGGAATGGCAGGCGCTAAAAGGCCTCCAACACGACAATATCGTGCGGCTCTATGAAGACTTTTGGACGGAAGCCCGTGGGAAGTGGTATCTTTGCCTGGTGCTGGAGTGGTGTGCGAAGGACTTCTATAAGGACATGCAGGACCGGAGGAGCCATCAATTTCCGTATACGGAGTTGGAACTGTGGGGGTACTTGAGACAGGTAGTGGATGTTTTGGCCTTCATGCAGAACCAAGGAGCGGCTCATAGAGACATCAAGCCGCAGAATCTCTTCCTCACAAGTGCAGGCTTGAAAGTGGGGGATTTCGGCTCCGCCAAGTTCTCCCTAGCGGCACTCCAAACTCTGACACTGACCGGAACTCCCTACTTCCTCAGTCCCAAGCTAAAGGCCAGCTTGCTGGCTAGAGAAACTCAATGCGTCCACAACCCTTTTAAGTCTGACGTGTACTCATTGGGAATGACCTTCCTTATGCTACTGACCCTGAACCCCATGCCTGTGGTTGTCGGGACCGCGGGAGATATATCGGATGCAATCAGGCAGTGTCTGAGCAGTACCGGCTACTCAACTCAGCTGAAGGAGTGTGTGAACTGGATGTGTGCGTTTAATGAAGAGGACAGATGTGACTTCCTGGTTCTGTACAACTACCTGAATCCGCCTGTCCCTGAGCCCTACTTAGTAGAGGTGCAGCCTGACCACCCTGTGGTAGAGGAAGTCAAAGTCGAGCCAAGCCAAGAGTACAATTTGATCGGAGGTGAAACGCTTGATGGTGAGCAGAAGAAGGAGCTCTCTGTGAGCTATTTGTATATTTCCGCATGTGAAGGACAATACACTTGCAATGTTTGCTCCAAGGAAACCACTCCAGATAGTCTCGGGTCAGTCATTCACTGTGTGAGGTTTGGGGAAAAGTCGTACTACTGCTCGTCGAAGTGCTTCTGTATGGCGAACCCTCCTCCAGACAGATTAGGGTTCTGGGAGAAGTTGAAGAACTTCGTTTGGAGCAAGTAGCAGTAGGCTAATAGAAAGTATGGAAGAGGTGGTAGCAGTGCTAAGATCACTTCCAGGCTGCGACCGTATTTCCCAAAACCGCCGCTATCGACACTGCTTTCGGGTAGAAGAAGCCGTGCAATTGCTAGTGGAAAAGGGAACTGTCGACTCTGCATCTCAAGCCTTCGCTCAGTGCCAAAGTCTATACACACAGGGGAAGCTGCAGGGAGTGGGACACAGCCTTCCTCCCAGTCCAGCTGCCCACTACTACATCCTAGGCAATGGTCGCAGTGACCCCCTTCCTATCACAGACTCCCTTTCTTCAACTATGCTGATAGATGAGTACAATTCGGAACTGCTACACTGTGTGCATCCGGCCTGTTGGGAAGACCCTACACCCGAAGGACAGTACGACTTGCTAGTGGTAGGCGGAGGGGCCGCAGGTCTGATTTCAGCGATAACAGCAGCGCAGCAAGGGTCGCGAGCAGCTCTCATTGAAGGCCACTACATGGGCGGAGACTGCCTAGTCTCTGGCTGCGTTCCCTCCAAAGCCTTATTAGCCTGCTCCAATGAGATTGCTCGCACTAAGCAGCTTTCCAACTACGGTATAAGCCTCAGCGAGCCGCCAAAGCTTGATTTCGGCTTCATTATGAAGCGCATGCGAAGACTAAGGGCAGAAATCGCTCACCACGACAGCGCCGAGCACATTTCCAACGAATTCGGCATAGACGTCTACCTCGGCTACTGCCATTTCACCAGTCCCCACCAAGTCCAAGTCAACCACCAGCTTCTAACATTCACCAAATGCCTCCTGTGCACTGGCGCCCAGCCCTGCATTCCCCCTATCACAGGCCTGGATGCTGCACCCTTCTATACGAGTGAAACTATATGGGACTTGACTGAATTGCCTGGGACGATGACTTTCCTGGGAGGAGGGCCTGTGGCTTGTGAGCTGGCGCAGGCCTTTGCAAGGTTTGGGAGTAGGGTTAGTTTGGTCACTGTCAGTGGGACGCTCCTGCCGAGGGAAGAGCCGGAGGCAGCGGAACTGATTTCTGCAGTGTTTCAGAGTGAAGGGGTGAGTGTATACACCAATTCCACTATAGTGGCAGTCACTAAAGACTCGGAAACTGCCTTTTCGGTGCATATTGCAGGTCCATATTCTATCGTACTTCCTTGTGATTGCTTGGTTATTGCCACTGGCCGTCAGCCAAATATCCACTCGCTTAGCCTGGAAAAGGCGAATGTCAGCCTGAAAAACGGACAATTAGACCTAAACGACTACCTTCAAACCTCGAATCCGGACATATACGCCGCTGGGGACGTCTGCGGATTGGCGCAATTCACTCACGCGGCAGACGCAATGGCCCAATTAGCAGTTTCCAACACTTTCCACGGCAATAACGATAAATACTCCGACCTAAAAATCCCCCGATGCACATACACCGACCCAGAAGTCGCCCAAATCGGAGCCACCTGCACTGCCCTGCAATCCGCTTCCATCCCCTATCAAAAGACTGTTAGAGAGTTCCAGCGGAATGATAGGAAAGTGATAGAGGGGAGCAGTGCTGGATTCGTGCAACTGCTAAGCAGCGGCTCTCAGTTCCTAGGCGCTACAGTTGTAGGCACTGAAGCAGCTGCTTTGCTGCCAGAACTGACCTTGGCGTTGACTTGTGGGCTGGGACTGGGACAGTTGGCGAGGACTATTCACCCTTATCCGACGCCTGGGGAAGCTGTTAAGCACTGTGCGGAAGCAGCACTCAAAGCCTATACAAGTCTAGTAGTATAGACATGCAGAGGTATTGGACTCAGCGTTATAGTAATAATGGGCTGCCAAAGCTCGCGATTAGAGCGCGAAGAGTCGCTCCTCGCAAGCAGTTCCGTCCTTACAGGCTTCGAAAAGCTCCATGTGGAGCGAGCAGTGACCGTCATTCGCTCGCATAGCACTGCCAAACTCATCCTCAAGTCTCAGTTTTCAGCCATCGAACGGGCTTTACGCCTTAATACCAGTTCCAGCGCCCAGCCAGTTCTAGCCACTTTCTATACCTGCCTGGCTGCTGGTGGAGATAACCTCACAGCTAGAGTTTTGGCGGCCAGTCCTCGACTAACAGCGGAGCAAATCGGTGGTCAGACGATGCTTAGTGAGGAAGATCTCCTAGTCACTGCGATACTGCTAGGCGGCGGCAGTCCTTTGGACAAAGCAGCTGCGCTGTATCATGTCTTTGACGAAGGGTTCCTCAACACTTTGCCGGCTTCTACTCTGCGGGACTTGTTCACGCTGGTGTTCCGCATAGCAATTGACGACTTGCCGGTATTGTCTTCACAACGTAGTGAAGAAGACGTTCAAACGTACCTACGAAAGGCCCAAACGAACTCTTCACGAGCCGTTCAAACTGCACTGGAAGCCATTCTCGAGAAACAAAGCAGTCTGTCCTTAGAGGAGTTCGCCAAGAGAATGGGGAAGTACAGGGGCGAGGAACTGACCTGTCCCGAGGGAATCAGGGCCTATGCGAAGAATTGCCTGGAGAAGAAAACGCAGGAAGAAGAATATAGCGCAGAGTAATAATAGCGCTTTAGTATGCTGTTATGACGTATTTAGAGCAAATGGGAGTTCCGGTACAACCTTAACATTTATAGTGCCTAATTGTATCTATCTGTACAGGATATAAGAT
>Ga0247837_1004973_pt1 | contig 20612 bp, 20 predicted proteins | sample LaCtaG_2_FD_187115 | JGI IMG/M metagenome (GOLD analysis project Ga0247837, IMG submission 187115) | Freshwater microbial communities from meromictic Lake La Cruz, Castile-La Mancha, Spain - LaCruzMarch2015_14.5m | ecosystem: Environmental > Aquatic > Freshwater > Lake | place: Spain: Castile-La...
CTCCAAAGACATTGTGGCGGATGTGTTCGCCCAAATAGGGGGAGGTGCGCACGCTGCCGATCTTGGTCCACTGGCGGCGTGGACGTGGGTCGCCCTCAATGCCGCTTTCATCGCTAAACCACAGGTCGATGCTCTCATCCTTTTGCCAGGATTGCAGCTTCTCACAGAAGGCCTGCCTGGCTTCGTCGTCTTGATTCAGCGGCCAGGGTCGCGGCACCTTGAGCTTGAAGTCCTGCTCATGGAGGTAGCGCACCGTGGTGCTGTAACCTAACTCGATTTGCAATTTCTCTTTGATCCACCCATGCAGTTTGACGGCCGTCCAGTGGCTTTGATTGGCCTTGGATGGTTCATCGACCAAGGGCATGATCTTTTCTTTCATTTCATCCTGGGACAGGGCGCGTGGTCGCCCGCTGCTGCGGCCAGGGATCAAGCCGTCAAGACCGCGGGTGTTGAAGGCCTGCATGTAGCGTAGGATCTGCCGCTCGCTGAAGTGAGAGAGGGCGGCGATCTCCTGATAGGTCTTGCCTTCGTAGAACCACAATAGCGCCTGGAGACGGCGAAAGCCCTTCTTCGTCGGGGTGCAATCCATCGCCCGACGAACATCTTCGAGAGTCGCGTTTTCAAAGTTCAGTTCTGTGCGCGGACGGCCCACGCTTTCTATTGATTACCAAGATTCTGAAAAGTACAGCGCCTTTTTAGACATTCTTTTCGAGAACTGGTAGATAGATAGGGGTGCGCGTGCTCATGCGGTTTTCAGGATTATTTATTTTTTTAGCGCAATATTCCTTCTGCTGTCCACAATATTTCTGTGTCGTTCTCGGTTCAAAAAGTGGCCTGGGAGTCACTCTAAGTGTCGGCATTCTCCGAATCTTCCCTGACGGCTGGAAAATCCAATTCGCAGGACGCGACGCGAAACACCAAATTGGGCCAACCGGATGCCGCCAAAGTGGTATTTCCTCACCAGCGCAGCATGAAGACCATTTTCTTCGGCACACTCTGCCTGCGAAAGGCTAACTCAAGTCATGCCCGACAACGACAACCAGGAGAAAGAGCAGCAAGGCCGTCAAAACCTGATCGGCAAGCAACGCCCTGAGCAGCAGCAGCCCTGGCAGCCCGCCAAGCCCCAGGGCATGGAGGCAGACGATAAAAAACCCGGCCAGGACTTGGAGCACGAACGCCGTGTGAATGAAAACGAGAAGCAGGTCAAGCAGCAGCAAGAGCAAGAGCCGCAGCAAGAGCAGCAGTCTCCCGACAGCCCCGCCAAAGTCACCGTCGCCCAATCCCTTGGCAAAGGCATAGGCAAATCCCTTGGCGGCAGCATCGGCAACGCCATCGCTGGTGAGACCGGTCAAAGCATCGGCAAAGGCGTGGGCAAGGCCGCTGGAGCCGTCGTAGGTGCAGTGGCGGACAAGGCGCTCGATCACGCGCGCGGCATCGGTGGTGGTGTCGGCAGCGGGGTCGGCTCCGCCGTTGGCAGCATGATCGGCGGCAGCAAAGGCAGCCAGATCGGTGCCCAGATCGGCAAAGAGATCGGCAAAGCCATCGGCAGCGGTCTCCAAAGCGTGCGCGAAACCCTCGCCCAAAGCGGTGTCGAAGTCGGCCAGAAGCAAGCCCCCGGCAAACAAGGCCACGGCATCAAATAATTTCCGTCACATTGCCCGGCAGTGAAAACCACCGTTTTTTTAGGTTAAATAAGCTAACACCAAAATAGGTGGGAAATCTCCACTTTCTGCACGCAAGACAGGCGAGAGTACGGCATGGAAAGGTGATCTCCACCTTTACTGCATGTCATTCCCTCAGACAAATTGGACCCAAGTCGCGATGGCCACGCTGAATGGCGACACCAGCAGCCGCGCGGCGCTGGCGCAGATGTGCGCGGATTACCGTGAGCCGCTGGTGATCTTCCTCATCTCACGCGGCTATGACAATCCTACCAGCGAGGATTTGGTGCAGGAGTTCTTTTTGAAGCTGCTGGAGTCGCGCGCGTGGAAGCGGGCGGACCGGGAGCGCGGGCGGTTCCGCACGTTTTTGCTCGGCGCGCTGATGCATGTGACCACTCATGCGCGGGAAAAGGCGGACGCAGCGAAGCGGGGCGGCGGCATCGAGCACGACAGCCTGGACGTGCTGGCAGAGGAGGGATTCGAGCAGGGTAAAATTCCACAGGAAATCGAGCGGCGGTTCGACAGCGACTGGGCTTTTGGTCTGATCAAGAACACGCTGCATGCGCTTGCTGACGAGTTTGCCGCTGATGGGTGCGCGGAGGAGTTTGCCGCGCTACGCTGTTTCCTTCCGGGGGTGGAGGCACCGCCTTCGTATGAAGAATTGTCAGCGAAGCTCAGGCAACCTGTTGCCGCGCTGAAGACCAAGGTCCACCGGATGCGCGGGCGCTTCCGCGAGTTGCTGCGCACCGCCGTAGCACGCACCGTGAGTGCTCCGCATGAGGTGGATGAGGAGCTGGCCTACCTGCGCACGCTGCTCTCTGAAGCCGCATGAAACCTGAGAGCGATTTCCCGGAAGATACACAGGAATGACTGCTGCTCTCCCAACCACCTGCCAGACTTGCGGCACCGCGATTGATACCGCACGGAGTGAGGGTGTGTGTGCGATTTGCCTCTTTGGTGATGCGTTGGATCAGGAGGTGAATGAGATGTTTGGTGGCCATGAGCTGCATGGCGTGATCGCACGCGGTGGGATGGGCGTGGTGTATCGGGCGATACAGCAGGAGCCGCGGCGTGAGGTGGCGCTAAAAACGCTGCGCGGTGCCGAGCTGGACTCGCCGGAGGCGCAGACACGCTTCCGCGATGAGGCACGCACGATGGCAGAGCTGGATCATCCGGGCATCTTGCCGATTCATCAGTTTGGCCAGCAGGATGGGGTGTTGTTTTTCACCATGAAGCTGGCGGCGGGTGGTTCGCTGGCGGAGCGCACGGCGGACTATGCAGGGCAGTGGAAAAAGATCGCCGCGTTGATCGCGAGCGTGGCGGATGCGGTGCAGTTCGCCCACGAGCACGGCGTGCTGCATCGCGACATCAAACCGGGGAACATTCTCTTTGATGAAGAGGGTCACGCTTTCGTCAGCGACTTCGGCCTGGCAAAACTCGCTGAGAACGCGGATGGCGGGATGACAGGCTCCGCCGCGATGCTCGGCACGCCGCACTACATGGCACCGGAGATCGCGGCGCAGGGTTTGCGTGCTGCGACGACGGCGACGGATGTGTGGAGCCTCGGCGTGGTGCTTTACGAGTTGCTGGCGCAAAAGCGACCGTTCAAGTCCGACTCCATGCCCGCGCTCATGCGTGAGATCACCGAGCGTGAGCCGGATGCGCTGGCGCAAAATGTGACGTCTGGTCTGCGCGTCATCGCTGGCAAGGCGCTGGCGAAAGATCCCGCACGCCGCTACCCCAGTGCGCTTGCTTTGGCGGATGATCTGCGCTGCTGGCTGGAGGACAGGCCGATCACCGCGCGGCCTACTCCTGCGATAGAGCGGCTGTGGCTGTGGATGAAACGGAATCCAAGCATGGCGGCGATGTCCGCGCTGCTCGCGCTGTCAGTCATCGTCGCGGCGGGCATGGTGCTCCGATCTTACGAACGCACGAATGAAGCGCTGCGCGACTCCCTGATCACACTGGCGAAGTTCGAGCGCTCCAGTGGTAAACCAGGACAGCGGCACGGCGCGCTGGCGACGTTGCAGCGCGCCGCTGCCATCCGCATGGACACAGACATCGCCAGCGAGTGCGCCGCCGCCTTGGCCTGCGTGGATGTGCGCGAGCGTTCGTCATGGTCGCTGGAGCGTATAAAAGGTGCCCAGATGCCGGAGTTTTCTACCGATCTCGCGCAGTGCTTAGTGGCGGAAAGCAGCGGGTTCAGCCTGCGCTCGGCGGTCGATGGCAAGGTAGTGCGACGCTTCTCAACAGAACCACGGGCGACAACATTTGCCTTCTCTCCCGATGGCAAGACCATCGCCGCCAGACTCTCCGACCAAACGATCCACGTCTGGCTCACCGATGGTTCTGCGCCGGTGGCGGCGATTCCCAGTGCCGTGGCTTATGGGATGGAAGCAGGAATCCCCGCCGCTTACAGCATCACCGAACACGCCTGGGCCATCGCGGCGAAGGATGGCTCTGTGATAAAAGTGCTGCCCTCAGGCGAAACCAGCATTTGGCTCCCTGCTACGGAGCGTATCGTGGGCAGTCTCCGCTTTGATCCCAAGTGCGAACGGCTAGCCATCACCTATCGAGATGGCATCGAACTCTGGAAAATGAGCGAAGTGCCCACGCGGCTCTGGAGCATCAACCAAGCAGCCACCCTGCCGCCGCTGGCCTGGCATCCCAGCGGGCGTTATCTGGCCATGACCTCACAGAGCGGCGTGCGCGAGGTGCAGGTGCTCAATGCGTTGGACGGCACCGTGCTCACCCAGCTGCGAGGTCCCTTGCAATCCATCGGTCGCATCGCCTTTCATCCGCGCAGCTATATCATCGCTGCCATCAGCAGTGACGGCATGTTGCGCCTGTGGGACTACCGCGACGCGCGTTTGCTGCTGACCGTTGCATCTATGACCGGCTCTCTGACGTGGTCACCTGATGGTCGCATGCTGGGTTGTAATCGTGGCGAGAATGTCCTGGGGCTTTTTGATTTCACCGATGACTCCGTGCTCCGGGAATTCCCCTTGAATGACACCTTCTCGCATGGTGTCAGTCACAGCCTCAACAAGTCTGCGGATGGAGTCTGGCTGCTGAACACCGCGAAGATGGGAGTGCAGCTCTGGAACACGCAAACGCGGAACCCAACGGCGTTCGTTAGCTCGCCAGCCCCCATCTTATCCGAGGCCTTTCTGACGCCGGATTCGCAGACCCTGATTTACTCGGAACTGAAAAAAAACGGGCACATCATGCGCCTGCCCCTTGATCTCAACCTTACGGGACTCGTGCCGGGAAAAGACCTCGCACACCGGGTGGCAGGATCGGAGAACGCCATGGTCATCGGCATGACGGCGCACGGTGACTGGATCGTCATTCACAACGACACTTATCGAATCGACCTCTGGCCGGAGGGCGACGCGGCGCGCGCGTCCATGCTGATGGGCACAGGAAGCAGCGGCGTGGCATTCAGCCCCGATCTACGCTGGGCTGTCGCACCCAGTGCCCGGACCGGTGGCGTCATTGTCTTTGATCTGGCCAACCGTCCGTGGAAAAAGCATTTTTTGCTAAAATCAGTGGCCGTCGTCAGGTGGTCACCGGATGGCCGCTGGGTGTATGTGAGCGGGTCCGATGAGCGCCTGCTGCTGGATGCGACCACCTGGCAGGAGCGAGCACGCTGGCCGAGGGGCAGCTTCGCCTACGGCTCCAGTTGCAATGGCTTTTCCCCGGACTCGAAGCGGCTCGTCGTCTCCGTGCGCAATGAATCCCTCGACCTGCTCAGCGTGCCGGACCTCCGATTGGTCGTCTCCCTCACCCCGCCGCTGCCGCTGGATTTACGCCGCGTGGTGTGGAGCAACGATAGCACCAAGCTCTGGGCCATGGGCGTGGCCGGGCGCATCTTCGAGTGGGATCTCGCAGCCTTGCAGTCAGAGATGAAGAAGCTGGGGATGGAGTGGGAGAGGTGAGGGACGAAATCCGAATGATGAATGACATGGAGTGACGGTGACTCTTCAGGTGGCGGCTGAGGCATGGGTGTAGGCGTCATGTGTTCGGCGGAAGGCGGCTCCGTTATCTCTCCAGCCACCTTCGCCAAACTATCCGGCTTCTTTGACCGCCGCAGCCTTCCACACTCCCAAACCGGCCGGATAGTTCGGCGAAGGAGATCGACCGTGTTTGCGACACACCGCGCGCCGAACACATCCGGCCTACTTCCCTGCGGTGCAATCTCACTCCTTGAACGGATTCCGAATCGTCAGCGTCCCTTCGATCACCAACCCGTCTTGCATGTCCTCGGACTCCAGCACCGTGCAGCCTGAGAGGAGGGCACAGGCCACGAGCTGGCTATCCCAGAAGGAGAGGCAGTAACGGCTGCGAAGACCACACGCCCTGAGCATGCTCACACGATCCAACGGCACCACGATGCGGTGCTTGTAGAAGCTTTGGATCACTTTCTCAATCTCTGCTTCCGTGAAGCCTGATTTGCGGCGGAGATTGTTGCACACTTCGTTGATCACCTGAGTGCTCACCGTCAGCGACCAAGGCTTAACCACTTGCATGGCTAGTTCGCGTTTGCGCTCGTCGCCCTCCTTTTGCATGGCATACAGCCAGACGTTTGAATCCACGAAGCGCATCAGCAATCAATAGTAACGATCGTTGGCTTCTTCCCTGGTGAGCGGCGTGAAGGGAGGCAGAGGATTGCGAATGAGATAGTCGATGTAGTCCTCCTCGTCCTCGGTTTCGTCGGCTGGAAGCGTGGTGACGGTGACGCGCAGCTTGCCGGAGAAGCCGGACTTGATTTTTTCCAGCAGGCTGGTCACGCCATCGGGTGACTCTAATTCGTATGAGGCTGTCATGCCCGGAGTATCCCAAACTTTGCTGGCTTCGCAAGCTGCCAGTCTCATCCTGGCACCACACCTTCCTGGAGATGGCAGGTTGTCGTCCCGATTATTGACTTCGTCTGTCTCGGTGACTCGGCTCCGCGTGTTCCGTAGGTCGCCTTTTCTTTTTCAGGCTCATCCATCTGCGGCCATCCCATCTCTGCCGTGTCAATCTCCGGGCCGCCAATGCGGCCCATCACCTCGCCCGAAAAAATAGTTTCACCTTTTTGAAACCTTCCGCTGCGGAGTCGGAAGAACGGAGCGTCGCCCCATCTCATCTCGGCTCATTCGAGCCTCAGTTCATCCACGCAGTCTATGAAAACACCACGCCCACACTCCCTCCTCCGGCTCGCCCTCGCGGCGAGCTTTGCCTTCCTCCTCGCCACCGCACACGCGGCGGACTTCACCTCCACCTGGAATGGCGGCACGGCCAACTGGTCTCTGGGTGCCAACTGGACCACGCCCGGCGCGGCTGGCACGTTCCCAAAAAATGGCGGCTCGACTTATGATGCGGTGCTGAACTCGGGCAGCGCCACGCTAACGGAGAACATCACCATTAAGCAGCTCACGCTGAACGGCTCGCTCGACATGAACGGCTTCTATACCCTCTCGCTCGACGGTCTCAGCGGAACGGGCATCGTGGACAGTAGCAACGTGAACGCCGCCAATTTGCTGATCGTCGGAAACAACAACACGAGTTCGAACTTTGCCGGGTCGATCAGGACCACGGTGGGCGGCATCTCGTTGACCAAAGAGGGCACGGGAATTCTGACGCTCTCTGGGAACAACACGTTTACAGGAGGAGTCACTATCAACGGAGGCACCCTGAAAGCTGGCTCGAACACAGCGCTGTCCGCAAACAATCCGGTGGTATTAACCGGCTCTGGAGTGATGAAGCTTGATCTTGATGGCTACGACAACACAGTGAAAGCCCTCAGTCTTGGAGGCTCGGCCGGGAGCACCTCGACAGTGGAGACGGGCACGGGCACACTGACCCTCTCGGGGTCTGGGGTGGCCAGGGGCATCAAGTATTTCTCAGGCTCGGGCAACGCAGGCGTCATCAATGGCAAGCTCGCGCTGGCATCTCAGGACAACATTGAGGTGGCCAACGACGCAGCCGTCACGAACGACCTGACGATCAATGCCCTGATCAGTGGAACGAGCTCCTTTTCGAAGACCGGAGCTGGAACACTGCTCCTCACCGCAAGCAACAACACCTATGGCTTTGATGCCCTGGCCACTACAGGCGCAGACACAGTGATCAGTGCCGGCACGCTCAAGCTCGGTGCCAACAATGTCATTCCGGACGGGCTGCACTATGGCAACGTGAGCTTTGGCTCAACAGCGGGAGCTAAACTGGACATGGCGGGGTTCAGCGACACGATCAACGGCCTCAATGCCTCCGTCACGGGGGTGGGGAACGTCGATAACTCCACGGGGAACAGCACGCTGACGGTCGGTGCCAACAACGCGAGTTCCAGCTTCAGAGGCACTCTCACCAATTCCGGCGGAACGTTGAACATCGTGAAGACTGGCTCAGCCACGCTTTCCTACTCGCAGCCGGGCACGCTCCACACTTACACGGGGACGACCACGATCAGCGGCGGCGGTGTGAACGCGACGACACTGGCCAATGGTGGCAGCCCGAGCCACCTCGGTGCCTCCAGTAGCGCGGCATCGAATCTTGTCTTCGACGGCGGCGCGTTGTCTTATTTCAATTTGGGATTTGGCGGCGCTGGGGCGCAAAGTTTGGACCGCCTTTTCACCGTCACGGAGAACGGCGGCGCCATCAACGCCTCCGGCTCTGGCGCTTTGAATTTTACCAACACCGGAGCCTATGTCTCGTCGGGCACAGGAAATCGCACACTGACGATCCGAGGATCCAACACCGGAGCCAACACTCTGGCAGGCGTCATCAGCGATCCATCGAGCGGCAGCATGAGTGTGACGAAATCGCAGACAGGTTCCTGGGTGCTGTCCGGAGCGAACACTTACGGTGGGACGACGACGGTCAGCGCGGGCACGCTGAGCGCCACCGGCAGCTCGGGTCTCGGCGCGACGACTGGCGCGCTCGTCGTGGAGAACACCAACACGGGTACTGGCACCGCTGTGGTGCTGAATCTCTCGACCACGGCCCCGACCACCAAAGGCTCGCTGAGCGGAGCGAAAGCAACACCCAGCAGCGGAACCAACACCGTGACGATCAACAACGGCGGACAGCTCCTCACGATCAACCAGACTGCGGATACGACGTATGCGGGGATCATCGCGGGCAATGGCGGGTTCACGCTGGGAAGCCTCAGCACGAATGCACTGACGCTCAGTGGCGCGAATACTTACAGCGGCGCGACGACCGTTGATGCTGGCACGCTCACCGGCACGGGCAGCACGCCATTCGGGGCCACGACCGGGGCGCTTGCCGTGAACAACACCAACACCGGTGCTGGCTCTGCTGTGGTGGTGAACCTCTCGACCACGGCCCCGACTACCAAAGGCTCCTCGAGCGGGGCCATCTCGACGCCCGGCAGCGGGACGAACACGGCGACGATCAACAACGGTGGCCAACTCCTGACCATCAACCAGACAGCAGATGCCACTTTTGCGGGAACCATCGCGGGCAATGGCGGCTTCACTCTGGGAAACCTCAGCACGAACACCCTCACGCTAAGTGGAGTTAAAAGTTACACAGGCGCGACAACGGTCCAGGCGGGAACGCTGGAGTTCACCGGCGGAGATGGCGGGAGCACCACAAACGGTTTCAGTGTCTCAAATGGAGCCACGTTACGTTTTGGTGGTGCTGATTTTTCACTCGGTGCCACAGCGGATGTGACGGGAGCAGGAACGGTTGAGTTTAGCGCAGGCACCGTGACGCTCGCAGGATCCCTCTCCGGCTCTGCAATCCATGTGAATGGTGGCACGGCAAGTTTTGGCGGCACGGCGAATGCCACCACCGCGAATCTCTCCAGCGGCACGCTCACGGGTGCTGGCACCGTCAGCGCGACGACATTCAACTGGAGCGGTGGCACACTGTCCGGCTCGGGAGCGCTTAGTGTCAGCGGCACGAACTCCACGCTCACCACGACCGGAGCCAAGGGCCTAGACCGCACGCTGAACAACACGGGAACCATCACCTTCACCGGCACCAGTGGCGCTGGCGGGCACATCGAGTTCGGCGTGGGCAACAGCACGCCTGGCATCATCAACAACAGCGGCACCTTCAATCTGTCGAGTGGGGCCAGCTTCCAAACCGCCAATGCCAATGCAGCCCACGCGATCAACAACTCCGGCACTTGGAACGTCTCCGGCGGTGGCACGAACAACACCATCAACTCCGGCATCACGTTCAACAACAGCGGCGCGGTCTCCGTCACCGGTAGTTCCACCTTCGTCACGCTCGGCGGCGGCACGCAGACGGGCAGCTTCAGTGTGGCCGGGGGCAGCGATATGTGGCTGATCGGCAGCAACCTGAACTCCGGTTCCAGCGTCACCGGCGCGGGCAAGGTGACGCTCGGCGGCACCACGATCAACACCGGCAGCACCTACAACACCACCGGCGAGACCCACCTGCGCGGCGGCAGCACCATCTTCAACACCAGCGCCACCACCGAAACCCTCACCGGCGGCTCCGATCAGACCCAGCTCACCGTAAGCGGAGCCACCACCACGCTGAAGGTGAATGGCGCGTTCACCAACAACACCCAATACACCATCCTCCAAGGCGGCGCGATGATCGAGACCACCGCGTTCAACCTCAACGGCGGCGAACTCAAAGGCAACGGCAGCATCAATGGCAACGTGACCACGAGCGGCACCTCCTCCGTCATCGCACCTGGAGCCTCTCCCGGCGCGCTCACCATCAATGGCAATCTCACGCTCAGTTCTGGCAACACGCTGATGATGGAGATCGACGGCATGACCCAGGGAACGCTCTACGATTACCTGGATGTCAATGGCATCGCCTCTCTGGCAGGCATCCTCGAATTGGACCTGGACAACCTCTTTGGCAACACGCTCGTCGGCACGGAAACCTTTACCCTCCTGACCGCAAACTCTGCCATCCAGGGCAGCTTTTCCAACGTGGCCAGTGGTAGCCGCCTGACTGTGGGCAACCAGGGATCATTCGCCATTCATTATGGGGCAGGCAGTGCGTTTGGCTCCAGCAACGTGGTAGCGTCTGACTTCATCGTTGTGCCGGAACCCTCGCGTGCTTTTCTCCTGATGCTGGGACTGTTGGGCAGCACACTACGGCGGAAGCGGAAGTAGGTCTGCACTATCGGAGCGAAAGCCCACCAAGCTAGGGATGAACGCTGTGACCAGGTGCGTCCCGATCAAGACGCACTTTAGGCCAACTCGCTCCCCCTTCACCTCCGGCGTGAACAGGTTAAAAAACCTGTTCACTTTCTGTTCCTGTAGCGTGTTTACGACTCAGCCGATGCTGTCCGGGTCCACGCCGAGTTCTCGCAGCTTGGCAGCCAGGGCGGCGGCGCGTTCTTGTCCTGTCATGAGCATGATGCCATCGCGGTCACACCAGCGCAGCCAGGTGCAGGTCACGCCTTCAAAGTCACCTTCCCATAGCATGAGGCCCAGCCCCATCTCGCCAAAGATTGCCTGCGGGTGTGCGCGATACTTTCCTTGCTCTAGGACAAAGAGGGTGAGCGACTGCTCAGTAAGGGAATGCACGGGATCAAACACCGCATACCATGTCACGCCCATGTGCTGGTAATTGCGCAGCTTGCTGTCCAACTCCCCGCCCTTGGTGTTGGAGACGATCTCGATGACGACGTCCGGCACCTTGCCGTCGAACATCCAGCTAAAATAGGCTTTGTGCTCCTTTTTCATCAAATCTTGCAGTGGCTCCACATGCGCGGTGACGAGCACATCCGGCACGATAGCGGGGCGGTTCAGCGCCACATACACACCGACGTTTGCCATTGCCACAAACGGGAAACCGGGCCGCCATGAGGCGTGAATGGACTCGGTTAGCAGGCGCATTTGTTTCTCAGAGAATTGATTGTCCACGGGCGTGTCGTCCTCAGTGATAAGGTTGGAAACATCGGGGCGGGGGATTACATCCTCGACCCACTCAAAAGAGTTCCCTGTGTCAGTGGTGCCTGCGATCATGCGCCGATGATAAAGGGCTGGCCTGCGCACGGCAAATTTCTTTTGCAATAGTCGGCCTGAGCCGCGCGTGAAGGGCTGCTACCTGCAACCACCCCAAACCATGGCCCACCACACGCTTCATCTTCTCCTCTGTCTCGCCCTCACCGGCATCGTCTCAGCTCAAAAGGCACCGGATGTCTCCAAGCTCGACCCGGCAATGGGGGTCAACAAAGCTGCTGCTGACAATCTGGAATGGCATGATGTGACGAAGTGGGGTGTCGAAGGCCGCATCCTGCCCGAACAGGACAGGAAGCGCTGGTTTGACCGCCTGCCTGGCAATGCAGAAGGGAAAGTGACGCCCGCCGTCTGGGGTCTCAGCCGGGACAGCGCTGGAATGATGGTACGCTTCAAGACCAACGCCACGGCCATCAGCGTTCATTACAAGCTGAGCAAAGATCGCCTCGCTCAGCCGCATATGCCTGCCACCGGTGTGAGCGGTGTGGATCTTTATGCGCGCGATGCGGACGGCAAATGGAAGTGGGTGATGGTGACAAAGCCTGCCACGCAGGAAGTGCGCGCAGAGATCATCAAAGACCTGGCCCCAGGTGAGCGCGAGTACGCGGCCTACCTGCCACTCTACAACGGTGTGGACCTGCTGGAAATCGGCGTGGCAAAGGGCAGCAAGTTCGAGGGGCTGACCCCGCGTGAGAAGCCCCTCGTGTTTTATGGCACCAGCATCACCCACGGCGCGTGCGCTAGCCGTCCGGGCATGGTCCACACCGGCATCCTGGGCCGTCGCCTGGACATGCCGGTGGTGAATCTCGGCTTCTCCGGGAATGGCCGCATGGATGCCGCCGTCGGGGAGTATCTCGTGCAGATTGATGCCGCCATGTACGTCATTGATTGCCTGCCGAACATGAACGCAGCCGCCGTCACGGAAAAGTGCATCCCGCTCGTCAAACAGCTCCGCGCCGCCAAGCCAGGCACGCCCATCGTGCTCGTGGAAGACCGCCGCTTCACCAATGACTGGATCTGGCCCGCTAAAAAGCAGTTCCATACCGAAAACCACGCTGCGCTGAAAGCCGCGTATGACACGCTGGTCAAAGAAGGTGTCCAGGGTCTCCACTACATTCCTGGCGATCACCTCTACGGCGATGACACCGAAGGCGCGACCGATGCCTCCCACGCCAGCGACCTCGGCTTCATGCGCCAGGCAGACATTTTCGAGCCTGTGCTACGCAAGGCGCTGGGCAATTAGCCCGCCACCACCAGTGTGTAGCGCCCCTGCCGGTGATTCAGCCGGACCGGTGCGCCATAGACCGCGCTCAGCGCCGCGCTGGTCAGCACTTTGTCCTTCAGGCCGGAGGCAAAGACACGTCCCTCGCGCAGGAGCAGGACATGGGTGATGCAGGGCAGGATTTCCTCCACATGATGCGTGACCATGATGAGGGAGGGCGACTCCGGCCAGGTGGATAGCTCCGCCATCCATCCCAGGAAGTGCTCGCGCGCCACGGGGTCGAGACCCGCGCAGGGTTCATCGAGGATGAGTACGTCAAACCGCGCCATGAGCGCGCGACAGATCAGCACTTTTTGCTTTTCTCCCTGCGACAGCGGACCCCAGAGGGACTTCTTCAGGTGTGCGCAGCCCGCTGCCTTCAGCAGCCCGCAGGACTGCCGTTTGAGCGTGGCGGAGGGAGCCTGCCACAGGTTCAGCTTTGCCTCGCGCCCGCTGGAGATTACATGCAGCACAGGCTCCCCAGGCTCGATGAATGTCGTGAGTGTGTTCGTCACCAGGCCGACGCGCTTGCGCACCTCCCGCCAATCGCTATCGCCAAAGGTATCGCCGCCGACCTGGATGACGCCCTCCGTGGCCGAGTCATAGCCGGTGATCAGATTGATGAGCGAGGTCTTGCCGCAGCCGTTCGGCCCCAACACGCACCAGTGCTGGCCGGGGCGCACCTCCCAGTCAATGCCCTGCAAAATGGGTCGCCCACGGCGGTAGTGGACATTGCGGACAGAGAGCACAGGCGGGGCGGGGTCGGGCATCCGCCGCAGTAGCTTGGGAAGGCCGCGCGTGCAGGGGAAAAATGACCTCAGCCGCGCAGCTTCCGGTAATGCACAGCGGCGGTCTCATTGTGCCGCTGGATCACCTCCGCGAGCCTTAACGCATCTCCCTGCCGAAAAGCGCGGACGATGGCGCGGTGGTCCCTGTTGGCGCGCGCCGGATCAGGCGGCTGCGTGCCGTGAAAGGCCTGGCGGTGCAGGCGCTCCCACTCAGCCAGCAGGGAGTGCAGCGTCTGCTCTGCCCGCGTGAAGCCAGCGATGCGGCAGGGCAGGAGATGGAACTCACGGTTTGCCTTTTCAAAGCCCGCGCTGTCACCGCGCCCCGCTGTGGTCTCCAGGCGCGAAAGCAGGGATTCCAGAGCCTTGAGGTCATCTGCCGTGAGCAGCGGCAGCGCGTGCAGGGCGGAGGCCGTCTCCAGCGCGCCGAGCAGGGAAAATATCTCCTCCAGCGCGCCTACATCCACTGGCGTCACGCGCACGCCCGTGTGCGGGCGAATCTCCACCAGCCGCTCCGACTGGAGCTGACGCAATGCCTCCCGCACCGGGATGATGCTGACCTGGAAGCGCTTTGCCAGCGCATCAATCACGATCACCTCGCCGGGCTGGAGCTTACCGCCGATGATCTCCGCACGCAGGGCGTCATACACGGCCATGTGCTTCGTGGGAATGATGTGGGATGGGGAGGCGGGCACGGGGCAAAAATCTTTCTTGCCGTGTATCATATATGATGTATGACCGCAAGCACCAATCCAGGAACCATCCCTTCATCTACCCTCATGAACATCCAGCACATCGGCATCATCCTCAACGGCGTCACCGGACGCATGGGCACCAACCAGCACCTCGTCCGCTCCATCCTCGCCATCATCCGCCAGGGCGGCATCCGTGTGTCGGATGATCTCACGCTCATGCCCGACCCGATTTTGACCGGGCGAAATGCCAGCAAGCTCCAGGCTCTCGCCGCCAAACACAGTTGTGAGAAGACCGGCCCGCTGAAGACCAGCACCGACCTCGCCGCCGTTCTGGCTGATCCGGCCTACCCCATCTTTTTTGACGCCTCCGGCACGCTCCACCGCGCGCGTTTTGTCGAGATGGCGGCAGCCGCAGGCAAAGCCATCTACTGTGAGAAGCCGACCGCCGTGGAGACGGTGGAGGCGCTGCGCCTGGCCTCCGTCTGCGAGCAGGCAGGCGTGAAGAACGGCGTGGTGCAGGACAAGCTCTGGCTGCCGGGCCTGCGCAAGCTGGCGCTGCTAAAGCAGCAGGGCTTCTTCGGCCGCATCCTCAGCGTGCGCGGTGAGTTCGGCTACTGGGTCTTCACTGGCGAGCACGAGGGCCAGCCCGCGCAGCGCCCCTCGTGGAACTACCGCAAGGTGGACGGCGGCGGCATCATCGTGGACATGCTCTGCCACTGGCGCTACGTCATTGATAATTTGTTCGGCGAAGTCACTGGCGTGAGCTGCCTCGGTGCCACACACATCCCGCAGCGCGTGGATGAAAAGGGCACGGCGTATGAGTGCGACACCGACGACAGTTGCTATGCCACCTTTGAGACCAAGGACAACGTCGTCTGCCAGTTCAACAGCTCCTGGTGCGTGCGTGTGCGGCGCGATGACCTCTTCACCATGCAGGTGGATGGCACCCACGGCTCCGCGCTTGTGGGGCTGCGCAAGTGCTGGTTCCAGTCCCTAGCTGGCACACCGAAGCCAGTCTGGAGTCCCGATACCGATTCCCCCATCAACCACTACGCGCACTGGCAGGAGATGCCGGACACGGCGGAGTACGACAACGCTTTCAAAGTGCAGTGGGAGCTGTTCATCCGCCATGTCGCACTGGACACGCCTTTCCGCTGGACGCTGCGAGAGGGGGCCAAAGGCGTCCAGCTCGCCGAACTCGGCCTGCAAAGCTGGGCGGAGCGCAAGTGGCTCGGCGTCCCCGCGCTGTGAGGGCAGGAAATCCCGCCCATTCTCATGCCAGAATCCGCGTCATCTGCCGCTCATGCAGCCGCAGATGAAAGGCCGTCAACCGCACCCAGTCCGTGGCATTCAGCAGGCCGAACCAAGGATGCGGATGCAGCAGACCCGCTGTGTCCGCCCCCCAGCCCTCGCGTAGCCGCGCGCGTGCGCCGAGGTGCAGCGCGCGGAATTCCTCGATCACCTCGCGGCCTTTCTCCCCGCGCGGCTTCACTGACGCCGTGCTCACCACGAGCTGCACAGGCTGGCCCTGGGAAAGCGCAAGTGCCATGTCCAACATCGCCGTGCCAGTGATGCTTAGATGCTCCAACACCATCACAGGCGACCAGCAGCGCGAGCTGTCCTCCAGACCTCTCATTGGCGCGATCAGCCTCGGTGTGGTCAGCCACTCATCCGTCAGAGCTTCGGCACAGGTGGCAAGCCGAAGCGCAATGGCCTCGATGTCATCCAGAGCGTCATCAAGTCTGCGTCGCCGCAGCATGGCCCGCCCGAACATGCGGACGAACCATGATTGCGGAAACGGCAGCCCGGCACCGGGGGCTTGGGTGATGGGCGGCGGATTCATCGGGATCACTTTGCCGCCAGTTCATGCAGCCCCAGCACCGCGCCCTGCGGATCGGCGATGACGGTGATGCGGCCGACATCCGGCACGCTCATCACCGGCATCAGCGCCGTTGCTCCCAGTTCCACTGCCTTTGCCAGCGCGGCATCCACATCCGCTACTACCACATAGGGCAGCCAGCGCGCGGGCATCCCCGGCGCAGGCGCGGCCATCATGCCGCCGAGACCCATGGCGTCATCGGGCTGCAATTTGAAAAGCATGTACGACTCCCCGAACGGCTGAGTCTTCCAGCCAAAGAGGCTGCCGTAAAATTCAGCAGAGGCCGTCGTGTCGGTAGAGATCAGCTCATTCCAACTGAAGTGGCCTGGCTGCGGTCCTGTCATGTCTGCATTGTCGCTCATAGTTTGAAGGGTGTGTGTATGTTGATAAACGCTTGTCTTTTGCAAGCGATACATGCTTCTCATGGACAACCTTGTCTTTTGCAAGCAAATATTCCGCCTTCATGATCCCCAAATCTCAGCGCCGCTCCCCCTGCCCCGTCGCCTGCGCCCTCGACATCCTCGGCGACAAGTGGACCCTGCTCGTCATCCGCGATCTTTTCCTTGGAAAGCACCACTTCGACGAGTTCCGTGCTTCCCCAGAAGGCATCGCCACCAGCACCCTCAGTGCCCGCCTCGCCTGGCTGACCAGCCTAGGCCTCATCCGCCGCACCGGGCACGCCACAGACCGGCGTCGCATCGCTTATGCACTGACGGAGCGCGGTATCTCCCTGAACAGCCTGCTGACCGAAACCGCGCGTTGGGGTCTGGAAAACATCCCCGGCACGAAGGTCATGCCAGGAGGCGCGGTATCCATCCGCGCGGCGATTAAAACCCAGCCGCAACCAAAGCGCTGACTACAATGGATGAGGGCGTGAGCTGCAACGACGCCTGGTTTTGACTTCACCCCCCGGTGAGGCTGGCTACAATTTCCAAGGGCTTCTCTTGCACTGTTGTGGCGTTTTGACTTCACCCCCCGGTGAGGCTGGCTACAATACGCACCCGCATGGCCTTGCCGATGCCCTGGTTTTGACTTCACCCCCCGGTGAGGCTGGCTACAATTGCAAGATAACCGAAGTGCTCCCGGACGTTGTTTTGACTTCAATGAGGCGGGCATGAGTGCCCACACTCCTCTCCGTTCACTCCCAGAACTCGATCTGCTGCGGCATGTCGGGATCGACGGCTCGCTTTCCCTGCTGGTAGTTTTTGCCGATCACGGTGACGCTTTTCTTCCACTGCTCGTCGGTCATGAACATGATGCGCACGTTGCCGGCCTCCGGCACAAAGGCTTTCACCTTCGCCAGATGCTTCTCCAGGTGCTCATGACTCACGCAGGGCCGCGCATACACCGAGAACTGGATCATCAGATAGCCGTCATCCAGCAGGTTGTTGCGAAAGCGCGTCGCCTCTTTGCGCTCACGGTCCGTGAGCACCGGCAGGTCGAACATGACGAGCATCCATCCCATGCGAAAAGGGCTTTGTTTCATGGTCGGCAAAAAATGGCCGGAGGGTAGGGCGCTTTGTCCCCAAAGCGCCGTCAGAAAGGCGGCGGGCTGCGGACAGCCCGCCCTACCGTAGTTCCGGCACCCAGAAAGCGTCCGCGTCCATGGCGGCGTAGCTGCGGGTCAGGCTGGACGCACAGGCATCAATGGCGTCCATCAGTTTCAGGGAATAGCGCTCGTGCTGCAGGCGACGCTCCCGCAGTTCCGTCCCCACTTTCTTGCTCCAGGCTTTCATCGTCACATCCGCCTCGGTCATAAACTCCGCCAGCATGCAGTCGATGAGCGGTCTGAATGCCTCCATCACATCATACACCAGCGGATCACTCTGATACCGCGTCGTGTGGTGGACGCCCAGGCTCGGTGTCAGGCCATGCACAATGAGTGAGCGATGGCACAGCGCCGCCAGCACGGTGTAGCCATAGTTCAGCATCTGGTTCGGCGCGGTGTTCTCCTTGCGGTCCCGGCTTGTTGCACTCCAGCCAATACTGGGGAAATAAAGCTGCCAGTAACGCTTGGCGCAGTTCCCCTCATCAATCGCCTTCTGCTCCAGCGCCCGTTCCAGGTGGGCGCTGCGGATGTCCCAACGGTGCAGCACCTTCGTCTGGTTCACCGTCTTCCCGCGCAGCATCCGCGCCCACAGCTTGTCATTGAGGCGGCGCGGACGCGCGCACTGGTTCATGAAGGCCCGCGCATCGATCACCCGCTGGAGTGGCGCGGTGATGCCGCAGGGCTGATAGCTCTCGTTGCAGTGCAAGATGATCCCGTCCTGCTCCACGATGCTGGAAATGAAGTTGGAACTCATCGTCACCCCGCGTGCGGCGATGACCACCGCCCGCATATCCTCCAGCGGCATCGTGCGCGGCTTGGGATCATCCTTGCCCTGGCAGGTGATGTGCCCGCGTTCCTTGCCCAGCATGGCTCCGTGCTGGAAGACGTGAAGGATGTGGTAGCTCATGCGGGAAACTTACCACGCTTGTCAAAGGGGGGCGAACGTAGCCGTCATCGCTCCGCGTGACGAGCCTTTGACTTGGGTTCCAGGTGTGGACTGAGAAGGCTTGATGAGCCTATCGCGCCATGAGTGCCCACAGCACGCGGAGCTATGATGGCTACGATCCAGCCAAAGGCAGTTTCTCCGCATAGATGTCGATCGGAACGATGAATCCCTCCACGGTTTGAATGTAGTTCCCGCTATGAGCATCGAAGATCAGGATTCGGTCAGTAGCACGAAACCAGTCATTCACGGTCGGGATACCATCCACGGCCTCCATCGGCTCAAATCCCTGCTCAAACAGATGCCGGTGAAGGTCTTCCACTCCCGGGTGGATGCCAAAGACAGAAGGCTGGGACGTCACCACCCGCACCGCATCATCTGGATCAAGCATGACCTGTTCCAGCCGCACGTCGTCACCAAATGCCTCGTTGCAGACTCCCCAGCGCACGAGGTATTCCAGAGGCGTTGCCTCTTGATACACCGTACGTCCGCCGATGCGTGGATAGGCTTTCCCAAAGCGGTCTGGGTGCGTCAGTTTGATGACCCGCTGCTCATCGGGCTTCACCACCACGGTATGCTCATTTCCCGCCAGCCAGCCGCTCACTTCAAGCAGCCGACGACACCATTCCTGGCCACCGGCAGGCGTGGTGAGGAGGTTTTGCTCCCCGGCCCATTGGATGAGGCGCTCGCGCTGGCGATTTCGCTCATGCTCACGTTCAGCCCCTGCCAGTTGCGGCGAAAGATGACCTCCTGCTCCGGCCAGGAAAGCGGCGGCTGATTCAAGCGCACTTGGCGCATCTGTTCGGCGGTGAGGACCATGCCACTCATGGTGCCAGCCTTGCCCTCGGAGTCAACCGACCTCTTTGAGCTTAGCACGACAACACGCTCGCCGCTGCCATCGCACGAATTTTCAAATTCGTGTTCTTAACTCACGGACTGGAAAGTCCATTCTACGACAGATGCCTCAAGCCGGCAGCGCATAGATCGCCGGGCGATAGCGCGGCTCAGGCACGGGTTTCTTGTGCTTCTTCGCCGCCGCCAGCCAGGCCTCCTTGGCCTCCATCAACTCATGCAGCGACTGCTCCGGGGAGGTGCCAAACGCACTGCACGACTTCAGGTCCGGTACATCGGCGATGTAGCCGCCGTCTTCCGCGCTGTAGAACAGGTTGATGTGGTAGTCGGACTTGGTTTTCATTCGCGCAGGGTAAGCTGAAACTCCTCAATGTAGAGGGCAAATGTCCCGCAACAATCCTGAGATACGAGCACAAAAAAGCCGCTGTATGCATTGAAGCACGCAGCAGCTTGAGCGAAACCATCAAGGACACTCCGGCAAACTCAGCAGGTTGTTTTGACTGCTGTCGTCGTTTTCCGTTTTGATGTACTTGTTTCCGTTATGGGTTGCCACCACGACCCAGACCGAGTTTCCGGCTCTGTCTGTGCAGAAGTAGCTCTGCGGATCGGCCTCAATATCGGCGATGGCTTGAGGCTGGGTGCGCTTCCAGCGCACACCGCCTTCGATACCTCCGATGTTGAGGATACGTTCGTGGGGGTTGTTTCTGGGCTGCTTGTTGATGCAGCGGATTTGTTTAGGCATAGGGGATGTGGGTTGTCGTTGATTGACTCTCCCCAGTCACCCGTGCTATGGTCGGCTCTCCTGACAGAGAAGCGTGATTTGGCTGGGTAACCGGGACGGAATCATGTTTGGGGGCTACGCCAGTGATGGTGTAGCCCCTTTTTTTATGACAGAGGAGCCTCTTGCAAAACCTTCAAGATGCAAGGTCGCGGAGAGTTTTTTCATCTCACGATGGCGGAGCTTTCATCGCATCGGATCACCCTTGGCTCTGAGTGCTCGGCATTGGCTTTCACGAGTG
>Ga0247837_1004986_pt1 | contig 20574 bp, 14 predicted proteins | sample LaCtaG_2_FD_187115 | JGI IMG/M metagenome (GOLD analysis project Ga0247837, IMG submission 187115) | Freshwater microbial communities from meromictic Lake La Cruz, Castile-La Mancha, Spain - LaCruzMarch2015_14.5m | ecosystem: Environmental > Aquatic > Freshwater > Lake | place: Spain: Castile-La...
GATGGGTTAGTAACCATAACTACTCTTAAATTTCGGAGAGAGGGCTTGTACACACTATCTTGAACTTGAAAGGAAGAAATTCAACGAAGTTTGAAGACCAAAGAGAGGGAATGAAAAAACAGCTACCCAAAGTAGTAGCTGACTTCACTAGAGTTTTTAGAGTGATCTTTAGCGGTCACAGGGAAAGGAATTTAACCTGATTATTGCAAGAACAAATATAAGGAATAGATGCAAACTGGACCAAGTCGACCATTGCGCTTCTAAAGCTCCAGCAGCGTTTGTTTTAGTCATATCCACATCAGTACTTATGGCTATTCATTTCTAAGCATTAAGAATCTAAGCGATAGAGTAATCCTCCAAACTGAATTTCTCCACACTTTCATGACAAGCATTTGCAATAATGACAAGTGAGTCCAATACCAAAGGAGGCTGAGTGCTGCAGCAACCTTTATTCAAGACAAAAAGACGAACCTCTGTCTCTGATTCAATCCTCCAGCGAGCCAGTTGTTTGTTGTCAGTGAGCACAAACAGTTCTCCATTCACTACGAAGGAGGCTGAGGCCCCTTCTAGTTTGGAAGGCAGACAAACGGGAAGTGCCTGGTAAATCTCTGTTTGCGGGTCGAAGCTTTCCATGGTCGTGGTCAGTGGACAAGACAAATAGATGAGAGCCCGAAAGGTGCAGGGAGTAAAGTAACATCTGCCATACTGCATGCTGCCCATCGCTAGCCACTGCCTCTCCCGCAAACTCAGTTTTTCACAGGACCGCAAGGGACTGAGTGAGTCGTCGTAGCCTCCGAAGACATAGACGAAGTTTGCTGTACGTGCCACTCCCGCCCCTTCTCTGGGAGTTTGCAGAGGGGCTAATGAGGTGAGTGTGAAGGCAGGCAAGTCGAGTTCGTACACTGCTGTGGAGGGGGGGCTGGCTCCCAGACACAGCAGGGTGTTGCTATCTAGTTCGATGTAGCTGCCTCCTTCACCGAAATTCTCTGTGATTACGTATTCCCTGGACTCTTCAGACCTCAAGTCGTATATCTCCAGAATATCTCCAAACACTGCGGCAAACTTGCTGAAACCATTGCACAGGACTTGCAGATGGTTTTGATAGGCAGCACAGGCGTGACAAAATGCTCCCAGGTCCGGGGCAGTTACTGAATAACTGAATAACTGCATTTCTGCAGTAGATAAGGTCCAGAGCGCCTGTGCAAGTGGCTGGGCAGGCTGAATGTCCTGGTCCAAACAGCGACTTGTCTCTTGCACTGCACTCTCAATAGCAGCCTCGAGTTCCTCCTTTTCCTTCTGCAGTCGCTGCAGCCAGCCACTGCGGTACTCGGTCAAATAGTCTATGCACTTCGTCATCAACTGGTCAAACTCTCGACCGCACTGCTCCATTCGCTCCACGTTCTTGCGCAGCTCCGCCACTCCCTTCTTCAGTGCTTCATACCTGCGCTTGTACTTCTCCGGGTCTTGAGCTAAGGCTGCAATGGGAGCGAGTTGATGAATAACACGAAGATGCTTGGCGTAGTGACTAGGAAAACATTTGATGCAGAAGACAGGAGGCGGGTCCACACAGTTGCAGAAATGACTGGCCTCCTTTTCTTCGCAGATCTCACAAGTCCTGTTTTCGAACCCTGAGGCCATTTCTTTCTATTACTTGGCCAGGACTTTGTAAGTGGAAACTCAAAGTCTTGGTAGAGGAGGCTATCAGGCAGCGACTCACTGAGACTAAATGAGTGCCTGCTGCTGCAGCAGTTCTTTTATCTTGGCTACGCGGCGCTCAATATCGTCCTCATCTTCTTCATCGTTTGGAGCCTGAGTTTGTTGATAGAGAGCTCGGAAACGCTGCAGTTCCACCCGAGTGGTGTGCAGTTCCTCTCGAGCCTCTGCGAGTTCTTCTTGCTGACTCTGCAGTTCCACCCTGCACAGGTCCATGCGCTCTCGGGCCTGCTCCAACTCTAGACGCAGTTCTGTGTTGATACGCTGCAGCTGAGCCATTTGCTTCGCACTCTTGGCTCGCTGTTGCTCCAGCTCCAGTCTCAGGGCCTTTGCATCCTCTCTGACTTCTTCCTGCAAGGGCAGCGGGTAGTGCACTTTGTCGAACTCCACGTCGTAAGTGAGGATGAGGTACAGTGGTGAGTCAGGCTTGCTCTCTGGCTGCCTTCGAGCCCTCAAAGCTTCCATCTGTGAATGTGAAACCAGTTCCAGCTGCACACTGCGACTGGACCCGTCCAGGGCTGCCTGCAGCATGCGCAAGTACACGTTGAAGCGTTTGCTGTTGCCTGTCTTGCGAGTCACTTCCTCCACGAAAGCCGCGGGGAAGCTGCCAGTCCAGCTCCGGCCTGTGGCTTCTGCCTGCACCCACAGTGTGTCTGCAGAGGCCCTGGCTACGAGGATGTAATCCACGCCGTAGTGCACACACTCGCTTCGCCTTTCCTCCATTCCAATGAAGATCACCACCAGTCTCTCCTACCTGGACGACTTCACTTTGTCGCCCAAAGCCACTCCCCATCGTCTACGTCCTTTACTGTGCCGTATCCACCAGCACCGCCCAGAAGCACCAAAGCTAAGCCGTTGATCACCCCAGATTCCGCTGTGGCCAGGAAGCGAAGTGCACAGCAAGCGTTTCAAGCAAGTTTAACTGAACAAGTTGCTCTGCGCACATTGGAATTACAGCGAGTTCAAGTCCGAGAAGATCAGTGGGCCCAGATAGCGTTCCGCTCCTGGCAGCGCCAAGAACAGCAGGCTCGTACTGCCTTACTCCTGCGCCGCGAGCGACTACGAGAGTTCCAACACGATCTGCAGAGGCAGAGTATAGCTCAGCGCAAAGAGGGTCTGCTGGCTGTGCAGCAAATTAAGGCTCAAGAGTTGAAAGACCTGCAAACACTAGAGCTCCATCGGAAGCGGGAGGCAGAAAGGAAGGAACTGCTGCGAGCACACCTACAGTCAGCTGTGTTGAGGCAGAAAGAAGAGAAGCAGGAGCAGAAGCAAGCAGAGGAGTTGCTGAGGGAGCAGGAAGTTTCGTTCACACTCAAGCTGCTGAAAAGACAAGTGACGAAGCTGGAGAGACAGGACCTGGAGCGAGCCCGCCTCACCCACTTCATGCAAGCAGCCGCTCCACTGGCAGACTTGCCCAACTCGCGCTTCGTTCAGCTCAAGCGGCGAGAACAACGCCGCTTTCAAAGTCTCTACCAAGCAGAACTCCATGCTCAAGTTCGCGAACACCAACAGCGCTTCAAATCCGTATACGACTTGCCTCGTCAAAGCAGCACTCTCCTGTCTAATCAGACTTAGTAGGACTTGCAAGCTGTAGCAAGCCTGGTTTGCCCGGAGGCGACCCAGGCGCCCTCTGTTCACTGGGCAGTTCTTCAGCCTGCAGAGAATCTGAAGACATTAGAACTCGAGAAGCTTCGCTGGACAGCTCCAGTTTCCCAGGCTGGGCCACTGAGGGTGACAAAGGGGCCCGCGCACTGGACAGAACTTCTTCCTGCAGCACTTCAGGACCTGCGGGCGAGGCTTCCGTGTACAGAGGCTTGGGAGGATGTAGAACTTCGAGACTGTCACGGACCTGTTCCTTCCTTTTGTTGAGTACTTCAGGTGAGAGGAGGGGAGAATCACAGGGCTGAGGAAGGGGTGGAGAGTGGATTGCAGGGAGTTGGGGGAAATGGGCCTCAGGGAGTTTTGGAGAGTGAGCCACCGGCAGAGCTGTGTTGGTTTCTGAGAGTTGAGTAGGCAGCAACAGAGGTGGTACTGTCTCAGTGAGTTGATGTGGCTGTGCAAAGACTGGTTGTGAAGTAGGCTGAACTTCATTCTGAGCAGTCAGGGACAAGGCTGGCTGCGGGGCAGATTGAGGTATGGGGAGTTCAGGTGCTTTGGTGGCTCCGATGTCCGTGGGCAGAGGCTTTTCGAGAATGGGTGCAGTGATGCTCTGCTTGCTTGCTCCCCCACAGCCCATATTCTGAACATGGGGTGCTGCCAAGCACAAAACAACCACGAAGTGACTGATAGTAGTTCCCACGTAGACGTGTCCTACGAGCACACTGCCAACCTTCAAATCAAAGAACTCAAACGTGACGGCAGCGTAGAAAGCGTAGAAGCAGTTTCCTGCTTCCTGACTTCTCCCACCACCTTCGAGTGTCGCCAGGTCACAGTAGGCGCTCAAACCTACGCAGTGAGTACCTGCGTACTGCCTGGACTCGACCCTCGGGGAAATTACCTGAAGGAATGTCAGGATGGGATTTATGTCGCCCACAATGGGTCAGGAGTGCTGCTGGTGCTCATGGACGGACATGGGAATGACGGACTGAAGGTGGTAAAGGCCTGCATGACGAAAATCGAGCAGTACTTCAAGGAGAACTCAGAAGGCTTTGAGCAAGAGCCGCAGAGCGCAATAGAAAGCATGCTGCTAGGGTGTGACCGACTGGTGAAGGCGGACCCAAATATCGACTGCTCCCTCTCAGGCTCCACAGCTGTTGCGGCCTACCTCAATGCCAGCGGCCTGCATGTAGGCAGTGTGGGGGACTCCAGAGCGGTCCTGGGCATGCTGGGCAGCACGGTTGCGCAGCCTACCCAGCCTCCTTACAAAAACTCGCACTTTCGCCACATCAACTCCCCGCGTCCTATTGAAGCGGTTCAACTTTCTGTGGATCAGAAGCCTAACCATGTGGGGGAAATGGACCGCATTCTCAAAGCTGGTGGACGAGTGGCGAAAATCACTGATCAGTATGGCAAACAAGTTGGACCCTACCGCGCCTGGCAGAAGTTCGGGAGTCTTCCAGGACTGGCGATGTCAAGGAGCATTGGAGACCAGATGGGAAGTGAAATCGGAGTTATAGCGACTCCAGTTTTCAACGATTTCGACCTTTTCACAGGGTGTGACTTGTTCATAGTGCTGGCTTCAGACGGAGTGTGGTAAGGACTAGGCAGGGATGCAATGGAAAACCACGAGGTGGTGAGCTTTGTGGAGCGCTTCCGCAAGCAGTGCTCCTCCGCTAGCAGTTACTCCCTCAAAGGCAGTCGAGTCGTTCCATCTCAGACCAACATTGCCCATCTTCTTTGTGAAGAAGCGCGATACAGGTGGCTGGGTATCTGCGAGGAAGAAGACGTGATGATAGATGACGTGTCCTGTGTGGTCCTGGAGTTCCCTGTACAGCCCGGATCTCACCCTGAGACAATTCCAGACAGGTCTGTGGGCAGGACACTGTCGCTGGGTCCAGACGACGACCCAAGTTTGCTGCTAGCTGGGAAGCACGTGGACTCGAGAGGGACATTAGTAGACAACCCTGAGAATGAGCCCGACACGCTCATTACACTGGCGGATATGTCTCCTCGCGAGGTCAGTTCTTCCCCGACTGGACGGATGAGTGTCAAGCCTGCAGCTGTCCGCAACGACTTTATGCGCGGCTCTCTCGCTCGAGATAGGTCTGACGTCCCTTAACAGCTTTGCCTATCTAGACTAACCGTATGTTGCTCCAGATCCTTGCTAAAAAGCGCCACGAACTGTCCTCCTGTGTTGGATGTAATGGGATCAAACCGAAGTCCCAGTTCACTTTTGAGGGCTGGGTATCGGGAGGCCCTTAAGTCGCACAGATGCAATTGAGGGTGCCGCTGAAGCAGCCCCTGCACCACATCCTCATTCTGACTGCGACAGAATGAGCAGGTGCTATACACCAGTTTGCCTCCTGGACGCAGCAGTCTCACCCCACTGTCCGCCAGCCCACGCTGCAGTTCTGCCAGGTGCGCATGAGTGTCTAGAACTCGCGTCTTGAAAGTGTCCCAGCCCCACTGCGACTGGAACTTCTGCAAGTGTTTGAGCGACCCTTCGTGTGTGCACTCCGCATCCACCATCACCTTGTCATACAGTTGGCCTGCTTCAAAGGTGCATCCGTCTGCTTGGAACAGCTGCGCTTCATGTCCGTACTTCTGCAGCAGAGACCTGCACGTGTGCAGTCTTGATTCACTGATGTCCACTCCTGTGATACTCCCTAAGCCAGCCAGGCGCTCCGCCGCATACAGCAACTTGACTCCAGGCGCACAGCACAGGTCCAACACTTGGTCCCCAGGCCTCAAATCCAGCACGTCTACAGACACAGCAGAACTCACGTCCATGCCGTAGATCCGTCCTGCACGGTAAGCGGGGCACGAGGCGATTTTCACATCCGCAGGAATACCACAGAAGCCAGGCATCCAGTCCACGGGAACTACACTCACATGTGAGTGCGGGTTGAGGCGCTGCAGGTCCGCTTGCAGTTCTCCCAACAGAGGCGGGTTCCTGGGGTCGAGACGCACATAGCGTAGACTGGGCTGAGTTTGTAAGAGTCTTTCATCCACCTCGTTTTCTGCTAAGAATTGCCTAAAATCACTGGGCAGGCCTTCCATCTCTTTATCGTCCCCTTGCTGCTAGGAGTTCAGTCCACAGTGTCCAGTACAAATAATGGCTAAAAAGCTCAATTTAAGCGACTTTGAGGTGCTGCAGACACTCGGCACAGGTAACAGCCACACAGGGTCTTTCGGCCGCGTGCGTCTAGGCAAGGAGAAGTCCAGCGGACAGTACTTTGCCCTGAAGATCCTGAAGAAAGCGGAAATCCTGCGACTCAAGCAAGTGGACCACGTCATTTCCGAACTCGCAATTTTACGTCAAATCAACCAGCCGTTTGTCGTGAATATGCATGGGTACACTCAGGACAACCGCTACCTCTATATAGTGCTAGAGTATGTGTCTGGAGGGGAGCTGTTCACATACTTGAGAGGAGTGGGGCGCTTGGAAAGTGACCATGCGCGGCTTTATGCAGCCCAAATTACCACGATTTTCGAGTATTTGCACTCGAAAAATATCATTTACAGGGACCTCAAGCCCGAAAACCTCCTCATCTCGTCTGATGGATTCCTTAAACTCACTGACTTCGGCTTCGCTAAAGTGGTGGAGAGCCGCACGTACACGCTCTGTGGCACTCCCGAGTACTTGGCACCAGAAATCCTGCTGAACAAAGGACACGGCAAGCCTGTCGACTGGTGGACTCTTGGCATCATCATCTACGAAATGCTCGCTGGCATCGACCCCTTCTCAGACGAAGACCCAATGGCCATTTACCAGAAGATCCTGAAAGGTAAGATCAAGTTTCCACGGCACTTCGATAGGAACGGCAAGAGCCTCGTGAAGCATTTGCTAGTGGCGGACTTGTCCAAGCGGTACGGCAACTTGCGGGGAGGGGTGGGTGACATCAAGGGACATAGGTGGTTCAATGGACTGGACTGGGCGCGTCTACTGCTGAAGCAGCTGCCTACGCCTTACCGCCCCACTGTGCGCTCTTCCAGCGACACCTCCAACTTCAGCAACTACCCCGACTCCAACTCCCAGCCACACGCAGTCCGCGCAGCAGACGACCCATTTTTGGACTGGTAGCTAGTAATGACCACGCCCAGAGTCTTCGTTCTGTCTCGCTCCTTCTCCACCTCCCTGCGCGTCCTTTCCCCGAGGACCCGAGCTCGCGTCAACCAAAGAGTGAAGAGACTGCTGCCCTGCCGCTCTGTGGGAGTTATGACCCCGGAGCTGCCTCCCATTCACCGCACAGCCTTTCACTAGCTAGTCCTGATATTTGGTGTTCGGTGCCTCAGAATAGCTTGGCCGAGTGGGAAGTGTGCTTCATTCAACCTCTGTTTTGTGGCATATAGAAGTGTGAAATGGCCACTCCCAGGCGAAAGATCAAGTCGCTGACTCCTGAGCCCTGCCTATTCCCCCGACTGCAGCCTCCTCGTTCCTTCCTGCGCATAGACGACCCCTACTGTCCATTAGCCTCTGTCCGTATGAGAGAAGAACAGGTGTGAACCACCTAGGAAGCCAAGAAGCGGTGGCTGACTCCAAGGGGCTTCTGTGCGGCTGTGAGGGGAGAGCTGGCGGGAGTGCCCAACTACATACAACTGAGCAGTTCGAGAAGTCCGCTGCAGCACCGGTTTCGAGACATCAGCAAGCGCAAGTGGCTGGCTGGGGAGTTCAAACCACCTCACTACCGTCCCTTCCACTACACAGGAGAAGCTTCTAACCTGTAGACTCGTACTTCTGCCTTAAAGATGGTGATCACTATATCGAACTAGGCCTTGCACATAGTATACACCCAGTAGGCCGCTTCCAGGACATTCATTGCAGCTTTCTCTAGTTGAATTGTGTGAAAGTCGACAATTGCCAGTACTGAGTACTAAACTAACTAGCCTTCTGATTGAGCCGAGTCATTAGCTCATCAACCACCAGTGCATAGTTCCGTGAAGGCAGCGAGTTCAGCAGCTTCTCCAACTCCGCCTTGGCCTTCAACTAAGTGGAAGTCACTGTAGCTTCAGCGGGGTGAGGCTTGGGCTCGTGATGGTCCCAGGGATAGGCAGGGGCGTCGCCTGGCTAGTAGGTACCAGGGGGCTTCGGCTCCCAGAAGAAACAGCGGACTAGACTTGGCACTCTGCGAGCAAACTGAGGCAGCGACCTCACCAACATTTTTATATTCCTCTAGCCAGCAGACTCCAGCTCGTCCCATTTAGCTGTTATCATCCAAGTCAATACAATGTGAAAGCGGGCAGAGGAAGGCAGAACTATGTTGTACTCAACTGGCAATGAAGGAGTCGCTGTGTCTGGGGAGTTACGGGCTAAGCTATCTTTTTTCTTTTTGGCCATAATATATCCTTAGACACTAGAAGCAAGGCAAACAGTGCTGCGTCACTAGGGGAACACACCTCAGCACTGTTGGGCAATTTCAACATAAAAGGACGGAAAGTGTGTAACTCTTTATGTGTACTTTTCAAACTCTACTAATGCAGCGCAAACTTGCCTGAATAGCATGAGCTACGAGGCAGTAAGCCTGTGAGTATTGCTAAATGCTGGCTTTGTCCTCCTACTTCTGCACCATTTTGTCCGCTTTTCCCTGATTAGACAGTGATGAGACTGAGGAAAAAGATGTTGGCAGCACTAACACAACATGGTACTGCTCACTCAATTTCGAAGTGAGTAAGACCCATTGTTCTCCTCACTGCATTGACTTCCCACACTAGGAACAGACTGGAAAGCGCAGAAATGTGAGGCCAAGGCTGAAATCGCTGAAGTCCAGTGTTACTCGCCTAGGGTTACTAGGGCTCTTTCTGCTCTTCAGCTGGGGGTTCCTCATTAGCCGGAGGTTCTTCTCCTTGGAGCGGCGGGTCTGCAGGCCCAGGCTCCTGGACTGTAGGTTCAGTCGGCTCCTGGAGAGTGGGCTCCGCTGGCTCAATTGGCTCACTCTGCGCTGGAGGCTCCTCTAACTGCATCGGCGGCTCTGCCTGCAGTGGCGGGTCTTCGTGCAACTGCTCCGCCTCTCTGCCTTCTTCCTTCCCCTCCTCCAAAGGCGCTCCAGGCTCTTCCTGATACTCCGCCTCTCCTGAGACGTCCTCCTGCTGCTTCTCTGGAGCAGCCTCTGCATAGGTTTCCCGCATCGGGGGCTCCTCGGCCTTGGCTTCTTCCACCGCTGGCCGCTTAGCTGGACTTTCCTTGGCAGGACTGGTCATTGCAGCCTCCGCGTCCTCAGAAGCTGCCACGCTTCTGAAGAAGTCCTCCTCAATTGTTCGCAGTCGCTCTTGCTGCTTCTCCACAGACCTCGCGGACTTCTCCTCTTCCTTCTTCCCGCCCTTCTTGATGACGTCTCCGAGACGCTTGGCAGCTTGGAGGTTCTTTTCGCGGTTCTGCTCTCTTTCGAACATCGCAGTGATGGAAAGCTTTTCGGAGTTGGAGGGCGGGGCACTGACTGAAAGCGCCTCGCACAGCTCCATTAGCGTTACAGTGCCGTCCGCGTCTCCCACAGCCACGAGTCTGCCGAACCTTGGGTTATTGGGGATATTGTGTACACTCAGAGAAGTCAACATGGAGTCACTCACCTTGTGCGAAAACGCCACTTCGTTCTGTCGGTAGTTGTAGTCCCACACATTCAGCCAGCCGTCTGACTCAGTGAGGAAGAACACACCGGGTCTCGAAGGACTCCAACAGCCATCCGTCAAATACGACCCGTGGTATTTCGTTATCATAATTGGCGTTTTCAGGTCCTCCATCCAGATCTTTGCACACCAGTCGCCCACTGTCAAGAAGAACTTGGTCACTTCGGGGTTGCGCTGGATTGCATAGATCGGACTGTGGTGCTTGCCTGCCTCGAGTCCGTAGCGGTTCTGGATTTCCACAGGCTTGCCGGGCTTCTTGTTGGCCAGCACAACGATGCCTTGCTCTGTGCCAGCCAAGTAGCGAGTGGCGCCGGCTTCAGGGTTGTACTCGAGACAAGTTCCTCCCAGTACCTTTTCCTGTCTGTTTCCATCAGGGATTCCGTCTGTCAGCAGTAGAGAGTCAGTGGGTTCTCCCGGCTTCTTGAAGTCCCACCACAGCATCCGTCCGTCAGTTGACACACTGACACACTCTGTACCCGACTTGCCGTGCAGCCAGTAGATGTCGTACACAGGCTCATGATGAGACTTCTCGATGAGAGTTTGATGCTTCGGGGCAGAAGAACTGTCGCGCAAGTCCCACATCGCCACCACTCCATTGTAGCAGCCGCCCACCAGGTTATCAGAGTACTTGGGGTTGAAAGCCATGCAGCAGAGAGGACTTTGTCCCAGGATTTGCCGGTCAGGCTTATTGGGGTTGTTGATGTCCCACAGGTAGGACTGGAACTGCATGTTGTCTTGGATGGACTGGAACCTTTGCACAGAGTAGGCCACTGCTAGGCGCTGTCCGCCTTCGGGGTGCCAGGCTATTTTCATCACACTGCGCTTGACGTCGCACGGGTCTTTGAAGAGCATTAAGGTCTTGCAGGAGAGAGTTTGGGTGGAGTGGTCCACAGTTTCACCCACGAAGTACTCCTCAAACATGTCGATTTGGTTGTTCTGCCTGAGTGCAACATTCGTCTGCTCAGTCAAGGACTTAACAGCATAGGCCACCGGCTGGTCCTTGGTCATCTTCGTCCTCCACTTATTGGTGTCATGAGTCTCAGTGAAGTCGATTTCCTTGGGCCAGCCGCCCTCCATATGTTTCATGCCCCTGCTATCTGTGAGCACCCGCTCCGTATTCACCTGGTGCTCACTTAGCATGGGAGTATTGTCCAGCAACAAGGCGGTGGGCGATCTGAAGGTGTAGGGCGCTAGCTTGGCTGCGTCGGACTCAAGCACGCCGAGGATCTTCATTTCAGAGTCTTCGAAGACGGCGGGAGGGCCGAACTCTTTCCGCTTCTTTTGGTAGCTCACGAAGAAGTCGCCCATAGTAACAGCCGATTATATGGCTGTGCTGGCTGCCCGGCAAACACCAGACTCAGGACTCAGTCGCTTGGAGTCTGTCTGCACAGGTGAAGGCGTGCTTGCAGAGCTGCTCACTTGGCTCTACGTACAAGTTAGGTATAGACACTAGGCGAGCAGCCATGGACTGTGTAGGAAGTCGGGGATGGACAAACGGCTGGCGGGGTTGCGGATGAGCAGACTGGAAAGGGCGAGAACTGCAAATGGGGACACATTTCCCCACCTGGTAGAGGAGAAACTCAGTCTCCGCTTCAGCACTGACAAGGCCGTGTCCTCGTCACTTGGTCCGCCAAAGGGCATAGTGCCCTGCAGCAGCACGTACAGCAGGACGCCCAGACTCCAGCAGTCAGACTTTTCCCTGTACCTCATCTTCCCCAGCACTTCGGGCGCCACGTACTTCAGCGTCCCTACAGACTCATTCGTCATTTGGTAGGGCCCAAGAAAGCAGCACAGTCCGAAGTCTATCAGTTTCACATGCACTTCAGGAGTTGTGGACATCATCATAACGTTCTCCAACTTGACATCTCTGTGCATAATGCCCTGCCGGTGCATGGCGGACAGGGCATTTCCCAGGTCCGTGGAAATGCTCTTCGCCTCTGCTTCCGTGATCTTAAAGCAGCGAGTTTGCAGCCAGTCCAGCAAACTGCCCTCTGGAAAGTACTCAGTGACGAGCACCATGTCAGTTTTCGTCTCATGCACTGCGTAAAAAGCCAGCACATTCGGGTGTTTCAAGCAGCGCAAAGCAGCCACTTCCCACCTCACTGCCAGTTCCGATTTCCGCGTAGTCCCCACCTTGGACACCACTTTGTAGGCAGAAACTCGGCCTGTGTCCTTATGGACAGACTTGTAAACATTGCCATATGCGCCGCTGCCTATTAGCTCCATAGTGTCGTAGGACAGGGAAAAGTGGTCCGGGTCGATTATTTCCTCGATACTTCCAGTCCACCAGGTCTTTTCCGCAGGACTATCCGTCTCCAACTCGTAGACGTAACTCAAGTTCCCAAGAGAAAACGCATTCCCGGGCCTGTCCTCCAAGTACACATCTCGCAGTAAAATGACAGTTACGAGGTGGTTTCGAGCGACGGAGTTGTAGCATAAAAGTGCATCTTTGCGCAACTCTGCGTAGTATTTCCTGCCGTCCAACAGCAGTGGCCGGACTACTGGAGTGCACTCGTCGCAGCAGGGCAGTTGCTCGAATTCGAACCACTCTTTTAGGACCTTTGGCAGTCCGTTCACTATTGCGGCCTTCAGGAAGGCGATCAGCTGCAAGTCTTCAGAAACACACTCCAGCAATCGATTGAATTCCATAGATTCGTTGGCTTTAAAGGCCTCCTTGATGCTTTCCTCGAGTCCTGGGTACCTGCAGCGGCCGCAGTCTTCGCACAGCGTAGAGATGTGAAGGAAAATTGCTCGCACATCTTCAGGAGTGAGGAAGCCGCGCATCCCTGAGTCCAACACAGCGAATAGGAATTCTGCTGTTTTGGACTGGATTTTGCCCACAATTGCCTCCGCTGCTTCTAGAAAGTCGCTTACGTCAATAAGGCCGTCTTGGTCTTGGTCCAGTGCCTGGAAAACCTGGTTTCCCAGCAGTCCAGAAAAGTATGTGGCTTTGATAAAGGCCAGCAAGTCCAATCGCCCTTCAGCCAATCCGCTTCTTCGAGACAAGTCCTGCGTGGGAAGTACTCTCAGCAGTTTCTTCAGACCTGAGGGCTCGTAGCGGCCTCCGCATTGAGCCTTGGAGTGAGTCTCTACCAAGAGTCTTTGGAACCGTATTCCGTCAAGGCACATCTGATTTTATTACTGAATGGCAGATGCGCGAATTAACACATGCAAGATGCAAGGGAGGTTATCAATGTGCCTAAACTAGCTTCTAGAAGGCTGAAAAAGCGGTATAATGGACTTTTCAGGCCAAATCGACGGCCCCGATGGCCCCGACTCCATTAGTCACCAGCCCAGTCAAGCCTCTCCTCGCTCCCTGGTCACAGACCTCGACTCATACTACTGCCGTTTATTAGCCTTTGACCTCTTCGAACGGGCTGTGCAGGTGCAAGACAGTCAGCCCGCTTCAGACCTTCCCCGGTCTCTGTGTCTGCACGACAGGTTGATGCTGGCAGACCGACAGCACTTGCGCAATCTCAAATAGACTAGCACTATCTTTGCCTCTCGGGCGTCTGGGAAGTCACTATGAACTATATGAATACTTCGCCTTTTTGACCATTCAAACACAGCTTTTAGCTGTCCCTCTAAGAAGACTGTGCAAGGATAGCAGAGATATCACAGCACTGGGAGATGGGTATATTTCCTTAGAGACTGCCTGCTAGGCTAAAGAGGCGGGCAGGAGGACTGGGGCACCAAGGATCCATGGTGTAACTGGTCAGCATTCGAGACTTTGAATCTCGAGATCCGAGTTCGAGTCTCGGTGGCGCCTTTTTTGCCTAATCTAAGCAAATTTACAAAATTGGCCAAAGTCCACTTCCTTTCCACTGTGCATTGATTTCTTCATACAGAGCCCAAATAGAGGGGAAGTCAGGACTAGTTAGGGCGGGCAGAGAGGTGGGGATAGCAGGTTCCATGGTGTAAGGGTTAGCACTCAAGACTCTGAATCTTGCGATCCGAGTTCAAATCTCGGTGGAACCTCTTTTTCTCCAAATCTGCTATACAGCTATGCAGAAGTTCCCACAATTCTCACCCCTCCATTTCGACATATCTGTGCAAATCAATGTAAGCAGTATACGATTACACGATAAGCTTAGGGATATAAGCAACAATGACAGTGATGTCATCCACGACTTCGTCTTCATTCTTGAGCCAGCGAGTCCACGCCAACTGCGCGAGCTTCTCCGCTGCCTGCTTGGCCTGCGTCTGCACGTACTTCCCCACCAACTCCACCGCTTCTTCGTCCTTCACGAACTCCCACACGCCGTCACTGCACAGGATCAGGAACTCGTCCTCTGCGGAAAGGTCCAACTCACATACTTCGGGCTCACTGATGACTCCGATGCTGTGGGCCATGGAGTCGCCTATTGCACGGCTCATGGAGAGGCCGGGGTATTCCTTGTCTTTCATGAATACACGGTAGGGGATGTCGTAGGGCATTCGCTTCACTTGGCCGCCGCTGGCTTCAATGCGTTCTTTTTCCGCTGTGAGTGTAGGCTTGTGGTCAATGGTAATGGGCACCGCAACCAGTGCGTCGTTCCTTCTCTTCGCCATCACCACTCGCGAGTCCCCTACATGAGCGACTAGCAGCTTCTTGCCCCTGAAAACTGCCAGGGAGGCAGTGGTTCCGGAAATCGAGCAGTTGAAGCTGGCTTCGGGGTGTTCGCAGTTAGACAGCAAGTGCTCGTGCGCTTTGAGGAAAGCGGCTCTCACGGTCTCTGCGGGTGCTGACTCGAAAGCGGGGTTGGTCGTGATGAGTTTGGGCAGCAGAGCGTGGACGAAGTTGGAGACTTCGTGCCCAAAAGGACCATGGCCATCGAAGACCCCCAGCAAGATGCTCGCCCCCTCCAAAACCACGCAGAAGTCATCCTGATTCGGACTTTCCGGCTTCAGTCCTTTCTTGCAAATAAAGGCCAATCCAGCCCTGGCCAACACTTCTTCCCCAATAGTGTCCCCCGTGACACTCATTTTCTTGTCCTCAAAGCCGTCCTGCACTCCAGCCTCGTGACAGCCCTGAATCACTAGTCGATGTCCGAAGAGCACGACAGTGCCCTGCTCTTCCTTGCCTTCCTTAGCTGTGATGGTGCGAGTGAAGCCTCTGGTCTGCTTCGAGTACACTTCCAGCACGTGCTTGCTTTCTTCGTTGGTGACGCTGAGCACGGATAGGCGCTGGCGCTGGGTGGGCTCGCGCGTGCCTCGTAGCTCTGATTTGGAGCGCGCACCTGGTGGTACTTGACCCTTGTGAACGCAAATACCCATTACTGCGAGACTAAACTTCTAGAAGCGCTTTCTAATGAGTTTTCTATTTATTGATAAGGGACCCGCGGAGCTTTTCTCACAGTGGACATTTCAGGCTCGGAAGTTTATACGGTTTTCCTATTGGCCACTGAACTCCAGCCTCAGACTTCATATACATACCTCTCTAAGGATACAGGGAAGGCACTAAAGTACCTTTACAGGTGGTAAAGGTTGTAGTCCAGTTCACAGAGTAATATACGTTTAGAACTGCAACTATAGTAGAGGCGTAGTTGCACTGAAGATGCAAAGAAAGCCCAGAGTCGATGTTAGTCAGACCTGCTCAGGTCCATTCTTTGCCGTAATGGCGTACTTCTCTGGCACGCGCCGCGGAGAAATCCCCGAGCTGCAAGAAGAGCTGAACTCTACGCGTCCCGACAAAAAGCGCGAAGCCGTAAAGAAAGTAATCGCCGCCATGACCGTAGGCAAAGACGTCTCTTCCCTCTTCCCACATGTAGTCAAGTGCATGGAAACCAACGAGATCGAACTGAAGAAGCTGGTGTACCTCTACATCATCAACTACGCCAAGAGTCAGCCGGACCTGGCGATCATGGCTGTGAACTCCTTTCGGAAAGACGCGAGACAAAAGGCGAACCCGCTGATTAGAGCTTTGGCTGTGCGGACTATGGGGTGCATACGAGTCGAGCGAATCACGGAATACATCTGTGAGCCGCTCAAGGATGCGCTGGTAGATGAGGACCCTTATGTGCGGAAGACAGCGGCCATTTGCGTAGCCAAGCTGTACGATATTTCGCCTGAGTTGATTGAAGACAATGAGTTCTTCCCGCTGCTGGCGAACTTGCTGTCAGATGGAAACGCTATGGTGGTGGCCAACACAGTCGCGACTCTCAGTGAAATCCAGAGAGTCAAAGGAGCCCCTGCTGTAGTACTCACCTGCACCCTCATCACCAAAGCACTCGCCGCCCTCAACGAGTGCTCAGAGTGGGGGCAAGTCTACATCCTAGACGCCGTGGCGGGCTACGTGCCTGCAGACTCCGCAGAGGCTGAAAGCGTCATTGAGCGTGTGGTGCCTCGTCTAGCCCATGCAAGCGCCGCAGTGGTCCTGTCCGCTGTCAAAGTGATCATGAAGAACATGGACTTCGTGGCTAATGTGGACGGAGTGAGGACTCTTTGTCGCAAACTGACCCCGCCTTTAGTGTCTTTGCTCAGTGCAGAGCCGGAACTGCAGTTTATTGCGCTGCGGAATATCAACCTGATCGTGCAAAAGCGACCCGCTATTATGGAGAAGGAAATTCGCGTGTTTTTCTGCAAATACAACGACCCGATTTATGTGAAGATGGAGAAGCTGGAAATAATGGTGCGGCTCGCAGATCTGAAAAACATCGACCAAGTCCTGCACGAATTGAAGGAGTACGCGACTGAAGTAGATGTGGACTTCGTGCGGAAGTCTGTGCGCTGTATCGGGCGCTGCGCCATCAAGCTGGAAAAGGCAGCAGAAAGGTGCATTACTGCTTTACTGGAGTTGGTGCATATGAAGGTCAATTATGTGCTGCAAGAGGCAATTGTGGTGATTCGCGACCTGTTTCGGAAATACCCGAATAGGTATGAAATGATCATTAAAGACTTGTTCGAAGGATTGGAGTCGCTGGATGACCCGGAGGCGAAGGGTGCAATGATCTGGATAGTGGGGGAATACGCAGAAAGGATAGATGACGCTGCAGCACAGTTAAGCCAATTCGCAGCCAACTTCGGGGACGAGCCTGTCTCCGTCCAGCTCCAAATCCTCACTTCCGCGGTTAAGCTATTCCTGAAAAAGGCTGAAGAAGGCGAGGAAATCCTCACTTCCCTGCTGAAAACAGCCACCGAGGACTGCACCAACCCAGACATCCGTAACAGGGCTTTCGTCTACTGGCGACTGCTTTCCATTGACCCGGAACTGGCGAAGCGAGTGGTGCTTGCTGAGCGCCCTGCTATATCGGATGAAGCTGGAGAGTTCGATAGTGCTCTGCTTGACCAGTTGATAGAGGCTATGGGTACACTGGCTTCTGTTCATCACAAGCCTCCGGAGGCGTTTGCTTGCAAAGGGCGTGACCGTGGGACGTCTGTGGAGCCTGCGGCCGAGGAAGAGCAGCAGGTGGAATACGACTCCACAGGCAGCAAGCCAGGGACTCAGGCCATCTACGGGATAGTGAGTCAGCCCGACCTGCTGGAAGCTGATCGCCACGCTGTAGTGCCGAAACAGACAGTGCTAAGCAAAGAGACTGCTAGTACACTGCAGCGGGCAGGACTGCAAGTGGACATGGCCTTTGTGAAGGAGGGGGAATTGGTGTATATGGACTTGGCGCTCACTAACCACGCCTCAGAAACGCTCACAGACTTCGCAGTCCAGTTCAATGTTAACTACTTCGGACTTGCACCAGCTGAGGCTATATCGCTGCCAGCACTTCCACCTACTAGTCAAGCCACGCTTAAAGTCAAAATCACCTGTGGAGCAGGAGAAGTGCAGGCTCCCTCTACACCCTATATGGTGCAGATTGCAGTGAAGACGAGTATTGGTGTGTTTTACTTCGCTTGTCCGTGCATGTTTTCAGTGCTGTTGAGTGAGCGAGGGGAGTTGACTCGCGAGGAGTTCAAAAGTGCGTGGAAGAACATGCAGAGTGAGTTTTCGCACTCCATTCAGAGTGTGCATCTGAGGTACCAGACAGTGGAAAGCATCCAAACGAGACTGCAAAACAATAATGTGTTCTTTATAGCGGGCCGCAGAGCTGAAGACTCTGGGGAAGACGTGCTGTACTTCTCTGCCAGATCTCCGCGGTCGGAAGTGCTGGTCGCGGAAGTGCGCGGAGTGATGCCTGCCCAGACCCTGCACGTCACTTGCAAGTCAGAGTTGCAGCAACTCGCCCCGCTGTTCATCCAAGCACTCAACTTCCTCCTCACCACTTCCCACTAGCAGCTCTCTAGTTAGGATAACCATAACACCAGAATTAATCGACAGTCCTATTCACCGTGACCCGCAGGTGGACAGAAGCTTCACTAGCAGTGACTTGGACCTCACAGCGGTCTTCATCGTCTTGGTCAGCGAGTGGTGTGGTGAGCAGGTCCGCTGCAATGCAGTTGTGTTTATATGTTTCAGGTCTGGGCAGGGGAGAAAGGCGGCTGAGTCGGAGACAGGGCTCGATGCAGGCGAGACGAAACAAGCGACTGCGAGGAAAGGTGTAGATTGTCTTCAAACGGGCTGGGGACTTCCTTGGGGTTTTAGGCTCAGGGAGTTGTCCATCAAGTGCTAAAGACGCCAGGTGGCAGACAGGGGAAATTTTGCGGAGCTGGAGTGAACGCATAGGTGCGGCCTTGTGGCGCAAAGAAGCAGCGTAGACATGAGAGCGGTTGGGAGTGGGCAGGAGGTTTGTGTCGAGTGTCCTGAGGGGACTGGGAGAGCGAAGCACCAGCCGCTTGCGGGAGTGCATCCGCATCCTTACAAGTGTATTTAAAAGACGGAACTCGAGCTTTCCCTGAGTGTCGTGGACTTACTAGCTAGAAGCCACGCATAATGGTGGACTTGGGCACACTGAGAGTGAAGTGCTGTTGCAGCATGCTGGCTCGCAACAACATCACCTCAATTTCTCGCACCATTTCCTCGCCCGTCTCCAGTGCCAGCTGAAATGTCACTCCTCTCTGGTCCGCGAACCTGCTCTGTAGTACCTTGTTATGACTGTCAATGCGCGCCTTCACCAGACCCTTCGAAATCAGCCGCTCTAATTCCTTCTCCATGGCAATGGGACTCAGGTTGAAAGCTGTAGCGATTTCTGCGATGCGGATGGCCTTGAATGGGTAAATGAACTGCTGGATCAGCCGAGTGCGGATCTCTTCACGTAAATCGCTTAGTGTACCTGCGAGGAAGTAGTCGTACTTGAGGTCTTGGCAAATGGAGTCTAGGAGAGTCACTGCGTCACTGTATCTGCAGGCCAGCACTGCCTCGACGGTCTGCTCCACTGCAGGGTACAGGTCGAGGAACACCTTGAAACTGGTCAACTTCAAGAACTTTGTCCTCAAGTCTTCCCTCTCGAAGGACGCCAAGGCGCACAGTCCCGCATACAAAGCCACTTCCTTGTCCGAGAGGAACTCAGTGAATTGCCCCATTCCTTCTTTGGTCACGTCCAGCAGGTACTTCGCGGCTTGGCGATAGGCGTGTTGCTGTATCTGGGCGACGCCCATCACGATGGACGATTTGGACTTGTAGAGAGCGTTGGTTCCTGCACTGCTCAAAGCCTTTTGTGCGTTGTTAGTGACAGACGCCCAGTTGCCATTTTCCAGCGAAGGGAAGACTATCTTGAGAGCCGCATGGAAGTGGTGCTCCGTAGAAGTGCACAGTTCCTTGCAGCGAGAGTACGTCTTTATCGCCATAGGCAAGTTGCCCGCCCTGTAGTGCAAGTCACCCAAGTCACTGAGACTCGCCCGCATGTTTTCTCTAATCCCCGCATTTCGGGCCTGGTTGATGTCCATTTCCTTCCGATCAGTCTGCACTCTGGTGCTCGCTTCGGTCTGATTTACCCACAACTCGTCACACTTGAATTCCTCGAGTGGGTATTCCCCATAGCAACTTGCACAGAGTTTCTTGTAGAGTGTTGTATTGGGCGTTTGCCGACATCTTTCGATCGCATAGCGGAAAGCTTCCAGCCGCAGGGACGACCCTTTGCCTGCGATATCAGCGATGTGCAGGGCTCGGTACACCTGACTGTGGCCCGAGTATTGGCCCAAGTATGTCCTCAGGTCCATTATTACTACCGAAACTTGGGCTGGGAGCGAAGACGCACATAGGAGCGCAGCTGCTCCAGAGACAGCAATTTCCCCGGCTTCACAGGAATAACCGATGTATCGAAGCAGGTAAACGAGGGGTTGGGAGACTTCTCAGTCCTGCGGCCCACAGGACTGGCAGGCAGGGAGCAGTGGGGCCTGGACCCAGCGCACTCAGGCCAAATCAGGGCAACCACAGTCGGACTATGCCCAGAAGTCCTCGGAATTGCTAATTCCCGTACCACTTTCCGTCTATTCCCCCTGCCAGGACTCGTTTTCGCCTTCGGAATCAGCACTTTGCAGCTAGTAGCAAGGGGGAGATCCTTAGACGAACAGGTGTAAGGCTTGATCCAGGGTGTGAAGTCCTCTGGGGCTATGTCCAATGGCGTTTTCTGGCTCCAAAGACGCTTGCGGAGGGCGAAGTTGCGACTGTCGGAGCGCCAGCGCCGCTGGGTGGTTTCGAGCCATGTTCCCATGCTGCTAATTAGACTGGAAAGCCTTGATCTTGCTAGTTTAGGGTTTTTCAAGCTATTTGCACATTAAATGGCCTTATGCTGTTGGGACTGGCTATTTATGTGTGGGAAATAGGTCCATTTA
>Ga0247837_1004987_pt1 | contig 20572 bp, 18 predicted proteins | sample LaCtaG_2_FD_187115 | JGI IMG/M metagenome (GOLD analysis project Ga0247837, IMG submission 187115) | Freshwater microbial communities from meromictic Lake La Cruz, Castile-La Mancha, Spain - LaCruzMarch2015_14.5m | ecosystem: Environmental > Aquatic > Freshwater > Lake | place: Spain: Castile-La...
GGGCGCTTGGCTTTCCCCGAACAGTAATAAGAACCTCCTCGCCCCGGCTGGCCCGCTGAACCAGATCGCTGAGCTTTGTTTTGGATTCCCGTAGTGTTGTAATCATGTGACCAATGTGGTGCTTTTGCATGCCAAAGTCAAGGCCGGGACAATGTCCGTCATGCCCAGCATGACCCTTTCTGAGCGGGGGTATGCGAAAAACAATCCAGTAAGACATGGGCAAGATGCCCATGCTACGGTTTGCAACTATCGGGCAAGGGCATCACCAATGAGCTTGAGTTTGTCGTCATCGGAAGCCAGTCGATTCTCGCACGGATTTCCGATCCTCCGAGGTCCCTCGTCTATTCGAGCGAGGCGGATCTCTATCAAACTGTGAATCCGAAACTCAAGGAGCTGCTATTTGACCGCCTCAAGGTTTGCCGCTCCTGTCTCCCGCTGAAAACTGACCGCCGATCTCGACGCTCTTCAAATTCCATTTTCAGCTTTCAGCTTTTCAGCTTTTCAGCTTCTCTTCCCCCCGTGCACCCCGGCTACTTCCCCGTCTTTTTCTGGAGCCTGCTGATCCTTGTCAGCTTTTGGGGCTACGGCGAGCTGCTGCGCCGCCGAATCAACCGCCCCGAATTTGCCGACATCGGCTGGGGCCTCACCTGCGCCTGGGGGATGTCCGTCGTCCTCGCCCTCGGCGGCCTCCTCATGGCCTTCGGCCTGGCCAAGGCCGCGAACCTCACGGTCGTCGTCCTCTTCGGGGTCGCCGCCGCTGTTTGCTACCTGGCAGGAAATCTCACCACGAAGGACACGAAGAGCACGAAGGGAAAACAGGGAAAAACAAAACCCGGCCCTTCAGGTTTTCACTTTCCACTTTCCGCTTTCCGCTTTTCTGACCTCGTCCTTTATGCTTTGGCCGCCCTTGCCTTCGCTTCAGCAATTGCCTGGCCGCTTCAGGTTGATCCTAACGACGATGTCGTTTGCTACCTTTTCTATCCGGAGAAGATCCTGCAGACCGGCACCCTGATTGAGCCATTCAATGTTCGCCGAATGGGGACTTATGGCGGGCAGGCCCTTTTGCAGGCTCTTGTGATGATTGTTGGCGCTGAAAAAAACGGGCATGTGCCGGATCGCGGCTTCGGAATGCTGATGCTTTTTGGCATGCTGTTGCACCTGTCGAAGGGAATCCCGCGCTCGCTTGGCCTTCTGCGATTCCTTGCTGTTGGCTGTCTATTCTTCGTCTCCGTTCCCAGGATCAACACAGGCAGCTCATTGACCGGTGCGGCGATGATTCTTGCGCTGCTCCTGACTCTCTCCAAGCTCCCGAGTCCTATCCGGGCGGGGTGGACATCGTATCTTGCCCCGGCTTTGCTTGTTTCCGGCGCGGGCACACTCCGCATGACCTACCTTCTCTGTGCTGCCGGGATTGTCACGCTTGAACCGCTCATCAGGCACTGGACATCGAATCGTCGCTGGCTGGACAACCTTAAGAACGCCTTTGCCTGCGTATGGCCCATCGCCCTCGGAGCCTTCGTCCTCCTCATTCCTTGGATGGCTGTTCTTTGGCAATCGAATGGCACCCCCATGTATCCGCCGTTCTCGGGAACGATGAACCCCGAGTTCACCATTCTAGGAAATAAGGGCGGCCCGCTCTTTGATGCCGCTCATGGCCTGGCCCTTCTACTAACGCCCGAGGTATTGGTGCTTCTCTTTTGTTTCGGCTTGGCGTCTTTCGCAAGAAACCGACCGCTAGCATATGCCGCCGTGGCTTTGACCGTTTTCGCATCCTGGTTTACTGCATACAAGTTTGGGGTTGCCATGCTGTCCGAGGGCTACCGCTACACCTTCCCCATGCTGATTCCTGTCGCATTGTGGCTCCTCATCTCGTCGCTCAGGCAAGAAGACAGCGAAGACACCCCTCCGGCCTGGCAAGCTTTCCTCCCTCCGACCTTGGTGCTCGGCCTGCTCCTGGCCTTGAATCTCCCCAGTGCGGGGCGAGAACTAGGGATTCAAGCGGAATCCCTCCCGCAGCAACTTGTCTCGCGCGATCCGCTCGTCAATCCCGCACTCACAAACGCCGCCCGCGAGCTACAGAATTACACTCCGGTCGGCTCCAAGCTCTTCGTCGCGGTGGATACTCCCTACGCTTTCGACTTTGCGAGGAATGAGATCTTCACTGCCGATATGCCTGGAGGCTCCGCTATCGGAAAATGGCCACTCGATCAGGGGCCAACGGTCTTTGAAAAGTATCTTTCGGGGCTGGGTTTCAAATACATCATCGCTTCCGACTTCGACAATGCCATGCTTCTTTACACGCGCAAACTTTGGAAAACGAACCAAAGACCGGAATGGTTTTTCAAAGAGGTGAATGGAAAATACTTTCTGGATTTTATGGAAAATGTGGATGCCATCGCTAAAACTGGACGGGTTGTAGCGACTGCGGCTAATCTGCGACTCATTGAAATCAACTCGAAATAAGCCTATTTCGTTTCAATATTATCAACCCGAATGAAGAATCGAGAAATTCCAATCCCTCAACTTTGGACCGAGGAAATTCAATTGCTGACCAAAGTTGTTTCAGAGCTCCCGGGGCGATCAAATATTGTCGAAATTGGAACCGCTCAGGGCGGAGGGTTCCATCTTATCGCATCTTCTCGCAGGGACCCGAAAAACACATCCCTTCATTCGTTTGACCCTTACCCAGGAAAAGCGCTGCCATCCCTTGTGAAGACGCACAAGAACACATTTAGCCATTCCGCAACCTCATCACAAGGCGCAAAAGCATGGCGCCTGAAGGCGCAAGGGAGGGTGAACCTGCTTATTGTTGACGGCAGTCACACGCTCGAAGCAGTGCATCAGGACTATACTACATGGAGAAAGCTTCTTTCAAACCCGTGTGAAGTCATCTTTCATGACTATGATCCTATCGGACGAGACGGTGCCTCACACCCTGCAGTAAAGGTGCTCTGCGATTCCCTACTCTCTTCTGGATCGGAAACCGCAATCGTCAAAGGAAGAGAAGGACGCTATTTGCACATTGTTTTAGCAACTGCGCCACCCATTTTATTGAAACACCTGCAGGGAAGCTTCCGGAAATGGATCACTGACGCGACCATGATCGCCAGAGCATTTCGGTCCAGCGAACAACGATCAGCCGATGCTTTGATGAATCAATACGCTAGTCATTCCAGACTCGTTCCCCAATTGAGCCCTTTACCTCGGGGAATCAGCAGAAACTCGGATCTTGCATTTGCCATCCATGCAGCAAGCACTGTAGGCACCATCCATGAAGTATTGCTCGATCAGACACAAGACCGAGCGAGTGTTTTGAAATGGATGGAATATTTAGAAATGTTTCTATACGCACGGTCTTGGGGGCAAAATTGTCTACTTGATACTAAGAAAAGCCCAATAATCCAAACGTGCAATGGATGTGTGAACATTCGCGCCTTATCCAAACTGTGTGCCGATGTGGCGGTCCTGATTGGAATAGTCGAACGCTTGTTCATGTTTCTTAAAAAATGAAAACGACGTTAGTCCTCGCGGTTAAAAATGAGATTCACGGTCTAAAAACATATCTCCCTGCCTTCGTCGCGGATGATCAGTTTTGTGAGGTTGTTGTTATTGATGCAAAATCCACGGATGGTTCTCGAGAGTATGCAGAATCACTTGGTTGTCGCATTATCGTTGAAAAGAAACGTGGCATGCGGTCTGGATACATTCAGGCCTACGATTCATTTCGCGGCGATGCGGTGATAATATTCAGCCCTGACGGGAACTCCCTACCCGAAGCGATTCCACCAATTATTAAGCATCTTGAGGACGGCTATGACATGGTTATTGCTTCACGATACAAGGACGGAGCAAAGAGCTATGATGATACAATCATTAGCGGACCTGCAAATGCGACATTCTCGTTTCTTATCTCTCGATTTGGGTACCGCTACACTGATGCAATGGTTATGTATCGAGGCTACCGGATCGATGTCCCACGGCGCTTGGGACTAGATGTGCCTCGCGGCAACTTTTATGAGAAAACCTCCGGACGGCATGTCAGTTGGGAACCACTGATGTCCATTCGTGCGGCTAAAGCTTCTTTAAAGATTGCCGAGGTTGGATTTGACGAACCGAAGCGGATCGACCAAACGGGAGCCGGATTGATACTGCCTGCGACACGCATTTCGCACTACGAGGCAGGCATCTATTGCCTTCTCCAACTGTTCGAAGAGTTTATTTTCTGGAATTGGAAACTCTCTGATGGAAGCAAAACAGCCTTTAGGAGGCGTATTTTTCCAAAATCCTCGAACCCTAATTGAAACGTGCAGATCTAGAACTGTGATAGTTGCCTCAGCGGCAGTTCAACGGCCTGGCCGGTTATGCTGCTTGTTGCCACCGCCTCGGTGAACTCCATGTATTTCAGACCGTCTTCGAAGGTGGTAAACTTGATCTTTTCCTGTCCGCGAATCGCTGAGATGAACTCTTCCTCGACCCTCCAGCCTTGGTAGGAGGATTCGGGGGGCGTGAGGTCGACCAGTGCCGCATCGCCGCGCACGCCGCCGAAGATGCGTTGCGCGGCAAAATCCACGCGAAGCGTTCCGTTCGTGCCGAAGATCCAGCATTCGTTCTTTGGCCCGAGCCCGGTGACGGCACTGAAACACAGGCGCGCAACTCCTCTCGACTTCAGATCGCACAAAATCTCGACATGGTCGGGCACTTCAATTGACCGCTTTTTACCGGACTCGTCCATGCGTTCGGCGGCGAAGACGCGCGTATTTGCGGTGACGCGGCGAGCCTCTCCGACCCAGCGCATCAGGGTCTCGTAGAGAATCCCCATGGCAAGAGTGTTCAGGCCGCTGCGCTTCCGGTCCTGCCGCCATGTGAGCGGGGATTCGCGGTCGATAAACTGGTCGGCACAGAACCGCAGATCAACCGACAACACATCGCCAAGCCGGTTGCTCTGAAGAAAATCGTAGATCGCCGCATCGGGCCCGAGCATATAGGGGGATGGAACGAGTTGGCTGATGAGGTCGGGACGGGCCTGCGAAGCCGCGAGCATTTGGCGGGCTTCCGTCGCATTCATCGCCATTCGCGCTTCACAGAGCACATGTTTGTTTGCCTCCAGTGCGGCGAGCGTGACGGGGCAGTGCATGTAGGGCCATGTGCCGATGCAGACGGCGTCCACTTCGGGATCGTTGACGCAGTCCTCCCAGCGCTCATGACTTTTGGGAATGCCGAAGGCCGAGGCAACTCTCTGCGAAGATTCCAGCGTCCGGTTGGTAACGCCAATAATCTCCACGCCAGGAATCGCCTGAAAACCGGGGATGTGCCTCTCCCGCGTATTTTTTCCTGCTCCGACCAAACCGATTCGAATCTTCTGGGACATACTTTTTGATAATCAGTCTCCGAGCAATTGCCTCTTCAGGCGGATTTTCGCCAAATCCTCAACATTTTTGCGCTGTTGGCCGCCAAACTTTTTCTTCACAAGAGCGAGGTAAGGTTCATGGGCAAAGTATTTATGCCATGCGTTGTCGCGGAATTTGAGGACTTCCGCAGCGGAGAGATGCCGGGTCGGAAGGGGCTGGCTGTCGTAGGATAGAAAGGCATAGCCGCCGTAGGAGTCGGGCAACTTCCAGCCGTTCTGTTTGGCGGTATAGTAGAGGGGGCTGCCGGGGAGCGCCTGGCAGGGGTAGAAATTGGCGAATTCTGTGCAGAGCTCCAAGGCAAGATCCAGGGTCTGCTGCATGGTTTCGTGAGTGTCATCAGGAAATCCAAAAATGTAGTTCGCCCCGACATTGATCCCTGCCTCCTGGATCGAGGCGATAACCTCGCGGATGTTGACCTCCTCAAATGACCCCTTCGAGACTTCGCGCCGGATACTCTGGTTTGCCGCCTCGACCCCCAGGCCGAGCCATTTCACGCCCGCATCGCGGAACAGATCGAGATATTGACGGCGAACTGTGTCCACCCGGGCGTAAGACCATGTGCGGATCGGCAGGCGGCGCTCAATAAATCCCTTGAGCAGGGGCTCGAAGTAACGCTTGTCGAGAAAGAACATCTCATCGGAGATCCGTATCGTCTCGATTCCCATCGCACACAGCTTTTCAAACTCGCCCAGAATGAAATCCGATGACCAGTAGCGCATCATCGGCGAATTTGCGGATGCAATCCCGTCGCTATTATCCGAACGATTGACGATGTTAATCATACAGAAATCACACTTGAACCGGCAGCCCAGAGACGTGTAGAGCGCGGCAAAAGGAGTCGTTTTCGAATGGTCATACTCGGCGTGCCAGAAGTGGGCGCGGTAGAGGTCGAGCGGCTTGCGGCGATACGGAAGAAGATCCCATGCATACCCCGGCAGGTCGAAATCCATTCGGTCCTGCGGAACAACCCTCTCGGGGACGTTCAATAGGGGTTTGCCGTGTTCCTTGTGCCCGATGCCGTTGACCTTATCGAGACCGGTGCAGAGGTCGGATTTTAGCAGGTTGTTCAGGGCATAGACTCCCTCGTTGAGCAGAACGAGGTCCACATAGGGCAGGGAAAGCACCTCCATCGGCAAGGCGCTGGTATGGGACCCCACGAAGCATGTCTTCATTTCAGGATGGGTCGCTTTCAGCAGAGCACAGCAGGCGGTATTGCCGATCATGTTCGTCGTGCCGGAATTCGGGTTCTGCCCATAGACGACAAAGCAGGCCAGCCGCGGCTTCATATCACCGATTCGGGCGACTGCCTGCTCATGAGTAAGCCCCTCTGCGGTGGCATCGAGAATCGCGACGCCAAACCCCTTGCTGCGGCAGCTCTGGGCAAGAAGCAGGCTCCATGTCGGCGGCTCGATAGCCGAGTAAAGTTTGGCGAGGTCCTGGTAGGCCAGAGAGGACGAGTCGGCGTTGATGAAAAGAACGTCTAGCACTTGCATGATGATGATTTCTGCGTTGGGGGTTCCAGGTCAGGCCAGTTCATCAAAGCCCAAAACTCACGGGCTCGATTGCGTTGAAGTCAGGATACCATATACCAGGAGCGTTAGCCCATGGTTTTCCGATGCCAACAAACTCGATTTGACATGCGATGGCGGCGTCCGCGTCGGTGATGGAATCTCCGAAAAAAACAGCGCTTTCCGGAGCTATCCCCCGCCGCTTGATTAGTGCTGCCAATTGGGGAGTTTTTGGAGTCGGTGAGCCAAGGACCTCAGCAAAAACCGAACCCCATGGCCTGACAGCAACCAGTCCGCGAAGCTCTATCTCGGGAGATCCGGAAACGATACAAGCCGTGCAGTCTGAAGGAAGCTTTCTTAAAAAAACTGCAACTCCTGGGATCTCCGGCGCACAGGCAACACGGTCTCGGACCGTCGCTGCGTAGGCCTCGCACAGTTGGGTGAAACGTTCTTTGGAAAGCTCTTCTCGTAGTATGTGCTCATAAATGTAGCGGAATTTATCGAAGCGTGATACCCCACCGTGAACCTCTACATAGCGGCGTATCTCGCCCTCGAACGCCTCGTATTCCGGCAACAACACATCCAAATAACCGTCCGCTCTAATCTGGGCAGAGTCCACCAGCACACCGTCAAAATCGAACAGGAAGGTTTTAACCATGAAAGCTGAGTTAGTGCTAGAGAAGATCTCTCACGCGTTGAGCGATTCGCTCGGGAGTGGGGGTTGGATTATCCAGGGGCGGCGCGAAACCAGCGGTTCGATCCTCCAGACCTAACGCATGGACACGCTTCCCCGTTTCAATCATCAGGCGGTAAGCAATCGACTCGGAGGCACCGCAGTATGTGAAGTCCGAGTCGATGACAAGGGCGATTTCTGAAGCATTCAAGGCGGGAATAAGCTCATCCGGGAACACGAGGGGTTTGAGATTAACCAAATGGATGATATTGCAAGAGATTCCCTCTGCTTCGAGAACTGCGGCAGCCTCCATCGCGGTCAAGCGACTGGCCGAGATAGCAATCAAAGTAACATTCGCCTTGTTTTTGAAAATGTTCGGCAGTTCAGATGTCAATGCAAAGCTTCGGCGATGTTCACTGAAATAAACCGGTTCATTGCCGGCCAGATACTCGTTCCAAGCTGTCCGCCACTCACCGGGAGTCATGGGAGCAACGACTCTTATGCCCGGCATGTGCAGAGGCATAAAATGATGGCAGGCAGATGCGACGGGACCGATGCCCCCTTCCATGGCGATGGACCTTACAGCGAGAGGGCACGGAACTCCCCACATTTCTAGGGATTTCGCTGCATAATTTAGAATCGGAGCGGCATTATACCACATGAATCCTTGATATCGGATAACGAAGATGGGTCTGATGCCAGGAGCAAGAGCCGCGCCGACAGCGATGCCTGCCCCGGCAACGTCTGCCATCGACAACTCGATGACCCCATCCGCTTCGGTGAGTTCAGGAACGGTTCCGCCGATCCACCCGACGGCTGTCACGCATTGACCAAATAGTAAACCCTTTCTCGAGAGAAGGTGCTCCCGTGTGCATTCTCGAATAACGTCGGCGGTAGTCATATCCAATATGATGCGGCTTTCTCTTTGGCCTGTTCGATGGTGACTGCCACGTCTTCTGCTAGGCCACGGGCAATAAGTTGGGACTTGAAAATCTCAAAGCGGTTCCATTCGGGTTCGCCATCACAGCCGGTCCCGGCGTGCCAGAGTTGGCGACATGTCCGGATGTTCATCAAAAACGGCAGCGACCCGTGCGCCCGGCGGGCATGGAAGGCGATCAGCCAAGGATCATCACTAATATCGATTGATTCAATTCCAAAGGACTTCGCCACTCCGGCAAGACTCCAAGACCGCCTGGTCGCAGTTTTTGTGAGGATCGAAAGATCGTTGTCTTCGCATACCAGCAGGAGAGGGATTCCCTTTGTTGCGGCATACCCGATTGCGCCCAAAACATAATCTTCCTCGGCAGATGCATCCCCAACAACGGCAAGGGACGGAATCTTCGAGGCAAGTGCATATCCTGCCGCAATTGGCACCTGATCCCCCATATGCCCACTGTGGCCAAACATGCCGATTTCGGGTGAGTGAATCGAGGGTGAGCCGCCCATGCCTCGCGCACAGCCCGTTTCCTTGTGCAGGAGTTCATCTGCAAGTTGTTGAGGATCTCCACCGAAGGAGAGATAATATGAGTGCGCCCTGTGCTGGGCAAAAATCTTGATGCCTGGAAAAATCAGGGCGAGTGTTGCGGGAATGTGTTCTTGCCCTACGGAGAGGTAGATTGGTGCCTTAATGCGCTTTGAATTGGCAGCCCTTGAACACTCAAATTCAAAATACCGGTTAAAGCAAGTTTGTCGAAAGACTGTCATTGCCTCCGCTTCGCTGAGCGCATGCGAGGCTTCCTCAATCCATCCGAAAGCCTGCGTCCTCTCAATGGGTCGGGAATTCAGTGGGGGTGTCATGGCTTGTAGGAAACCACGATGCCTGCAATGCCAAACGGGCTCGTAAACGCCTGGGCAAGCCGACGAACAGTAGCCGTTGAAACGGCATCGCCGGCGGTTAGCACCGGAGCACCATCTTTAGAAAAAAGCCCGCCTTCAAGGACGATCACAATATCTGCTGCTGGCCGATCATCCCAGCGCGACCCGATATGTGAAAAACGAAACAAACCGAGTTTCCGATTGCAAAGAAGTAAAGCCTGTTCCCCATCCGGAATTTCAGAAGCAATCCGTAAGCAGTTCTCATCAAGCGGCGAAGTATGCTCCAACCCCTCATACGGCGCATTCGCACGCCCATAGGGGTCTTCCAGTCGGACAATATCGGTTTTATCGACCGGGCTTTCCAACTCCAGAACATCGATGTCTGTTCCCTGGTCGGCTGCAGTTGAGTGGAATAAACCAGGGCGGATCATGGTGTTGGCTGGAGACTTGAGAAGCGAACGGTTGTTTAGAAACTGGATCGAGGCAGACCCGTTTAAAAGAATAAGGCCGGTTTTCTTTCGTGGGTGACAGTGTAGCGAGGTTTGGTATCCCTCACGGATTCGCAAATGCCAAAGGGCAGCATGCGAGTTGGAGAAGACGAGATACTCCGAGCCCCAGGGCTTGCTAACCACAACATCCGAGTAGCTACTAGGCTCGGTCATTCAGTTGGACAGTTAGCTTTTCCAGCAGGGTTCGCATAAAAATTCCGTTGTCACGGTAATGCGGCGAGGTCACAAGATTACGGTCTTCCACAACCGGAGCATCAATATAATCAGCACCAGCATTCCTGATATCATCGGCAATGCTCTGGTATCCAGTTACTCTTCTGCCTTTAACAACCCCGGCAGAAATCAGAATCCATGGTCCGTGACAGATCGCTCCTATCAGTTTGCCTCGATTGTTCATTTCCGAAACGAACCGGAGAACAGCCTTGTCGAGACGCACCCTGTCCGGAGCCTCAAACCCGCCTGGAAGAATAACGAGATCAAACTGATCCGCATCCAGGCTACTGGTTGGCATCGTGGCCCTCGCAGGAACTCCATATTTTCCGTGAACGATTGCTCCTTCGTTGGTTGCAATATCCACAAGGCACTCAGCTTCCTGAAGACGATAGTAGGGGTAGACCACTTCCTCATCCTGAAATCCAGGCCCCGTGATGATAACTGCTTTCGGTTGGTTTTGGCTCATAGTGTGACGGTGAATGATCTCTCTGTTGAGTCTCGTGAGATAATGGATTCGGGGAGTCGAACTCCATACCCCGGGTATTCGGGAACACGGACTAGTCCATCTTTCGGCCAGAGGGGTTCCTCGAGTAGTTCCTGATAAACGGCGTTGTCAGATCCATCCATTTCTAACCACTTCGCGTTCGGAATTGTCGACATGATCTGAATCGTTGCGGCAAGCAGGATTCCACTTGAAAAGTTATGAGGGGAGATAATTCCTCCCGCTGACTCAACCATGCAAGCAATACGTTTCATCTCGGACAGACCCCCAACTCTGGCGGCATCGGGCATGTAGTAGTCTAACGCTCCGAGTGCAACTGGCTCGGAAAAGTCTTCTGAGGTAAACCAATTCTCACCAGCAGCCAGTAGCGTCTGTGAACGCTCTCTTAAGATTGCCAGTCCGACCCGGTCATTTGGATGAAGAGGCTCCTCCAGCCAGAGTAACCTGAACTGCTCCCACTCTGCTAATGCTTCGCTTGCCTGCTGTCTCGAATATCCTGCATTAAGGTCAATCATCAGCCCGACATCATTTCCCACCGCGCGACGAAGCGCCTCGACCCGAGTTGTTTCCTCGCGCGGTGGCAAGCATCCCAAATGGGCTTTGACGCATCGGAACCCGCGTTCGACCAACTCGCATGCCCGGCGTTCAAGGCGTTGAGGATCTTCTTCCCAATAAATGTCGCTCGCATACGTCTCAAATTGGTCTTGGACCCGTGATCCGAGCAAAGAACTCGCTGGAACTCCGTGCATTTTTCCGAGTGCATCCCAGCAAGCCATCTCAATGGCACTTGCGGCACAGATTGCTGAGCCACAGCGCTCAAAATACACCTCTCCATCAATCAAGAGCCTCTTGAGTTCCTCAATCCTGTCGACGTCTTTACCCAAGGCTTTCTGAGCCATTCCTTCCCGCAGAATTGCAGCAATCCGCCGGGCGTGGCCTACGCCTTCGCCGAGCCCTGTTGTGCCGTCTTCGCATGTAATTCGTAACAAAGCATGCTCCCGGACTTGGAAGCCCCCGCGAGAGATTCGCATGCTCGCCTGAAGCTGGCGCTGAATATGAAAGACCTCAATGCGAGTGATTTTCATGAGATTACCCGAGGGATATTTGCTGAATCATGATGAAAAGTATCGAGGATAGACCACACAATGCAAGCCAAGGTGAAAGAGTTCTCATGATTGAAATATTGGCTGGCTGGGGACTTTTTGAGAGCCTTATATCGCCTTGAATTACGCTGCGATCTTCTCTCAAAAGGCTGTCAGGTCTTTGGGAGTGAGCATTGGGCGTTAAGAATTTCGCACAGGAGATCAATTTTTTCCGGTTCCAAGTCGGGATAGTTTCCGATGTAGAAGCCAAAAAAGTGGATGTGGTCCACGCGGGAGTAGTTCTTGTATTCGTCCTCGAGCAGTCTGCGAAGGTAGGGTTGGCGCAGTTGGTTTCCACCGCCGGAGGTGCCACGGCGGAATTCCACGCGGGCTCTGGTCATGGCGGCCATGCATCGATCCCTGAGTGCCTCGTCCGGCTCTCGGAGAACGAGCGTGAATGCGTAGTTGCTGCTGCCATCCACCGCGAAATCGGTGCGGAACTTCACGGGATCTAGACCGTCAAAGAATCGGAGCAAATTTCTGGTGCGGATGGCATTATTCGAGTCGAGTCGGGGGAGTTGCGAGAGACCGAGAACGGCATTGAGCTCAGTGCCTCGCATGTTGTGGGCGGGGAAGGCGAAGATGAAGGCGGGGTTGAGATCCGGGAACTCCTTCGTGTAGCGGGAACGGAATCCCTCGTCGCGTGACTCGCGAACCATCCCGTGCGAGCGGGCCACCCGGCAGAGTTCATAGAAATCCGCGTTATCGGTGCAAATCATGCCGCCTTCGATCGTGCTGAGGTGGTGGGCGTAGTAAAAGGAGAAATTTGACGCAAATCCAAATGTTCCGCATTTTTTCCCCTGGAAGGTGGCGCCATGGGATTCACAAACATCCTCAATAATCGGGATGTTCCTTGAAGCACAGGCCTCGAGAAGGGCCTCATCAAGGGCGTTATAACCTAGTATGTGTGTGAGAGAAACCGCCCGGGTCCGGGGAGTTATTTTTTTAATGACCTCGCTGCTGTCCAGACCAAGGGTATGTGGGTTGATATCGGCAAAAACCGGTTTGAAGCCCGCATGCAGAACGCTCGCGACATCCGAGACCCAGGTCAAAGGCGGCACAATGATTTCCCCATCGCCGTGCAATTCGCGCAAGGCGAGCATCGTAATCTCATTAGCTGATGATCCGGAGTTCACGAAAACGCTGTGTTTGACTCCGAGCCACTTGCTCCATTCCCGCTCAAAGGCTTCGACCTGCTTTGATTGGGTCAGGATCGGGTCTTCCTGTTGGAGGAAGCCGATAAGTGAATCAAGATCGCCGCGCGTGATGTTATTCCGCATCAGCGGCCAGTCGAGATCAGCAGTGGAGAATGGAGTGTTCATGGATTGACAAATCGCTCGCCCGGTCTCGAAGTCATTTACTTTATTCCGTCGAGCGCGGAGTAGTCCTGCTCCGGATCGTAAAGGACGATCTGGCTGCCGGAGGGTTCAAAATCGAAAGGCACGTGCAAAAAGTGGGAAAGGGACTTCTCAACGTGACGTCGCCTTTCCGGCGGCGCAAAGATGAGCAAAAATCCTCCGCCTCCTGCTCCCAGCAATTTTCCACCGAGCGCGCCCGCACCGCGAGCCAATGCGTAGGCTTCGTCCACTGCTGAGGTTGTGACCGCACTGCTCAGGGATCTCTTGATTTTCCAGGCCTCGTCCAGCAACGAACCAAAATCCTCGATACGTCCGCGCGATAGAATATCGAGGCCTTCATCCACCATTTCCACAAAGCGGTTGATGCTCTCCGCCCGGTCAGTGAGGGATGCGACGAATGTGGATGCCACATCGGATGATGTGCGTGAGATTCCGGTGAAGAAAAGCATGAGGTGGCGCTTGAACTCAGCCATGCGAACTTCCGGCATGAAAACCGGCTGCACCGTGAACGTGCCATCGGGAAGGAATCGGATCGTATTGAAACCGCCGAACGCCGCGGCAATCTGATCCTGCGAGCCAACGGTTTCGCGCAGCACCTCTTGCTCCAGCCTGATGGCCTCGGTAGCCAGCTGTTTCTTGCTCTGCATGCGGCCTTCCAAGGCATGAAGCGCGTGGAGAATACCCACGGCAAACGATGAGCTCGAGCCCATGCCGCTGCGGGCGGGAAGGTCTCCGTCGTGGTGGATCTCAATCCCCCGTTTGATTTCGAGTTCCTGAAGTGCACCCCGGACTGCAGGGTGCTCGATTTCTTCGACTCGCTGAACACCTTCGATCTTCGAATACAAAACCCGGATCCGATGCTCAAAAAACGGTGGCAGATACCGGCACGTCAGGTAGCAATACTTGTCAATCGCTGTTACCAGCACCGCTCCGCCATGTTTGCGGGACCAGACAGGATAGTCCGAACCTCCCCCAAAGAAAGAGATGCGGAATGGGGTGCGGGAGATGATCATGAGGGATCGTGAAGGGTATCAGAATGAGGATGTTTTGTCGTTTCTTTTTTCGCCGCGTGAGGAAAAACAATGGGAATTATTTAACGAAGAATTGCGTTTTTACCATGCGCAAATGCCGCTCTCAAAATCTCAACAACGGGAGGAACGGTATTGAGGGGAAGCTTGGCCGGAGTAAACCAGGCCAGGTTCAGGCTTTCCTCACTCGCTTGCAGCTGCCCGCCGGTCGGGCGGGCGATGCAAACCGCATCCACGAGCTGTCGCAAGTCGCCATTGTCGGGATATCTCACCGTGCGCCTTTTTGGATCTGAAAAAACGCCAAGGAAGCCGGTTATCTCAATTTCAAGGCCCGTTTCCTCCATCGCCTCACGAACAGCTCCCTGCGCCAGGGTTTCACCGGCATCAATGCGTCCGCCGGGCAGGCACCACCATCCGCAGTCGGCGCGTTGTTCAAGAAGAATGCGACCTGCTTCGTCAAATATCACGGCACATGTGCCGAGTTTCGACTGGGCTTTATCCATTGGTGGGGAGTCCGGGAACATGCTGTGCGGCGCGATCCCCAGATCGGAAAAGAACTCGCCCGCCCGCGCATAATCTTCCGGGGTTCCGATATCCAGAAACGGGCTGCCCGTTGGGAAAACTTTCACGCGTCCCTCGAACGTGAGCCCCGGTAACACCTGACGCTCCAACGAGAGGGGCTCCACGGGCAAGGATGCGAGGAGGTTTTGAGTGATCAAATACATGCCGGCATTGATGCTCCCTGGTGTGCCAGACTGGTTTTTCTCAGAGAAGGAGATCAGGCGTCCCGAGGCGTCGCACTCCAACACGCCGTAGCGCGAGGCGTCGGGGACAGCTGCACCTGCGATACAAAAGTCCGAATTTTCTGCGGTGTCCGCGAACGCCTTGAAATCCGGTTCCAGCCAGGTGTCGCCGTTCAGGACGAGAACGCGTTCGCTTTGCAATTCATCCCGCGCCTGGGTCAGTGCCCCGGCTGTCCCCATGGGCTCGTTCTCGACCGAATGGCGGATCCGCATCCCGAGCCACTCCATTCCGGTTTTTTGTTTCACAAAACCGGCCATATAGCCGCTGCAGAGCGTCACCGAACGGGCACCCCGCAGGGACAGCATGTCGAGCAGGTAATACAAAAAAGGCCGCCCCAGAACCGGCGCAAGCGGCTTCGGCACATCGTTCACCACGCCTCGCAAGCGTGTCCCAAGCCCACCGACGAGAATCGCGACGTCGATTCCGGCGAGAGGAAGAATCTCAGACGTTTGCATACGCGCTGTTGCGCAGGATGGTGTAGCCCTTCAGGAGTTCCCGAATTCCGCGATCCAAGTTCCACTGCGGAGCCCAGCCCGTCGAGTGAATCCGCTGGTTTGAGACGATGTAGTCGCGTTTATCCGGATCCTCTCCGATCGGTGCCTCAAGGAAAACGAACTTCGGGAGGTGTTTTTGGATCACCGCGCAGAGCTCGAGTTTGGTCAGATTGGCATCCTCAAGACCCACGTTATACGACCGGCCGCGCATGGTCTCAAAATTCTCCAGCCCGTGGAGAAAAACACTGGCCACATCGCGGATGTGGATGAAATTTCTCCGGAAGTGGCCCTCAAAAATGACGACGGCCCGATCGTTGACCGCGCGGTAGACAAAGTCGTTTACCAGGAGATCCATCCGCATGCGGGGAGACATTCCGAAGACGGTTGCCAGGCGGAAGCTGATGCTGTTTTCGCGCTCAAGGACAGAGGATTCCGCTTCGACTTTGCTCGTGCCGTAAAGCGAGATAGGCTTCAGCGGCGATTCCTCGGTGCAGGGGATTCCGGGCTGGCCGATGCCATATCCGCTGTTGGTGACCGGCATGAGAATCCGCTGATCTTTGGAGGCGAGGCGGCAGAGCATGCGCACGGCATCGCGGTTTGTAGAAACCGCCCCGAGCGCATCGCGGTTGCACAGCGGTGCCCCGACCAGTGCCGCAAGGGGAATGACGGCATCGTGCTTTGCCACGAGCTCGGCCATCAGGCCCTCATCCCGGCAGTCACCACGCACCACGTCAAACGACTCGTAATGGCAGCAGTCGGCCAGAGAGGTGGGACGGAACATGAAATTGTCCAGAACAGTTACGGAATGCCCTCCCGCCAGGAGCTGGGGGACGAGGATTGAACCGATATATCCGGCACCGCCGGTGACGAGGATTTTAGGCACAGCTTTGTTTATCCCTTGCTCCCTCATGCGACGTCAAGCGTTCCCGCTAGCGGAAAGCTGCCCGTCGGTGATTTACAGGCCTTGCTTATTGACATATTGCGACATTCGCAGGGGCTCAATTCTGATAACGCCGAGGGGGGGCTGGTCGGGCCTCATGGCAAACACGAATCACGCGGTGCTGGATTTGGCTTGCAAGAAGATTCAGCCGGCTGTTGGGATCTGTTGTCAAGGTCCTTTCCAGACGGCAAGCCCCGCAGCCTCCGCAAGGTTCGACTGGTCCTCGTCGAAGGTGAGAAATTGCTCTGCGCCGACCTCGCAGGCGATGGCAACGTGAAAGAGATCCATCGCACGGATGGTAAGATTTTCTTCAGACTTCGAAGAAATGCCACGGAGTCAAAATCGGGTGGGGTGCCCCAGTCGGAAGACAGCGACTCCGCCAACTCCTTCGTCATTTTCGGACGCTCGCCGTAACGCGACACGAGAAACTTCGGTTTCCCGTTGGCGGTGACGACAAGCTGTCCGCCCTCCGGAAGCTCATCCACCAATTTCGAGCTATGGTAAAATTCCCGGGCGCTGACAGTTTTCATTGCTGTCTAAGGCTGTGTTGAACGATGGTTTCTGTCAAGGGACAGGATGCGCCGGGGATGACTGCCACGCCGGGGTCCGGTTGGTGAACCCATTTGATGCCAAGTCATCGCGATGACTCTCAGGAAGGAAGGGGCGCATCTCGGAAAGTTGCAAAAACGGGCTCCGCCACGAGGAATCTTGTTTGGAGTTCCGCATTTATGCGGTGGATTTTTGCATGGCTGCGCAGGCTGCCGCCGCCTGACCACCGGAGCACCGGGAGTGCTCGGGGCAGCCCGCAGGGCAAGACGAGCGGGAGCGAGCGCGTCAACTCCCAACCCGGAAGCCATCCGCCTGCCAGATGTGCAAATTTCGGAGATGCGCCAGGAAGAAAGGAAGGTTGACATTCGGACTTGGTCAGACCAGACTTGAAATATGAAAGTGATCAATGTCCAGGAGGCAAAAACCCATCTTTCGCGCCTGATAGACGCAGCTGCGGCGGGGGAATTCATCTTGCTGGCCAAACACGGAAAACCTCTGGCCAAACTATCTCCCTACGCCCCGGAGCGGGAGTTGCGCACGCTGGGAGGGTTGGAAGGGCAGATTGAAATCGCGGACGACTTTGACGAGGAAGATCCGCGCATTCGGGCGCTGTTCGAACACGCATGAACTACCTGCTGGATACGCACGTTTTCCTCTGGATGCTCTCAGCGCCCGGACGCTTGGGCGCCAAGGCCCGGGCGGTCATTCAGAATCCCGACCGGGCGGTATATGTGAGCGCGGTCACTGATCGCCTCGCGTGAGGCCCAGGCCCCCCACCTTCAAACCCACCTCGTCAACGATTTCAAGGCGCGCTGACTGGCGATCGCAGCGAAAGTTTGATCCAACGCACAAATTTCTTGCCCCCGCCCAATGATTTCGCTAGGACATAGCTTCTTATTTTCCATGTGATTGATTCACATTCAGCTTCAAGCTCTCCCTGAAGCCATCGACAGGCAGATCCTCTATTAAACTCACCCACCACATAGCCGCATGAAACACCATTTCATTCAACCGATTGCATGCGTATTCTGGATGCTCATTGCCTCGCACGCCTTCGCCCAGCAGCCCTCTCCACTTTCGGTTCCAATCGTCTTTGATAACCGAACCGGCCTCGATCCGAGCCAGATTTACATCCAGTTCCTTGGAGGGAAGCAGATTTCCGGCAGCTATACCAATACGGCGACCGGCCTCAGCAACGCGTTGTCGTTCGCCCCAAGCGTCTCGTACTCGCTCGCTGAGCTCCAGGGTCTTGGCGCATTTTCCGCCAACAACATCAAGGGCGTCACCCCGACCTTTGAAAACGCCCCGGGCATCCTCGTGGATAGCCTTTCCTCCGGCCGCATTTACATCAACTTCGGCACAGCCGGGCTGGTGAACCCCACCGGTGCCGCCGGGTACACCCCGTCGCCCGAGCTCGCAACGGATCCGAACTTCTCCACGCGCTGGCAATATTTTGAAACGACCATCTCCAACGGCCAGTCCTGGACCGACCTCTCCTACATCGATTTTACGTCCATTTCCTTCAGCCTGAATGCGACCAATGCTCCAGGCGGCGGGAACACGAACCAGATCTCGAAGAACGCGACCGTGTTGGTGAATGCCACGCTGGGTAACGCCACCTCTGGCAACGCCTCGCTTCCCGTCCCGGGCGCCACCTTGCCGGACCCGCAATTCGCCCGCGTGATCAGCCCGCAATACCTTGTTGGAAGCAACCAAACCGTCTACGGAGACTTCACCAACTACCTTGGCAGCCTCAACGGCACCACCTCCAACATGAGCGGGCTTTTTGCGGGCGTTGGCGGAAAACTCGGCGAGGCCTCGACCCAGGCCCAGATTTACGAGTATACCGCCGCCTTCAATGGCGGCGCGAATGGCACGGTGACCCTCACGGCAAGTGCCAACTCCGGCACCGGGAACTACACAGGCATCAACAATGCCATCCCCCCGGGAAAAAACACAAACGGCGGATTCGGTGTCGGGAACAACACGATCACGATCAATTATTCGGACCTGATCGCGAACACCGGCATCTATGGCAGCAATCCGCCCTATCAAGTCAGCGGCACAGCCGGAAACTACACCACGCTCGGCATCGTCAATGATGTCTTCGGCCGCGTGGTCGGCGACCTTCTTGCCGGGCTCACCTTTGGACTCGTCGGGAGCAGCGTGAATTACCCGGTGACCATCGGAAACGCAACGGCCAATGCGACACATACCTACAGCGGAAACCTGAGCACCCTGCCGAGCAGCGTCTGGTGGGCAGGTGGCCAGGATACGCCGGGCCAAGCGCCCAATCTGCAATGGGTTCCGGTGGGCAACACCCTTTACTCGGTCGAATGGTTGCAAAGCGTCGCAGGGTCCAGCAACGGCACCAAGCTCTACGGCGGAACCCAGCTGGGTGGGAACAGCTCATTTACCAATCCCTATTACAACTACTACGCGGCCGCTTTGGTGGGCCCAACCAACAACTTCACCACCCCTCTCACCCCGGGTTACGGGACCCCCTTTGGCGACCGCATCGGCAACAATCTCATGACGTTCGATGTGAAGAAGGACCCTCAGGGGTTTATGGTTCTGACCATCAACCCGGACAGCGGCCAAGGGATTCCGGCAGGGCTTTGGACCGGCGGAAGCGGCACGTCGTGGAACACGTTGGCCAACTGGAGCAACAACAACGGCACTCCCGCGACGTCTCTCCCCGCCGGAAACGCCACCATCCAATTCCTTGGCACCCCCGGAAGCAGCGCCGCAACCACGGTGAATGTTGGAGGCCCACGTGATGCAGCCGCCCTGTCCTTCCGCTACGGGGCGCAGCCCTTCACGCTGAGCAATGGCACGATCACGCTCAACGGATTCCAGCAGGGCGGATATTTTCCGGTCGGCGCGACCATCGTCAATTCTTCCCTCTACGCTCAAAACATCCAGACCGGCCTCATCTTCACGACCAACGGCACGATCGCTGCGGTGAATGGCAACCTCACCCTCTCGGGCGCAACGCAGCTTAACAATGCAACGCTTACCAACACCGGCGCGCAGACTGCCACCTTCTCTGGAAATATCACCGGCAATGGCGGCTTCGCTCAATCCGGCAATGGCACGCTCGCCCTCACGGGATCTGCGAACTCCTTCACCGGCGGCGTCTCCCTGTCGAATGGGACCCTCTCCATCGGTGCCAGCGGAGCCATCGGCACCGGCACCTTGACGCTTTCCGGCGGAACCCTCGCCAGCCAGGGATCCGGCAACTCCACCCTTCCCAATGCGCTTGTTCTGAATGGAAACACCACGGTCGCTGGCCAGGGGTCGCTCGCCTTCAACGGCAATACCACGGTCACAGCAAGCAACATGATTACGGCAAACGCCCCCGTCGCGCTCAACGGTGCCATCGGGGCCACCGGAAACAACACGGCAAATTACACCCTCACTATCAATGGAAATTCCACCCTGACGATGGGCGGAAACGCCGCCAATACCTTCAATGGGTCCGTCGCCGTGACCGGCGGCACGCTGGAGCTCGCAAAGACCGGAAATGCGCCTTCCATCAATAACTCGCTCATCATCGGCGGCTCAACCGCCAGTGCCTCCGTCGTCCTCTCCACCCCGGGGCAGATCCAACTCCCAGCGAATGCGAC
>Ga0247837_1005000_pt1 | contig 20530 bp, 22 predicted proteins | sample LaCtaG_2_FD_187115 | JGI IMG/M metagenome (GOLD analysis project Ga0247837, IMG submission 187115) | Freshwater microbial communities from meromictic Lake La Cruz, Castile-La Mancha, Spain - LaCruzMarch2015_14.5m | ecosystem: Environmental > Aquatic > Freshwater > Lake | place: Spain: Castile-La...
TAGCCCAATTACTGAAGTTATGGAGATAAGTAAAAGAAGTGGCAGCAAACTTTCCATAGCGGTATTCTTGCACTCTTATGGCACGCCTACTTCTTCTGACAAACTCAAGCGGTGCTAGCGCTGATGTGATGCCAGCACTTGGCTTGTTGCAGCATGATGTAAAGATCTTGCCAATTGAGGCCTCAGTATTAGTAGAACCACCAGTAGTTGATTGTTTACTCATTGATGCACGTCGTGATCTGCCAGCAGCTAAATCATTTACCAAGTTGATTACCTCAACTGGGGTGGATGTGCCGATCATGGTTATTACAACTGAAGGTGGCCTATCTGCAATAAATGCGGATTGGGGAATTGATGATGTAATTCTTGATACCGCAGGTCCTGCAGAGGTGGACGCTCGAATTCGGATTGTGATTGGCCAATCTGCGATTGCGCAACTAGCAAGTAATCCATCCTCGGGTGAGATTAGAAGTGGTGAGGTAATAATTGATGAGTCTTCATACACCGCCAAGATAAAGGGACGAGTACTTGATTTAACCTTTAAAGAGTTTGAATTACTTAAGTACTTAGCTCAACACCCAGGCAGAGTATTTACTAGATCTCAGTTATTACAAGAGATTTGGGGATATGACTACTTTGGCGGAACTAGAACTGTTGATGTTCATATCAGACGACTTCGTTCAAAATTAGGTCCGGAGTTTGAGGCAATTATTGGCACCGTACGTAATGTTGGCTATCGCTTTTCAGCACAAAATAATCAAACAACAGTTGATGTTAATTAATACCCCTTGCAACACTTAAATCACCTATCTAAATCACAACAGGAAAGTGTTTTGGCTTTGATTAAGGCTGCCTATGATTTTGATGGTACTCCTCCTATTGCAGAACACGTGCTACTTCACCTTCGCCATGGTGGTGATAAATCAGATTCACACATAGTTTTTGAAAGTAACAATCAAGTAATTGCCTATGCCCACCTTGATACAACTGATCTAATTGCAGGTCCAAGTGTTGAAGCAGTTGTCCATCCAAGCCATCGTGGCAAAGGGTTTGGATCTTTAATATTAAAAGAGTCTATTAAAGTATGTGGTGATAAAACTCGAATCTGGTCACATGGTGATCTTCCTGCTGCAAATGCCATTGCTAAATCTTTAAAACTTGAACGTCTTTGGTCAAATCTTTTAATGAGTAAATCATTAGGTGACATACAGCCAATTACTTCTAAATACCCCATCCGCACATTCATCCCTGATTTTGATAATCAAGCTTTCTTATCGCTAAACAATAAAGTCTTTGGTAATTATCCAGATCAAGGTGGGTGGAGTGAGGATGATTTAAAGGTAAGGCTTAATGAGGCTTGGTTTGATGAAAAGGGTTTTTTTGTAGCTGAAGATAAGGGTGAGTTAATTGGTTTTTGCTGGACCAAGATTCATGGTGCCCACACCCATTCACACAGTGGTGGCGATGATGATCATGGCCATGACGCATTAGGTGAAATATATGTTTTGGCAGTAAACCCTGATTACAAAGGGCAAGGTGTGGGGCGGGATTTAACAATTACTGGTCTTAATTACTTAAAGTATCAAGGGCTAAACAATGTGATGTTATATGTTGGAGTTGAAAATAAACCAGCATTTAATCTTTATAAATCACTTGGCTTTAATGAGTTTGGCAGTGATGTTATGTATCGGGTGAGTAAGTAAGTATCCACAGATTTCTTATTTATTGCTTTTGTAATAACTAAAACTTCTATCTTTCGCATGCTACCTATGTAGCTCAATTGGATAGAGCGATCTTTTAACGAAGGGTCAGATGTGGGTTCGAATCCCACCATAGGTAGTATAAAAATAAGGGACCCGTAAGGGTCCCTTATTCGTAAGCTTTCTTTCAACGAAGGATCAGTTAAATTCTATCAAGATTCGTAATCTATTTAAATTAAAAATCTTCACTGAACGTAATCAAGCACTCAATATAACTCTCGCCTTGGATTCCTAAGTTTTGAGCATCAGGTGGTGCTGTTACAGGTTCAATACAAATACCATCCTCATCCTGGCTATAAACCATCCAGTAAGGCGTATCGCACTCCATTGTTAACCTGGCAGCTCCTGGCCAAATGATTTCAGGGACTCCTTTAATTTCCATAAATGTGTCATCCCATGGTGGTTGGGTTGGCGTGGTGATTTCACCTGTTGGTAGGGAGTCATCACCTCTTTTAAACATCTTATTAGCTGCAAATAAAAGCTCAGCTGAATCTCCCTTGCCAATCTCACGAGCAATCCATGGATGAAAACCTAGTGTTACCGGCAGATCACAACCATTTGCTTCATAGTCAAGTGACCAACGAATGGCATTATCTAAGATCTCATAACTTTGCGTAACGGTTGCACCGTTGAAAGGTGCTGGCAGCTCTAAGAATTGCCGGCCACCGCCAATATCCTCCCAAGATGATTGCGCGCCATACCCAATCAATGCATGCGGTGGATCAAAGTTATTTGGTAGTTGATGCTGATTCCCCTTTGAATCTTTAATGATTCCACCTTTAATTCTTCCGGCAAAGGGCGCCATTGAAAACCAACCCCAGGTTAAATCCTGTCCTCTAAAGGGAACTGCGAACTGCATATCACGCCACTGAACAGATGCAAGACGTGCTCCTTGATCTAAATCAATTGCTATTGAGATTTGATCTCCATCAATATTTAGCACTTACTCAATCTCCTTTAGTGTTGGTGGATTAGCGCCACTTCTAGAAACAGTTATTGCAGCAGCCTTTGCCGCCCGTTTAAGCATCATTTCTAACCCCGCCCCACTCAAAGTATTTAGACCATCTTTCACAATTGCCTCAACCAAAATAGCACCTACTGTGTCACCAGCACCCACTGTGTCAGCAACTACAACCTTTACAGCATCAACACTTACCTTTTCACCAACCCGATAACCTGCCAACCCTTTGTCACCATATGTAACCACAATCAGTGATGGTCCTTCTGCAAGCCAATTGTTGACTACCTGATCAATTTCAAGGGTTGGATAAAGCCACCTTATATCTTCATCACTTACCTTTATAACTAATGAAATAGATACCCATCGCTCAACTTGTAAAACATATTGGTTTCGATCATTAATTACAGCAGGCCTAATATTTGGATCAAAAACAACTGGAGCAACTTTTGCTACAGATTGCGCCCATTCAAATAAGACAGAGGCTCCTGGCTTAATTACTGTGGCAAGGGTTCCGATATGAAGAAGTAATGGCCGTTCAGTTTGAGGATTTGGCAGCCAATCTGGGGTGAAATCAAAGGTGGCAGTATTTTCAATAACAAATTCATAGGAGGCTGATCCTGAATCACTGAGTGAAACTATTGCTAAACATGTTGGTTTATCTGAATACTTCACGTAATCTAGTTTTACACCTGACGCAACCAATTCACCCTTTGCCATCTGGCCATACTCATCGCCTGAAATTCCACCGATAAATTGAGTATCGATAGCAAGCTTTGAAAGTGCTGTTGCTGTGTTGGCTGGTCCACCGCCAACAATTGGTTTTTGCTTTGAACCATCTGAAATTAAATCAATTAATACTTCACCTGCCACCCAGACTTGACTCATTAAATCTCTTCACCTTTTCGGGACAAGAACTCAGTTAAAACTTCCACGGCAAACAAGTGGTCGTCAACTTGAGGTAATCCACTAATTATTAAAATCCCCTTAAAACCTTCATCTGTGATTAAAGGAAGCGCGCCACCGTGAATTGCATGAGTTTCATCTTGCACGTTATTTTCTTTATGCCAATCAACTCCACGTTCTTCGGCAGAAACTCGCTCATACATCGTTGAATGCTGCTTTAACATCACTACAGCCACTTTACGGTTTATCCACCAATCATTTTTAGGTTTTGAGCCTTCAAGGGATGCATGGAAAACAATCCAATCGCCAATTCGAACCTCAATAGCTATTGGTACTTTTCTTTGTTTACCTAAAGTAGTTGCTATCTCACCAATCTCGATTGCATCAGTGTTTGTAAGAGATGAAAGCGTTAAAATTTTCTCTTCCTCAAGCAGACCTTTGCTCGTAAAGCCCCCTGTAGTCATGGCTACTACCTTAATACTTTTAGCTAACTTCGATGAAAATCAGCGATATCTCTAATAATTTGCACTAGCCCAATTTCAGGTGACCAACCAAGAACATTCTTAATCTTAGAAATATCCGGCACCCGTCTTTGCATATCCTCAAACCCTTCCGGGTATGCCTCTGAGTAAGGTAATTTACTGATCTCAGATTTCGATCCGATGATTTCAATTACTTTTTTAGCCAAATTCATAATTGAAATCTGATGGTTATTGCCAACATTAAATACTTGCCCAAGCGCCTCATCAGAGTCAATAACTAGCAGTAAAGCCCTAATCGCATCTGAGACATGACAAAAGCATCTAATTTGATCGCCGCTGCCATAAACCTGAATTGGTTCATTTCTGATTGCTGCAGTAACAAAACGTGGCACTACCATGCCATATTGGCCGACTTGTCTAGGTCCTACCGTATTAAAAAATCTTACAATTCTTACCGGCAAATTATTCTCTAAGTAGTAAAAGTAAGCCAGGCTTTCATCAACCGCCTTTGCCTCACTGTATGACCATCTAGATTTCAGAGGATGCCCAATTATTCGATCATCTTCTTCACTCAAAGGTACTTTGTCATTTTTTCCATAAACCTCACTTGTTGATGCGATTAGAACTGGTTTTTTGAATTTATCCGCTAACTCTAAGATATTTTCTGTGCCTTGAATATTGGTTTTTAAGCTTTGCAAAGGTTTATTTACTATGTTAAAAACACCTAATGCAGCTGCTAGATGGACTACATAGTCAGATTTACTCACCAACCCTTCCATTAGACTTTGATCTAATATGTCTCCCTCAATAAATTCAATTTTATCTCGTACAGATTTTAAATTACTAATTGAACCAGTACTTTTGTTATCTACGATAATTACTTGGTCGCCTCTTAACACCAATTTCTCAACTAGGTGAGATCCGATAAACCCAGCGCCCCCAGTCACCAAATAGCGCATTAGATTGATCCGCGAGTATTTAAGATCGGAGTTTTGCCAACTTGTGTCAAATCTAAATAATCATGAGGTGTTGCAAGGATTACCAAATCAAACTCTTCTGAAATAGGCACGGAACATTCATTATTCCATTCTTTAACTAATTCATCGTGCCAAGAAACTATTGCTTCCCGCTTTCTAAGGTGTAAAAGTAAAGATTCGACGGGAGTTTCCCTAGTGTCAGCGACATTGGGTTTATATGAGACTCCAATGACAAGAATTTTTCTGCCTTGCAAATCTCCTAAAATATCCTCTGCACGCTTTACGAAAAATTCAGGCATAGTATTGTTGATGCGGGTGGCTAACTCAATGAAATCAGCTGAGGCACCAATTTCCCTAGCCTTCGCTGCTAAATACACTGGATCTACTGGTATGCAATGTCCACCAATTCCGATACTTGGATAAAAAGGTAAAAATCCATAAGGTTTTGTTGCTGCTGCTGCTATTACATGATTAACGTCAATACCAAATTTATTGCAGAAGATTGCCATTTCATTAATAAAAGAGATGTTAATTAATCGGAATGAGTTTTCAAGTAACTTTGATGTTTCAGCTACCTCTAAGGATTCACACCTAATGGTTTGGTCAATAAATTTGCTATAAAAATCAATAGCGATATCACAAGCCTTGTCATTTAAACCAGCGACTACTTTTGGCGTATTCTTAATGTTCCAAGTTTTATTCAGGGGGTCAATTCTTTCAGGAGAAAAGGATACAAAAAAATCTTCCCGAGATAAACCTGATTCTCTTTCAAGAATCGGAGTCAAAATCTCTCTAGTTGTACCAGGGGCAACTGTTGATTCAATTATTACTAATGATCCTCTTTTCATGTACTTGCCTACAGATTTGGTTGCTTCTACCAAAAAACTAAGATTTGGGTTGTCTCGAGCGTCTAGGGGTGTTGGCACGCAAATTAAAATAACATCTGAGTCATGAATAATTGAATAATCAGTGGATGGTAGGTAAGAATTTCTGGAAACTAGAGATTTTAACTCTTGAGAATCGACACCCTCTATTTCTGCTATACCGTTCTTTAAATTACTTATTTTATTTTGATTGGTATCTATTCCAACTACAAAGTAACCATTTGTTGCGGCCGCTAAGGCAACAGGAAGACCAACGTATCCTTGTCCGACAACTGCAACTCTCTCAATCATGAATACTACTGAATTTCGGATTTAGCTAAATTTGCAGTTTCTGAGTTTGGTGCCAAACTGATTATTTGATCGCGCATTTTTACGGCGTTTTGAGAATCACCGATTTGCTTATACAATTTTAGGAGTTGCAAATAATTTTTTGCATTATTTGGGTCATACTTACTTAGAATTATCCTCTGTTTGATTGCATCATTAAAGCGGCTAGATTGCTCATACATTGTCGCTAAGACACCTAGGTATGTAGAGTTTACTGGGTCTAGCTTAACAATCTTCTCTGCTGCATCTATTGCCGATTGACTATCACCTAACATGTAGAAAATATCAGCAGATTCAATTTTATAATAGGGTTGCGCTAATGGATCATTTATTACGAGATTTAGATCTGTTTGCAAAGTGCCCTGGCCTTGTGCACTTACTTGGTTAAACTGATTTCTATTCTTGGACATAAGGGACTCGGACTGTGTTAATTTCAATACTAGAATTAAACACGCGATAATCAAGGCACCAGTAATAAGAGGTTGTGCGCTGGTACTAGGTTTCCTCTGGGTTGAATAAGATGAGTCTTTGCTTGTCTGAGAATTTTCAATATTCATTGAGGATGTTACTAAACCAACTATTAAGCCCCCCAGTATCCAACCCCAAATTGTTAAACCGATATTATCTATCGATACCAATGATTGAAATTGGTAAGCGACCCATGCTGCGAAAATTCCAATAAGTAAGTTTAGTTTGGTCCCTGAAAGTTTATTAACTCCTAATAGTGCATAAAAAATTATTATAAATAGGACAGCTAAGTAGGCTGACCCTAGGAAGACTCCACCTGTCGCGAATAATTGAATTGGAACATTATGTGCATTATTGGTCATCAATTCGTAGCCAAATTTTATGGGAAACTCTGGATTAACACTTTGCCGAAAACTTGGGCCAAATCGATCTATTCCCACCCCAGTGAAAATATTATTCTGCAACATCTCAAAACCTGCACGCCAATAATAACCACGCAAAGTCACACTTGGTTTATACAAAAACCTCTCCAATGGACCCGATTGTAAAATTCCCGCTAGTACGAACGATGCCCCCACAATTAGGATCACAAAACTAGCTATACCAAATGCAGGTCTTAACTTGAATAATTTAATTGCCAAAAACAAACCAACTCCTGCCAGCATTGACAACATGCCTTGGCTCGCATTTGTTAAATAAATAATAATAACTAGCAGAAAAAAGACTGAAATGAATAGAAATCGAATAGCTCTTGATAAATCTTGATCAAAGAAAAAACTAAAACAAAGAGTTGCCAAGATAGCCATGAGTGCAGAGGTGTAATTGGGATTTCCTAATGTTCCTATTATTGGATTGTATTGGTTGATCCAATTGAATGGGTCATTTCCTGTGTACTGCATAGTTCCATAAACTATGTAAAATACTGATAACACAAAAATTGATTTGTAAAGAAGCTGTCGGGCTTCAAATTTAAAAAATTTCATCGCGGCTAGCATGAAAAGCGCAAACCCAAAGTAGGTTATAAAACCGAGTTGGCGAAGGTTGTCGCCAAAAATTGCTGTGTATTTTAGATCAGTTAATGTCACCTGAATTGCTAAGATCGCAATAAAGATAATCAAAATTGGAGTTAGAAGACTTTTGGGTATTAAATGTGTTCGATTACTTGGTTGAAAAATTAAAAAGCTTGCAATTACTACACTACTCAGCATTAATAAGTACATTTTTGGCGCATTAAAAGGATCAGTTAGTTTTGGATTAATGAATAAAGTAATGAGGATTGCCGTAGAGAATATCCACTTAATTTCAACATTCTCTTTATGAGCTTTTTTAGAAGTTATTTGCTTGGCCATATATTCAATCTTATCCTAAAACTAATTGGGCCTAGTATCTATAAAGATACTAGGCCCAACCTTAGTTTTAGGTTAGCTATTTACGCTTTTACCTTCTTTTGAATCTTAAGCACCAAATTAGTTAATGTGGTGATAAGAGTCTTAAGTGATGCAACTGTGGTTGCAAGCGCAGTTACTGCAGCAAGTGCTGCAGCTCCTGAATCTGTAACCGTTGCTGTTGCTGTTACTGCTACACGTCCAGCAGCTGGAAGTGATGTTCCACCAGTTGCGGTGATGGTAACTGTTCCACCATTAGCAGGTGCATAAACAGTGAACAGCGTAGAGCCTGCTTTATTGCCAGTAGTTGAGCTAGATGTCGCTGAGGTAGTAAGCGAAACTCCTGTCAGGTCAACTGACGCGCCAGAGGCGGTTAAAAATGCTGTAGGTGATGTAATACCACCTTGAGCAAATAAGTTAGTGTAGGTGCCTGTTGGTAATGGATTACCAGAAGCATCTTGAGGAGTTACATAAATACGCATTCTTTCATTTGGTGCATAAGTTGCCTTATCAAATGAAAGTGCAACTTTAGCCACGGTTGCTGTACTTACAGTTACTGTAACCTCATTTGAAGTTACCTCTGCACCTGAAGCTGCTGCGGTTGCAAGAGCTGCAGTTGCATAGTTGGAAACCTTAAACTTTCCGGTTCCAGCCAGATTACCTGACAAATCACATTCGTGACGATCATCGCCAGCGTCCCATGTACAAAGAAGTGCATCTGCTGCTGCAGTTGCACGAACAGCACCAGCTGTCACAGCAGATGCTGCATCAGAGGCGTAGATATACAAAGCGCCTGCAAAGGAGATGCCACCTGTATCTTTTGCGGTTACTCTGACAACATCTTTTTGGCTACCTAGCTTCATAAGCGGGGTGGCTACTGAAGCAACCAAGGTTGCTGGGGCTGCAGCATAGAAGCTCACTGTCTTGGGCGCGAAGGTAACTGAAGGTGTTGAGATGGTAACCGTTGCGGAACCAGCAGAACCATCAGAGTAAATAAAGATATCTAGATACCCATTGATTCTAGCTGCTTCTGTGTAAGCATGAGTTGCATTCCTACCTACAGGAGTTCCAGAGGTAACACCAGAGGATCCAGCGACAGTCATTGCAACAGTCACGGATTCTGACGCAGTGTCTGTGTTGGTAGATGTTCTCAAACCAACACGTATTACTGCTCTTGGCGTTGTACTTGCCGTCGCAACTGCCGCAACCTCGGAGTCAACTCTGCCAACTGCGGCAGCAATATTATTTCCGTAGGATGATCCTGAAATCATGGTTGCAAATGAGGAGGCTGAAGAGGCTACTGTTGTTCCAGCAGCACCTACAACGATTGTTATGTCAATGCTCTTGACGCTTGCAGTAGTTGCAGTCATTGAGCTTTCAAATGGAGTTGCAATAACTGTGTAGACATAAGAACCTGTCGCACGAGCTGTTGCCGTATCCAAGAAAACTCGGAATTGGGCGTATGCATAAGTATTCGCAGTAGGTGTGCTTACGACGGCAGCTGTACCCGAATCATCAACACCAAAGGAGGTTGTGGTTTGAGTTCTTACTGCACCAGTTGCACCAGCTAGCTGAGGATCTGATGTTTGAGAACTAGCTGCGGATGTACGAGAGTCAATTCTGACAGCTGTTACAGCTGTTGAATTGGTGATTGTATCAACTAAGTAAATCAGAGCCTTTGGATATGAAACTGTTGAATTTGGCTTTGATTTTGCTGCTATTTGAATAGTGACTGAATCAGTACTCGCCACAGAAGCAAGAAACTGAACTGACACTAGAGCACCAGTAGCAGTGTCTGTGTTAAGCGCAGTAGCAGGATTTAGACCTGCAGTTCCTGCAGTTGTTGCTAGCGAAATGCTTGAAGACGCAATTGCAGCTTGCGAAGGAGCTGAGCTAAGTACGCCCATTCCTAGCGCTGCAACGGCAACAAGAGCAATGCGCTTGAAGTTTGTCGTTGTAGACATTATTTCCTTTCGTTAGTCGCAACTAGGAATTTCCTAGTAGCGGCTTCGAGATGAGTCGCACGTGCTGACGCATCTCTTTCCCCCCGTGATATCCGGATCACAGGAGAAACCTGTTTTTCAGGTGTCATTTATTTGACCCCTTTGGCGCCGATATTGACCGCCTGAGCAAGGATTGAGCTCTTGCTAGAGTCTAAAATTATACGGGTAGTTATCTCATTTGGAATCGCATCGACATCTAACCCACCAGTAGTAGCCACAAATAGGGCTGAATCCGCCGTTGAATCTATATATATGGTGGCGGTTAGTAGGTAATTTCCGTTGGATAGGCGGGTGATGGTAGAGGCTGAGCCAGTTTGGGTCAGTGGAAACCAGGATCCTGCAATAGTCACGGAAGGGCTTGCAAAGTATGAAGTGCCTGCGCCATCAACTGTAATGGTTTGGGAAACCAAAGTATTAAGAGTTGATTCACCAAGTGATTGCGCATATGAAACTAGTACATAACCATCTGGGTTAGTAATTGTTGATTGAGATGAAACAGACAGCGATCCAACGTCTCCAGTTGCATCAGAGACTGTAAAACCGGTTGGTAATCCATCCTTAGAAAGACCAGCAAATAAAGATTTTGATGTGCGGAAACTAATTGCAGAATTATCTTCAATTAGTTTTTGATTTGAAAGATCTGAGTTTGTTTCTGCAGGAGATGGAGTTGAGGATTGAGTTGAAACTGGTGCTTCTTGCGTTAGAGTTGAAACTACGGAACCACTATTAAATTCACTTCCAGTTACAGAGTTAAATCCTAGAAAAGCAACCATTACTATAAGTAATGAAAGTGCAACTTTGGAAGATTTCTTTGCAAGCTCGGCAGCTTTCTTATATGTGCCAGAAATTGAATCGAGTGCAGTAGCTCCGGTTTTTTCATCAACTACCCATTCGGTAAGAACGCGAATAAATGAAGCACGAGCTCGCTGCACAACATGGCGAACATTTTTCTCAGAAGTTCCAATTGCAGTTGCGATCTCTTTGGTTGTCCGACCTTCAACCTCCCACATAATGAGTGCTGTGCGTTGCGTCTCTGATAAACGAGAAAGTGCTTCGCGAATTATTGAAGCATCCTCAGCTGCCGCAAGCGTTGCATCCATGGGGATATGGTTTTCTGCTGCAAGCTCAGCAAGGCGCTCTTGCGTTGCATCTGAATCAATCGCAACTAAATTGGGGCGCGATCCTGTTGCACGGATTACGTTTAGGCACAGATTATTAACTGTGGTGCGCAGATACGCCATTGCGCGGTCTGCAGTATCTAGCTCTGGAGCGGCCAAGATAAATTTGAGGAAGGCATCTTGGACAACCTCTGCTGCATCAGCGTCGCTTCGAAGAATTCGGCGGGCTTGAGCGATAAGTGATGAACGGTTTTGGGTATAAAGGGCGGATAAATCAGAAACAGACCACGCAGCAACAGTTGCTGGGGCCTGAGCCTTCTCACGAAGTGACACTTTGATTTCCCACTTTCGATGAGCCAACGTCTTGACCCCTCTACTTAGTAAGACACCAAAAGAGGCTAAATGTTGCGTTCTTGCGACCATTCAATCAATACGCACAATCACCCTTGATTTAGGCTGGGTAAGCGCACAAACCTGGGAATCTGAGCGTGGGCCCTGTCGGGATCGAACCGACGACCCACGGATTAAAAGTCCGTTGCTCTACCGACTGAGCTAAAGGCCCCAATTTAGACCTTAGTTATTAGGTCAACTTCCCAAGTCTAACCCCAATTCAACAACCTACTTACCTGAAGCTGCTTTTGTAAGTCGGTCTCGGATTGCCAGTGCTAGCCCAGCCCCTTTTGGTTCAATCGCATGGATTATCTCTAGCCCTAGTTCGTCACCAAGTCTCAGAGCTTGGTACAAGACTCTTGCATACTCTTCAATACTTTTCGGGGCAGCTAATCTAAGCGCTCCAGATGGACTTGGTACATCGGCCAATGCAATAAATCCATGACCTCGCTGAGTCGGCATGCCAAGTTCAACTACTGCTTTTGGTGAGTAATGTGAAGCCATATTTCCTGATACTCGGACCTCTAGTTCGTCTAAATAAATGGTGTTTTTGAGACCAGTTACTAGTTCAATCATTTCCGTAGTTACCGCGCCAGGTCTTAACACAATTGGTGCACCCTTGGTGCAATCAACAATTGTAGATTCGATTCCAATCAAACATGGCCCGTCATCAAGAATCAGATCTTCCTTACCCATAAAGCTTCCTAATTCAGCCTCGACCGCTTTTGCGCTTGTAGGAGAAACAGATCCAAATCTATTTGCACTTGGAGCCACCACTCCACTGCCACCCAATCTTTCAAACTCAGCTAATAGATTTAAGGCAACTGGATTCGATGGCACTCTGAGCCCCACGGCATCTTGACCTCCTGTAATGGCATCACTTGCTAATTTGCTCCTTTTTAAAATCAAGGTGATTGGTCCAGGCCAAAAACATCTAGCTAAATCTATTGCGTAATCTGAAGTATCAATTGCCCACTTTTCTATTTGATTAACCGATGAGATGTGAACTATCAAGGGGTGGTTAACTGGCCTGGCTTTAACTGAATAAATCTTTGCTATTGCGCTTTGATTTGTCGCATCGGCTCCTAATCCATAAACAGTCTCGGTGGGAAAAGCCACCAATTTTCCATCTGCCAATGCCTGGGCAGCTTTTTGGATTTCACCTGGTGTGCAGTTTGAGATAGTTTGCATGCGTAAATCATCGCATTTAATTAGTTTTGATTAGCAGTAAATGCCCGATACCCTTCTCCTTCTGGTCCCCATCGTCTAGTGGCCTAGGACGTCGCCCTTTCACGGCGTTAACACGGGTTCAAATCCCGTTGGGGACGCGTCAAGGATTGAGCTAAACACTCAATCTTTGAAAAGTAAGGCCCAGTAGCGCAGTTGGTTAGCGCGCCGCCCTGTCACGGCGGAGGTCGCGGGTTCAAGTCCCGTCTGGGTCGCGGCTGAGTAGCTCAGTTGGTATGAGCGAACGACTGAAAATCGTTAGGTCGCCGGTTCGATCCCGGCCTCAGCCACCAGCACTATTTTGGTAGACAGGACTTGATGAAAGCCACGATTAGAAAAATGAAAGACAAGCATTTTGATCGCTCCATGCTTCGATGGGCCGCGGTTGGAACAAGTACAACAGTTATCGACTACCTGATTTTCATTATGCTCTATGGACCTACAAATTCCGTTTTTGGAGCAAATCTGATTGCAGCAATTGCTGCAACGTTATTCAATTACCTAGCCCATCATCGATGGACATTTAATAGCAATCAACAGCATTCACGATCCGGCATTAAATATCTAATTAATTTATCTTTTTGGTGGCTCACTTCCAGTGCAATTATCAAAAGCTTGGTGGTATCAGGAGTTGATCCTAGGGTTGCAAAATTAGTTCCACTAGTCTTTGTTGTGCCAATAAATTACTTTGTGTTAAACAAATTAGTTTTCAAAAAGATAAGTTAAGCATCCTTTGTTCTAAAAAATAGGATGAATAAAACCATCCAGATAACTGTTGCGATCGCTGCAAGGTAATTATCAATTATGCTATCTAGTTGTGAAATAATAATCGCAACCAAAGCGTAAAATACAGATAAGCCCCATAGCGAGAATGCGGCACTTTTACGCGAACGTCCTGCCCTCATCAGTCTGTGTGAAAGATGATCTTGACCGCCTTGAAATGGGGAGAGGTTTCTTCTTAATCTAGAAAACACTGCAACAGTTGTGTCAAGAATTGGAATGGCAATCAAAAAAACTGGAATTAAGTAGGAAGAGAGTTGTGATTGTACGTTTGGTTCAAATCTAACTGTAAGTATGGCAAGCAATACACCCAGAAATAGAGCACCAGCATCCCCCATGTAGATCTTTGCCGGACTCTTATTCCAAACCAAAAAACCAAGAGTAGCTCCTGCTGTTACTGTAGAAAGAGCGGCAATTAGATATTGATCTCCAGATAGCGCTAAATAAGCCAGTGCAATTGATGAAATTGCAACTGTTCCTGCAGCGCCACCATCTAAATTATCAAAGAAATTTATTGAATTACAAATTCCAACAATCCAAACAACTGTAATTATTGAATCAAAAATAGAAGAACCTGTTGGATTACCAATATTATCTGTGATTATCAAGATACATGCAGTAAAAACACCGGCAAAGGTTTGGGCTATAAATCTTGGCAAAGGAGGTAAGTTTTTTATGTCATCCCATAAACCAACAAGTCCCAGCAAGAGTGCTGGGCCAAGTACAGATGTAGCAAGCCAGAAAGTGCTTGATGTGAATTGTGAGAAAAGGGAGGCTGAGTAAGAAACTGTTATTACCCCAATAATTATTGCTACCCCACCTAAATATGGGACAGGTTTTTTATGGGATTTATGGGACGAGTTAGGTCGATCAACTACATCTGTTGCAATGGCAATCTTTCGCATGACCGGTGTTAGAACTCCCACAAGCAAATAGGAGATCACAAACAGTAAGAAGTACTCTGTATTTGTTATTCCCATTTGGCTAGAAAATGTTAATTAAGCTGAACCAGATTTGCGTCTATGCATTTTGGGAGCAGAGCCACCGGTTTGCCCTGAGCCAACCTTGGATCCTGAAGTAGGCCCTGCGCTTTTGCCTGAGTTACTACCTTTTTGTTTTTTTGCAAGAGCTGCCAGCATTTTAGCTTTTGCATCTTCGCTGGTGTTTTTTTCTTCACTCATAGTTAACTGCTTTCCATTTCTTTAGCTGTTGCTAGTTGTTTTAAGGAGAAGTGCTTTAACTTCAGACTCTTTATATCTTCTATGTCCGCCCAAGGTTCTAATTGAGGTTAACTTGCCAGATTTTGCCCATCTGGTAACAGTCTTTGGATCTACTCTAAATAATGATGCAACCTCAGCTGGGGTCAATAAGACCTCATGATCTGAGTTCATTTAAATTGCTCCTTTTGAGTTAGTTGATGAGTATGTCCGATTTAAACCTTATGAGGCAAGTATTGTGGTTTGGGTGAGTAAATGACAAGTATTTGAAACTACATAGCCTGCTCAAAGGCGGCAACTCTTCGCCAGCGGGTAACTAATCGCTCATAGCCCTGACCTGCAAGTGCGCCATCTCCTGCTGCTAAGCCCGCGAGTGATCTAGCAACATCCTCTATTGAAGTATCGGCGTTTAATCCTGGTTGGCCAGATTCAATCAATGATTTCTCTAGATAAATAGCTAACCCTCCGTAGTCACACTCCACAATTGAATTCGAATCAAAAATTGATAGCCATTCAAGTAAGTCTGCAATCTCCTGTTCAATTGGCCCATTACCAAAAGCATTTACCACTGCTTGATGGGCAAATAAACATCTTTGCTTTGCATTTGATATTGAGGTTCGAAGAATCGTGTAAGCACCATCATCATTGGTGCCTCTAATTCGATCTGAAGGCTCAAAGAGTGAAAACCAACGCGGTGGAATACTCCAGGTTGCAGTAATTATATGAGAGACCTTATCTTCAATACTCTCAGAGTTTAGTGAAAGTGCTTTTTCGATTTCTTTAGGTAGAAAAAAACTACTTATTGTAAATGGCATTGAAGATTTGAAATCATCCAAAGCTGCACAACACCTAGCTGCTGTTGACCATGGAGCTATATATTTTTTCTCATCAATTTCTAAAATATGTGCACCGTCTAATTTAAGAGCAGGTGGCTCAGTGATAATTGTGCGCCGTAGCGCTCTATTTTGTTCATCTCGTCCTGTTGGAGTTGAAACTGGAATTTGACTCCACCGATTTTGATTCTCTTTATCAAAAGCTGTTAAGGGCTCATAAACCCTAAGGGATGAAACATAAGGAGTTGGTCGCATTTGTTACTTATTAATTACGAGGTGTGTAATCATCCTTGGAGGAGTCATCATTAAAGTCTTTATCCTCTTTTACCTCACCGTGCAACTCTTTTGCTAATCGCTCTAGATCCATATCTTGGTTTGAGTACTTAAGATCTCTTGCAACCTTTGTTTGTTTTGCTTTTGAACGGCCACGCCCCATTTGTGGACTCCTTCAATACTTAAATAATTGTCAGGCGGGTAGATTATCGCAAAGCCGGGCCATCAATCATCGGCGCTTTTCCCCCATTAAAAAGGGTTTTAAGGCCGATTGCCTGAAGGAAAAGACTCATTCCCATGATTGGAATTCGGAACCTATGGTCACCAATCGAAATCAGAGAGATAGCCCAATTTGAAGCTACAACAATTAACGCGATATTTCCAATAAACCTTTCCAGGGATTTTTGACGATACAAAACCAGGTAGCCATAAACTAGGAGACTAACTCCACCAACCAACCACAGCCAAGCAAAAATATGACCTACAGCACCATAAACTAACTTACTTCCATCTGGGTTATTTCCAATATTTGTTACTGGGCTAATTTTCAACCATGGGTTTCTTGACATGGTTCCTGTGAAGACCTCACCCGCAAAACCATTATTAATCCAAGGTGACCAAAAATAGACAGATTTTTTATAAAAAAGCACAGTTGCTTTTGCGGGATTGGTTGCATACCAGTTTAGGACACAGCGAACTCTTTGAGAATCTTGTTCCGATGCTGTACCAGATAGTTTACAAGGCACACCGTAATCTTTTTGCATATAACCACCATTTGCATTTTCACCAGCACCAATATTCATGGTGGCGCCTAAATTAGTTGAAATACTGTTTATGCCCACGGCTTTATTATTTCTGTAAATTAATGTTGCCGGAAAAAAAAGAATTATTACCGAAGTTACAATTAAAATGTAGGGGACAATCTTATGGCCTTTTCTTATGTAAGCCCACAAAAAATTTATAACAAGTCCAGCAAATAACATTCTGGGTTGTGTGAATGAGAGTAGGCCAAAAATAAGAGAATTAATAATTAGAAGTTGGACAAATCCCTTGTTGGTTTTTTCAAGAATATCTTTAATTATCAGCGAAACTGCAACCAAGAATCCTGAGGCCAAGAGACTCTCATACCCAACGACAATTGAACTTAGTGAAAGAGTAGGATTAAAAATAATTAAAATGAATGATATGTAGGCAAATTTTTTAAGTCTAGTTTTGGTGAGCTGGGCAGCAAACAGGTAAGCAGAAAATGAGAATATGAGAGATTGGGCTATTGAAAGAGTGGTGAGTACCCAACTTTTACCTAGGAGGGATAGGAGTAGAATAAGTAATGGGTAACCTGCAGGCCAATAATTAAGAATCCCCGCTTGTGAATAAATCCCTTCTCGGGCTAAAGAGTCATAGCCGGTAATGTAATTTTCTCCATCTGCGCCCAACCAGATACCATCAAGTGGAAAAATACGACCTGAAATCTGGATATTGACAGAATCAATATTAAAAATAATTATTAATTTGATTACAAATACTACAATCGCCCAGTACTTAAAACTCTTACTGAGATTACGAGCAGGAGCGAGCCGAGCACGCTTTGATTTACTGGCCATCAAATCTCCAACCTAGATCTTCGTTTAAGTTTACTAATTTTAATGAAAAGTTCCTTTAGATTTGAATTTGTGCCTGATGCCGAAATCGTGCCAATTGAGCACAACTCCTCCCATTTGTGGGGATTCTCAGCCAAATTGATTAATGTCTGAGCACTCATTTCAACCACATTTGATGGCGTGCCCCGCCTGTGTACTGAACCTGAAACACATTGAATCGCGCTGTAATTTGGAATTCGAAGTTCCACAGATTTACCGGGTGCAATCTTCTGCACTTGACAAAGAATTTGACCGACTTGAAGCTTTAAAACTGGGTCAACTTTCATCGCAATTGCGGTAACTCAACCTTTGAAATTCTACCTAAGGTTGCCTTGTTAATCATTTGTAAAACTATTTTTGATTGATCGGTTGCTAAGCCAGCAAAAACTGCAGGATTCTCAATTAACGCATTCAACTGATTGCTGCTTAATGGGAAATCTTTTTCATCGGCGAGCGCTGCAAAGAAATTACTCGGAGTAGTTAAAGTTGAATGTTTTTTAATTAATTGGTGCGCCGCTTCTCGACCCATCCCAGCCTTAATGCACTCCATTAAAATCTTTGATGTTGCAAGTAGTGGAAGCTGTTCATTTAGCTCATTTTTCATATTCTCTTCAAATATTCCAAACTCATTTAGAATCGTCATAAAGGTGTGAAGAAGGCCATCTAAAACATAAAACGAATCTGGAATCACCACTCTTCTAACTACAGAGCATGAAACATCACCTTCATTCCATTGATCCCCAGCTAAATCAGCAGCCATAGTGTTATAGCCTCGAAGCAAAACCATCATGCCATTTATACGTTCAGAAGATCTGGAGTTCATTTTATGAGGCATTGCAGAGGATCCAACCTGTCCTGCTTTAAAACCTTCACTTACTAAGCCGCTTCCTGCCATTAATCTAATTGTGGTTGCCATAGATGATGGCGCGGATGCAATCTGCAATAACTTAGATACAACCTCAAAATCAACTGATCTTGGATAAATCTGCCCAACGGAGGCCCAAGTATTTTCAAAACCAAACTCGTTGGCAATGCTTTTTTCTAGATTTTCAAAATTCTTACCCATTGCATCTAGCGCATCTTGAGATGTGCCCACTGGTCCCTTGATGCCACGAAGAGGTAGGCGGGCAATTAATTCATGTAGTGCAGCATGAGCAAATAACAACTCCTCGGCGCATGAGGCAAAACGTTTACCTAAAGTAGTTACTTGAGCCGCAACATTGTGAGACCTACCAACCATATAGGTTGTTTCATACTTTGATATTTTCTCACTCAGCAAAAATAAGGTTTGCAAGACCCGATACTCGATTAATTCAAGGCCTGCTTTAATCTGAATCAGTTCAATGTTTTCGGTTAGATCTCGGCTTGTAAGACCAATATGAATCTTTTCAACTCCAGCGAGTGAGTTAAACTCCTCAATCCTCGCCTTAACATCATGACGAGTTTTAACCTCTCGCTTATCAATCGAATCTAAATCAACTTTTTCAATCACCTTCTCATACGCCTGAATATCACTATCTGTAATTGGCAAGCCTGCTTTTTGTTGAAGTTTAAGAATTGTTATCCAAAAATTACGTTCATTAATAATTTTACTTACTGGATCAAAGATTGCCACCATCTCTTTAGTGGCATACCTTGTTGCTAATACATTTGGCGTGATACTCATTTGATTAAGTCCCTAACCACAATTGTTTCATCCCTTCCCGGGCCAACACCAATAGCACTCATTGGAGCACCAGAGATTTTCTCTAAGAATTTCACATACTCCTGAGCATTCTTTGGAAGATCTGCAACAGATCTTGCCTTTGAAATATTCTCTTTCCAACCAGGTAAGTACTCATATACTGGCTTGGCGTGATGAAAATCAGATTGTGAAGCAGGTAGTTCTTCTACTCGCTTGCCATCAATCTCATAGGCAACACAAACTGGAATCTTCTCCCAGCCGGTTAAAACATCTAACTTTGTTAAGAAAAAGTCAGTTAAGCCATTTACTCGAACTGCATATCTGGCAATTGGCGCGTCAAACCAACCACATCTTCTATTGCGCCCAGTTGTAACACCAACCTCACCGCCAATTTTTCTAAGCGCCTCACCATCTTCATCAAATAACTCAGTTGGAAATGGCCCACTGCCAACTCGTGTTGTATACGCTTTAAGAATTCCAATTACGCGTGTGATCTTTGTTGGACCAATACCAGAACCAGTAGATGCTCCCCCCGCTGTTGGATTAGAGGATGTAACAAAGGGATAAGTTCCATGATCAACATCTAATAAAGTTCCTTGTGAGCCTTCAAGTAGTACAACTTTGCCTTGCTGCAAAGCTTGATCTAAAAGAAGTGAAGTATCTGTTACATAAGGTTTTAAAATTTCGGCGTAGCCCAAATACTCACTGATTACCTCATCAACTGTAATTCCCTTGCGATTAAAAACCTTAACTAATATCTGATTTTTATCATGAAGTGCTGCTTCAATCTTTTGCTTTAAAATTGATTGATCAAATAGATCTTGAACTCTAATTCCAATTCGATTTATCTTGTCAGCATAGGCAGGCCCAATTCCACGTCCAGTGGTACCAATCTTTGATTTTCCTAAAAATCTCTCTGAAACCTTGTCTATTGTTCGATGGTAGGGCGTGATTAAATGTGCGTTAGTTGAAATCTTAAGTTTTGAGATATTAATGCCTCGCTCATTTAAACCTTTGATCTCCTCCAGCAATACTGCTGGATCAATCACTACGCCATTACCGATAACTGGAATTACATTTGGAGATAAAATTCCAGAAGGAAGTAAGTGGAGTGCGTACTTTTGATCTCCAATAACAACTGTGTGTCCTGCGTTATTGCCGCCTTGATAGCGGACTACATAATCAACTCGATCACCTAATAAATCGGTTGCTTTTCCCTTG
>Ga0247837_1005005_pt1 | contig 20495 bp, 22 predicted proteins | sample LaCtaG_2_FD_187115 | JGI IMG/M metagenome (GOLD analysis project Ga0247837, IMG submission 187115) | Freshwater microbial communities from meromictic Lake La Cruz, Castile-La Mancha, Spain - LaCruzMarch2015_14.5m | ecosystem: Environmental > Aquatic > Freshwater > Lake | place: Spain: Castile-La...
CCTACGCATCGACACGCCCGTTACCGTGCGCGCCGCAAGGCTCGATACTGGGCTCGCGGCTCACGATTACCCAGGTGGGATTTCCACCCACTAGACTACGCGACATTGCCAAGCCGCACTGTCCCCTTTTTGGACCATGATCAGTTTGCGAATCTGATTCATTTCAATGGCGACCGTTTCCTCGGACCATACAGTCGCTAGCACTTGTCGGACACCAATCCCACCTTCGCGCCCCGCCGCGAAACCGGCGGGTGGGCGCAACGTCCGGCGGGTCACCGACCGGGGTCGAAGCGGTTATCCTTGGCCCAAGAACCTCCCTGACCTCCACCAGCGAACGGGTGCCGCAAACCATGCCTGCAACGACTGAGGTCACATCGCGTCCCAGCCTCGAGCCGGAGACGCTGCGGGCGCTGCGCCTGTTCCTGGTGCAGGTATCGGCGCGGTATGCGCGCGCGGCGGCTGCTCGTCGGTCATGCCCAGGCAGTCGCACACCAGGCGGACGTTGCGCGCCAGACGTTGGACGTTGACAGCGGACGCTCCGACACGTACACTTACTAATCTTTCCGGGGCGTAGCGCAGCCTGGTAGCGCACCTGAATGGGGTTCAGGTGGTCGGAGGTTCAAATCCTCTCGCCCCGACCAAGTGACTGGGGCGGTAACAGAACCATCTGTTACCGCCCTTTTTCGTTATGTACGCCCACGCGGCGTGCGTCGCGCGCACGCTTAATCGCGAGCGGCGGCCTGCAAGCACCCCACCCTCGACCTTTCCAGCAGTCCCTCCCATGTCCCTGAACAGTAGCGAAGAAATCATCGAGGACCTGCGCGCCGGGCGCATGGTTGTCATTATGGACGACGAGGATCGGGAGAACGAGGGCGATCTCCTGCTCGCCGCCGACTGCGTCACCCCGGAGGCGATCAACTTCATGGCCCGCTTCGGGCGCGGCCTGATCTGTCTCACCCTCACCCAAGAAAGGTGCGAGCAACTGCGCCTACCGCTCATGGTGAGCGACAACCAGACCCCCTATTGTACCGCCTTCACCGTCTCGGTCGAGGCGGCCGAGGGCGTCACCACCGGCATCTCCGCGGCCGACCGGGCCACCACCGTGCGCGCGGCCGTCGCGCCGGACGCCGGGCCCAAGGACCTGGTGCAGCCCGGCCATATCTTCCCGGTGATGGCCCAGCCGGGCGGGGTCTTGGTGCGGGCCGGCCATACCGAGGCCGGTTGCGACCTGGCCCGCCTGGCGGGCTTCGCGCCGGCCGCGGTCATCGTCGAGATCCTGAACGACGACGGCACCATGGCGCGCCGGCCGGACCTGGAGGTCTTCGCCACGACCCATGGGATCAAGATCGGCACCATCGCCGACCTGATCCACTATCGGGTGCGCCACGAAAAGTCGGTCTCCCGCGTCTGCGAGTGCGAACTGCCCACCGAGCACGGGACCTTCCGCGTCGTGGCCTACCGCGACAATATCGACAACGAGGTGCACCTGGCCCTCACCATGGGTGAGATCAGCCCGGAGCAGCCGACCCTGGTCCGGGTGCACCTGCAGAATACCCTGTGCGACCTGTTCGGCACCCATCACCCCGGCTGCGGCTGGCCCTTGCAGTCGGTGATGGCGCGGATCGCGGCGGCTGGCCAGGGCGTCATCGTCATCCTGCGTAACCGTGACGGCGCCCTGGACCTGCTGGCGCGTCTGCGCAGCCTCCAGGCGCAGGACGGCACTGACCCGCTGCCGGCCCGCCGCCAGAAGGACCGCAGCGAACTGCGTACCTACGGCATCGGCGCCCAGATCCTGGCCGATCTGGGGGTGCGCAAGATGCGGGTGATGAGCGCGCCCAAGGCGATGCACGGCATCTCCGGCTTCGACCTGGAGGTCGTGGAATACGTCGGCGGCGAGCGCTGATCTTGGCGTAAGTAACGAGTCATAAATAAGTTAAACAACGAGTACCATCGTTGTCGTTGTCGTTGTCGTTGTCGTTGTCGTAATCGTAATCGGAGAAGCGATGCAATTCGGCGTGCAAGAGAATCCGGGCCGCTACGATAACCTCGATTACGACAACGACAACGACAACGACGCGACACGCCTTCCCCCAATAGACTTGTTTAACTTCTTGCCCGACCTCTCTGACCATCGGAAAACGGACCATGACCATCAAGACCATCGAGGGCGTCCTGCGCGCCGACCAAGCCCGTTTCTGTCTGGTGGTGTCGCGCTGGAACGGCTTCATCGTAGAGAGCCTGGAGAAGGGCGCGGTGGATGCACTCCTGCGCCATGGGGTGGCCGAGTCGGACCTCACCATCGTGCGGGTCCCCGGGGCCTTCGAGATGCCGGTCGCCATCGAGCGGATCGCCAAGCAAGGCGGCTATGACGCCATCGTCGCCCTGGGCGCGGTGATCCGCGGCGGCACCCCGCATTTCGAGTACGTGGCGGGGGAGTGTGTCAAGGGCATGGCCCAGGTCAGCCTCAAATACGGCCTGCCGGTGACCTTCGGCGTGCTCACCGTGGACAGCATCGAGCAGGCGATCGAACGCGCCGGCACCAAGGCCGGCAACAAGGGTGCGGAGGCCGCCCTGTCCGCCCTGGAAATGGTCGACCTGCTGCGGCGGCTCAACTGAGACCGCCATGGCCAAGCCCACCGGCAAACCCAGTACCGGCGGCGGCGTCAGCCCCCGCACCCAGGCGCGGCGTTATGCGGCGCTCGCGCTCTACCAATGGCACCTCACCAAGGAGGACCCGGCGACCATCCGTGCGCACATGCTCAATGACCCGGAGTGGCTCGACGCACTCACCAACTCGCTTAGCGGCGCCGAGGAAGATGCCGTCGTCGACCCCAAGGACCGCTTCAGGTTCAACGTCGAACTCTTCGACAGCCTGATGAAGGGCGTGCCGGCCGAGATCGCCGCGCTCGACGCCGCGCTCGATGGCGTGCTCGACCGCCCCCTCACCCAGGTCGACCCGGTGGAACTGGCCATCCTGCGCATCGGCGCCTACGAGATCCTCTTCTCCCCCGCGATCCCCGCCGGCGTGGCCATCAACGAGGCGGTCGAACTCACCAAGCTCCTGGGTGCCCACGAGGGCCACCGCTACGTCAACGGCGTGCTCGACAAGCTCGCCCGGCGCGCCGCCGCCCGGACTGCCGGGGCCTGATCCCCCCGAGGCGCCGCCGACGGCGGCACGGTCGCTGCGCCGCGGCGGCCTCGATCCAAGTCCCGACCACGCGGCCGGACGGGACCTCGCTGGTCCGCACGGCGGACCCTACCGGATTGTCATACTTCCGCCGTCCCTGCCCCCCCGGGCGTTGCTAGAATGGACTCAAGATCCGCCCCGTTCACCCACCGCGACAGGGAGCACCCCCATGAGCGCCAGTATTCTGCAGTTGATTTCAGACGACGACGCGGACCCTGAGGCCCTGCCGGCGCCGGCGCCGGCCGTGGAGGAGGTCCGCCTGGACGACCCGGCGCTCTATCTCAACCGGGAACTGACCTGGCTCGCCTTCAACGCGCGCGTGCTGCACGAGGCGGAGGACCCGCGCAACCTGCTGCTGGAGCGGGTGAAGTTCCTGGCGATCGTGAGCAACAATCTCGACGAATTCTTCATGAAGCGCATCGGCGGGCTGAAGCAGCAGATCGGCGCCGGGGTGCATACCCCGAGCGTGGATGGGCGCACCCCGGCCGAACAACTGCGGGTCTGCCAGGCGCGGGTCCGCGAGATCCATGTCGAGCAGAAGCGCATTTTCGACGAGCTGATGGTGCTGCTGGCGGCGCGGGGCATCAGTGTGGTCAAGGTGCAGGATTTGACCGCGGACGCCCGCACGCGGCTGCGCGAGCACTTCCGCGCCAACATCTTCCCGATGCTGACCCCGCTCGCCATGGACCCGGCCCACCCCTTCCCCTTCATCTCCAACCTGGCGCTGAACCTGCTGGTGACCCTGCGCTACCCCGGGGGGAGCGAGTCCTACATGGCGCGCATCAAGGTGCCGGTCAGCCGCGACGTCTCCAAGCGGCTGATCCCGCTCGACGGCGGCACCACCTTCGTGACGCTGGAGGATCTGATCTGCGCCAACCTGGACATGCTCTTCCCGGGCATGGACATCGAGTCCGCCGAGCTGTTCCGGGTCACCCGCAATGCCATCGTCGAGGCGGACATCGAGTCCGCCAATGACCTCCTGGAGATGATCGAGACGGAGCTGCGGGAACGCCATTTCGCCCCCATCGTGCGCCTGGAGGTGCAGGAGGGCATCGATCCGGTCCACCGCGGCATGTTGGCGGCGGAACTGGGCCTGAACGAGGAGCAGGACGTCGTCGAGGTCAAGGGCATGATGCAGGTGCGCGACCTCTTCGAGATCGCGGGGCTCGACTTCCCGGACCTCAAGGACCCGCCCCACCGCCCGGTGGACCACCCGCTGCTCGCCAATGACCGGCGCAATATCTTCCATATCATCCGTGAGAACGGCCCCATCCTGTTGCAGCACCCCTATCAGCCCTTCAGCACCACGGTGGAGCGCTTCCTGCGCACCGCCGCGGAGGACCCCAAGGTGCTGGCGATCAAGATGACGCTCTATCGCACCTCGGCCGGTGCCATCCTGGACTCACTGATCGAGGCGGCGCGCAACGGCAAGCAGGTGGCGGTGCTGGTGGAGCTGCAGGCGCGCTTCGACGAGGCGGCCAACATCGGCTGGGCGCGGCGCCTGGAGGCGGAGGGCATCCATGTCAACTACGGGGTGCTGGGCCTCAAGACCCACAGCAAGCTGATCTTCGTCGTGCGCCGGGACTATTCGCAATTGCGCCGCTATTACCACATCGGCACCGGCAACTATCACCCGGGGACCGCCAAGCTCTATACGGATCTCGGGATGCTCGGGTGCGACGAGGACATCGGGCAGGACCTGACGGAACTCTTCAATTACCTGACCGGCTACTCGCCGCCGCCCAGCTATCGCAAGATCCTGGCCGCCCCCTATAACCTCAAACGCGGCATCATCGACAAGATCAACCGCGAGATCGAGCACCAGCGGCGCGACGGCTCGGGCCTGATCCAGATGAAGATGAATGCCGTGGAGGACGTGGAGATCACCCGCGCACTCTACCGGGCGGCGCGCGCCGGAGTACGGGTCGACCTCATCGTGCGCGACACTTGCCGCTTCCGCCCCGGGCTGCCCGGGATCAGCGAGAGCGCGCGCGTGATCAGCATCGTCGGGCGCTTCCTGGAGCATGGCCGCATCATGTACTTCAGGAACGGCGGCACTGAGGAGTATTTCATCGGCTCGGCGGACATGATGGGCCGCAACCTGGACAGCCGCGTGGAGGTCCACGCCCCGGTGGAGAACCCGGAACTGCGCCAGGAACTGCGCCTCATCCTGGACGTCCAATTCGGCGACCAGCGCTCCGCCTGGGACATGGACGCGTCCGGTCTCTACACCCAGCGCGTGTCGGGCGACGACAAGACCAAGGGTGCGCAGGAGACCCTGATGGCGGTCGCGGAGAAACGCCTGGCCGCCGCCGGCAAGCACAAGGAGAAAAAGATCCGCTCCCGGCTCCTGAGCCACTTTCAGTGGCGGCTGCGGGGGAAGGATTAGTAGCAAATCAGCAATAAGTCGAACAACGAACACCATCGTGCTCGTGTCGTTGTCGTTGTCGTTGTCGTAATCGTAATCGGAGAAGCGATACAATTCGCCCATGAGTAGCCCGATGTCTATCGGGTTTCAATCCGCGGTGCGGAGTGCGAAACGACGAGGTGCGTGCGAATCCTGGCCGGTATAACGACCGCGATTACGATTACGACAACGACAACGACGCCACGGGCATCCGCTGATTGACTCGTTCCACGGCCACACACCAACGGGGCCAAGCGATGCGCAATTCCAATCCGATCATCTGCCGAGCCCAGCGTTACGCCCGGGCGTCGGCGCTCGCCCTGACCCTGCTCGCGACCCTGGCCGGCTGCGCGTCCCAAATCCCCCAGGCAATCCGCACCGCCCCCGCCGCGGCGGTGACGGTAGCGCAGGCCCAGCAGGACCAGGCCCGCTATCAGGGTCAGGTGGTGCGCTGGGGCGGAACCATCATCGCGGTCAACAACCTGCCCAGCGCGACCGAGGTCGAGGTCCTGGCCCGGCCGCTGGGCCTGGACGGCGAGCCGCGCACCTGGGACGAGGGCCAGGGCCGTTTCATCGCCCAGGTCGCCGGCTTTCTGGACCCGGCGCAGTATGAAAAGGAGCGGGCGCTGACGGTCGTGGGCACGCTCACCGGGGTCCAGACCAGGCCGGTAGGCGACTACCGGTATGCCTATCCCCTGGTCCGGGTCGAGACCCAGTATCTGTGGCCCAAGGGACCGCCGCCGGGGGCCTACGGTCCCTATTCCGGCTACCCAGGCGATGGCTACCCGGGCTGGTACGACCCCTGGGGCCCCTGGTTCGGTCCCGGCTATGGCCCCTGGATCGGCCCCGCCTATGGCCCCCGGGTCGGACCCGGGCGGCGCGGCTACGCCCCCTACGGCGGACACTTACACGGGCCTGGACCAGGCCCCCGGCGCCGCTGAATCCGCAGGAGTCCAGATGACATCACGTACTCTTTGTGTCGCCTTCCCCCTGGCCCTGACGGCCGCGCTCGCCCTGCCAGGCTGCGCCACGACCGATTGCGTAAGCGCCGTCGGCAATCCGGCCCTGACCCCGGCCCAGGTCGCCGCTACCCAGGGACACACCGGCGAGGTCCAGCGCTGGGGCGGGACCCTGGTGGAGGCCAACAATCTCCCCGACCGCACCGAGCTCACGGTCATCGGCTACCCGCTGGACCACTGCGGCGTGCCGCGGGTCGGGCAAGAACCCATCGGCCGCTTCATCGCGGTGGCCCCCGGCTACCTGGAGGGCGCGGACTATCGCCCCGGGCGGGCGGTCACCGCCACCGGCCTGATCACCGGCGTACGCGAGGGCCTGGTCGGCGCCGCCCCCTACCCGCTCCCGCTGCTCTCCAACGCCCGGGTGAGGCTGTGGCCGAGCGCGCAGCCGGGCGACGGGGCGGACTACGGGTTCGGCCGCGTCCGCCCCTGGATCGGCATCGGCATCGGCGGCGGGAGCGGCGGGGGATGGTACGGGGGCGGATTCGGCGGCGTCGGCGTCCAGTTTTAGCACCGAAAATTGCCGCCGGGACTTGACGCCCGCAAAATCTGCCGTAAATTACTAGCACTCGCTCTAACCGAGTGCTAACACTACCGCAGTTTTCGGGCTCCGGGCCCGCATCAGGAGCTAAAAGTATATGAATATCAAACCTTTGAATGACCGTGTGGTGGTTCGTCGTCGCGACGAGGAGCGCACCTCCCCGGGCGGTATCGTGATCCCCGACTCCGCGACCGAGAAGCCGATCCAGGGCGAGGTGCTCGCGGTCGGCAAGGGCAAGCGCCTGGACAACGGCGACCTGCGCCCCCTGGATCTCAAGGTCGGCGACCGGGTCCTGTTCGGCAAATACTCCGGCACCGAGGTCAAGATCGGGGGGGAAGAGGTCCTGGTGATGCGCGAAGACGACATCATGGGCGTCATCGAGTAACCGACGGCCCCGTCGACCGACGCATCCCCCTACGACAAGTTTACTGAGGTTATACGGCAATGAGTGCAAAAGAACTCCATTTCGGCGACGAAGCCCGCGCCCGCATCCTGCACGGCGTCAACGTCCTGGCCAACGCGGTCAAGGTGACGCTGGGCCCCAAGGGCCGCAACGTGGTCCTGGAGAAGTCCTACGGCGCCCCGACCGTGACCAAGGACGGCGTGTCCGTGGCCAAGGAGATCGAACTGAAGGACAAGTTCGAGAACATGGGCGCCCAGATGGTCAAGCAGGTCGCCTCCAAGACCAGCGACGTGGCCGGTGACGGCACCACCACCGCCACCGTGCTGGCCCAGGCGATGGTCCGCGAGGGCCTGAAAGCCGTCGCCGCCGGCATGAACCCGATGGATCTGAAGCGCGGCATCGACCAGGCGGTCGAGGCGGCCGTGGCCGAGCTCAAGGCCATCTCCCGGCCCTGCTCGGACAACAAGGAGATCGCCCAGGTCGGCACCATCTCCGCCAACTCCGACGACTCCATCGGCCAGATCATCGCCGAGGCGATGGGCAAGGTCGGCAAGGAGGGCGTCATCACCGTCGAGGAGGGCAAGTCCCTCGGCAACGAGCTGGATGTCGTCGAGGGCATGCAGTTCGACCGCGGCTACCTCTCCCCCTACTTCATCAACAAGCAGGAGACCCAGAAGGCCGAGCTGGAAGACCCCTACATCCTCCTGCACGACAAGAAGATCTCCAACATCCGCGAGCTGCTCCCGGTGCTGGAAGCCGTCGCCAAGTCCGGCAAGCCGCTGCTGATCATCGCCGAGGACGTCGAGGGCGAGGCCCTGGCCACGCTCGTGGTCAACAGCCTGCGCGGCATCATCAAGGTCTGCGCGGTCAAGGCCCCGGGCTTCGGTGACCGCCGCAAGGCCATGCTGCAGGACATCGCCATCCTGACCGGCGCCACCGTCATCGCCGAAGAGGTCGGCCTGTCGCTGGAGAAGGCGACGCTCGCCGAGCTCGGCACCGCCCGCAAGGTCCAGGTCAGCAAGGAAGAGACCACCGTCATCGACGGCGCCGGCTCCGAGACCGACATCAAGGCGCGTTGCGAGCAGATCCGCAGCCAGGTCGAGGAGACCACCTCCGACTACGACAAGGAGAAGCTCCAGGAGCGTCTGGCCAAGCTCGCCGGCGGTGTGGCCCTGATCAAGGTCGGTGCCGCCACCGAGGTCGAGATGAAGGAGAAGAAGGCACGCGTGGAAGACGCCCTGCACGCCACCCGTGCCGCGGTGGAAGAAGGCGTGGTCCCCGGCGGCGGTGTCGCCCTGGTGCGCGCGCTGAACAAGATCAGCGGGCTCAAGGGCGCCAACAAGGACCAGGACGTAGGCATCACCATCGCGCGCCGCGCCATGGAAGAACCCCTGCGCCAGATCGTCGCCAACGCCGGTGACGAGCAGTCCGTGGTCCTGAACAAGGTCGCCGAGGGCAGCGGCAACTTCGGCTACAACGCCGCCAACGGCGAGTACGGCGACATGATCAGCATGGGCATCCTGGACCCCACCAAGGTGACCCGCTACGCCCTGCAGAACGCCGCCTCCATCGCCGGCCTCATGATCACCACCGAGGCCATGGTGGCCGAACTGCCCAAGGACGATAAGCCCATGGGCGGTGGCGGCGGTGGCGGCATGGGTGGGATGGGCGGCATGGGTGGCATGGGCGATATGGACTACTGATCGCCTGGGCTTTCCTGTTAGCCTGAAAGAGCCCCGCTTCGGCGGGGCTTTTTTTGATCAAAATTCTGTGTATCCGGAGGTATTGTCGCGGATCAACCGAGCCTCAACAGCGACTTGATCTTAGCCTTGATATCCGCGACCTCCGCCACTGTCGCCTTACCTTTGCGTTCCGCCTGCCGGGCCTGCCAATCCAGACTCTTGACCTGATCGGCGAGGGCGACACCCGTCGCACCTGCCTGGTCGAGCACCACCTCGAAGGGGTAACCTTTGATTTGGTTCGTGACAGGTACGCACACCAGCAAGCCGGCCCGGCCGTTGTAAGCCTTTGGGCTCAGCACGACTGCCGGTCGGCGCCCCGCCTGCTCGTGGCCACTTTGGGGTGTGAAGTTCACCCAGACGATGTCCCCTTCATCGGGCACGAAGTCCGCGGCCATCAGAATGACTCCCGGCCCTGGGGCGCGCCGAAATCCTGCTCCGCGTGACGGTTTTCCGGGGTGATGCCGGCGAGCAGGTCATCGAGCGCATAGGCCGGGGCGGCCGGCTCGATGATCACCCGCCCGTTTTCCACGCGGACCTCGACCGCCTGATCGAGCGCCAGATGGGCCGCCGCCATGATTGCGGCAGGCAAGTGAACCGCGGGGCTGTTGCCCCATTTCTTGAGGATTTGAACCGCCATTTTGCACCTCCGGCGTAGAAACAAATGTAGATACATAGCCAGTATAGGTCGCCGGCCGACCTGCATCAACCTGGCAAGAGTGATCGCCGGATTCCGGTTGATCGGCCTACGGCAGCGCGCAACGCCCAACACCTCAGCAGTCGCGCCGGGTTACACTTTGCCAACCCTACCAGGCGATGCGCCCCAACGTGGACCCGATCATGGACCCCGCACACTTTGACCTCAACGACATCGAACACGAGCCGACCGACGAGCAACTGGCGGCCCTGATGGAGGCGGTTGCGGTGGAGGCACGTCGCCGCAACGATTTGGCGGAGCGCGCGCTGATGGCGGCTCTGCGAGCAGGGCTAGCTGCGGCGATGGCCGACCCCGCGACCCGTGAACGAGTTTGAACGGCCGCGCCTGATCGTGGTTGCCGGTCCCAACGGGGCCGGCAAGACCTCTATCACCGAGCAACTCCTTCGCCATGACTGGATGGGCGGCTGCGACTATGTGAACCCGGATTTCATCGCGCGAGACGCCTTTGGCGACTGGAACGCCCCCGGCGCCGTACTCCAGGCGGCGCGCCGGGCTGCGGAGATACGGGAAGCCTGTCTAGCCGAGGGTCGCAGTCTGGCGTTCGAGACGGTGCTGTCCATGCCGGACAAGCTGGACTTCATCCGTCGTGCGCGCCAGGTGGGGTTTTTTGTCCGGGTGTTCTTCGTCGGGACTGACAACCCATCGATCAACGCCAAGCGCGTTGCGCTGCGAGTGATGCAAGGCGGTCATGACGTCCCGATCGCCAAGATCATCGACCGCTATCAGCGGTCGCTGGTCAACTGCGGGGTCGCCCTGTGCCTGGCAGATCGTGCCTACGTCTATGACAACTCAATCGAAGATGCCCTCGCCCGGTTACTCTTCCGTACCGCGGATGGGCAGTTGGTCAAGACCTATGGGTCAATCAATCCTTGGGCACGGGCGATCCTGGACGAGCTTTAGATCGGATTCTCGATAAATCTCCGATCAGGTTAGGCTATTGATGGTTGGTTACGCCGTAGGTCGGACGGGGTGCGCGTATGACTATCTGCATTGCACGACGACCGCTGCGTCGTCGGCGTGCCGCAGCCGACTTGTAGGGTTATGCTATGCTAACCATGATCCTTGGGCGAGATCTTAACAACTGGCGATAACATTGTCGATTACACGATGAGCGTAGACCCCCTAAAGCATAAGTTCTGGGAATTCGTAAAGCGCGAAACGCCTGCTTTACTGTTGGAGCATGGTGGCGAGCTTAACAAGGCTGATGCCCGTCGCTGGTTTGAGGAGAACTACGATGGCAAACTACCGACGGATATCAAGAACGCCTACGGCCATGCATTTAGACAGATGAATAACGCAGGTGTTACTGAGAAAACCCAAGGTCGTAGCGTCTACACGCTGACCGCGCGCCATATGCCAAAGCCCCTTTCAGAACAGGTCACCGAAGCTGCTCCTGTGGAAGAGGACGAAGCCACAACTGCGGCAGATTTGCTGGATGATACCAGAGACTATACAGTTGAGAACATTCTCCGCGACGGCTGCTTCCTTGAGCGCGACGAGATCGAGCAATTCTTGGGGCGGCTGCACACCAAGAAGAATCTGATCCTGCAGGGACCGCCCGGAACCGGTAAGACTTGGCTAGCGAAACGGCTCGCATTCGCCTTGATAGGTCAGGAGGACGAGACCAAGGTTCGGGCAGTTCAGTTCCATCCGAACCTGTCCTACGAGGACTTCGTTCGGGGTTGGCGGCCGACGGGCGAAGGCAAGTTGTCGCTGGCTGACGGTATTTTCATGGAGTCGATCCAGGCGGCAATTAAGGAGCCCCTGTCGAAGTTCGTCGTGGTGATCGAGGAGATTAACCGTGGCAACCCGGCGCAGATCTTTGGCGAACTTCTGACGCTCCTGGAAGCCGACAAGCGCAAACTCAAAGAGGCGTTGGAACTTTGCTATCCCGATGCATATGGCAACCGTCGGGTCCACATTCCGGAAAATCTCTACGTGATCGGCACGATGAATATCGCCGACCGATCATTGGCGCTGGTGGATCTGGCGCTACGTCGCCGATTCGCATTCGTTGGGCTGGAGCCAAGACTGGGCGGCGTTTGGCGTGACTGGGTGGTCAGGGAGTGCAACATCGACCCCAGGTTGGTCGCTGACATCGAACGCCGAATCAATGCGCTGAACGACCAGATCGCAGAGGACTCGCGTTTGGGCAGGCAGTTCCGAATCGGGCACAGCTATGTGACACCCACGCACCGCCTGGAGCCTGACGGCACCCATCAGTGGTTTCGCCAGGTCGTAGAGACCGAGATCGGCCCCCTGCTTGAGGAATATTGGTTCGATGCGCACGACGTCGCGGAAGATGCGCGCCAACGCTTGCTTCAAGACTGGTGATGGCCGTCGCCCTGCCGACGGGTGCTGAGGGATTCATCGGGCGGATCCCGGTGCGCAACCTGTGGCTCCTGATGCTCTACGCATCGGACCTCTTTCGCACTGAGGGAGTTGGCCGGATCGGGTTGGACGAGAACCCGGACGATCTGCCCGACCTCGTTGCCGAGATCCTTGCCCACGCGGTAGAAGAGCGGCAGCGTCGTCGGTTCAATCTCGGCTACCGCTCACGGGAGGCGGTTCTCAACCGGGTGCGCGGGCGTATCGACGTATTGAGGACCGAGCGGCATCAGTTGCTGGAGCGCGGCTTGGTGGCCTGCCGGTTCGGTGATCTGACGATTGATACACCACGCAACCGCTACGTCCGTGCGGCCCTGGAAGCGATTTCCAGGAAGGTGAAGAGAAGCGACCTTGCCCATCGCTGCCGAACGCTGGCCATTGGGATGAAGGCGATGGGTGTATCCGGAAATGCGCCAACGCGCGCCGAGATGAGTACCGACCGCTGTGGTCGGCATGACGCGGAAGACCGATTCATGGTCGCCGCCGCAAAACTGGCCTTCGACCTTGCACTGCCGAGCGAGGCCGCGGGGGCGCATGTGCTCGCCCTGCCGGACCGTGACGTGATGTGGGTGCGTCGACTGTTTGAGCGGGCGGTTGGCGGCTTCTATGCGGTGGTGCTGAGCCCAATGGGATGGCGGGTGCGGTGCGGTCGCACGTTGCTCTGGCCCATTGAGCGGAAAACGGCGGGTATTTACAGCATTCTGCCGACGATGCGGACCGACATCATGCTCGATCATGCATCATCCGGACAGCGGATCGTGATCGATACCAAGTTCACTACGATTGTGACCAGTGGTTGGTATCGGGATAAGGCGCTGCGTAGCGGCTATGTCTACCAGATTTACGCCTATCTTCGTTCTCAGGCGGGGTGCGGCGATTTGTTCAACGATAGCGCCAGCGGATTGTTGCTACATCCAGCTATCGGGGAAATGGTTGATGAGGCGGTTGTCATCCAAGGGCACAGTATCCGGTTCGCCACGGTGGATCTGGCCGCCTCGGCGGCGGAGATCCGCTCGCAATTGCTGCATTTGTGTGGTGCCCACGGATGACACAAAGAAAGGGCCGATCCGCCGGGGCGGTTTACAACGCATCGCCCATTGTCGCAAGCCGGCCCATTGCAATACCCTTGCATCCTCGCCATTTGCTGCCAAACATTGGCAGGCGTGAAGAGACAAACCAACCCGGGCCCGGGAGGTCCTAACCCATGACCCAGATCGTGCTCGATTTCGACACCGGCGCCATGTCGGCTCTGCGCAAAGGGCCTGGTCAGTTGGCCGAGGAGGTCAAGACCGCCGCCGTGGTGCAATGGTATGCCGAGGGGCGTATCTCGCAGGGCAAGGCCGCAGAGATCCTCGCTATCAGTCGCGCCCGATTCCTCGACGAACTGTATCGTCGTCGGGTGCCCGCGGTTCAAACGGATATCGACGAGCTACGGGAGGAGTTGGCGTGCCTGACCGGATGATCGTCAACGCGTCGCCGCTGATCTTCTTTGGAATCGTTCTCGCGGCCAAGCGCATGGGATGGATCGCCGCGGCTCGCCCCCTGGTTGAGCGGCTGCTCGGCGACGGACTCTATCTGAGCCCGACGCTGGTCGTTGCGGCATTGGCGGAAGTTGGGGAGTAAGCCGGTTCGCCCTCCGTGCCGACTCGTCGCCAACGCCGGTCGGCGCCCCGCCTGCTCGTGGCCGCTTTGGGGTGTGACGTCCATCCAGACGATGTCGCCTTCATCAGGCACATAGCCCGCGGCCATCAGCAAGACTCCCGGCCCTGGGGCGTGCCGAAGTCCTGCTCCGCGTGACGATTTTCCCGGGTGACGCCGGCCAGCAGGTCATTGAGCGGATAGGCCGGGGCGACCGGCCCGATGATCACCCGCCCGTTTTCCACGCGGACCTCGACCGCCTGATCGAGCACCAGATGGGCCGCCGCCATGATGGCAGCAGGCGGGTGAACCGCGGGGCTGTTGCCCCATGAAGGGGGCGACGAAGCGGCGGGCGGTCTCCACCAGCACCGAGTGGCTCATAGCGATGACGGCGGCGACCCCGACCTTGAGCAACTCGGTGGCGACGGACTCCGCCGCCTCATCGGCCGTCGCGCTCTGGCAGGCTTCGAGGAACACGAGCGGGATGCGGTGGTCGCGCAGGAGCGGCCCGAGCGGGTCGGTGTAGACGGTCTGGTGCCGGCACCGCTCCAGTTGCGTGAGGTCCGTCGGGTCCTCGAAACAGAGCCCGCCGAGGCCGGCCCGGCGGTCATAGACGCCGTGGCCGTCGAAGTGGACGACGTGGAAGGGCGCGCGCGCCGCCTGCGCGCGAGTCAAGGCCTCACTCAGGGCCGGCAGGGTCGGCGGGCTGAGTATCGTCAGCTCGACCAGGCTCCCCAGTTCCTCGATCGCCGCCATCAGTGCAAGGGCGCTGACCCGGTGGTCGATATAGCCGCACGCCTCATCCTCCGGCCGCGGGCTGACCAGCAGGATGCGGATCGGGGGGCCAAGAGCGGCAGGTCCAGCACCCGGGTGTTGGGCAGTCGGCGGCGCACCCGGATGGGGTGGCGGCCCTGGAACAGGTAGCCGTCACCGTCGCGCAACAGTTCCCAGGGCAGGGCCAGCAGCGCGGTGGCGTGGGAGAGGAAGACCTGGGGCATGGCGGCGCTGGCTCCGAAAATCGACATGCGATGAGTATCAATCCGGCCTTGACCATCACTGCGGCCGGCGGCGCTCGGTCCGCACAGCGGACCCTACGCTAAGCCCGCGTTCCGCAGGGTCCGCTGTGCGGACCAGCGGCCTCGCGCGGCTCGCGCGGTGGCCGGAATCATGATCAAGGCCCCTTGAATTGGCGTTAGGCGGGCACGGAGGCGTTGAAAAAACTGGTGAACAATTATTATAATCAGTATTGGTTAGTGAGATAGTCAGCAGCCACGGCGCATGCCAACCAAGCCAACCACTTGTCAGGAGCCTTTCCATGCCGACCAGCGTCCCCGCCTTTCAGCTAACGGATCTCAGCAAGGTCGAAGGCGCCGGCGAGGTCTACAGCGCCAGCCGCCGGGACGCCGGCTCGACGGGCGTCTTTTCCGTCAAGCTCGCGCTCCACTTCGACCCGGCCGCCGATAGCGACCCCACCGGAACCCTGAGCATCAAGAGCGATCTGAGCGACGGCGAGCACGGTGTGTTCACGGCGACCTCGATCGCGCTGATCAACGCCTATGGCAAGGACAACCCAACCGTCTATCTGACCGGCCAGGCCGCCGGTGAACCGGCGGCCGGCACGGCGGCGCAGGGACTGCGCTATTGGCTGCTGATCGCCAACAACAGGGGCGCGGCGGATACGCAAGGGACGCCGTACGCGGTCGGCTTCGCGGTCCATGACCGTAACGACAATCGGGTTGCCTATGGCACCGGGCCGCTGCGCTCCGGTGACTTCACCGTCACGCCGCGATAGCCCCGGTTGGGGGCCGGTGCGCCTGGAGTCCAGGGGCGCGGGGCGGCCGGGGTGGGAGCCCGTAGGTCGGGTTAGGCGCGCCCACGAGGCCCTGGCCGTCACCCTCAATCGCTCGCGGCGCGCCGTAACCCGACGCCCAAGCGCCGGCCGTCGGGTTACGCTGCGCTAACCCGACCTACGCCACTGCCGTTGACCCGTCGCGGCTGAAGCCGCTCCCAAGGGGGTTGGCGCTCAGGGGGCGCGACGCAGCGCGTCGCGAAAGCCGCGCATCGCCTCGGAGGTGGTCGGGCGGTCGAGAAAGCCGCTGAGCAGGTCGAGATCGAGGCCGGGGAGGACCTCGCTCGCCGTGACCGGGACATAGCGCTCACCGCGCAGGCAGTAGGGCTCGATGCGACCCTTGCGCCAATACCAGACCTCGGCGACGCCGAGCTTGCGGTAGATGGCGAGCTTGTCGATGCGCCCGGAGGTCCAGACGACCTCGATCGCCAGGTGCGAGCGCTTGGCCTCGGGGTTGCCGAAGATGTAGCTCTCGTCCGGCTCGGCGCCGCGAGACTTGGGCTTGGACTTGAGGGTCCAGGAGCCAACCGTCGAGAACGCGATATCGCGCTCCAGACAGTAGGTCTCGATCAGGCAGCCGATCATGGACTTGACCGCCTCGTGGGTCCGCGATGGGCTCATGATCTCGACCTCCCCGTGCAGATAGGCAATCCGCGGCGCGCTGTGGTCGCCGCGCATGACGAGCAGGCGCTCGTAATCGTCCCAGGAGACGCCGGAGAGGTGGATGATGTGGTCTTCGAGGTCCTCGGTCGGGCGGTCGTCCTGGAGTGCATAACGGGCTGTCGTGGACATGGTGCTGGTCCTGCGGGTGCCTCTGAATCTGGGCTGGGGCTGATTCTAAGCCGTTGATCATGGCGTTGGCCACCGAGGGTCGCCGGTCGGCACAGCGGACCCCAGGGCGCGGGGAGATGAAGAGTCTCACGCAAAGACGCAAAGACGCAAAGAGGAAGAAGAATCTTTCAAACTATTGAGAATACTGATCGTACCAATGAGTGGCGGCATCCGGGGCGAGCACCCTGGTTGGCAACCCGACGGCGATCAGGACCGGAATATTGCCTTCCTTGAAATAAGTTATTATCATTTTTCTTCTTTGCGTCTTTGCGCCTTTGCGTGAAACCTCTCCAAGAAATCGTGTGGCGGGTTTAGGCCGGCTATCACGCCGCCCCGGCGCACCCGGTGTCCGGCGCCGATCGCCTGTGCGATAATCCCGCGCTTACCCCACCCGGGAACCTTGAGACCCGCGCGCCCGACCGGGCCCGCGCCCCCGGACCGGCCCCACGGAGACCCGATGGACGAAAACCGCAAAAAGGCCCTGGCCGCCGCCCTGACCCAGATCGAAAAACAGTTCGGTAAGGGGTCGGTCATGCGCATGGGCGATGTGAGCGCCGCGCGCAACATCGAGGTCATTTCCACCGGCTCCCTGGGGCTTGATCTCGCGCTCGGCATCGGCGGCCTGCCCAAGGGGCGGGTGGTCGAGATCTACGGGCCCGAGTCGTCCGGCAAGACGACGCTGACCCTGCATGTGATCGCGGAGACCCAGAGGTTCGGTGGGGTCGCGGCCTTCGTGGACGCGGAGCACGCGCTGGACCCGGGCTATGCGCAGAAGCTCGGCGTCAACATGAACGACCTGCTGGTCTCCCAGCCCGATACCGGCGAGCAGGCGCTGGAGATCACCGACATGCTGGTGCGCTCCAACGCGGTGGATATCGTGGTGGTGGACTCGGTGGCGGCCCTGACGCCCAAGGCGGAGATCGAGGGCGAGATGGGGGACTCCCACATGGGGCTCCAGGCGCGCCTGATGTCCCAGGCGTTGCGCAAGCTCACCGGCAACATCAAGCGGTCCAATTGCCTGGTCATCTTCATCAACCAGATCCGCATGAAGATCGGGGTGATGTTCGGCTCGCCGGAGACCACGACCGGCGGTAATGCGCTGAAATTCTATGCCTCGGTGCGCCTGGACATCCGGCGCACCGGCAGCATCAAGAAGGGTGAGGAAGTCATCGGCAGCGAGACCAAGGTGAAGGTGGTCAAGAACAAGGTGGCCCCCCCCTTCAAGCAGGCCGAGTTCGACATCCTCTACGGCGAGGGCATCTCGCGCGAGGGCGAAATTGTAGACCTGGGCGTCGCCGCCGGGATCATCGACAAGTCCGGGGCCTGGTACAGCTACGGCGGCAACCGCGTCGGCCAGGGCAAGGACAACGCGCGGGTCTATCTGAAGGAGAACCCGGATCTCGCGAAGGCGATCGAGGCGCGCATCCGCGAGCAACTGCTGCCGAAGCCGGCCGACGACAGCCCGGTGCCCGAGGCAGTCGAGGCCGACGAGCCGGCGCCGGACCTGAAACCCTGAGCACCGCCGCCCCCCGGATGGACGACGACCCACAGCCCGCGGCCGCAATCGAGCGCCTGGCGCTGCGCCTGCTGGCCACCCGCGAGCACTCCCGGCTGGAGCTGGAGCGCAAGCTCCAGGCCCGCGGTTACCCTGCGGACACGCTCGGGCCGGTCCTGGCACGACTGGCCGAGCAGGGCGCCATCGACGAGGCGCGCCTCGCGCAGACCTATGTCGCAGAGCGGGTGGGCAAGGGCTTCGGCCCGCTGCGCATCCGGGCGGAGTTGCGCGACAAGGGCCTCCCGGACGCGGCGATCGACCCCTATCTCCGGGCCATGAACGATGACTGGCCGGCCCTGCTGGCCGCCGCGCACGAGCGGCGTTTCGGGGCCGAGCCCCCGGCCGATGAGACCGACCTGGGCCGACGCGGCCGCTTTCTCGAGCAGCGCGGTTTCCCGCCCGAACTGATCCGCCGCCAGTTGCGGCGGCACGACTGACCGCCGCCTTTTCCCGGCGCATCCGAGTATTCCCCATGATCACCAGTGCCGAACTGCGAGCAGGCTTTCTCGATTATTTCGCGCAACGCGAGCATCAGCGGGTGCCGTCCAGCCCGCTCGTCCCCGCCAATGACGCGACCCTGCTGTTCACCAACGCCGGTATGGTCCAGTTCAAGGACTGCTTCCTCGGCCGCGACCGCCGCCCCTACAACCGCGCCGTCAGCTCCCAGCGCTGCGTGCGCGCCGGCGGCAAGCACAATGACCTGGAGAACGTAGGCTATACCGCGCGGCACCACACCTTCTTCGAGATGCTGGGCAACTTCAGCTTCGGGGACTATTTCAAGCGCGAGGCGATCGGCTACGCCTGGGACTACCTGACCCGGGTGCTGGGCCTGCCGCCCGCGCGCCTGTGGGTCACGGTCTTCACCGAGGACGACGAGGCCGCCGCCATCTGGCTCGATGAGATCGGCGTGGAGCCCTCGCGCTTCTCGCGCTGCGGGGCCGCGGACAATTTCTGGTCCATGGGCGAGACCGGCCCCTGCGGCCCCTGCTCGGAGATCTTCTACGACCACGGCCCGGCCATCCCCGGCGGCCCGCCCGGCTCCCCGGACGCCGACGGCGACCGCTACGTGGAGATCTGGAATCTGGTCTTCATGCAGTTCAACCGGGCCGCGGACGGCTCGCTCAGCCCCCTGCCCCGCCCCTCGGTGGACACCGGCATGGGCCTGGAGCGGCTGGCGGCGGTGATCCAGGGCGTCCACAGCAACTACGACATCGACCTCTTCGTCAACCTGATCGACGCCGCCGCGGACGTGACCGGGTGTGCCGACCGGTTGGATAAGTCACTGCGGGTCATCGCCGATCACATCCGCTCCACCGCCTTCCTGATCACCGACGGGGTGACGCCCGGCAACGAGGGGCGCGGCTATGTGCTGCGCCGCATCATGCGCCGCGCCATCCGCCACGGGCATCGACTCGGCTGCACCGAGCCCTTCTTCTACCGCCTGGTGTCCCCCCTGGTCACGGAGATGGGGTCCGCCTATCCGGAACTGGCCGCGGCCCAGGCGCAGATCGAGCGCGTGGTGCGCCAGGAGGAGGAGCGCTTCGCCGAGACCCTGACCAACGGGATGGCCATCCTGGAGGGCGCCATCGCCGGCCTCGCCGATGCCCGGATCCCCGGTGAGACCGTCTTCAAGCTCTATGATACCTACGGCTTCCCGACGGACCTGACCGCGGACATCGCCCGCGAGCGCGGCTTGACGCTCGACCTGGACGGCTTCGAGCTGGCCATGGCCGAGCAGAAGGGGCGCGCCCGCGCCGCCAGCCAGTTCGGCGTCGGTCAGGACCTGGCCATCGATTTTCTGGGCCAGGCCGAGTTCTGCGGCTATGACTCGCTCTGCGAGCGCGCCACCGTGGTCGCGCTCTATCGGGACGGCCAGTCGCGCGACGCCCTGGACGAGGGTGAGGACGGGCTCGTTATCCTCGATCTGACGCCCTTCTATGCGGAGTCCGGCGGCCAGTTGGGGGATCGCGGCATCCTGACCGGGGAGGCGGGCGAGTTCGCCGTCACCGATACCCAGAAGAAGGGTGAGGGGGTCATCTGTCACCTGGGGCGGATCACCAAGGGGCAGTTGCGGGTGGGCGACAGCGTGGAGGCCGCAGTCGACACGCAGCGGCGCAGCGCCACGGCGCTCAACCACTCGGCCACCCACCTGCTGCACGCCGCGCTGCGTGTCGTCCTGGGCGAGCATGTGCAGCAAAAGGGCTCGCAGGTCGGCCCCGAGCG
>Ga0247837_1005007_pt1 | contig 20489 bp, 13 predicted proteins | sample LaCtaG_2_FD_187115 | JGI IMG/M metagenome (GOLD analysis project Ga0247837, IMG submission 187115) | Freshwater microbial communities from meromictic Lake La Cruz, Castile-La Mancha, Spain - LaCruzMarch2015_14.5m | ecosystem: Environmental > Aquatic > Freshwater > Lake | place: Spain: Castile-La...
TCAGCCAGATGCCGTCGCGGCTGGATTCGAAGATCCAGCGATATTTCTCCTCGCTCTCGCGCAGTGCGCGCTCCGCGTCGGTCCGCCGCAGGAACCGGCCGAGTTCGATGGCGACGGCCTCCAGCAAGTGATCCTCTTCGGCCGCGAACGGGCGATCCGGTCCCGTGGCCCCCTGTTGCGGCGGGGCCGTCAGGTAGGCCAGGCACAGTGCCCCGCGCTGTGCGGCGCCGACCCGAATCGCCGCTTGCTGCAGCCAGGGCGTCACCCGGAATCCCGCGGTCTCGATCCGGCAGTCGTCGACCTCAATCCGCACCCGGGCCAGCGTCGGATGTTGCCAGGCCGGCGGCAGCAGTTCAGTCACCGCGGTCAGGGCCGGCGGCAGGTTGAGATCCGATGCGGCCAGGGTGCGCATGATGCCGTAGAGCGCCTTGAGTTCCTTGACGCGCTGACCGAGTTGGTAGGTGCGTTCTTCGATGATGGCGCGTGCCGCACGGTCATCGGTCATGTCATGGACGGTGCCCAGGGTGCGGATGGCGCGCCCGGCTTCATCGGTGCGGTGGATGCCGCGCTCGCGCACCCAGCGTTCGTTGCCGTCGGGTCGGCACACGCGGTGCTCGATATCGTAGGGCTCGACACGCTCCACCGAGTGCCGATAGGCCCGCATCACCCGCTCGCGGTCGTCGGGATGGACCAGGGCAAGAAAGTCATCGAGGGTGAGTGGGGTGGCGGGCGGCAGCCCGAAGATACAGTAGGCTTCGTTTGACCAGGTGAGCCGGTCGTGCACCAGATCGAGCTCCCAACTCCCCAGATGGGTCAGGGCCTGGGCTTCCAGCAGCCCCTCCTGCGCGCGGCGCAAGTCGCTGATGTCCTTGCCCTGGTGGGCGAGCAGCCGCTGCAACAGCCGCTGATAGACGCCCTGGATATCCTTGACCAGGTCATGGCGGGTGAGAATACCGACCAGGCGTCCACCCGCATCTTCGACCACGAGGCGGCGCACCCCCAGCGCTTGCATTTGGAGACTGGCCGCGTGGGCCGCCTGATCCGGTCGCACGCGGTGCACCGGCCGCGACATCGCCGTGGCGAGCGCGGTCGCTGCCAGGTCCCGACCCGAACCGATGAGGGCGATGGCGTCGCGCTCGGTCAGGATGCCGACCGCCCGCTCCTGATCGGCGACGATGATGGAACTGATGCTCCGATCCGCCATGTACGCGAGCGCCTGCGCGACACTCAGGTCCGGCGGCAGGGCCAAGGGATTGCGGGTCATCAGGTCCGCGACGGTACGTGGCTCCAGGAACTCATCGACACCCAAGGCGCGGCTGAAATCGGTTTCGGTGACCACGCCGCACAGCGCGCCTTGCGCATCCACCAGCACCAGATGTCGATAACCGCGCTGGGACATGAGCACATAGCCGTCCACGAAGGACAACTGGGCCGAGGCGGTGAGGAGGTCGGGAGAGCGGAAGGTTTCCAGCGGGGCGTCCAGGTCGTAATCGCCGCCGGCGATCAGCGTCAACGCATCGCGCTCGGTGAAGATGCCGACCGGTCGACCCGCGCGCACCAGTACCACGGAACTCAGATGCCGCTCGGTCATCGTGGCGATGGCCAGGGCGAGCGGGTCGTCCGGCGACAAGGTGACAGGGGTCTCGGATTGGCACAGATCGGCCAGGGTCAGGTTCTCGATCATCTTGCTTCTTGTTTCGTCGCGGCTGGCGGTGCGTCCAGCCCTATCCTACACGCTCCAATCTTTGAAGCGAGCACGCGCGTGGCGTCATCGGTCTCCGGCGGTCGGTTGCGGTTCGGCGCGCCCGCCGCACTGCCCGCCCGACCAGGGTGCCGGGGGTGCGATCAGGGCGGTTCGTGCGGTGGCGGCAGACCAGCGATCCGATAAATAATCCCGCGACCCGTCAAGGGACTTAGACTTTCCCTACATCCTGCTAGGATGCGCGCCTGCGCATTCCGTGAGGTTTCCCATCATGCCGACTCCCCTCAAGAAGCTGCGTTTGCACGGCTTCAACAATCTGACCAAGACCCTGAGCTTCAACATCTACGACGTCTGCTACGCGGAGTCGGAAGCCCAGCGCGACGCCTACATCGAATACATCGACGATGCCTACAACGCGGCCCGCCTGACCGCGATCCTGACCGATGTGACCGAGATCATCGGCGCCAACATCCTCAATGTTGCCCGTCAGGACTATGAACCCCAGGGTGCCTCGGTCACCATGCTGATCTCCGAGGAGCCCGTGGCCGCCGAGCAGCTCACCAACTACGCCAAGCCCGGCCCTCTGGCCAAGCCGGTCCTGGCCCCGAACGCGGTGGTGGCCCACCTGGACAAGAGTCACATCACGGTCCACACCTACCCCGAGACCAACCCTGCCACCGGCATCAGCACCTTCCGAGCGGACATCGATGTGTCCACCTGCGGGCGCATCTCGCCCTTGCGTGCGCTGAACTATCTGATCCATTCCTTCGAGTCGGATATCGTGATCATGGACTATCGGGTGCGTGGTTTTACGCGCGATGTGAAGGGCCGCAAGCATTTCATTGACCACAATATCGCCTCGATCCAGAACTACCTGTCGCAAGACACCCAGGACCGCTATCAGATGGTCGACGTCAACGTCTACCAGGAAAACCTCTTCCACACTAAGATGGTGCTCAAGCACTTCCAGATGGACGACTACCTTTTCTGCATCGAGGAGAAAGACCTGCACGAACCGGACAAGCTGCACATCGAACAGTTGCTGCGGCGCGAACTCTCCGAGATCTTCTATGGCTGCAATCTGGGGCGCGATCTGGAGTTCGCTGGTTGATGGGTGGGCCGCAAAGGTCTGAATGTCGTTCGGCACCTCAAGGTCGGCACTCGGCGCGCGGGCGGAACGGCGGCCGAAGCGGTACCCCCGATCCCGTCGTCCCGGCAGGATGCCGGGACCCAGTGCCAAGGACGGTAACCCGCAAGCGGCAATCACCCCGAGTGGGACCCTCGTCCTCCCTGGCCCTGGATCCGAGATCCTATCGGACGAACGACTGACCGGAGCAAGCGAATCGCGCGTATCATTTTTGCCGTGTCGGACCGGCGCATGGTTCTGCTGCACGGATTCATCAAGAAATCCCAGAAGACCCCGGCCAGTGACCTCGACCTGGCCAAGCGCCGCAGAGCGGAGCTTGGTCCCTGAACAAGCGGTGCATCAATGAACGAGCACATGGGTAGCAGCCTCGATTCCTTTCTTTTAGAGGAACAACTGCTTGCGCAATCCGAGGCCATCGCCATCAAGCGCGTCATCGCCTTTCGGGTGGAGCAGGAAATGGCGCAACAGCAGTTGACGAAGGCCGATTTGGCGCGGCGCATGGGCACCAGCCGCAGTGCCCTCGATCGGTTATTGGACCCGGACAATACCTCCGTGACCCTGCTGACGCTGGAGAAGGTCGCCAAGGCATTGGGGCGGCATATTCGCATCGAACTGGCGGCCTGAAGGGGTCTTCGCAGAGTTCGTGGATGACCCGGACTATGCCCACGTATTCCGGATGCGCGACCCGCATGGACACGTCTTTCTGGACCATGGTGGCATCTGGCTGCTGGAACTGAGCAAATTCGCCGCCGACGCGGTCGAAACCGAGCAGCAGCGGTGGCTGAAGTTCTTTAAAGAGGCGGAGTGTCTGGATGAGAACGCACTGCCCGCCTGGATGCAGACCCAAGAGATGAGGCGCGCCATGAACACCCTGAAGGCCTTCTCCGAGAAAGAACACGCCTACCATGCCTACCAGGCGCGGCAGGCAAGACGCGATAGTGATCTTGGCCCATCGTCAATTCTTGGTTCCGCAGAAAACCCGGTCGGTATTCCTGGGTCATGATGCTTGGTTTGCCGCCTGGTTTCTCGACGGTGCCACAAGATTTCTGTCGTCGTCGCCCATCCGCCAGATCAACTCCACCAGCGGATATTCCCAGGTCTCCACCCTGCAGGTGTCGCGATACGCGCCTTCGCCGTCGTCGCGGCGGCGGCGCATCAGGGCGATGATCCGCGCGGCTTCGACTGCCGGCAGCCGCGGTAGCCACAGGGCCGCGGCGCGCCGGGAGAGGCGTCCGACCGGGGCGTCCTGGCGGTCGCAGAGTAAGATTCTGCCACCGTCCTGACGCAGAGATAAGACATCCCCGGTCGTCAGCGCGGCGAGCCGGGTGTGGAGGGGGTCGGCGGCCGGCTGGCGGCCGGCATAGCCCAAGTCGATGTCGGCGGGGCTGAGCAGTGTGTAGCGGCGCTGGATCAGCGCGGCGGCCGGAGCGGTGATGTCCACCGGCGACCGCAGCAGCCAGTCGCCCTCGAACAGGGCAGGGGAAGGGTTGTCACCGCCCGGCACCCGGCCGAGGGCCAGAGTCTCCCGCGCGCGGGTCATGCCGACATAGTAGAGTCGGCGCTGCTCTTTCGGATCTTCGCGGCCGGCGCCGCCGCCGGGTCCATCGGCGCTGCTCAAGGTTCCGAGTAAATTAACGACAGCAGCGTCCGCGCCCGACTCATTCCAACATAGTGTTCCGTGCCTGGGCTTGGATCAGTCAGCGGATCGGCCAGGTCGATGACGACTACCGCCTCGTTTTCGAGTCCCTTAAAGTGAGCGATCTCGGCAAAGCTGATGCCTGGTGGAGGAAAATGGCGCATCGAATATTCATCGAGCACCAGAATTGGTGAATTCGGCCCCGCCGGTAACAAGGCGGCTGCTGAATCGGGAAACGGCCGCGGCGACAGGATGCTGATTGCGTCCGGCTGCAAGCCGCCGTGATTGATAAGGCGCTCAAGCTCTACTTGAAGAATCCGGGCGGCCTCCGGTTTAGATTTGACGCGACAGAGTCGGACTTGCGGTCCATTCCCCGTGCCGCGCACACCCATGTCCGCCCCTAGCGATGCCTGGACCAGTTCCAGAATCTGCCGCGTGTTTCGGCAGTTGGTCTTCAACGGCACCAGGACTGGGCCATAGCTTGTCAGGCGGTCAAGGGCGTCCGGGTGCGGCGAGTCGACGTACCCTGCCTGGTTGTTGATGTCGTGAAAAAAGCACCAGCGGCCCCGCTCCAAGCCGCCGACGAGAATGCCGTCGAGTCGATCCAGGGTCACCAAATTCAGGAGGTCCTGGCCCTCATCGACGATTAATGCGTCGAAGCGGTCGATCGCCAACCGGCGGGCTGCCAGCGGCGCCGCATCAGCAATGGAGACCGCAATTCCGGGGATCGCAAAACGTGTAGCTAGCCAGTGCCGGAGCCACGCAGAGCGGCATGTCAGCAGAACCTTGAGTCCCATTGCCGCCCAACGTCGGGCAAGCTCAAGTGCCAGGAAGGTCTTGCCAGTCCCCGCGCCTCCGGAGCAGAGGAGCCGCGGATTGGCCTCGGCGACATCGACCATCCACATCTGGTCTTCGGTGAGGGACACGACCTGGCGCTCGACCTCTTCCACGTGCACATGTAACGGAACTGCGACATCGAACTCCGGACGCAGAAAGCGCTTCACCGCAGCAAGTGCGTCGTCGTCTGGCTCCCGGCGTTGCCGCGGGTCCTTGCGCCGCCAATACGCGAAGAGTCCGCTCAACCAGCGCTCGAGGTTGCGGGAGGTCCGCATATCCGCCAACATCTCGGGATCCCACTCCGTCCCAGCGATCATCCAGTCGCAGTCTGGAAAAACAACTGCGTAACCAATGGTGAACTGTGACCAGATCGACTCCGGGAATCTGTTCTGGAGTTTGCTCATCAGCCCGTGCAGGGCGGACTGGGCCTGTCTGAAGGGGCCTTCCGGCGATGTATGTCCCTGCCCTGCGCGATCTGTGTATTCCCAGAAGCCATTGTGGCAGGCGACGCCGCCGCCCTTGACCTCCAGGACGAAGATCCCGGGTCGACCGACGATCAGAAAGTCGATCTCCCCGAAACGCTTGTAGGCATGGTGCGTCAGGTTGAGCGAATGGAAGGCCATCAGTTGGAGTTTGTCGTCTTGGCGGTAGGCGGCCTTGAGTCGATCGAATACACGCAGTTCGGCGCTGCTATGGGTCCGGTGGGGCGTCGGCGGAATCATCTGCATCGCAAGGACCTAATGCCGCCCGAGCGCTGCACGGACTTGAGCATCCAGCTTCACCGGTATCGCCGCCGCGGTTAGCCGTATGAAGAGTCTTTCCTGGTCGATCTCGGTTGTCACGGCCTTGACCTCGCCATCGAGCAGGAGATGCGCGCCGCGGCCGTCGATCTGGAGTCGGTAGTCGCCTTTGCCGAGGCTGATGCGCGTGTGCATGACATCTCCCCAGCCCATATGTCGGGCGAGCGTGGTGGCGGCCGCTTGTTGGGGCGGAGTCCAGGCGCGCTCAGCGGGTCCAAGCAGTTCCCGCAGTGGCTGGATACGGGCGGGCGCCGGTCCGAGATCCAGTTCGGTCTGCCGGTTAAGCTGTGCCAAGGCCGCCATGCGGTGGGAGGCGGCCTCGCGCAGCCCCGGATGAGCCCGCACCTTCGCGGGCAGGCCCATCCAGCCGGAGCGGGCGCCGAACAAGACTGCGGCGACCACGAAGTCCATGTCGGTCAGCAGTGCCTGAGAAAAGTCGACTAGTTCCTGGCAATCCTCACGCAGGAAAAACAAAACGAGCCCGCGCGAAAAGGGTTTGGTATGTCGGTTCAGCAGATCCGAAACCGTGTCGCTGCCGAGGCCAATAATGCCACGCAGGTCGCCGGCTAGCCGCTCCAGCGCCGCCTGCCACTTGTCCTCAGCGAGGTTCTTTCCTGTCGCTGCCAGGATGTCCAAAACGGCCTGGTGTGGGTCCAGGGTCAAGTTCCCAGAGGCGGGATCGGCGTCTGACCGTTCTTTGGTTTGCACGATCCCTTGCAGTATCTCCCGGAGCAGCCTGCCCTGAATATCTTGCGCCGGATCCGGCCCTGCCGGGGAGGCCCAGCGGTGCAGCGCACCGAGCAGCGGGTCTTGGGCAGGATCGACGCTGCCGACTGGTTCGGCGGGTGATGGGTCGGCCAGGAGACGCGCGGCATCGACCAGGTTATCGCCGCGATTGCCCAAGGCGAACAGCAGTCCGATGGCGGCACCGACGGCAGCAATGTCATGGGTCGGCGCGTCCTGCTGCGGCAGCAACTCAGGCGCTGGCGGCCATAAACCGGGCGCCCCGCCGGAAAACAGCCTGGGCTTTACCTGGCGCTTGTGCGCAGTCAGCGGTACGTTCGCATAGTCCGCAGCCTCGTCCTCGGTCGCGACACGATCGTCCTTCGACGCAAACAGGATGGCCTGAATCCAAGTGGCCGGGAGCGGCGCGGGCACGAAGAGAACTTGTTCTCGTCCGCTGAGTCCATCCGGAAACAGGAGTGGGTGGATGTTGCCGTCTGGACCCAGGATTCGGACGGGACCCGTGAGCTGACTGAGGTCGAGCGCCGCCACGACCCGCCGGAGATGATCGGCTTCACTCACCGCCAAGTCCAGTGCCGGGCGAGGAATTACGTCGGCAAACAACGGAATCCACCCCGGGTAGGTGGATAGGGCATCCAGGTAGTATTTTCGGCCGAACCCCTGGGGACCCGTTACCAGGCCGGCGGCCAGCATGTACATGAGGTTGAGCTGATTCGTCGGCAGGTGCCAAAGCAGGCGCCGACCAGCCAATGCGGCCCCTGTTGTCTGCAGCGGGGACAGGTTGAACAGGTCATCTTCAATGTCGCTCATGATCATCTCCAGCGTCGCAGAATGGCCTGGTCCGTCGGCAGAATGACCTCAACCGGACAAGGTCGGTCGGCCTGACGCAGCAGTACCACCTGCTCTCGGGCGCGCGAGACCATGACATAGAAACGACGTTTCATGTCATCCAGCTGGTTTTGGTCCTCTGGTCGGCAGCGGTAGCAGTGAATGTCGGCGAGCATCACAACATCGAACTCCAGGCCCTTTGCGGATTGGGCATTGATGACGAAGACACCGCCTGCCGAGAAGCGCAGGTCGCCCTGCGCCTCGCCCGAGGCGTAGGTGACAATACGGGGATGGCCATGGTCCAGTACGAGAGGACTGCTGCGCAGTTGATTGAGCCAGCGGACGCGCGTGTCGTTATCCGGCGTGATAATGCCGAACAGCCGTGTGGGGTCGCGATCGGCAGCCTTCAAGATACGCGCGACGACTTCCTCGAAGTCCCAGCGGCAGCCCTCGCCATACTCAACCAGCACGGGTGTCTTGGCGGATGGTTGGATCGCCGGCAGCGTGGTGCATGGACTGGCTGGATCTGCAACGCAGAACTCTTGGGCCAGACGCGCGATCGGGTAGAAATTGCGGTAATTCTCGGTCAGCTCGATACGATCCTGCGGGTCGATCGCCAGGGCGTACGCAATGTCTCGGATCGTACTGTGCTGCTCGGTGATTTGCTGGTTCTGGTCTGCCACGACGAAGAAGTGCTCGAAGCCGAACTCAGCTAACGCATGGTAGAACAGCGGCGGCATGTCCTGGCCCTCGTCGATGATCACAAACGGCGTTACGGGCGCGGGTCGGTCGGTTGCTTTCGCGATGGTGTCGCCTACCGCCTTCCAGTCGATCGCAAAGGATTGACCATTGGTGATCGGGCAGGGGCGCTTCAGGGTCGACTGGAAAACCGACCTGAACCAGGCGATCCAGGGGTGGGCGTTCACCGCCCCATTCATCAATTCGCGGCTCGCTTCCAGCAACAAGCGGTTATAGACCAGAAAGCAATAGTCCTGGCGCCCGTTCGCGCGGGTCCCTCCGGTCCGATGGTGACGGCGCGCCCGCAGCAGGGCGATCACGGACTTGCCGGTGCCGGGACCGCCGACGATGAGGTGGCATCCCTCCTTGGGCAGCAATCGGACACGCTCCTGATCCTTGCTCAGGTCCTCGATGTTCGGAAGGGCGAAGCGGCGGCCGGCCATCGGGGTCGTTAGGCGGTGTCGGCGGTGAAAGCGAGAAAGGGTTGGATTTTGCCCTGCAGGTCGCCTCGCACGAAGCTGCGATCCAGGAGCACATTGCCGAACATACAACTCGGTTCTGGAATCAGCGCGCAGGCATGACAGGCTGCCAGATTCAATTGGCCCGGCCCCTGGCCCTCGTGTTCGGAGCACACCGGGTCCAGTGAGCACCAGTTCGCGTGTTCGAAGACACTGGCGAGCAGTCGCAGGAAGCGCTTGGGCTCAGCCAGTTCGGCCAGGCCACCGAGTGAGCCGACGCTATCGGGTATCGACACATAGACCAGGATACCCGCCATGGGCTGTTCGCCGTCATCGCAATAGATGCGCTCCCGGATCGACGCTGCCGGGTAGCCCGCCTGGGTTTCCAATTGTCGGATCAGCAGATGGGCCAGGGTATGCAGCAGGATGAAACGCGGAGTCAGCGGTGATGGGAGCTCCTCCGGAAAGCGCATTCCGATGTGTTCGAATCGGGATTGCAAACTATCGGTGCGTATCTTGAGGTCCGGTTGACGACCCCAGCGTTGGAGCGTCGCCTCGTTGAGCGTGAAGAAAATCCCCTCACCGTACAGTTCGATGGCCGGCAGCCAGTCGAGGCTGCCGTCCAGGTCCGGCGGGACCAACCAGGTCTTGGGCTTGTCGCTCAAGCCATCGAGATCGCTCGGACTGAGCCCGTCGTCAAAGTTCTGGACGATGCGGGAGAAACCGGTGAAGACGCGGACCTCGCGCAACCGGGTGACCGCCACTAACTGATCCAGCGCGGCCCAGACGCAGGTTTCCGCTCCCTCGGCGATCAGGGTGAGGTTTCGCCAGCCCCGCGTCTGATGACGGGGGACGAAGTCCTCGCCGTCGGCCAGATCGGCGATTTCCTCGGTGAGTGCCTGGAATTCCTTGGAGATTAGACCTCCCGGCGTCACGGCCTGGTCATAGAGCGGCCATCCGGTCTGGATCTCGGCCCATGCGGCTTCGACCTCGGTAACCGGGCAGCGGTACTCGTCCGCCAGTCGTCGCATCAAGGCGCGCTGCCCCAGGGCGGAGCGGGTTTGCGCGAGTTGGTCCCGATGGCCGCGGTTGGAATAAAGCAAAGCAAGCACGCCATCGCGGCGGATGCGAGATTCCGGTGGGATGACCAACGCTCCGCGCGTTCGTGGGTAGTAGAGACGGGCATCGTTCACCTCCAGGATCTGGGCCGGCTGCCTGGTCTCGATTGCAGATCTGCTCTTGGACCAGTCCCAGGGCTGACGCTGGGGATCCAATTCCGGGAGTGGCTGACGCAATTCCAGAGGGGCAGTGGCCTGACAGCGGTCGCAACTCAACTGCCAGTGCAGCCCCGAGCCTGCAGCGCGCCGAAGCCTCAGGTAGACGTGCGTGTTGTCGGCCCGACACGCCTGAGCGCTCTGCGCATCTCGATGGGTCAGGAGATGCCAGGGCAGGTCCCGCAGTCCGCCCGCGGGATGGGCAACCACCCATGCCACCTGCTGCAACCGTGGCCGTCCAGTGCATCGACAACGCAAACAATCGGCCGCGTCGCTGTCAGGAGCGCTCCGTGCATCGCGGTGCCAAGGTTGCCGGTACAGCAGGCCACAGCGGGGGCAACGCATCCAGCCCGGGAAGCGCTGGGCCGGGATGCAGGTCCCTTCGACGACGCCGTTGCGGAGCACCCGAGAGAGTGGCGGCTGCCGCAGATCCTGTTCGATGCCGAGTGACTTGCGCAAAAGATCCACATAACACAGCAGTTCCCCGCCGGGCCTGCCATCCCGGTCGGTCCAGCAGCGAGTGTCTTTGATGACGAAGAGCTCATTATCAGCCCGCACGATGGCACCGACGCCGCTGTAGCCCAACAGGTGGGACCAGCGCGTGACGACCAGTCGATTCACAGGATCTTCACCAGCACGGTATTCTCGACGGTGCGCATGTTGTTCAGGGTCGCCCACAGGCCTTTGACCCGCGCCTCGTGGCTATACAGCAGCCGTTGATCGCGGCGATCACCGTCGCCGCCATGATAGACCAAGCGCTCCCGTTGGTCCCGGCAGCGCTGGGCGGCATCGGCCCACAAGGCCGCGAGGCGATCGAGGTGGGCCGCAGTGTCGTCGCCGCGCTCCGGGTCCGCACGACGACAGCGAAGCTTCAGCTCCTCAATGAGCATTTCGGTCTCGGGGTTCGTCGGGTCGAAGGCTCCGGCCTGTTCTCGCGCTGCCAGCCGGCCGTCGGCGTGGCGGATCGCGATCACCAAAGCGGCGTGTAAAGCCCGCAAGCGGGCCTGATAGGTGAAGGGCGTTACGCTGGTGGGCTCGACGAAACGGTAGAAGGATTCGTGATAGGCGCGGAAGCTCTCGTAGTGGGAGAGGCTGCGGGCCTGATCGCGATAGTAGTTGGCGATGACGATGCCGGGGACCTCACCGCGACCGACCCGGCTGCTCGCCTGGATGTATTCCGCCGTGGTCAGCGGTTGACCATTGACGATCATTACCGCCAGTCGCCCCACGTCCAGTCCGACTGAGACCATATTGGTTGCCAGCACCAGATCCAGCGCCTCCGGTTGCTCCCGTGGCAAGGCCAGGCGGTCGAAGGTCCTGGCGTTCTCGTCCGCCGACATGTGACTGGTGAGCTGGGCCAGGCGTTCAGCCAACGCCTCTCGGCGCGTCCAGTCGGCTCCGACATTGGCCGCATGATCCTCTCCCACCTGACGGTCGTCGTCTCGCCCGGCCGTCTGTCTTCGCTCGATCTCCTCGCCCTGATAGCGGGCCATAAAGGTCTCGATGTCTTGGAGGGCGTTACGGCTGACGCCCACACCTTTGAGACTGCCGTGATAAATCAGGATCGTCCACCAGGCATCGAACAGGGCCTGTGCATCGGCGCCGGAGGCTCCGAACAGCACCTCCGGCGCCGTCAGCAAGGCACCCGCGAGCGGCGCCAGACAATGGGCGCGATTCCGGGCGGGGGCAAGATAGCCGACATAGAGGCGCCCCGGTTTCTCGCTGATCGGTATGGTGCGGGCGAAATAGGAGTCGTCGCAATCGAGCCCCGGCGGGGGAAACACTGCCGCCTCGCGCCCGTAGAGTCGTTTCACTTGCTCGTGGGCCATCCGAATGGTCGCGGTGGATGCGATGTACTTTGGGCAAACCCCGCGCACTGTGAGTACGGTTTCCAGCCCGGCCTCGTAGAGCCCGGCGACCGAGCCCAAGGCCCCGGCGATCAGGTGTAACTCGTCCTGGATGATCAGCTCAGGCGGGCGGTTGCCGCCCCGGCCAAAGAAGGCGTTGGAGCCTTCTTCCCAGGCCAACCGGGCGAATTTGTCGATGGTCGCCAGGAGCAGGGTCGGCGGGGCCTGATAGAGTGCCGGATCGACCACGTTACAGGGCAGTGGGCCGCCCGGCGTGGCGCCGAAGTCACAGGCTGGGTTGGTACAGTTGAAATAGAAGTGCGCCGAGCCTGCCGAATAGTTCCGAGCCGTTTCGAAGGGAGTCCCACACCATGGACAGGTCTCCAGCACCAGCAGGCTCGGGGGATCGCCACCGTCCTCGATCGCCTGTTCAATCGCTGTCTTGGCGTCTGCGAAGTTGTTCGGACTGGATGCCCCGCCGACCCACAAGCCCAGGGTGATGGGCTGCGTCCCCAGTTCCGGCACGTTGCGCCGCAGCAATTCCAGGGCACAGATCAGCCGTGCGGCGCGGCGGAACTGATCCTTGGTCAACAGTCGGAGCGTATAGCGCATCAGGACCGTGGTCCCGCCCCCGGTGGCGCCGAATTTGAGCCGGCGCCAGCAGATCACGAAGGCCATCAGACCCAGGTAAGCCTCGGTCTTACCCCCGCCGGTGGGGAACCAGATCAGGTCCAGGATATCCCGGTCGCCACTACCCTCATTGGTGGCGGACTCGATGGTGAGCAGGAGGAAAGCGAGTTGGAAAGGACGCCAGCGATAGTCGCGGGGCGGCCTTCCGCCGGCCTGGTCCACTTGAGCCATCTGCGCGTCCATCGCACGGTTCGTGAGTGCGAAGGCTCGCGCCGCCAAGGGGTCACGGCGCAGCAGACAAATGCCCTCGCCGATACGCATCACCGCGGCATCCATTCGCCCGTGAATACGTAGCCCGGCTGCCCGCTCTACATCGCCCAGCCGATCGGCCATGGTCGCGACCTGCTGGACCCAGGTCGCGTACCCGGAGCTGAATCGACGCAAAGCATCGCAACGTCCGGTAGGGTCGGTGCCGATCTCCGCCAACCAGCGCATCCGGAGCACCTCCTGGTCGGCGACTCCGGTTTCGGCGCTGACCTGCGGGACCTCCACCCTGGGCAGGAATTCGGTGCGAATGGTAGCTACCCGTCCCTGGTCGATCCGCCAATCCACTGCCGCTCCGTGACCGATCGCATAAACCCGGTGATGGCGGTATTGAAGCTCCAGTTCCTGTTCTTCGTTACTCAACAGGCGGAAGTGGACGCCGGGATAGGGGCCGACCTGGCCCGCATCGATAACGCATTCGAGCTCGGCCTCGAACAGCGCCTTTTCGTTGCGTTCCGCGGCCCATCTGTTGATATCGGGGATCTGCGACAGCTCTTGAATGTTGCTGAGCGATGCGGTCACCAGCCAGCCATCGGCCAGCGGGCGCCAGAGGATGAACAACTCGCCGCGGCCGTCAAAAACGGGGTGACGCTGAATCGTGGTACCCCGATGGTGAGGAGCAAATAGGTCGCAAGCTTCAGCGTCGGCGGCGCCGAGTTCGATGCGCTTCCAGTGATCGGCGCGACCTGCTTTGGTCGTGTCCTGCCCTGGTTCGTAACGGATCGCTTGTGGGAGCAGTTGCAGGCGGATCATCGTGCCACAGACGAAAAACGACAGACCGACCGAGGACGGCGGCACATAGCGCCGCCTGGGTTGGTTCGCGGGACTGGTCGTGGGCCTCGCCGCGTCCTCATCCCCCGGCAATGGGTTTGTATCATCGGCGTCCTCGCTCTCCTCGGCTGCCGGATCAAACCCATTCTCGCCCTTGACGATCGGGAAGAGGATACCCGTCTGGTAACGCTCCAGCGGCTTGATACGATGCAGGTCTCCCGCGTCGGCTGCCGAACCCTCACCTTTATTTGGTCCAATCAGGCAGCTGCGCAGCCAGCGATAGAGATCCTCACGATGGGCGTTGTAGTCCATGCCGATTTCCTGGTCAAACCATTCATCTCATTAGTACAAACTACCAGATACGCCGGACACCGTACTCCGACAGGATCGCATCGATACTGAGCAGCGCCAGGTCTTCCTCCAAAGCTTGGGCGACGAGCAGGCGGTCGAACGGATCGCGATGATGAAACGGCAATTGAGCCAGGCGATAGCTGTGTTCGAGGGTCACGGCGAGGGGTTTGAGCGCGTTGTGGCGTATCCGCTTTTCCATGAACTCGCGCGGTGGCTCGGCGAGGTCGAGTTTGCCTAGACTAAACTTGACCGCGATCTCGAAACCGACGACTGCACTGCAGAATAGTTCATTGTCGCCGTCAAGGAACACCGATTTTGCACGCTCCGACAGCTTGGGGTCATCCGTGACCAGCCAGAGAAAACTGTGCGTATCGAGCAGGACTCTCAACTGAACTGCTCCAGAAAATCGTCCGGAAGTTCGTCGAAACCGGCCGCGAGAGAACCGGAGGGAGAGGCTTTACCGTGAAAGTGCGTAGTCAGGCCATCCTGGCCTGGCGGCGTCGGGGCTGGAACGGTCAGGGCTGGAAGCCCTGACTACGCAACCTCGCACGCCGGGAGTTGCGACAGTGGTCGAGAGGACTTTCACGTTCCGGGGTGGCGCGGGCGCCATGGCTGTTAGCCGGTCGACTGCGCATCTGGGCGGGCCTCGTCCGGCTAAAGCCTCGACCTCCAGTGCGGGAGGCCCGGGCGTCGACCGGAACGATGATCAAGACCGGCGCGACCTCAGTCCCGCCGTCGCAGCACATCCACCCGATGCGGCTTCAGAAAATGGGCGCCGTTCGGGGTCAGATGGCGCTCGAAGGCGGCGCGGATGACGGCCAGGCGCTCGGCATCCAGGTTGCGCTCGCTGTGCGTGACGTGGATGAAGCGTGCCTCGAAAGTGGGCCAGTCCGGGTAGGTGCCTGCCGATTCAAAGAAGACTTCGGCGTCCAGATCGAACAGACCCTGTGCGACCGCCCGCTGCAAGGACGCGAAGGCGGCTTCGCGCACGACCCGCTCGTCGTCGATCAGGCGCATGATCTCATTGAAGGGTCCCCAATAGACCGGCTCGGAACAATAGAGCCGCCCGCCGGGCTTGAGGACGCGATGGGTCTCGGCCAAGGCGCGATCCATCAGCGACACCGGAACGTGGTGCAGCGATTTCAACATGACCGCCAAGTCGTAGGTGCCGTCCGGGTCGGCGATCGACTCGGCGCCGCCGTAGCGGAAGGTCACCTGGGGCAGGTCGTTGATCAGGGCATGTTTCGCGTGCTGGATCTGGTCGACCTCGGTGGCGGTGACCGAGCGTGCCCCCAGCCGTTCGACCAGCAGTCGGGTCGTCCAGGCGGCACCGCAGCCCAGTTCCAGGACATCGCACCCCGCCATGGGGACCAGTTCGGCCATGAGGTCGATTTCTTCCAGGCGTCGGTAGGCTTCGGGGCGGTTGATGGACATCGCCTGGGCGGCCTTGAGTGGATCGGCAGGGGTCGGCATGGCAGGACTCTTGGTTCAATCTGGTCGATTTCCCCGATTATCCGCCCGTGGATTGGCCCCTGTCGCTTGTTGTCCAATCGACACCGAGCCGAGCGGTGCGCGCGATCCGCCGCGCGGCAAACTATAATCGCGGCTTAACCCCGTCAATGACCCCGGTGCTTGGTCCTGCCTGGCCCGCGGTCCCGCTTTCGGAAAGGCTTCCATGTTCTTGCGCTTCGTGCTGGTGTTGCTCGTTCTACTCGCCGTGGTCGCCGGGCTTGCCTGGCTCAAGTACGGCCAGATTCAGGGGGAGATCGCCATGTTCTCCCAACCCATGCCGGCCCCGATGGTCGCCGCGGCCACGGTGCGGGAGACCCGCTGGGAGCCGACGCTGGACGCGGTCGGCTCGGTTGCGGCGGTGCAGGGGGTTGAGGTCAGCAACCAGGTGGCCGGGCAGATCGAGGAGATCCGTTTCGATTCCGGGATCACCGTCACCCAGGGCCAGATCCTGGTGCTACTCGATGACGATGTGGATCAGGCGGACCTGGAAGGGCTGCAGGCGGCGGAGCGCTTGGCGGTGCTCAGCCTGGGGCGCAACAGTTCGCTGTTGAAAGGGCAGGCGGTCTCGCAGGGCGATGTCGACCAGGCGACGGCCCAGGTCGATCAGACCCGCGCCATGGTCAAGTCCAAGCAGGCGACCATCGATAAGAAAACGATCCGCGCGCCCTTCGCCGGTCAACTCGGCATCCGCAAGGTCAATGTCGGGCAGTTCCTTCCCGAGGGGACGCCGATTGTGTTGCTCCAGGCACTGGACCCGGTCTATGTGGATTATTCACTGCCCGAGCGGGAGATCGACGAGATCCGGGTCGGGCAGCCGGTGCGGGTGCAGGTCGCGGCCCATCCGGAGGATCAGTTCGATGGGGCTATCACGGCTATCACCCCCGGCGTGGATAAGGGCACCCGCAGTGTCCAGGTGCGCGCCCGCTTCAAGAATCCGGGCCTGAAGCTGCGGCCCGGCATGTTCGCGCGGGTGCAGACGGTGTTGCCGGTTCAGGAGCGGGTGCTGACGCTGCCGCGCGAGGCGGTGACCTTCAACACCTACGGGGATTCGGTGTTCCTGGTCGAGGAGAAGGACGGGAAGCCGACGGTGCAGCGGCGCCAGATCAAGACCGGGACGGTCCGTGGGGACGAGGTCGCGGTGCTGGATGGACTTCAGGCGGGTGACCGGGTGGTCTCGGCCGGGCAGGTGAAGCTCACCAATGGGCAGGAAGTGCAGATTCAGGCCGAGACCGCGACCCAGACCCAAACCGAGACCAAGCCGCAATGAAGTTCACCGACAGCTTCGTCCACCGCCCGGTGCTTGCGAGTGTCGTGAGCCTGCTCATTTTTATCCTGGGCATTCGCGCCTTTCTGGATCTCGAGGTCCGTCAATACCCCAAGACCCAGAACACCGTGGTGACCATCACCACCGCCTATCCGGGAGCGAGCAGCGAGCTGGTCAAGGGGTTCATCACCACGCCCTTGCAGCAGGCGATCGCCGAGGCCGACGGCATCGACTTTCTGTCCGCCACCAGCACGCCGGGGGTGTCGCTGATCGAGGCCAACATGCGCCTCAACTATGACCCCAAGGCCGCGATGGCCGAGATCCAGGCCAAGGTGGCGAGCCGCATCAACGTGCTGCCGGAGGCGGCGCAGAATCCGGTGATCGACTCCACCACCGGCGATTCCACGGCGCTCATGTATCTCGCCTTCTACAGCGAGGAGATGGACCTGCCGCAGATCACGGATTATCTGTTGCGGGTGGTGCAGCCGCAGTTGCAGGCGCTGCAGGGCGTGGCTAAGGCCGAGCTGATCGGCAACCAGACCTTCGCCATGCGGATTTGGCTGGACCCGGCGCGCATGGCCGCGCTGGGCGTGACCGGGGACGATGTCGCCCGCGTCCTGCAGACCAACAACTACCTGGCCGGGTTGGGTCGGCTCAAAGGCAATCTGGTGCAGATCGACCTCTCGGCTACCACGGACGTCAGTCAGGTGGAAGACTTCCGCCGACTCGTGGTCAAGTCGGAGGCCGACACCCTGGTGCGCCTGGACGACATCGCGCGCATCGAACTGGGCGCCGCGGACTATGATTCCAGCACACTCTACAAGGGCATCCCGGCCATCTTCATCGGGGTGGAGCAAACGCCGGGGTCCAATCCGCTGGACGTGGCCGGGCGAGTCAAGGCCCTGCTGCCCAGTCTCAAGGCCGATTTCCCGGAAGGGCTCAATGCTTTCATTCCCTATGACGCCAGCGAGTTCATCGAGGCGTCGATTCGTGAGGTGTTCAAGACCCTGGCCGAGGCGGTGCTGATCGTACTGTTGGTGGTCTTTCTGTCCCTGGGGTCCCTGCGCGCCGCGCTGGTACCCTCGGTGGCGGTACCGCTGTCGATCGTGGGGGCCGGCTTTCTGATGCTGCTGATGGGCTTCTCCATCAATCTGCTGACGCTGCTTGCCATGGTGCTGGCGATCGGTTTGGTGGTGGATGACGCCATCGTGGTGGTGGAAAACGTCCATCGGCATCTGGAGATGGGCAAGTCGAACACTCAGGCCGCCGTCGATGCCGCGCGTGAACTGGCCCTGCCGATCATCGCCATGACCACGACCCTGATCGCGGTCTATGCCCCCATCGGCTTCATGGGCGGCCTGGTGGGGACGCTCTTTACCGAATTCGCCTTTACCCTGGCCGGGGCCGTGCTGGTCTCCGGCATCGTGGCGCTGACACTCTCACCCATGCTGGCCGCCCGGGCGTTGCGCGCCGGGGGGCAGCAGGGGCGTTTCGAGCTGGCGGTGGAGCACGCTTTCGAGTCCCTGGCACGGGGCTATAAGTCACTGCTGCACGGCTGGCTCAAGTTCCCCTCGATCACCCTGCTGGTCGCGGTGGTGGTGATCGCGGCGACCTACGCCATGTACGGTATGACCAAGAAGGAACTGGCCCCCACCGAGGATCAGAGCATCCTGTTCTTCATGGCGACCGCCCCGCAGACCGCAACCATCGACTATGACCTGCGCTACATCAAGGAGATGCTGCCTATCTTCGAGTCCATTCCGGAATACGACGAGTCCTTCCTGCTGGCCGGCTTCGGCGGTGATCAGAGCATGACATTCGGCGGTTTCAAGATGCCCCCGGCCGCTCAGCGGGAGCGCTCGCAGGACGCGGTGCTGCCGCAGTTGCAGGGTGCCTTGTCGCAGATCACCGGCCTCAACACGGTCGTCTTCCCGCTGCCCAGCCTGCCGACACCGGGGACCGGCATTCCGGTGGACTTCGTCATCGTCTCCGACCGGGAGTACGCCGAACTGGACGGCTTGGCGGAGCAGTTGCTGGGCGCCGCCATGGCCAGCGGCAAGTTCATGTTTCTGCAAAAGGATGTCAAGCTGGAACGTCCGCGCGTCGTGCTGGAAATCGACCGCGATTTGGCCGGCGACATGGGCATCAGCATGGCGGACCTGGGCGCCAGTCTGGCCGGCATGCTGAATGAGGACTATGTGAACTGGTTCAGCCTGGAGGGGCGCAGCTACAAGGTCATTCCCCAGGTGGAGCGGCGCTTCCGCAACGATGTCGGTGAGTTGGCCGACTACCATGTGCGCAACCGCGCCGGTGAGCTGATTCCATTGAGTGCGCTGGTGAAGATCCGTCACGAGGTCGAACCGTCCAAGCGCACGCAGTTCCAGCAATTGAATTCGATCACACTGTCCGGCGTGCCGATGCCTGGCGTAACGCTGGGCGATGCGCTCGGTTATCTGGAAGAACAGGCCAAGACGCTGTTCCCGCGCGGCGTGCGCTTCGACTTCAAAGGCGAGTCACGCCAGTTCAAAGGCGAGGGGACGGCGCTGGAGGTCACCTTCTTCCTGGCGCTCCTGATCATTTATCTGGTGCTCGCCGCGCAATTCGAGTCCTGGCGCGATCCCTTCGTCATCCTCATGTCGGTGCCGCTCACGATTGCCGGGGCCATGGTCTTCCTGTTCCTGGGCTTTTCGAGCATCAACATTTATACGCAGGTGGGACTGATCACCTTGATCGGACTGGTCGCCAAGAACGGCATCCTGATCGTCGAATTCGCCAATCAATTGCGCGAGCGCGAGGGGTTGTCCAAACGCGAGGCCGTCGAGCAGGCGTCGGCGATTCGCCTGCGGCCTATCCTGATGACCACGGTTTCCATGCTGGTCGCCATGATCCCGCTCTTGATCGCCAGCGGGCCGGGTGCGGTGAGCCGGTTCGACATCGGGCTCGTCATCATGACGGGTCTGGGCATCGGGACGATTTTTACGCTGTTCGTGGTGCCGGCATTCTATCTGCTGCTGTCGCCGGTCGCGCATCGTGCGCACGGGGTGCCGGATCAGGAGTCCAAGGCTTTCTCGTGACACCGCTCGCGAGTTTTGGCAGGTATTCCTTGTAGGTGGGGCTGAGGAACGAAGCCCCACGAGAAGCCAAACGCAAGGCGCTGAAATGTTGGGGTTCGTTCCTCACCCCAACCTACGGGATTACTCTTGTGATACCGCTCCTGCGGTGTCATGTCTCCCCTGGCGCTCTGCGCCGCGGCGCTCGATTTGACTCCAACCACCGCAACAGGTGAACCAAGATGGCTGAAAAAAAAATCATTGCGATTCTGGGGGCCACGGGTGCACAGGGCGGCGGACTGATCCGGGCGATTCTGGACGATCCGCACGGGGGATTCACCGCCCGCGCGATCACCCGCGACCCGAACGCCCCGAAAGCGCGAGCGCTCGCCGCATTGGGGGCGGAGGTGGTCGGCGCCGATGTCGATGATCCGGCGAGCATGGAGCGGGTGCTCGCGGGTGCCTTCGGGGCCTACTTCGTGACCTTTTTCTGGGACCATTTCTCGCCCGGCCGGGAGAAGGCGCAAGCGCGCGGGCTGGCCGCGGCCGCCAAGTCGGCGGGGCTGCACCATGTCA
>Ga0247837_1005008_pt1 | contig 20485 bp, 19 predicted proteins | sample LaCtaG_2_FD_187115 | JGI IMG/M metagenome (GOLD analysis project Ga0247837, IMG submission 187115) | Freshwater microbial communities from meromictic Lake La Cruz, Castile-La Mancha, Spain - LaCruzMarch2015_14.5m | ecosystem: Environmental > Aquatic > Freshwater > Lake | place: Spain: Castile-La...
AGCCCGAAGGCTAAAGCTGTAATTTCGCTCATAGCAACGGTAGCCTCACATCGCCCAAGTAGCCATATTGCGACAATTGCATATTGTCCTCTCTGCATACAAAATAGCCCGTACATGTTTGTGAAAGAGTCTAGTAAAGTTATACATCTGAGACCACGGTATTTTGTGAGTGTGCAGGAGGCTATCAGTCTTCTGTATCGTTAGGTGTTGACATCTCACCATGGCTCCTCTACACTGAAAGACAGCTAGTAAGGAAGACAGCGGAGACATAGCACAGTGCTGAGCCTGTACCAGATGAGTAGTATATTTGCTATCCGAGGGAAATCTTCATACAGGAACTCCGCCTAGGTTATTCTCCTGCTTCGAGACAATTCGGTGTAGCATAATACTGCAGGTAGTACCACTGTCTGCATTTCTTTACCCCGGAGAAAGCCATATCTGTTGGTAGTGGGTTGAGTCTCAAAGACTAGTAGGAGAGATGTGCTTCAATGCCTATACAGACTTTCAGTTGCATACACCAATCTACCAGCGCAAGAAGTGTAGTTTCTCCAACTGCTCTCCTAGTGGTTTCTATTAGGATAGATGTTCTGCACTCATGTAAGATAGTGGCGAATATATACAATTAGGCAGTGTTTCCCAGCTCAAGCGAGTTTGCTTTCTCATCTTACTTGCCTAAACCTGTATATATGAGTAACGCTTACTTTATCGGCAGCAAATAGGTAAAGTGCTGCATCTCTATAATATATTGCCATGAGAAGGGTAAGTCAGTCTACTCTGTATTAGAAACCCTCCACCTGCCTTCATCATTCACTCTGTTGGTATTTTAGTGCATTTTAATATCCAACTCTGAGGGGTGATAAATGCTGCACTTCCGGTTATAGCAGGCATCTGAGTACCTACACTTATCTCCGCACTCAAACAGACCTATTGGCTGCAGTTAAGTCTGAGTTTGTGTAATTACTACGCACACCCTCTATCAAGTCCTTTCAGAGTGCTCACAAACGGAGAGAATAAGGAGAACCCAGTGATTCGAATAAAATGAAATATACTTATTGCTGCTCAGGCCTATAGTCAACAGAAATAAGGTAGAAACCTCCTACAGCACTATTAATCCCAAGTAATTGAAGTTTGTTATGGAAAAACTAATTATAGCTCCCTTGCTAGGTGCTGGTTTGGCTAGCAGAGAACTGAGTATATAGCCGAATAACTCTTAGCTTGCCCACAGCTATACTGCAATTATGCAAGTTAGATACTCCACATAAAGGAGACAAGGCAAGTATCATACGATTATACAGCTTGTCCGTACTTCTCATTGTGAGTCCATGGCAGCAGATAGAGTGTTGGAAGCAGCTACCTCATCAAAGTGGAAAAAACAATGCATGCTAATGACTTCTGCTTCACCCACAAGCAGTATCACTTCTTTTCAAACCGTCTATATACTTGCCTCAATTTAATACAACCTGGAGTATGCCTTCTTTCCCAGTACCCGCTGCAGCTTTTTTACCTTTCTTGACTCGCCTTCACAGACATATCAAGTGTGCATCCACATGGTTGACTTAACCTGTTGGTGCAGTGCGTCAACAGCCAGCGCTGTAAGCCGCTGGTGATTGAAGGTGTGCGGGTCAAGGCGCGCAAGAAGCATCCTGACGAAGTTATATAACTCTTTTCCTAGATACTGTTTCGATATTCAAAGAAATGGTACGCTCCCGCTAACTTGGAGAATCCTATCATCCGCTTAGTGACACACTTATAGTAATGGGCGTATGTGGATGCACAGGAAAAGCTGACCTGGTCAGTCGCGACACTCTTCAAAAAGGAATTGTGGGGTGCATAGAAAACAGCGACCTGGGTGGACTAGCAGAGCTATACGACCTCTTCATGAAGCAAGGCCCCACTGCCTACGCCTTGCCAGTGCTCACAGTGGACGAGTCCGTCATCACAATCCAGGGAGTCGAACTCAACGCTCTGGCCTACTCTTTCCGCTGTGGCAGGACTGAAATCGCTGCCTTCCTCATAGAGAAGGCTGGAGCCAGTCTCGCCCGCCTCAACGCTTGTTACCAAGTGATTGGCAAGACTCCGCTGCATATTCTGTGTGAGTATGGCCATGCAGACCTGCTGCGCTACTATCTCCTGCTCTGCCGCGAGTCCTGCCAGCAGCTGCTCGCATCAATTCCGAGTTTCCACGAAAGCTATGAGGAACTTTCCATCTTCACCGACAATCCTAGGCGCTTCACTATCGCCCCCATCACCTTCGCTCTCTCTCCTGCCCACAAAGCCTGCGAAAAGGGACACGTTGATGTACTCAGAACTCTCAAGGACTATGCAGAGAAGCAATCTCCGTTCCCTGAAATCGACCTGCACGCTAGGGATGAAAAGACGGGAGAGAACTGTGCCTTGGCAGCCTGCAGAGCTAGCAATCTAGCGTCTATAAAGTTCCTGTTTGAGGAGTGCCATGCGGACTTTTCTCTGCTGAACAAGCGGAAAGAGAGTGCGCTGCAACTAGTGCTGTTGCATGCCAAGCGACACAACAGCCCTCGCTGCTTCGAGTGTGTCTGCTACCTAGTGGAAAAGGTGAAAATAGACCTGCTATACGAATGCGAGGAGACACTATTGCTGGTGGACAACAAAGAGTTGGAAGAGTACCTGGAAGGCAAACTATTGGCGCTCAATGTAACCCTGACCAAATCCAAAGTGGAGGAGACCTACGCCATCGACTCCCACAAGTCCAGACCCTCGCAGGACCTGCTGCGGCTGGAAAGCAGGCTGAAGGACGTGGGGACGGACTTCGAACTCAGCCAAATCTTCCGCTCGGAGTTGCAGGAAAGTCGAAGCATGGTGTCCTCCATCACGCCTGCAAATGACCTGTCCCGGGACTTGTCTGCTACACCTGTGCTGTCTTAGAGTAGGCGGAAACAGTTACTATGAGTTGCTAGGCTCATTGGCGGGCAGCTGGCTCGTCCTTTGCTGGTTCTGGTAGTTCTTCCTCATACGCACCAGGTCGTAGCGGTAGCGCTTGCTGAGAGACAGGATCCACTGGATGAGGAGCACTGCAGCCAGGCATGCAAAGGCAGAAAGGAGAAAAGTCACTAGCATCTTTTTGATGTCTTGAAAGCCTTCGTTGTCCTCGCCAGAGTGGTCGTTGCTCAATTGCACCAAGCCTGTCTAGCCTTTACTGGGGAACACGCGTCCTGACCTGGACAGCAGTCGCACACTTCCTGCCCTCGAGACTGTGTATTGGGAAGCTTGCAGCACTGCAAAGAGTGCACTCAGTTGCACGAGAAAGCCCATAATTGTCTTTGTAACGGATATATGAAGCAGAACATTGGTATTGGCGGGGAAACACACTGTGACACTACGAGATTCCTAGGCCTGAGAAAGGGAGCAACCAACCCTTTGGTCTGTGAAGACAACGTCTATCTCAGCACTGTCACTTAGATTCCAAGTCGTAGACTAGGTCTAGAACTCACTTCTTCCGCCCCGCAATTTCCATGAACCGGCCGAGTTCTTGCACCAGTCCTGCCTCGCGACAGTCTGAGTCTGAGGACAGGCGGGTGACTTTCGGGGCTGAGGGGGCTCCGCCAAAGTCTTCTGGAAGCTTCTTGCGAGTCCCCGCTTGTACGATATGAACGGCGATAATAGAGGGTTCAGGACGAGCTGCAGGCTTGAGTTCTTGCTGCGAGTTCGATTCGGTTTGGCAGAGACTGCCCATTTATTTCAGTACTACTCACCTCCTCTCCGGCCGCAGAGGGAAGGGACTCACAGGCGATTGCGTGAGACTTCGAGACTCGCCTATGCGCAGGCCGTCCTGCTTGCGGAGCAGCGCTGGGTCTAAAAGGTGGTGCCGCGGCTGAAGCAAGTGGTCGGGCTCAGACAGGCCGTTGCACTTGAAGAAGCGGAGAGGAGGGCCCTTTGTTCGGTCTTGTAGGTCTGTGGAACCAATTGTTTCCAGGAGTCGCTTGTGCGAGTCTACTCTCGATATGTCCAGCAGTCCGCTGGCCCTCAGGTCCTGAGGCCGCTTTTTGCGTATGGACCTCGCCCTGATGGTCACGTGCGCAACTCCGTGTGGCTCCCTAATGACCGGCAGCACTCTTGCACTTCCGTCCTCGCCCTGCGTCCACGCACTCAGCAGTTCCTCGCCACACGACTTCCGCGCCCTCGGCTTGTCACTTTCCTCTGCGAGACTCAAGACTGAGGACTGCTCCATGTCCTGCATCTTTACCTCTACTTTCAGCCAGCTATGGTGTTAGGGTGCTCTGTGTGGATGCACAGCTACAGGTGTGGTGTTTTCGTAGGCAATATGAAGGCGTAGTCAATACTTGGCCGCCATCTCTAAACCGTCAATTCAAATGTCGGTTCGTTCACTCAGCGCTCTAAGCTCTCGACTGTCTACCCCTCGCGACCCCCCAAGCTTCCTGACCACCAAGGGACAGAGTAGGCCTGTCTCCGACTTATCTTTGCTGCCCCTTCCCAAGCCGCCCACTCCCTTCTTGAGACAGGACCGCTCCTACCTCAGTCGGCACCAGTCCTCTCCACTTACTCGCAAGGCTAAAATGAGGGCTGCACGCTTAGGAGATAAACGACCTCCACTGTCCGCCCGCTTCCCTCTCGACCTCAATAAGCCGGGTAATCGAATGGAGGAAGTGATGAAGAGGGTTGCCCGTGTGCTGGAGAATGAGAAGGAAAACACGTCCTTGCTGGCTAGACAGACTGCACTAGAGAAGGGCACCCGGCGCAAACAGCTGTGAAGGCTAGTAAAATGTCCCAGGCGAGGTTGATTTGCAGTCTACTCTTAGTCTCCGCAGCTTTGAGTCTCACCCCTGAGTCGCTCTCCTGTCCTAAGTACGCGTGTGCTACAACTCTACCCTCGGGTGCCTGCATCTATTTGGTCAACAACACTCACAGCCTGGCTCCTTGCACTGACCCGCTCAAGCCTTACTGCAACACCACTCTTTCTGGTAGTGTTTCCATCTGCCAGGCAGCGCCTCTTCCCGCGCCCATCAAATCCTACGTAGGACAATTCTGCAACACTACGGTCACTTGCGCCTTTGGTACGTGCTCGAATGAGGTATGCGTAGGGAAGGCGCAGGGAAAGTCCTGCACCTCTCATAACGAGTGTGGAGTGGGTCTGTATTGTGCCGGGACTGCGTGTATTCCCGTCTTGCGAGTGGGAGTGGAGGGGTGTAAGAAGGACGAAGAGTGTGAACTGAAGGCAGGGTGCAATCTCTTGATGGGGTCACAAAGGGGAGTGTGTGAGGCGTACTTCTCCTTGGGAGAGGGAGCCATAGCTACGGACTGTGCGAGTAGCAGGTCGAAGCTGTGCAAAAGTGGAGTGTGCAAGACAGTGGAAGGCAAGCTGGCAAAGCAGTCCTACTGCATCGCAGCTCCAACGCTGGATGGCGCCTTGCCACTCACTTGCACAGAGCATGCGAATTGCACAGGAACCAGCCGTCCCTGGACCTATCCAGGCCTATGCTCCTGCGGCCTCAACCCTACAGGCACAGCCTACTGCTCCCTCTTCCCTGGAGACCTGCCTTATCAACTTGCGCTTTCCAGTCTTTCTGCTCTCGTGGCCAAGCATACCTTTTTCGCCTGTAATACAGCTCGCCGCTTCCAGCCTGACTGTCTCAAGACTGTGGACGCTGCACTGTTCGAAACCTATCGAGTGCACAGTTTGTATGCAGAGTTCTATCCACACCTGCAGGGCAATGATAACTGCGTGCAAAAGATATACACCAATTACTACTGGACCAAGACTGGAAGCAGCCTGGGCATCGCACTAGCTCTATTTTGGTTCTAACATATCTAGTTCCTCAGTTCTCTATGTTTCCTAGTCTAAATAGCACTTCAAGCAGTTTCACCTCGAGTGTGCTTTCTCAGTACATGGACGAATTGCATCTCTGCTGGCAGCTTCCTAGTCTTTGGTTAGGAGTTACAGCTGCTCCTTCCTACTTGCACAGTCCTGCTATCTCTTGTAGTCTCGCTCGATGGACTCCCACTGTTTCTGCAGCTCGCGGTCTCCCAGGTCTCCCTGCGTCTTCCGGAACACGTACAGTTCCTTCCCTCGCTTTCGTCCTCGCTTCTTCGTCCGCGGCAAGTGCTCCTTCCTCTCACTAGCATTCGCAAACTCTGGAAAGCGCTTCCTCGACTCTCTGAGCGCTTCCAAGTCACTGTTGATCCGCCTCCTCACATCACTCTCCAGCCACCGCACTCTCTCCAGCAGAGGGTCGTTGGCCAGTTCTTGCTTGAGTTGCTGCAGAAAGAGCTGCTGGGCGCTTTGACTCGCAGATAGACGAGGAAACATTAATGGAGCCGGAGAGAGCACGCATACGTTGGGATGAGGAAGGGATTAAGGAGCACGATGCACAGCGGGGCCAAAAGACTAAGATCACAGAGCCCAAGACCCCCTACAACTATTACGGAGAAGAGGACGAGGACCAGCCCGCGGAGCTGGACGAGGGCCACCTCCAAGAGGAACTCGAGAAAGAACGCAAGAAGCAGGAGTTCCTGGAGAGGAGGAGAGCCCACTATGACGAGTTCCAGAGAGTACGGCAGATGAGAACCAGCCCTGAGGACGAAGAGGAAGAAGACCCTAACCCCTAGTCCATTAGCCTGCTTCATACAGCCTTAGTTCTCTCTGGAATATGGCTCGGCCCATCATTCGCTTCTTTATCCAGTCCAGTAGTGGCCTGATGCCCACCTCTGCCAAGCACAACGCACGTTTGCTCACAGTGCTGTTGAAAGAAGGCTACGTCTCTGACGAAATGTTCAAGTGTTCGGGCAAGCTGGAGTGCGGACACTGTGTGGTGGAGATGGACCCCTTGGCCGCGGGCGAGGCGGATCAGACGGAGTTGATGATGCTGGCAGCCTCTGGAAAGGGGCAGGAAGGCTACCGCTGTTCCTGCCAGCTGAGAGTCAGTACTGACTTCGAAGGCAAGGTGGTTAGACTAGTGCGCTAGGACAGAACTCGCTGCTTGTCTGCGAGGAACTGGCTGATCACTCTGGCGAACAGTCCGTCGAACACTTCCGAAACTCCGTCCCCCGAGTTAGCCGAGGTCTCCACGTACTGATACCCCCGGCTGCTCGCCCACTTGTTCCCCTCACTGGTGTTCACCTCCCTGCCCGGCAAGTCAGTTTTGTTCCCACACACTACCACTTGTACAGAAGCCAGGTCCAGACCATTGCTCTTGGCTTCTCGCTCCCACCTGGTCAGTCCAGCGAACGTCTTGCGGTCGTTCACTTCGAACACCATAAGTACTCCCTGGCTTTCTTTGAAGAACTCAGCGCGGATTTCTGCGTAGTCGTTTTGGCCTGACAAGTCGAAGAAGTTGACGTGGGTCTTGCGGCCCTGCACTGTCATTTTCTTCACACCGTAGTCTACTCCGATGGTGGCGATGTACCTTTGCACGAACCGCCCCTCGCAGTAGCGCTTGATGAGACAGGATTTCCCACACTCGGGGTCTCCAATGCTCAGCACTTTGATTAGAATTGCATCTGGCTGTAGGGGAGGAGGAGGCTGACTTGCTTGTGCAGTCTGTTGTCGCGGCACTGTGCCTCTCCTGCCTCTTACCCTCTCCAGCAGTTCCCCCTTTTCAAAGCAGTCATCATGTCTGATCCCCAACTGAGTCAGCAAGTTCCGCAGTTCCCTCACCGAAAGAGTGTCCACATTGCTGGGTATTTCCGTCACACTGCCACCCGGTGGTACACTTGCGGTCTTTTTAGTCTGCTTTCGTTCATTCCCAGACCGAGGATTCATACCGTCTCGGGACCCCATGCGTTCAAGTTGAAGGTCGTAGTTGTAGCGGCGGTTGGTGTCACTGAGCGTTTCAAAGGCTCGACTTAGTGATTTGAAGGCTTCTTCGTCGCCGCCCTTGTCTGGGTGGTGGGTGAGGGCGTTCCGCTTGTACGCCTTTTTGATCTCTTCTTGTGTGGCGTTGCGTGCGACTCCCAGCTGGTCGTAGAGGTTGGAGCTGTCCATTTAAATGAAGAAGCAGGGCTACTTAAGCAGGTAGGCTATGACAGTGCTGGACTCGGCTGTTACTCCGCTCTCCTGCAGCGTTTGCTCGAGGATTAAAGAGCGGTGTAGGTTGGGGCCGTAGAGCAGACTGGAACTGCCAGTCTCCCTCAAGACCCAAATGTACACCACCAGCACTGTGTCCCTAGGGAAGAAACAGCGGCGCAGGGTAGGCCCGGCCTCAACCAGGACTGTCACCAGGAAGCCGCCTGCACCTCGACTGGCCTCAGGCCCTATGTCCAAAGGACACTCGCGTCGAGGCAGAGCAGGCGGAGTATCAGGGAGTGGGGAGGAGTGGGCATGTTTAAGGACTGGCAGGGAATGGAAGCTTTGTCTCGGTAGAATTGAGTCCTGTGCTAGGCGCATTTGGCCTCTGTGCAGAGGTGGTGGGTTGGAAGTGTGGGGAAACTGTCCTCGGACTGCCAAGACCTGTTCTGCTTTGTACAGGTCTCCTTTGACTTCTGCTTCTGACACCAAATAGGGCTGGTTGCTCAGACTGTTCAGGTCGTACCAGCTGGCCTCTAGCTGTCGATAGGATCGCCAGTGGGCTCCTTTGTTCACAATGAGTCCCGCTTCTTTGGACAAATCGAGGCGAAAGGGAGAGTCGATGTAGTCCACACTGAGCCTGTAAACGCCTACAGCATGTATAAGCACCTGTACACTAAAGAAGCCAGACATGGACACGTTTTGCCCCGGAGGCAGTCCTAGCTTCCTTTCCTCCGCTTCAATGCTTTGCGCAATGTCTCCTAACTGCACCGCCGTGAAGAAGGGTCCTTGCAGCAGTGAATTCAGACAGTGCACTGCGCATAGCTGGTCCTGGCCCTGTCGCTCCCAGTAGACCCCCGCCATAGTGATCTATAATACCGAGGCTTATGGTGTCTCGGGAGCCAATAACGTCCCTGACACTGGAACATCCAAAGCCTGGGCACGACGTGAGTTTAACAGCGTATAAAAGACTACAACAGCTAGCAGGCGCCTCGACCTCTACTCTGCACGTCCGCAAGTCGCTGCAGTCTCTGTCGCCTTCTGCCCACTTCATTCCGTTTATACAGGAAAGAGACCAGTTGGGCCACTTGCTGAGTCCGGCCTCGTCCGTCCAGTCTGAGTCTCATCACCAGCTGTCTGTCCTGCCACTCCCTCAGTCCTTGCCTTCTCTGCCTCTCAGAAGCCGACTAGTCCAAGTAACTGCCTACAAAAAGGTCCAATTCCCTTCTGTAGGGACCTACTCCCCTCGGTTCGAAAGCTGGCTTCCGAAGTCCTTCTCTACATACAAACTGCCAAGAGTTCGCAGGAAGCCGCTGGTAGTGAGAGTTCTGCCCAGCAAGCAGGCAGACGCTGTGCGATTCAATGCGTTGGTGCCTTCGTTTCAGTACTCTGTGAAGCGACGGGTTCCCGAGCCCAAGCCCAAAGACCGCTTCGACCTGCTTCGGCCTGAAGCTGCTCTGAATGCAGCGAAAAAGACCAACTTTCAAAGCGTAAGGCTGGAAGAGTCGCCCGAGGGGCTGAGCAGCACTTGGCAGTGGCCTGAAAAGCGCCTTCTCAAGGAAGAGAAACTGAGGGTGCTGAAAGAAGTGATGAATCAACTACGCAGTGGCCAACTGTTCCTATAAACTAGCTAAACGAGGGTGGAATTGACCTTGGCCAGCCAGTCCATATACAGGCGCTGCTCTTTGTCAAGGGAGTAGCTTTCAATGAACGTCGCCAGGTCCTCGTCCACTCCGTGCACACTGAGGTAGTGCATGAAGGCCTTCTGCAGCTCTTCATCCAGTCCATCGAAATCCGGCCCTCTGTACTGCTTCTGGGCATTGAGGAAGTTCGACACTCTTTCCGTGCTATTCACATCCCGGGTGACCACTATGTTGTTGACTGTCATTTCATTCTTCGCAGAGGAGCACTCGAAAATGAGTCCCTTGGCTCCAGTACTAATGCTGGCTTGGAAGTCCACCCAGGACTTGTTGTCGTCGTCGTCCGCTTGCTGGTCTGCTGGCTCTTCTCCCTCAGGACCAGGGTCTTCGGGAGGCCGGGCGAGGAAGGAAACCACTACTTCGGTGTTGCCGATAGACTTCTTCAGCAGCACTTCGACCTTTTCAGGGTTCTCTTCCACTTTGAAACCGGTCTTTTTTATGAAGTCTTCCAGGTAGGTGTCGCGTGCGTACTCCGTTTTTTCATGCTCGGACTCAGTGGTGAGGCAGGTTTTGAGGGTGGCCAGGGCTTGACCGCGAGTGGCAAAGGCGCGAGAGAGCGGCCGGGCAGCTACGAGCAAACGACCCAGCATATATGATTATAATGGACGGCTGAAATTACCTAGCGCCATAGTAAAAGGCCTCGGACTCCTCTGATTCCACTTAGCCTATAGCCATCATGGAGCATCCGACTGTTCCGCTGCCCTCCAAACACCCCCGTCCCAGTGACTACGAAGGCATGCGCAAGCTGACGGAGTCCTATCTCCGCAAGATCAAACGCACTCTGCAGGACCAGTCTGGTGGCCAGGCGGCAGCTGTGCAGCAGTACTTCGCCTTTGACCAGTTGCCGATAGGGAGTGTGGATATCGTGTCGAGGACTTCGGTGTTGGCGTTTGTGATGCATGCGGCGGAGGTAGCGGTGGCCAAGCTTGCTGAGAACAGAGAAGAACTGGAGAAGTCCGAAGTTGCCTCACAGCCTACTCAGGATTCCCTCCCAGACTCTGTCCTTGGCCTGTCCACTGAGCCTAAAGTGCTAGCAACCGTGGAAGGAGTGCATGAAGCAGCAGCGCCCGTAGCAAAGCCAACAATAGTGCTACGGCCCAAAGCAATCTTCAAAACAGAGCAAGGAAGGGAAGACGAATCCAAGGCAGTGCACCACTCCAACCCCCCAGTACCACTCCCCCAGTCCATATCTGAGTGTGACTACTCCTCTGAGCAGTACCGCACCCAGGCCAGTGACATAGTCCCCTGCCCTATCTTCGGCTGCGAGGAACTCTTCGAGGACCACAGTGAGCTGCTGCTGCACATGCGCAGTGCGCACTCGTCCTAGTGCTAATGCTGGTCCTTACTACAGGCTAGGTGCGGCTGTTGAGAGCTCTCAACTTGCTTTTCAGCGAGTTTATGTTGGTATTCAGCAGGTCCAGCTCTTGGGCGAGGTCGTCACGACGACGGCGCTGGGAGATAGTTTTGCTGTGCTCGGGGATTTTGTTGTATTCGATCTGCACCCGGTCACGCTCCATCTGCAGAGCAATCAGCTTGTTCTCCACGTTTTTCACCATGTCGAAGTGAGTCAGGCCGCTGTTGGGGCCTTTGCGACTGGGTTGGGAAGGGTCGTACTCCTGTGAGTCGAAGGTGCTGGGCCTAGAAGTCGCCGGTCTGACAGGTTCATCGTACTCTCTCCTGGGTGGATCCTGGTACACAGGCTCCTCCTGATAGTAGTCCTCTCTGCCTCTAGCATTGGGCACAGGTCTGCGCACTGGCTCAGGCGGACTATAGCTATCAGGCTCAGGAGAGCGGCGATAGGGCTCTCGGGCCGGCGGACCTGAACGCGTTGCCTGCGTTTTCAGCCTTTCGTTAGTACTTCTCAAGGCGTCGATTTCGCCCCTCGCCAGCTCTACTTCCTTCTGCAGCTTCCGACTCAGCTGCGTTGCTTCCCTCTTCACCTCCTCTGCATCTTCCACTTTCCTCTCTGTTTCCGCCTTCAAGTCCTCCAGCCCTTCCTCTAACTTCGCAATTCTGCTCCTTGCGACTTCCATCCTCCGTTCTGCTTCACTGTTCATATCTTTCTCCTTCGCCAGTGCCTTTTCTAGCGCTGCCACTTTGTCCAATGCGCCTTCCAGCTTGTACTCCAGCTGCACTATTTTGTCCTGAGCCTGCGAGTCTTCGACAGGAGCGGATTTCTTCAACTTGAGTGCGGCAAGTTCGTCTTTGGCCTTGTCGCATTCTCGCTGTGTGGCAATCAACTCGTCCTCTGTAGCTTCGTATCGCCTTTGCAAGCCCTCCATTTCCGCCATCAGCTCCTGCATCCGCCCAGGGTCGCCCTCTGCCAGGCCGATGTCTCTCAGCTGGTCTTCCAACTTCATCACGTCCAGTTGTCTACTTTCCAACTCCTTTTGCAGTCTGCGTATTTCCTTATCACGACTTTCCAGCTCTGCTTCTTTCCCTGTGTCTTTGACGACTGTGTCTCGGACAGCGGTATCCCGGGAAGAGACTTGAGGGTTGGACTGCTGGTACATGTCCATCATTTGCTTGAAATACAGCTGCATTTCCAGGGAAGGGAGCATGGCGCCTAAGGGAGGGACTGGAGGCAAGCCCATTCCGCCCATCGGGTTGATAGCAGTTCCGAGTAGGTTGGGCTGGTAGTAGTAGGGATTGGGGTAGGCGGGAGGGACCGGGTAGAGTCCGGGCTGCTGCGGGTAGGAAGTCCTGGGGTCACTAAACATCTGCGCTCTGGCGGGCGAGGGCGGGATATGCTCCGAATACCCCTCCAGCTCCACATCAATCGACCCAGTTCCGCTCTTCTGCAGTCGCAGGCCCTGCTCCGGTGCAGCGTAGTCTCTCTCCTCCTCAGCATCCTGGTACTCATACTCAGGAGCCGCCTGGTCGTAGTAGTCATCTTCCTCTATTGGAGGGTCAGGGACTGGAGGTGGGGAAGCGCCTTTAGGGGTAGATTTGACTAGAGGCGGCTTTTGAAGGATAGTGACGCCTTCTTGCTTCATGAACTTCTGGAATAGTTTGGAGTTCTTGTACCGGTCCAAGTCGTAGGCCTCTTTAGCAGCATCCACAGGCTTGGCCTTCTTCGCCCCTGCGAGTTCTGAGGAGAGCGAGTTGAGTTTGTCCTCTATAGCGGCTTTGTCCCCAGGGTCCATTTTTACACTATCTCTAATGCTTCTGCTCAATCCTCACCTTTAACTCCCTCTGGTCCAGACTAGTCCTCACGACTCCAAGGCCTTTTAGCTGTTCGCGAGTACTGGTTCCGAAGCCGTAGATGGGCGCGGTGCGCTTGTTGCTGGGGACTTGGAGTCCGCAGGAGTTCATTTGACCTGCATAGGTTTGGTTTAAAGAGGTGGTGGTGATAGGCACAGTATCGCGAAGTCGCTTCGGAATAGAGTAGGCGCGGGAGTGATAGGCGTATAGGGAGGGAGTGTAGCGGCCTGGACCCACTATGGGAGTAGTGGAGGTCATCAGGTCGAGGGAGTGGGTCGGACGAAGTCTGCGGACGCCAATAGTGAACCTAGGCGCCGCTGCTTCACTCATTCGCTGGGGAGGCAGGTACTTCGGCCCTGGACTTTCAGTCCCAAAGGCCAGCTTCATCTCTCGCTCTGCCCTTCCGAACTTCCCCCCATTCCCTCCCTTCGTGTGGAGACTGATGCTAGTCATTTCCCCTCCAGCACAGGCAATATCCGTTGTCGCTCGCAAGCCCTTCCCAATAGAGTACCAGGGCGCTGCTTTGAACTTAAGCTTATCAGTCACAAGGTACAAAGGACCCGGCGAGTCGTGTCCTGTCTCACTAGTCTCCAACTTGCCTCGGTACAAAGTCTTATAAGCAGACCGGGGGCCTGTTCCAAAGCAGTACCCCGGGACTTTGCCACGACTCCAGGCCTCCTGGACTACCTCCATTTATCTACCTAGTCGACCTCCGCACATCGCTTCAAGTACTGCATTTCCAGGTGAAAAGTCTCATATCTGTATATGTGGCGGATGCGGGAGTGGTTGGTTTTCTCAATATCGTTGCTTTCAGGAGTGCCAGCGGCGTAGTCACTGCCCATCCAACTCTGCTTGTTTTCCTGCGAAAACCCACTCTGCAGGATCGAGTTCCTCACGATTTCGCACAAGTCGACCTGGCTGAGTCCATAGACCTGTGCAGCCACACTGTACTCCTCCAGCAAAGGCTCCTTCGTCAAGTGAATCATAAGTGGGTCATCCGTCGACAAAGCGACATTCAGTCCCCGCTTCAGGAAAGTGGGAAACGGGTTCTTGTCAAAGCGCAGGAAAAGCTTGTTATTGGAGAGTGGAGACATCGACAGGCCGATTTGCTTGATGTAGAATAGGTACTGCAGCACAGGGTTGTTGCGCAGTTCAATGCCGTGGTTGACTGAGTGCGCCGTTAGAAAGGCGCAGGCCAGGTGGTCGTGACTACCGGCCTCTCCACAGTGGGGACGGAAGGCGAAGGTGTTGAGGCCTTTAGCACTGCGGAGTTGGTTTATCACGTATAAGTTGGCGTATATGTAGTAACTCCAGTAGCCGTAGGGCGGGTTGTCGGTCACTGTCCAGTCCTGCGGCTTCACCTGCTTGTAGTTCTCGATGGAGGTCACTTTCTCGAGCAGACTTTCGTCGTCGACAGTATCAAAGCCGACGATTATTTTGAGGACTTCGCTGAGGACTGGGTGGCTTTCCGGGTCCAGGGTCGCCTCTATGATGGGACCGAATATATTGCCTATCATGTCCCCGAAGGAACTGACAGACCCTGCAGTTTTGTACACTTTGAACAGACGAGGGATCTGTATAAGCCAGCCCACACTGTCAGACTGCAGACGGAAGTCCATAAACCACTGCGCCAAAGTCCTCCATTCCTCGTAATTGCGTCCATATATGGAAACTCTGTACTCAGCCAACAGGTACTTTTCCTTTTCCATCATGTCAATGACCTCCCTTGTGAGTTCCGCGAAGTACCTGCCCTTGATGAAGTTGTCCGTCTTCAGAAAGATCTCGCGAAGGATCGGCATTCCCAGCGGACTGTACTTGGAGTTAAAGCGGTCGAAGCGGTTGAAAGTGGTATGGTCCGCGTAGCAATTGAGTGAGTCGACGCTCAATTCATACCCTGTGATGTGCAGTTCTGCGAACACTTCCTTCAAAGTCTTCGTTATTCCGCCTTGCACTGTGACGGCTTCATTCGGCTCAGTGCGGATTTTCTTCTTTATGAACTTCAGCAAATGCTTCTGATTCATAGCTGCTGACAAGTGAACGTGGTTATCGATTTTCCGGATGTTATAGAAATCGCGATGTGGGACTAACTTTTGGTCGATGATTTCCCTGTCCTGGTTATGCAGCAAGTGCATTTCGAACCTTTTCAGCAGCATTGCGAGTCGGGAGTAAGTGAAGGACTTGACCTCGACATTGTGCATGGCGAAGAGCACTATCTTCAGGTCTCGGTAGTACTCGGCGGAGGAAATCACGCCGCAATCGATAGGGACGTCTGGAGACGACTGAAGGGAAAGCTGGTAAACGCCGTCTACTAGCTTGGCCTGGAGCTGCGGAGAGCACAGGGCCGGGATGGGTTCATGAACGCAGGAACCATTGAAGGAGTTGAGCAGAGGGTTCGGCTGGGTCAGTTCGTCATAGAAAATGTACTTGTCCCTGATGTTGATCAGGTCGAAAATCAGTCTGCAGGCCTCGACCACCTCCCGCCCGCTGTCCCTGCGGATCCCTTCCTCTGGCAGACTGTCCACATATATACGTTGAAAGCTGGGTGCGAGTTGGCGAAAGGAACTGACTTCCGGCGCTGTGATAGTCGTCGACTCCAGCTGCTGTGTGTACTTCTCCGCCTGGGAAAGCGATGGATCTCGCCTCATTTCAGGCAGGTTTTCGCTTTCTTTGAGTTCCTCGACCTCTGTGTCTCCCGTCAGCTTCCGTTGCCAGCGGTGCAAGAGCTCAGACTTCCTGGGAGGACGGCTAGGCTCTAGGGAGGGCTTGGCTGGGGAGAGCGCTGGTAAACAGCTCCTCGTCAGTTCGTCCTGCTCTTCGTCGTCAGAGACGGGTGCGTGCAGCAGGACCACAGGGACGCTGGAAACACGCTTGCTGCGCTTCTCACAAGACAGGAGGTCGCTGGCCATTACTAAGAATTAGGCTCTGAGTGTAGAGGTCCCCGGAAATCCGGGATTTCGGGTGATTTCCCTTCCAATAGCCTTTTCTTCTGATGGTAATGAGTTTTTCCCCCTGCGAAGTGCCGTACCTGGTCAGTCTGCAGTACCCCAAGCAGCTCTACCGCTACCAACTCAACCAGTCCGATGTATCGCTCTACAGCGTCCCCTACTGCAGCACCAGCCTAGTCCTGCCCCACTGCGTCCACTGCACTGTCGTAATCAACCGCAAGACTGTGGAAAGGCTGGACATGAGGACTGGCAGGCAACTCGAAGTGCTGCCAGACGCTCCCTTTCCCTTGTCAAATGCAGTAGTGGTGCCGACCTGTGAAGGCCTGCTAGCTCTTTGGACCAATTCCAGGGCTTTTCGACTTTCCTTTTCGACCCGTTTGTGGTCAAGTACGAAATCTGATGTGGAGAAATTGCCGAGTTTGTACTGTCTGTTGTCCTCTGCGAAGTTAGTGCTGCTGTATGCGCATACGATTTGGCTGACTAACCGCACTTCCTACTTCAGCGAAGGGACCATCGAAGGCAAGATATTCGACATAGACAAGGGCGAGTCAGTGGCGTTCGCACTGCAGTTAGACCTGGTGGGGCACTTTGGCTGCGTGGAAGCAGGGGACGGCCAGGTGTTGCTGTTCGGAGGGTACGAGGAAATGAGGTGTGGAGGGAGTGCCTTGCTGGATAGTAACTGTGACCTGTACCTACTGGATACCGCCACTTTTCAGGTGAAAAAAGTGGGCTCTTTGCCTAGGAAACTGGAAGAACCCAACCTTATCAACCGTCCAGTAGTCTATCAAAACTACGTCCACTGTCTGTCAGGCCGGGAACTGCTTCGCATTCACCTCCCCTCGCTTTCCTCGCACATCACGCGTCTCTCCTGCCTCCAAACCCTCAATATTCTGCGTCTCCTTTGGCTGTATGAGCGACTGCGAGGCCGCAGGACTGCAGTGGGCCAACTGCCGCCCTGCCTAGTGCGCGAAACAGCTCTGTACCTTTCTGCAGTGCCTAGAAGCTAAGGAACACACAGGTAGCTAGGCCTGCACTAGGCTTCTCATAGGTAAAGCGTATGTCTGGACTCAGTGAAACGGGTTAAAGAGTACTGCTGGCAACGAAGGGCATAGCCCCATGGGAGCTAAGCCGGGCAATTGCAGGCCATATTGGTACAAGCGTCTGAGTAAAGTATACTGTAAGGCTGTGTCGCAGGGTGATGACCTGCCCTGCTAACTCCTGCAGCAACTCCCTCAACGGCATTCCGCTGACTTCCCTGGTCCTCAGCTCCACTGTCAGCTTTTCCAGCTCAGTCCTGATGTGTCTTTTCAGCAGTAGTCGGTCGACTCTGACTTCCTCCTGTCGCTCTTCTAACTGGCCTATGACGTGGCTAGCCCGGATTAGACTTTCTTTGCAATACTCTTTGCGGCGCTTGGCGATGTAGGCCAGTTGTTCGAAGACCTGCGGGAAGTCCTCACTGATGACCGCCAGCAGTCTCCGACTCAGTATGAATACTTCCGTGTCTCTCCTGCAAAGCGCTGTATAGTCTCTCGGCCGTTCCTCCATTACCTCGATTTCCCCCACAACCCCGCCTCCTCCCATCGTCCGAATCGGCACTCTGAGCGGCCCCACCACGAAGCTCACCCTTCCATTTCCCACGAAGTAGACCTCGTCCGCATACGTGCCCCGCTCATAGAGCACCGTCCCCGCAGGCAAGCGTCTGTACTCGAGGAGTGGGACTATGGTGGATAGGAAGGAAGGGTCTTGGTGCTGGAAGAAAAGGACGTGTCTGGCGGCTTTGTGGTGGATGGACAGGGAGAGCTGCCAGCGCAGTGGCTTGGAAAGGTGCATTAGCAGGTCGTATTTTTCGTCCGGTTCGAGTGAGTTGTGGTACAGTCTGCTGCGTAGTTGGCGAAGAACGGTGGATTTCACCTTGTCAGGTACGTGCAAATCCGCACAGTACACACTCATCAAAGCCACCTTTTCCCTGACCAGTCCGCCCTTCAAGTCCAGTCCTGTGAACACACTGGTCATAGTACTGAGGAAAAAGGAAAAGAACAGGGCGCCGACTAGGATCCACCCACAGGCCAGGAGCTCCTGTGGCACTGTACTGGCGGTAATATCACCATAGCCCACTGTAGCAAGCACTGTGATTGCCCAGTATAGACTCCGCAAGTACTGCTGGTAGACGGCGAGACTGCTTAGGACTGTACTGCGCTGAGGGTCGTCCAGCTCCACGAGGTGCCAAAGGCAGGCGGCGAGGTGGGCAAACAGCAGTAAGAGCAGGAAAGCGCCGGAGAGGCGGGAAATCGCCACTGCAATGCGGTGGGCGGCCTGTTCCTTCGAGGCTATCAGTCGCTTCATTATGCCGTGAAAGCGAGCGGCTCTGAACAGTCTCAGCAGTCTAAAGACCCTAATATACCTCAGCAGTCCTTTGGACTTCACACTAAAGGAAAACAAGTCATAGGGAAAAGACGCCACCAGGTCAAACAGCAGCGTCCCTCTAAGGTATTTCCCCGCAATCCGCCCACGTCTCACCTCCAACTTCCCATTTACCTGCACCGCAGTATTGAACGTTACTACAATATCAGCGAGGAAAATGCAGTCTGAAAGCAGCATAAACAGGTCCATTGAGGTGGAAGATTGGCTGTCGAGGAAGGAAAGCTCCACAGGGACGTATATGATTGAGGTCAAAAGGAGGCAGAGGACTAGGCTGTTCCAGTACTTCTTGAAGCGGGAGTTAGGGGGGAAGGGCGCACAGAGCTTCTGATTGGAGACTGTAGCAGTGGCTGCCTGCACATGCTTACTTTGCCAAGTGTCAGCGAAGGCAGCACAGTAGCGACCCTGCCTGTTGAACAGCCCGTGCGAAGTGCCGTACAGAACCAAGTCTGTGTAGAGTCTGCGGAAGTAGAGGAAAGCGTGGAGACGAGGGCGAATGCGGGGAATCACACTGCGGAGGAGGTGGTTGGAGGGGAGGGGCATAGTCCTGACTTTGCGCTTGGTGGTTTCCTTCTGCAAAGCATCCTCCTCTGTGCTCAGAAACGCACTTAGACTGTTAGTGGGCTCCGCCGTCTCTGGCCTGGGCGCCCCGAACAGCACTCCCAGCAGCTGCCGCACACGGATGCGTCTCAGCTTCCCTCACACTCTGCTGGCAGGAGAGCAGGACACCACTCTCCTCCCCGTAGTCTTCCTTTTCCCCTGGCTCTCACCCCTCACACCCATAGATATCCACTGCCCAGACTGCCTAGAAACCTGCTTAAGTCGCGGAGACCGTCTGGACAGAAAGGAGCTTTCCAGTCCACTTTTCCCCAATACATGCGAAGGCACGCGAGCACTTTCCCTGCGACTTCTGCGCAGTTCAGTGAAGTTGTGCACAGTTCTGAATCGACAGGAAGCGGAATTGGCACTAGCGGTTAGGCTGGTAGTCAGACTGTGTCCCGGACCTAACTCCCGCTGGGCTATTTCCTGTCCGGCCGTATAAGCCTCTATAGCGGCTGGCAACTGGCCTAAGTACTCCAGTTCCGCTCCTAAGTTGTGATGGGCGATTACTCGATTCGTAGCAACGGAAGAATCGCTGCAATTTAGTGCTTTTCCCGACTGATTTAGAAGCTTTAGCGCCGTTTGGACACAAACCAGCGCCTCCGCATGTCTCCCCGCCTGCGAATACATCACACACAGATTCAAATTAGTCCCTGCCAGGTCCGCTTCCCCCGCCTCACTGCTCATATCCAGTGCCAGCGCTCGCTGCAAATAGCGCAAAGCCACCTTCGGCTGCTTGCGGCGGTAGTAGTAGCAGCCCAAGTTGTTGAAAGTGAGGCTTTGCAGGGGCACTTGGTCGGAGGCCTGGGCCAGGGCTTGGGCCTTTTGGAGCAGGGAGAGGGCGGCGGAGTACTGGCAGGAGTGCAGTTTGGACATGGCCACTTGGTTGCTGGTGAGGATTAGCGAGGCTCGAGGCTCCATTTCAGATAAGTATGAGGAGATTTGTCTATATGCATGGTTGAAAGCGCCTGTAACCCCCCTATTGCTCGCTATCCAAATCGTCAATATGAACAAAGTCTCCACTTTTACTACGAAACCTACCCGGATATATGCGCATTTCTGCCTTTCGGCAGCGATCGAAGTGAGAAAAGGTTCTAACTCGCTGTAGTTCCCAATAGAGCAGCAGGCGGCTTCACATTGCGAGGAAATAAATAGCAATGGAGGAGAAAGTCATTCAGCATGCCGCGGAACTCGAACACCTGCGCCAGCAGCTGGAACGTCTGCCCCACTTCCACCAGTGCAGTCTTTCCTCTCGTGAGCGGCTGAAAGAGCTCCGCACCAGCCCCGTAGTCGTGCGCCTCGCAGTGTTCCAGGACTACCGCAAGGCGGGGCAAAGCCTGTTCTCGGAAAGCAAGTTCCAAGAAGCCTTGGACCACTACGAAGAAGCGCTTTCCTTGTTTCGGTGGGTGGAAAAGGTGAACTCGGCTGCACACAAAACCATCCAGTTGGTGCTGAAAGGGGAGGAACTCAATAGCGAGGTGGTGCATTGTTTGGTGGTCTGCTACTCCAATATCGCAATTTGTAACTTGAAGCTGGAGGGGTGGAGAGAGGCAGGAAGTGCCTGTGATGAAGTGCTCAAACTAGACCCAGAAAACGCCAAAGCCAAGTACAGGAAAGCAGTG
>Ga0247837_1005010_pt1 | contig 20483 bp, 17 predicted proteins | sample LaCtaG_2_FD_187115 | JGI IMG/M metagenome (GOLD analysis project Ga0247837, IMG submission 187115) | Freshwater microbial communities from meromictic Lake La Cruz, Castile-La Mancha, Spain - LaCruzMarch2015_14.5m | ecosystem: Environmental > Aquatic > Freshwater > Lake | place: Spain: Castile-La...
CTTTGGCCGCCCCTTCTGCAACAACAGCATTTTTATTCCTCACTGCTGAAGCAGTTGGTTTCCCTGCCATGACTACTGCACCACCCTTTGGCATTGTTTATTTGGTGGGTGCAGGCCCAGGTGATCCAATTTGGCGGGCTAATCCTTTTACGTACATCAGTTTGAACAGCACTTCAAGATGAACAGCCCAGCTGTAAGCAGTAATTAAACTGATAAATTATGGCCCCTTGAATTGAATTAATAGGTTGACTAATCTCCTGGTAGGACGAATTTTGCTGGGGACAATGATGTGGACTTGCCCCGAAATATTCTCATTAGCCTAATAAGCATCTCGTTTCTACCGCTAAACTGAGTTGGGCATCACTGCAAAGTCATTACACCACTCGGCGAGCACATACACCTAATCATGGCATCGTTTTTCAAAGCGGAGTTGATCTGCCCCCAATGCAAAAGCCGGATTTCAAAGAACATCGCGTTTTACGCATTAATTGTGTGCCAAACGTGCCCCGGCTGCAGCATGGTCATCAGAGCGCGCCCAGGGGAAGGATGTGTCTTCTTCTCGTACGGCAACGCCAAGTATCGCCACAACAAAACCAATTTGGCTCAATGTTTACCAGCTCGCGGGGAACGTTTCCATGTTGTTATTGGAGCTAGTCCATTTAATAAGTATTACAGCGAGAACCGAATCGCCGAGTTGCTGTTATGGGCTAACAATCACTTTGATTTTGCCCGTGTGTTTGTTCCAGACACCCCAACTGTGTGGACATTAGAGGCGGGTGGCTACTCCCTTGATGAGGCCTTACATAAGACCAGGCGACAAATGCGGTACCTAAATAACAAGATTGATCGCGCTCGAGAGGCAGCTGATAATGCAATCAACCGAGTAGATCTCCTGCCATGGTCTCTACTGGCAAAGTATGGAAACTATGCCAATTTAGAAAAACGCTCCCGTACCGCATTTGCTACCGACAGTGAGTTTCAAAGGGAGTGCCTTGCGGCAACTGATGAGGTTCTTGAGAACAGGCGGCGAGAAGGATATCAGTTGAGCGATCTAGATCGCCTACATGCCGTTGACTATTTGATGGCGGAGCTGCCACTGATCCTCTTTGGGCCTGAGCTATTTGGAGTGCAAAGTTTGACATTCATCTACCACCGATCGCTCCAACTGCTTGAAAAGCTTTTTGCGGGAGAGTTTTCGATAAAGCCAATGCACGGGCAACATTTTATAATCGCCCACGAACTTACCTAAAGCGTAAGTTCACTGAAGCCTACCTTTAGCGGCGGAGTGCAATCAGCTATGCAGCTTGAGTAAGCAAATAATCAATAGCAAATCAGGTTGTTACCAGCAACACGTCTATATGCTTTAGTTTTGGGACTTGTCAATTGCTCCTGCGTGAAACATCAGCTCCCTTTTGACAAGTAATATCTTCAACCGCAATAGCGGCGTTGGTTGGTTTAGCTCCGGCAGTTATTGCTTAAAAAGCCGTTGATGCAGGTAAATGGTGGCAAATGGGCCTTTGAGGGCAACAGCTAGCCCCGCCAAAAAGAGGATTTAAAGCCCTAGCTGCCCATTGATAGAAACAACCGCTTTTCAATCAGTTTTAGGGCATCTCATCTATCTCGTTTCCATCTCAGGAGCTCAATTTCAACCAATTTTAGTTTTTGAAATTTTTGGCTCTCAGGGAGCTCTCAGAGCAAAACATCTCACCAAACATCTCACATGCGGCTTTTTTATTTTTAAATCGATTGCGCTGCAATGAGACTGGGCGAGAAATTGTTGAGCCTTACAAGCTGATGATGCGGGTTCGATTCCCGCCGCCCGCTTGCTTTTCTAGGTAAGGATTTTCGGCTGAAAAGCCCTGCTGCAACTGGCTTTAGCGCTAACAGCTTGTTCCAGCTCCTGCCTGCTTATTCCAAGCTATGCTTATATTTATTAACTTATCCACTCATATCCATCTTTATTCTTATGCGTATTTCGAAGAAAAGGGCATGGAATTTCTAATTTTGCTTAAGGGACTGGTGCTTGTGCGGTAGATGCGTATTGAATAAATTTTTTACCCAATAAAGGAATTTTAGTTCGATTCTATTCATGATCTGATTATGCGGTATGTAGTTGTTTGGCCGGCTTAGCCAGGTCTTCCGGGGCTGTTTCCAATAATCCTGCGCTCAGCACCTGGGGCATCCAGAATTGGCCATCTGTCTTTTCCAGCAGGGCCAGGGCTACACCGGCCTTGCCTGTAAGCAAGCCCGGGAGGTTTAGTGAACCGTTATCGATATTGAAAAACGTATACCCCCCACTTGCCCGGGCCTCATCTATCGCGAGACCTTCAGCCTTCGCTACCGCCGCATCAACTACCGAGTTGATAATCGCGGCATCAATGCGCAGTAGACCGGTGAGGCCTAAAACACCGCAGCACAGGTGCGATGGAGAATCACCTCCATTTGCTTCTATTTGTTTAAGAGCCTTAACGGTGGTTGATCGAGCTGTTTGAAGTTCGTTTGCCGTTTTGTCATCGGCCAGCCCAGTGGCCATAAGCACCTGGCGAGATAGCAGGATGCCCGGAGCACCGTGACACCAGCTCAGCATGAATTCGTTGGACTCGCTGGTGCTCCTGAAATCGGGCCAATTACCTACCTCGTTCACAAACACACTGCGTTCGTAGGCCACGGCGCGGCGTGCGGCGTCGCCGAAGCGTTGCTGCCCTGTGGATTTGGCCAGGCGGGCCAGTGCTGCTGCCATGCCGGCGGCTCCGTGGGAGAACCCCGTTAAGGCTGGCTGGCCCTGGTTGCTAGTTACAGCGCCCAATGACCAGCCGCCACTCTCGACTTGGAGGGCTAGCAGCCGCTCGCCACATGCGTTCGCTAGATCCTGGCCTTGCTTGGTACCCATGAGCAGAAGCGGTCCTATAAGGCCGCTGACCCCGCCCACTACATCAATGCTTTCATCGTTTAGCAAGCGTTCTGGTCTTAGTTGTTGAACCAATAGGTTGGCTAGTGATCTTGCCTCGTCTATTCCGGCTTGGCTAAGCAGTAGTAGGGCTAGCAAGATCCCTCCGCTGCCACTAATCCCATAAGGCAGATCGCGCATCAGCCTAAACAGCTGTTCGTTGCTGTTGAGCCCGGCAATGTCAGCAAGTGCCGCAAAACAGCTCCAAGCACGTTCGCGCCATTGGGTGGCAACAGCGGAATTAGGGCTAGCCAGGGCTAGCCGGGCAAACAACAGGGCAATCCCGCTAGCTCCTGAATACAACGAGTTGCCGATCAGACCAAAATGGAACGATTCGCCATCGGCCCCCAGATCCATACCTAGCCACTCGGGTCTACCTTTGCGATCACGAATGGCAGCAGCCCAAAGCTCTTCGCCAAGCCTGAACGCCTCTTGCCGGTAGACGTCATTATTAATGGTGGCGCAGCCTGATGTTGAGCTGACTTGTAGTTCACTTAGTTCGTCTTGGTTCAGTGCTTTGCTGGAGCGTGCATTGACCTTTAGATGGCGAGCTGCGATTGCACCGCGAATCAGCTGCTGCTGAAATACGATCTCATCTGTGTCCAGTTCCTTTAGGCGACGCTGAGCGGCTTCAAGGCCGCTGGCCTTCATGAATCCCCTGATTGGCGCTAGGCCTTCTGGCAGGAGCAGTTCTTCGCTATCGATTAGATGTTCAAAGAAGGGAATGTCTAACCGCTCCATCTGTAGCAATTCGGCCTTGAATATTGGCCAGTTGAGCGGCTTCTCGCTGGCCAGCAAAAAGCTGCGGCTCAGTTGCTCGAGTTTGAGCCCATGGGCCACGGCGCTGCGCAACGAGGCTGGCTCCAGCATTTGCCGTTGAATCGTGAAATACAGGCGCGTCGCCCGCGCCACCAGGCGCCGCGGCTTGCCGCTGAAGCACTCCAGAGCTTGGGACAATGATGAACGCAGACGTATTACTTCCTGCAATTGCTGGGAAAAGCCATCGCACAGCTGCTCGATAAAATCTGTGAGTCGCTGCGGGCTGCCCAGTGCCACCGGCAGGCTTGTAGGGAGCTCGCAGGGTTGACTTCTGTGACTAGCCATCATGCCATCGCTGTTTAGCCCTAGCCAGCTAGGCATTTTGCGCTCAGGTGGTGGTGGCTGAATGCCTAGGGCGGAGATATCGAAAGCCTGTTTCTTGCCGGCTCCTACCATCAACCACTGCGGCAGAAGTCCTGAGCGCAGCACCGAGCCTCGCATCGACGTCTGCAGGTCCGAGAACAGATCAGTGTCATCAGCTTCGTCGTTGATTAGATCCTTCAGATCGGCCTCGAGAAGTGTCTCAGTGTCGATTAATATCAGTTGGTCATCGCTGGCGATCAGATTTTCGTAGTGGCAGTCTGTGCAGCCCAGAATGTGGAGCACTGCCATGGTGCGCCCGGCGTTGGTGTAGAAGACCGAAAGCTCGTCGTCGCTATTGCAGAGGCGATGTTCGACCCATTCCATGAAGCCGTAGCCGTCGCACTGCAGCACCTTGAGGCAGCGCAATGGTGGCAGGGTTGAGACGTTATTTAGCGTCTGCAAAAAGTCTTGGTATGTCTGGTCAACTTGCATGTCTTTTGGTTTGTAGACGACCTTTATGATGTTGCTGGCCTCTGCATCGCCAAAGCGCAGAATCGCCACGGCACGGCCGCCGCGATGGGGGTCGCTGAGGCCTAACTGCACACCGTGCAGCATCGCCTCTGGGGCAATGCCAAAATATTGCAGCAGCTTTGGGCGGCTTGCGGCCAGACGCCGCAGCATCTCCTCGCTACCATCAAGCCAAAGCTCGATAATTAAAGGCAGCAGGCGCCCTAGCACCGGGAATTCAATTAGCAGCAGCGCGTAACCGCTGTTAAGCAGCTCGGCTATAAAAGCGTCGTAGGCCTCATGTACAGGTTCGCCGCTCCCGTCGTTGCTGGCCCCTAGATGAGCAAGCAACATCTGGCCAGGGCTGCGGCTCTGATTAAACAGTTCCCATAGAGCTTGATCGGCTGTGTTGCATAGCCGTTCAAGAAGGGCTGCGGCCAGATCAAGCCAAGCTTCATCACCTAGCTGCAGCAGGGGTTGAAGATCGGTGCAGCGTTGTTTCAGGGTGTTAAGCGACCATGCAGCAACTGGCCTCCAGGCATGCACAAAGACTTCGTTGCTGCAGCGCTCTGAAAGTTGTTGATGCAGGCCCTCCCCACTGGCGTCGCGAGCAGCCTGGCGCAGAGCCTCGAGCAGTGGCCACCAGTTTGGTGATAAAGGTGTGGCCTCAGTCGGCGGATCAAGGGCCCAGGCCGCCTGAGAAGGTGTCAGATGGTCCCATGAGAGCCGCTTCTTGAAGTTGGCTGGATTGTCGGGCGCCACTAGCTCACGCCAGCTTTCCAGATGCTGGCCGTTACTGATGGTGTCTGTAGCAATAACTGCCTGGAGCCGCTTGTGAAGGCTCCAGCCTTCACGAAGCAACAGCCTCTCAATGGAAGTAGTAGTTTGCAAGTTATGGGCTTTAGGCATAAAGAATAACCAATATTAATACATTAAATATAACTCTTCGTTGATGCAATAGAGAGCTAAACAATTGATAATTCCGATATGGATCGACTGAGCGTACGTTATGAGTTGCCGTGTTTGGAACAGCTAATTATTTTAATTCCGGTTGAGGCCGCTGAGCAGGCAAGGGAGCTTGGGCATTCGGTGCGCGTCGGAGATCTGTTGCGTTACGAATCACGTGCTTTCGCCTGGCAACTCTGCTGGCCCCAGGTGGCAGATCCTGCCCCTGATCCACCGGCTTCGCCGCTAAGCCCCTCAGTTTGAGCCTCCCCCATTCTCAAGGACAGTTTTTAAAAAGTTGGTTTTAAGCAAAACGAAGTAAACAAATGATCACAATAAAAGCCCGGGCGTAGTTGAAGTGGATGGCAAACCTAACTGCGATGAACGAACGGAGCAACAACATTGGCCTCGGGAAGATGTAGCCATTCATCACAGCTCAAAAAACGCCTAGACCTACCTCGGCTTGAACTACTAGCGCCAGAAACAGGTTTATTCTCCGAACTGGAACGCAGATCCTCATTCCGGAACCCCGGTAATACCCCAATAACGTTAGAAAAACCGGGGAGATTGCTGTGGGCTTCTCTGAGGATCAAAAGCAGATGCCAGACCTATAATCGGGTAAACTGGAAATATGAAGTTCTCACATACTCACTGATACTCAAACATGTGGGAGTGATAATGCAACAGCTATATTTAGCAGCTACCGCCCTGGATCTTGCACCCTGCAACCGAGGAAGCGGTGATTCCGCTTTATTCAGCCGTGCTACAAAAATGAATCGATTCAGCGATGCAGCAGTAGGTGAATTCATGATATCTGGGCGTTAACCAAGGCAAATAAATATCAATTAACTAAATAGCCACTTACCTTGGAGGTGAGTTCATGAAAAGTGCCCAATTCACTTATAAAGCCATTGTTAATAACGGCGATCTGATCAGCAGATTCTATGGTGGATATGCGATGGGCAATAGCTATACGAGTAATGGTTAATTGTTCTAATGTACGAGTAATTACAGCTTGTGTAGAGGAATCAACGGCGCTTGTAGCCTCATCTAATAGCAGAACCCTAGGTTGAGCCAGTAGTGCCCTTGCGAGGGCAATGCGAGCTCGTTGACCACCTGAAATAGTATTAGAGCCTTCTGTGATAACTGTTTCAAGCTGCATAGACATACTGTTAACAGTATCTGCCATCGATGCCTTGGATAAAGCCTCCCATACTTCATCACGGCTGAATGCTCTACCAGCACAAACAATTTCATAAATTGAGCCATTAGGAAGAGGTGTATTTTGTAGAACAACACCCAACTGACGGCGATAAGGCCGAATAGCAAGTTTGTGTAAATCAATTCCATCCACACTAATTGCGCCAGCCTTGCTATCCATTAAACGCAAAAGGCATCTCAACAAAGTAGTTTTCCCACACCCAGAAGGACCTGTAATAGCCGTATATTTACCGTGGGGAATTATAAGATCAATATCACGAAGAATGGGTTCCGCCTGATCTGGATATGCTACTTGTAGATTATTTATAACAAATTGGCCATCAATAATGTGATGTTCATTACCGCTAAGCACACCTTCCTCAGGTTGTGCATACATAACCACTTCAGAACGCTTCCAAAGCACAACCAAGCGAGCTACAGAACCGGCCATTTGCGTTGCGAGAGAGGAAAGCTGGCTATTTAAAGAAAGATAGGCAGCCTGGAAAGATACAAAAGAAGCAACAAGTTGGTTACTTCCTAACGAGCCTGTTGCAGTCTCGGATTGAGATTGATTGAGAAATAAAATAAACATACCAAATATTAAAGCCTGCCCAAGAGGGTTAAGTACCTTGGACAAGATTTCTAAAGCATCAGAATACGTTTGATTTCGTTGACTTAATAAAGCCAGCTTACTCATATCATTAAACCAACGCTCAAAAACAAATGGCTCATTGCCACCCACTCGTATTTGAGAAATACCAACAACTGCCTGAAGTCCTAAATTAGAAACTTGAGCCTGCCCTTCTTGAAGAGGTAATTCCAGTTGAGCAGATCGCCAAACAAGTAAAAACATAACAAAAGCACTTAAAAAGCTAAAAGAAGTGGCCACTAGACTAAGCTTTGCTTGATAAGTAACCATTAAGACTATACTTGTTAAAGAAAAAATCATACCCAATGCAGTACTCAGTAAACCATTAGAAATCAATTGACGCATCTCACTAATAGCTGAAATACGAGCCATTAGATCCGCGGTTCCAATCTTACTAAAAAAACTAAGCGGTAGTCTTAACAGGTGTGTCCACAAAGAAGATTCAACCCGCAGGTTCAATAAACTCTCCACCCGCACTATTGCGAGGCTATTAAATAGCTGAGCCACCAGTGATGAAATGCCAATGAGCAAAACAACAAAACTTGTATCAACAATTAAGCGCAGTTGCCCCTGCGGAAGTACAGTACTGGTTAGATAATTTGTAAGAACAGGGATGCTGAGATTAAAAATAGCAACAATTAGAGCGCTAAGAATAACAGCAAAAAGCGAACTATAATGATTTTTTAAACTAAAATTTAGTAATTGAATCCAAGATTCAAGCTTACTTGGCCAGTTAACATAGATTTCATATGCAAAAGGTTGGCAAGATGGTTCAGCTCTTAGGAGAGAGGGTCCAATGGGTAGTAATGGATCAAAGATCAGTGTTCTTTCAGCTTTTCGATAAACCACAAGTGGGCGTCCATCGTCTTTACTGATTAATAACATCAGAAGACGATGGCTAGTGATAAGATCTACTGGAGTGCGCACCTCACGGAAATTAATACTGTTAGCCTCCATCAGATCAACAAGTGTGCAGCCAGAACTCACTAATTGGATAGGATCACCAATTACTTGCATCGCATGCCTTAATGCTATTAGGCCTAGATCACTGCTGTAATAATTAAACAGAGTGAGATCAGGAGAGTTGCTGGCCTCTAGTTGCATAACGCGCATGAGAGCTGCCTGCCGGTTGTTACCAGATGAGGCATTAGTCGTTGATTGAGAAAATTTAGACATTATCTAACTCCGTTCCGAATCGATTAATTCAGCATCTAGCAAGCGTTTATAGGGGCCCCCAGAGATGGCAGCCAACTCAACTGGATGGCCAATTGCAACAGGTTTACCATGCTCCAAAACCAAAACAAGATCACTTATTTCGGCTGAATAAAGACGGTGAGCTACAGTTATCAGAGTTGTTTTATGATGTTTAATAGCTTGCATTACTTGACGTTCTCGTTTTTCATCCAAGGCACTAGTGGCTTCATCCATCAGCAAAATTGTGGGTTTCCTTAGAAGTGCCCTAGCAATCTCAATTCTTTGACGCTGACCACCACTGAGGTTTGTACCACCCTCATGAATAATCTTTTGTAATGCAGCCGCACCACCAAGTTCCTCAAACAATCCTGCTTCTTTGAGGGCTTCTAGCATACCTTCATGAGTAAATGAATTATCCCAAAGGCTAAGATTTTCTTCAACGGTTGCGGCGAAAAGAAAAACATCTTGTGAAACAAGAGCAAGGGAATTTCGAATGAGGGTATCATCCAAATCCATCCATTTACGATTATCATAAAGAACAGATCCCAATGAGGGCTGAAAAAGCCCGCAGATAATACGCAATAATGTACTTTTTCCGCATCCACTTGATCCAACAATAGCCAAATGCTGCCCAGGTTGCAAATCAATACTAAGGCCCTCAAACATCAATGGGGTGTTATGACTAAATTGAAAAAAGAGATCGCTGATACTGAGATGACCCTTCATCTTATTAGAGAAGGAGGATGAAGGATCATAAGCAGAGAGATGAAAGCTACGAATTGTAGGTTCAACATTTGTATCAACAATATCGTTTAGTCTTCCCATTTCACCATCAAGATTTTGCAGCTGACTATTAAACGTAGTAATTTGCTGAAGCGGTTCCTGAATAAGACTGACAAGAAATTGAAAGGCCATTAACTGGCCAAGACTAAGCTGACCCAAAATAATTAGAAGGCCACCTAGTAAAATAATGCCACTCCTCAAAATAAAACCTGATGTGGAACCAACCACTCCAAGTAGAGAATTGCTTAGAGATTGCTTTTGAATTTCTTCTAACCATTCATTAAAACTTACAGACCATTTTACGAATGCTTCATTCTCTAAACCACTTGCTTTGATACTTTCTACAGCTTGAATCATCGACATACCAATTCCACTATTTTTGCCTTTAAGCATTGCCAACTTAAGATTTTCAGCCTTGCGTAGTTCGCGGATCCAAATATTTAGCACAGCATTTCCGCCTGTTATAAAAAGAGTAAATAAAGCTAGCCATGGTGAGATCAGAGAACCTCCAATTAAAGCAATAATTCCACTACCTAACGACAATAAAAAGTCTACAACTCCATTAATACCAAGGGTTACAAGCATAAATGGCAAGAGAAGCCGTTGAGACAGCTCACCCCCAGATCGCTGCAGAAAAAATTTAAAAGGAAGGCTAAATAATGAAACATAGAGCAAACTTGATAATCTCTTCATTAAATGAGTAGAGATAATACGTAAAAGTTGCTTCTTAAGATTTAAAAGACCAATCAGAATAAGCGCTGAAATAGAAGTGATCCAAATCACGCCAATGCCGATATTTCCGCGAGAATTCTGCAAATAACTATCAATAAACTGGGAGGTGGAGCCAGCAATGAATAACTCAGGTATAACCCCAAATAAGGAAATAAGTAATAGCCATGGAACCAGGTGTGAGTATGGACGAAATAATTTAGGAATTAGATGGTACAACTTTGGCTCCATACCGCCATATTTAAAATCAGGGCCAGCTTTGAAATCCATCACAACGCCAGTAAAACTTGTTAAGAACTCATCCCAACAAATACTACGCCGGCCAAAAGCAGGGTCGTTTAGAAAAACATTATTTGCCTCAAAACCTTCGAGAACAAGAAAATGATTAAAATTCCAAAATAAAATTGATGGTAGATATGCTTGTTTCTTAAGTTGCTCAGCTGAACATCTGTAAGCGTGAACTTTAAGACCATAGCTCTCAGCTGCAAACTTTATTTGACTAGCTGTTACACCATCACGACTAACTCCACACCTATCACGCAACTGAGCTAGTGGTACTACTCGCCCCATAAAAGCCATTACAATTTTTAGACTAGCAGCACCGCATTCGGTTGCTTCGTATTGCAAAACAGGTGGAGACTTGATTCGCCTTTTCATAAATATCAACTATCAGTTACTAAACCAAGAGCCTTGCGTAGAGCTGGCATCACAAATTCAATAGGATGCTTATAAATTGTAGTAATTTGAACATCTGCCTGACTGCCAATACGAACGGGGAAAGGTGGGATCCGATTAGATGACCACTTATAGCATAACTTTGAAATTTGTTGAGCACAATTATAATTATTAGTTTGTTTCAGATTAATCTTAATCATATAGGGATTAGGAACTAATTTTGATATTGAATTGGCGAGGCTTCGACCGCCAGCTACAGAAGCTAAACCTTCATTATATATTGGAAGCCTACCAACCTCCTCGATTAATCCAGGTATGCCACCATATTCAGCCCTGGAAATACCTTTTGGAGTAACTAGAACCTCCATTCCTTTACTAAGTTGCTGAACTGTAGGAGCATCAACAAAAACTGGTATTCTCTTTGGTAATACAGGAGGAGTGTGTGTATAGGTTAATAGCTCATCACCGGCATTTACCTGCATGCCATTACGTATATATTTAGCGACTACATATATACCTGGCCTTGGTGAAATAGCAAATGTTTTGGCCATAAAAGAGATGATCGCATCTTGCAATTTATTTATACTTTGCAAAGAATTTAGTTGTGCTTTTTTTGCTTGTTCGCTTTGATCATTTTTACTGAATCCGTTCCCGATTCGATCGCGATCAATTTGAACCACTTGCTGACGCAGATTATTAACAGTAGCATTCTCAGATAAAAGCTGTGCGGTAGATATATAACCTTTACCCCACAATACTTTTAAGCGATTCAAGAGTTCCTGCCGATCTGCCAATTCTTTCTTCCTGTCAACAAGTTGCTTGCCAAATAATGGATCAATTTCACCATATAGTATAGCACGTTTTAATCTGTCAGAGCTTGTATCGCTATTTAAATTAAGCTCACTAATTATTGTTCTTTGAGCTAAATCAAGCTCTTCTACGGAGGAGGGGCTAAAAATAATAGCAATAATAGCATCTGAAGGAATGAAAATTTGATTGTCAACAATGTTAATTTGCTTCTTTTGATATTTATTTATGTCTAATCCTGAAGTGACTAGTGTTTGCCCCAAGGGCTCCGCAAGGGCAAACGCAGACAATCGCATAAGTTCATTTATAGATAACATACCAGCTGAATTTACAACATGTTTACCCCAGAAGCTTGATAAAGCATGATTGCGTGAGCTCTGGCTTGGAGTTGATTGGTTGGTGGTTTTACCGTTAACTTGGTAATATACAATTCCACTTGTTCTTGTTAAAATACTGCTAATAACTCCCTCTGGAATAATAGTTGCCTGACCATTAACCTGTATTGGTATACGAGCATATACCGACCAAATAATTCCTGAAGCTGTTATAAAAATTGCTGTTAAAGCGGCCAACCTCACTCTCAATGGTAGGAAGCCAACAGGCTTAGATTGATCAGTCTGGTTTCGCAGCTTATCAAGAGCTGCCTTTTCAAAAATCAGATAGCGATCTGCCGCTGCATTTTGGTTGCTATCCTTTATTATTATATTTTTAGAGGGGTCTTGTTCGTTCAAACGATTAGAAGGAGCACATGCTCCACCATAACTCTATCTATTATGAATTAGGTTCATCACATTGGCAACCAACCTGGGGCTTTAGTAATAGGCTTGCTTAACCGCTGTTGGCAAAGCCATGGCAATAGCATTTGTCTACAGAATTCTGTAGACAAAATGGTTTGGCTGCGCAAAACGGATTCCAATTCATCTGCACGTTCGCTCAACAACAATAGAACATATTCTGCATCACATCTACTTAGTTCTGTTGTGTAAATTGATTTACGGATTTCAATGCATTTGATGAAAATTTGAGAAGAAAATTTTCCGAGCGCAATCAGCTGACCCATTGTATCTGCAACCAATTCATCTAAAAGGTTGAGTCGCATCTCACCAAGAATCCGCATGGTGCTTAGGTGTGTTAATTCATGCTCTAATCTAAGAATTGTTGATGCCTTAATCCACTCATTTTTATTAAGATTGATCGGTAGCTCATTGGCTTCAACTGAACCATAGGGTGCATCATGTAGCAATATCAAGCTAGCGCGAATATCCGCTCCATGTAGATCTATCAATCCCCAATGGATTAGGCCCCTAACCGCTTGTGCATGAACTCCGTGTTGCGGTTCAATCGGTTCGCCCCTATGTGCAAGTGCCCTAACAAGCCAAATGAAATCCTGATAATTAGTTGTTGCTAGCACTGGTGCTGCGCCAAAAGGGTGATCAGCCACCCATAATCGCAAATTTTGTGGTGAATGAAGAATCTGATCAGCTGTAAGTAATTCTAAACTTAATGTTAAATCTCTACGTAATACAGTATTACGATAAAGGGTGGTTTTGCTGATTCCTGAAATCTGAGGTAGTCGTAATTGGGGCAAAGCTAAACAAAGCTTCAACCAAATCACCTCTAAACTCTGATCCAAGCATAAAATTCTCCACCAATCTAATCCTAGCTCTGATGTTGCAACTGACGGCCAAGCGATATCCCTGCTTTTGAAACCTTTGAGGTAGTTCTCTAACGCTTGCGAATGTGCCATGCTTACTGTATATTTTGGGGAAAAGGGTAAATTGTGGAAAGTGAACCTGCTAGCAAATTGCTGTAACACAAACCAAGCATACATCTAATGAAGTCTTTTGTGTCTAATCCAATTTCAACAAAAACCTTTGTTGCTTCATTTGTACTTCTGCTTTCATTACAAATTCCAGCCCTATCATTTAGTATTAATGGACGCATAGCACCTCGTTATACAGTAAATGCAGCTGTTGTTGAGGTTGAGCGGGCGTTAGATAACTTAGTTAAGAATTTCAAATCACGCTCTCGTTTTGTATCCCTACAGCAGGCCATTGAGCTAGCCCTTTTAAATAATCCACGCCTAGCTATTAAATATACAACTATTCAACAATCTGAATGGAATTTAATAGCAGTTCGGCGCTCATGGTACCCAGATTTAGAGTTTTCTAACAACAATTCCTATAACTTTTTCTCCAAGAATCTACCGCTAATAGTTACAAATTCAACTATTATTGCTCCTTCTGTTAACCTGAATTGGACATTTTTTGATCCTTCTAGGGCTCCCAATACAAACTCCTCTAGCGAGATTTTGCGCGCCAACCAATTGCTTTTCAATGTAGAAGCTAGAGATATTGTTCTCCAAACCCAGTTGGCATTTTTTAATCTGCAAGAGCAACAGCAGTTAATTAAAAATTACCAAGGTATTTTGAATTCAACTACTGAGCAAGTTACTGTTACTGTTGCTAATTTCAATGCTGGTACTGCAGATATAAGCCAGGTTGAGCAGATTCGCACTCAACAACTTAAGACTCTTAATCTGCTTATATCTTCCTACAAAAGCCTTGCGCTAGCGTCTGCAGAATTAGCTGCATTAATTGCTGCTCCCATTGGTACGATGACATTAGCAGCTGGTGAACTAACTTTGGTGGGCGAATGGAAGGAATCTCAAGCGGAAACTATCGCTCAAGCTGAACGTATGCGAGAAGAAATACAGGCCAGCCTTGCAATGGCTTCCAGTTTCAGATGGTCTGCTACTGCAATTTACAATTCCTATTTGCCGACCTTAAATGCTACTGCCGCAGGCAATTACGTGAGTAAATCTACTAAGTATGAGAATAGAGATCAAGAAAATGAAACACCAATTAGACCGGTTAAATCAATTGAAAGAGGTAGAATATCAGATGAAACGAATTGGGACAACAGAATACTCTTGGGCTTTAATTGGAAGGTTTTTGATGGTGGGGTTAAAGCTGCCCAGGCTCAAGCCAAACAATATTCTGCCCAAGAGTATGTAGACAAAGCTGCCTCACAGCAATTAACAGTCGCCAAGGAAGTTGAAATTGCATATGCCAATTATATTGCTTCTAAATTAGCACTTCAAACCACAAAAGAACTTGTTCAATCTGCATCTAATGCGTTAATTGCAGTTCGGGCGAGATTCAATAATGGGTTTTCAGATATGACATCTGTTGTTCAAGCAATTACTCAGTCGATCGATGCATCAAGGGAACATGCTAAAGCTACAAAAGAATATAACGACGCCGTGGCACTTCTCTATCGCTATTCAGCTCAGTGGCCGGATGGAGCACTAACGGCCCTGAATCAACGAGTTAAAGTTTTGAAGTGAAATCGCTCTGGCAACCCATCTACAGTAAAAAACATGTGAATAGATTATGCTATATGCTAATTTTTAATTCATTAAGTATTTACCACAAGGATGATTCTTTCCTCTCAACTTCTTTTCTGACATTAGAGGCCTAATCTATGCTTTCGCTATCATCAAAGCGCTTGCTGCATGGAAGCCATAATGACTATAGTGTGATAACTATTTAGTAGATGCATTGATGAAATGAATGAATTAACAAAAGCAGAGAATATTAATACTTAACTTCACCACAGGGAAAAGTAAAAATAATTACAAGCAAATTACCATAAAAAAAGATGACAAACCCAGGAAACCAGGGGGCCATATTTAGATATTTTGTTTTCCAATACAGCTCAGCTTTCATCTTATAAAGTGTGGGCATTCATTTCTTTTCTAGTTCTATCTACATTCATTTCTAGTTCTATCAGGTAAGAAAGTTCTCCTACCCCTACAATCTGCTCCTCCAGCTACATTTTCCAGCTCTTCATCGCTGAGCTCCATAATTCCCTTAGCTTGATTTCTCAATAAATCACCAGCACTAATACTAAAACCTGCCGCTTTTGCAATTTCAATGACTGCATTAATTTCTAGTTGAGTATCAATATCACCATCGGTTGATGCTTTAAGTTGATCTTGCAAAACTACATCTGATTTAACGGCTTCAAGGAATGCCATGAGTTGGTCTTCTGACATTGATTAGGGATACGGAATGTAATTATTATAATTATAGCTCAACTAGATGCTGATGTCAACATCATTTAGCGGTTGTGTTATTGATAGCAGTAGAGAGCATAGTATTTTGTTGTTAGTTTAGGGGGTAAATGTTTAAGGGTATAAATAAAATGAGAATGAGCAGAGTTTAACATTTCTCATGTAGGATGGCGTGCGGTCTGGATCTATGAATAAATAAAAAAAACCTGAGGTGCCGCAGGGATTGAGAAATGTTGGCTTAGATGTTGACTCTTTTTTCTTGTCAGGGTCTAACAACCCGGACCAACACCAAACATTCTAGTCGGTCTAAGTGGCAGTATCCCCCCAGCCACTCCCTCCAACTCCTCGTCACTCAGCTCAATAATTTGCTTTGCTTGATACCTAAGCCAATCTGCCTTGCTGACTTCAAATCCAGCATCCTTTGCTATCGCCAATACGGCATCAAGGTCAGCAGCAGTTCTGAGTTTCTCTTGCAAGCCCGTATCGTCTTTGAGTTTGGCAAGCAGTGCTGCTAGTTGCTCTTCTGACATCGCCAATAGCGGCAAGTGATATTCCATTTATAAACCTGCCACAGCACCCCTGTCAGCATTCCTCAGCACTTCCATACATAGCCACCACACCTTCCCAAGACCTTCCTATGCCGCCTCAATTAAATCCCTGATAACTGGCAACAAATTGAAGTGAGATTAAGAAAAGCAAATGGCATCCGTGATGGCGATAGAGAGCGAAGTATTTGGTAGTTGCCTTGAGGGAATAGATGTATCAGTAGAGATCAAGAATGGAGTTATCTTTCTTTGCAATGGGCGGATATAAAAACTCTCTCTGGTGTTATTCAGGGAAGCCTATTTACGCTGTTGGCGGCTGCTAATGGTGCCAGGTATCGGATACTGTTTTGAGGCTTTTGGGGATGTTTAGATAAATAAAACCCCCTGTTGTGGCAGGGGGTTCTAGGGTTTGGGTTTTAGGATTATTTTTTGGTGAGTGGTTATTAGTTTAAGGTACCAGTTCTATTGTTTACAGTTAGCAACTGGAAGAGTTGGAATTGGAACAGATTTAACACAAAAAAGACTGATACCCCCAGCCACTCCCTCCAACTCCTCGTCACTCAGCTCAATAATTTGCTTTGCTTGATACCTAAGCCAATCTGGCTTGCTGATTTCAAACCCAGCATCCTTTGCTATCGCTAAAACAGCATCAAGGCCTGAAGCACCTTTGACTTTCTCCTGTAGCCCCGCATCGTCTTTGAGTTTGGCAATTAAAGCTGCGAGTTGCTCTTCTGACATCGCCAATAGCGGCAAGTGATATTTCATTTATAAACCTGCCACAGCACCCCTGTCAGCATCCCTCAGCACTTCCATACATAGCCACCACACCCTCCAAAGACCTTCCTATGCCGCCTCAATTAAATCCCTGATGATTGGCATCAAATAGCGGTGAGATTTAGAAGTGCCAATGGTATCCGTGATTACGACAGGGAGCGAAGTATTTGGTGGCTGCATTGGGGAGATAGATGTATAAGTAGGAGAATAAATAGGAATCAATGCTTTGCTGTGGGTGGAATTATTTGGTAATTAGTTGGGAAGGAAAAGCGGCTCAAGATTGGTAGTGGAGATGGGTGATGCTGCCAGGTATCGGATGGCGATTTAGGTAGGCGTTTTAGGGGTGATTAAAGAAATAAAAAGCCCCTGTGGTGGCAGGGGTGGAGGTGGGATAAGAAATAACTACTATTTGGCCTGGTTTTCAGTTTTTGTCTGCCTTTGGTGCAGTGATGTCAGCACCTTTTTTGTCTTGTCAATCCACAGGCATAGCCGCCAACAACACTCAGAGTCCAAAGGTCAATTCCGCCAGCAACCCCCTCCAACTCTTCATCACTTAGCTCAATAGTTTGCTTGGCTTGATACCTGAGCCATTCTGCCTTGCTGACATAAAATCCAGCTTCCTTAGCTATCGCTAAAACAGCATCAAGGTCAGCAGCACCTTTGAGTTTCTCCTGTAGTCCAGCATCCTCCTTGAGTTTGGCAAGCAGTGCGGCAAGTTGCTCTTCTGACATTGCTAATAGCGGCAATAAATATTCCGATTATAAGCCTGCCACCGCTTACCAGTCAGCATTCCTCAGCACTTCCATACATAGCCACCACACCCTCCAAAGACCTTCCTATGCTGCCTCATTCAAATCCCTAACGACTGGCAATAGAAAGGGATAAGCTTTAGTAGCGTAATAGCATCCGTAATGGGGATAGGGAGCGAAGTATGTAGTAGATGCGAAGGGGGAATATTTGTATCTGTAGAGGTGGAATATGAAGGCGGATTGCCTTGCTGTGGGCGGAAATATTTGAGGTTTATTTTTGTGGAAAAGCGGCTCAAGATTGGTAGTGGAGATGGGTGATGCTGCCAGGTATCGGATGGCGATTTAGGTAGGCGTTTTAGGGCTGATTAAAAAAATAAAAAGCCCCTTTGATTGCAGAGGATTTATGGTTTAGGCTCAGGAGTGTTTCAGGGATATTATTTACACCCCCTATCAAAGTTAATATGTCTTTGTAAGCCAAACTTCAGCCCAGCCTTTTACATCTAACATCCATCGTATATAGGTTTCCTCCAGCAACCCCCTCCAACTCCTCATCACTTAGCTCAATAGTTTTCTTGGCTTGATACCTAAGCCAATCTGGCTTGCTGATTTCAAACCCAGCATCCTTTGCTATCGCCAAGACAGCATCAAGGTCAGCAGCACCTTTGAGTTTCTCCTGCAATCCCTCATCGTCCTTGAGTTTGGCAATCAAAGCTGCGAGTTGCTCTTCTGACATCACCAATAGCGGCAAGTGATATTCCATTTATAAGCCTGCCACCACTAACCTTGCAACATCCCTCAGCACTTCCATACAGAGCCACCACACCATCCAAAGACCTTCCTATGCCGCCTCAATCAAATCGCTGATAACTGGCACCAAATAGCAGTGAGATTTAGAAGATCAAATGGTATCCGTGATGGAGATAAAGAGCGAAGTATTTGGTGGTTGCGTTGAGGGAATAGATGTATCAGTAGATGTTAAATATCAAGGTAGATGTCTTTGCTTCAAGTGGAAATATTTGAGGTTTATTTGGGCGAGAAAAGTTGCTCAAGATAGACAGTGGAGGTGGGTGATGGTGCCAGGTATTGGATACTGTTTTGTGGCTTCTGGGGATGTTTAGATAAATAATACCCCCTGTGACGGCAGAGTGGTGATAGAATACTAACTAAGGCGTAAAATCATCACTTACAAACACCAATTAGTTTTTTTCCCAAGACCATAGCACTGCCCTCCACCAATTAAAGTGATTAAAGGGAATAATAAGCCCCCAGCAACCCCCTCCAACTCTTCATCACTTAGCTCAATAGTTTGCTGAGCTTGATACCTGAGCCAAGCAGCCTTGCTGATATCAAACCCAGCATCCTTCGCTATCGCCAATACGGCATCAAGGTCAGCAGCACCTTTGAGTTTCTCCTGAAGCCCCGTATCGTCTTTGAGTTTGGCAAGCAGGGCGGCAAGTTGCTCTTCTGACATTGGTAACAACAATAAGCAACATCTCTATTGAATCTTCCTACTGTCTTTCAGTCAGCATCCTGTAGCACTTCTTTATTCAGCAACTTCTAAAGCCGCCAGGCTCTGCCAACACGTCCCTATCCCGCCCCAATCAATTCCATGATGAACGGCAGCAGATAGCAGTGAAATTTAGAAGAGCTAATGGCATCCGTGATGGAGAAAAAGAGCGAAGTATTTAGTAGATACATTGAGGAGATAGGTGAATCTGTAGAGCTCAAGAATTGAGAAATCTTGCTTTGCTGTAGATGGGAATAAAGCTATGTTTGATGTTATTCAGGGATGCCTATTTATGCTGCTGATGGCTACCAATAGTGCCAGGTATTGGATGCTGTTTTGGGTGCTTTTGAATGTGTATGAAGAAACAAAAAGCCCCTTTGATTGCAGAGGCTTTTAGGCTTTGGAGTGTTTTGGGGGGTTACGATGATATAGAAATTATCACATTTTTATTTTTTACAACACATTGTATTCATTATTTTGCTCATGGCGTTCCCTGTAACAACACAACCTAAGCCACCAGCAATCCCCTCCAACTCCTCATCACTCAGCTCAATTGTTTGCTTTGCCTGATACCTCAGCCAGGCCGCTTTGTTGATATCAAATCCAGCATCCTTTGCTATCGCTAGAACAGCATCAAGGTCAGCAGCACCTTTGAGTTTCTCCTGCAATCCCTCATCGTCTTTGAGTTTGGCAATCAAAGCTGCGAGTTGCTCTTCTGACATCGCCAATATCGGCAAGTGTTACTCCCTTTATAAGCCTGCCACAGCACCCCTGTCAGCACCCCTCAGCACTTCCATACATAGCCATAGCCACTCCCCCTAGCCACCAGGCTCTCCCAGCAACTCCCTACCCCGCCTCAATCAAATCCCTGATGAATGGCAACTGATAGCAGTGAGATTTAGGCGGGTAAATAGCATTCGTGATGGCGATAAATAGCGAAGTATTTGGTAGTTGCGTTGAGGGGATAAATGTATTGGTAGAGGTGGAATAGAAGGCAGATGGCTTTGCTGTGGGCGGGTATAAAAACTATCTCTGCTGTTATCCAGGGAAGCCTATTTATGCTGCTGATGGCTGCTAATAGTACCAGGTATCTAATACTATTTTAGGTGCTTTTGAATGTGTAGAAGAAATAAAAAGCCCCTGTGGTGGCAGGGGGTTCTAGGGTTTGGGTTTTAGGATTATTTTTTGGTGAGTGGTTATTAGTTTAAGGTACCAGTTCTATTGTTTACAGTTAGCAACTGGAAGAGTTGGAATTGGAACAGATTTAACACA
>Ga0247837_1005014_pt1 | contig 20463 bp, 15 predicted proteins | sample LaCtaG_2_FD_187115 | JGI IMG/M metagenome (GOLD analysis project Ga0247837, IMG submission 187115) | Freshwater microbial communities from meromictic Lake La Cruz, Castile-La Mancha, Spain - LaCruzMarch2015_14.5m | ecosystem: Environmental > Aquatic > Freshwater > Lake | place: Spain: Castile-La...
TGACAATACAATTACCGAAGTCGATGACCCATATCGCGATAAATGGATAAAGCCCTTGAGTATTTTGGCTACGACCCATGGCTTGATAATAGCAAGCGCCACAAGTGTTGGCTATATAGTGGGTGGGCCTTATGAAGGGAAAAAGATGGTTGGATGCTCATTGTGCATCGGACCAGAAGGAATTTTGGCACAGGGTGTTTTTAACGAATTCGCAGGAGAACTAATAACGGTCAATTTTCAAATGCCACAGAGAATTGAAAAGGGAGTAGAAATCGGAGAAAAAATTATTCGGATGAAAAACGGTTTTCAGTAAAATTTTTGTTTGAAATGTCGGTCACTGTAAACGGAATTTCCCGAAACATAATCTACCAGAGGTGTGTGCGCTGCATAAGTGATAGCACGTGCCCTGGAATTACATTTGATTCTAAGGGCGTTTGCAATTTTTGCCATCTTCATGATAAATGGACAATTTGGTATCCTAATGATGTTTTAGGACAGCGCAAACTAGAAACCCTATTAATCAAGATTCGCAAAGATGGAAAGGGTAAAAAATTCGATTGCGTTATAGGAATTAGTGGTGGGCGAGATAGTACGTATATTCTACATCTTGCTGTAGTAAAGTACGGTTTACGGCCTTTAGCAGTGCATTTTAACGATGGCTTTGATAATCCTATTGGAGGAGAAAACATGGTTAACATAACCCGAAAACTTGGGGTAGAATTAAGGACTATCACCAGTGATTGGCGTGAAGCTAAAGATTTAAAAATTTCCTTTTTAAAGGCATCAGTACCCGAATTAAATGAAGGAACCGATGTGGGAATAGCAGCCTCCTGCTATGGTGTTGCGCATAAAGAGGGAATCAAACATTTACTTTACGGGCAGTCTTTCCGAACCGAGGGCATAAAACCCTTAAGTTGGGCTTATATGGTTGGGGACTATGTAAATGATGTTCAACAAAAGTTCGGCACTATAAAATTACGTCCATGGAAAGCAAATGAACCAAGATATAATCTTGGGTGGAAAGAACTTTTTTATTACAGTTTAGTGAAGGGTATTAAGGCTCATTCTCCTCTGTATTATGAAAATTACGTTCGCAAGGACGCAGAAGAAATAATAAAGCGTGAGTATAACTGGGTTTATCCTGGTGCTCACTACTATGACGACCTTTATTGGGCTCTCATAACATATGTACATCGCGTTAAATTCAACATCGATTTTCGTTTGAACTCCTATAGCGCATTAATACGTGATGGGCAAATGAATAGAGATGAAGCTCTTGAGGCAGTAAAGAAACCATATGTAATGGAGGACCCGCGAATAATTGACTTGTGTCTAAAAAGGTTAGCCGTAAGTAGAGAGCAATTTGAAGAATGGCTAAACCTTCCACCAAAAACCTTTCGGAATTATAATACAGGATATGCATATATGTTAGCATTAAGATCTGGAATCCGTTTAGTTACCAAGTTGGGATTTATGCCTGAAATCGTTTACGACAAATATTTCAACTGCGGAGAATGATTATTCTGGGCATAAACGGAGGTGTTCGACTTGGTTATCAAGATGTCTCAGCGGTTTTAATTCGCGATGGAAAATTATTAGCTGCAGTGGAGGAAGAACGTCTAAGTCGTGTGAAACATTCTCCTGGACAGTTGCCCTATCTATCTATAATAGAGGTGCTTTCTATTGCAAATGTTAAGATAACCGAAGTAGATATAGTAGCTACTCATGGTAGCACATGGGGCGAACAATACGATGAGGTACTTCGCAGTTATTTTAAGTACACTTTTGGGCATTCTCCACGGTTTATTCGCTATCATCATCATCTATGTCATGCCGCTAGTGCCTTTTATGCGTCAGGGATGCAGGAAGCAATGGTACTTACCATTGATGCATCAGGCGATGGTATTTCACTACAAAAAGCCATAGGCAAGAATGATGAACTTATAATTGAAGAACAAATTACTCGAGATAATAGTCTAGGGATTTTCTATTCAATGATGACCCAGTTCTGTGGGTTCACAAGAGATACGGATGAATACAAATTAATGGGATTAGCACCTTATGGTGATTCAAAAAAAATAGACTTGTCATTTTTAATAGATTACGGAAATGGGGATTATCGTGTGAATTGCGACTACATGCAGGCCTATCCACTCGGCCAGCCACAGGGATCTCGACAACAAGCAGCGTTTTCTAACGAACTGACAAAAAAATTAGGTAATCCTCGCATCCCCAATAATCCAATGGACGAACACTATATAAATGTTGCGGCTGCTTCGCAAGCATTGCTAGAAGATGTGTTATGTGATGTAGTTAAAGGATTTGCAGAACAAACTGGAATACGTCATATATGCATGGCCGGTGGAGTTGCTTTAAATTGTGCTGCCAATCGGAAAATTCTTGATTTGGACTGTATTGATAGTCTATACATACAGCCAGCTTCAAGCGATGCGGGAATTTCTCTTGGAGCAGCCTATTTAGCTTCTGCTGAGTTTGATATAAAACCAGAGCCAATGACCACAGCTTTGCTGGGTAGGGCATTCGCGGATGAAGAAGTAAAAACTGTGTTGGGCCAGCTTGGGGCAAAACACAAGTATCTGGCGGAACCATGGAATGTTGCAACTGACCTTATTCTTGATCAAAAAGTGCTAGGCTGGGTGAATGGCCGTGCTGAATTTGGCCCACGCGCTTTGGGCTCTCGCAGTATTATTGCGTCACCTTTTGATGGCGATATGAAGAATAAAATAAATCAACGCATAAAATTTAGAGAGGGGTTTCGTCCATTTTGTCCATCAATTTTAGAGGAAGACTTTAACAAAGCATTTCAATCTTCATCCTCTATTCACCCTAACATGACTGTGAACGTAAGGGTAACTTCCGATATTTTTCCTGCAATTACTCATGTTGATCAAACAGCTCGAGTACAAACCCTTTCTTCAGAAAATGAAAGCCCATTTGCAAAGCTTCTAAAAGCGATGCAACAGAAAACGGGCACAGGAATAGTGGTCAATACAAGTTTTAACCGCAATAAAGAACCGATGGTTTACAGCATAATTGATGCTGTTTCGGCCTTCTATGGAAGTGGGTTAGACGCTCTGTTTATTGGCAGTTTTATAGTTTCCAAATAGTCACTAATTCTGTTTATCATTCTTGTTCATTTGCTCTATAACAAGGCCGAGCATCCTAGTTGCCACTAACGGCTGCATTTCGGGAAGTAGGTGGCAATCATCAACATAAACAGGTCTTTGTATGGTATCAAATAGACTAGTCATATTCACCAGATAAGGTTTGTCTTTGATAGATAAAATTGCCTCAGGATAGAATTTTTTATACGAGTCTATCATCGATTTCCACTGTTCTTCTTGTTGAGGCTGAACTACTTTGCCGATGCCCAATACGGGTTGTAATACTCCAATAAACGCATATCCTTTTTCATTCGCTATTGCATGCATTGTTTCCATGTTTGTTCCCCATTGTGGATTACTCTGTCTGGGCTGCCGCAAGAACACTTTGGGGGAAGGAAAAAAGGTGCTGCGTATAATATAAACCGTATTCGGAAAAATTGCAGACGTCTCTGTCTTCATCATCCTCTCGAATAAGTTTTGTTCATGAGTACTTACAAAGTAGGGATGGGTAGTTTCGTTAGCGCCACTATAACTGATATGGATATCCGGGGAAATGCCTTGCCCATCACACAGAAGTTTCAACAATTCTTGCCCAGAAGAATAACCCCCAACAGCGCCTATGTATAGTTCAGCGCAAATTCCTTCTTTTTCCAATAATGGAATTAGTTGGGTGGGCCAGTTTTCATTATTCATGGCTATATCAGAAGTTGATCCTCCTGTAATTAAGATTTTCACCTTTTTACTGCATGCGTTATTCCGAGATTTCAAAACTGGCATAGAATTAAAGACTTCGAAACCAATATTTTGAAGATGAACAGTACTCATTCCCCAACCCAATAGTGGATCTATTTCATCGAATCCAAAAGATTGCAAATCTTGAACAGATGGCTTTATAAACAACTCTAGTTGAATGAATGGTGCGAATTGTCTTTGAGTCCTTTTTAAGAAAAAATAGGCCCCGCTTTCTACTAAAATTAGAATGCCAACTACTACTAGGAACTGCTTCCCTCTTGTACCCAATGCGGTCATTTATTGCTTTGCAGATATAAACGTGGCATTTCTTTTAAAGCACGTTTTACAGTAGCCCATCGGCCTCCTTTAGCTACTCCATGTTTCCGTTCGCCATACTTGGATGGAAGTTCAATTGGGGTGCATCCTAGGCTTATTAGTTTGGCACATATTTCAGACTCTATCAGAGAGCTTGAAAATTTTGGTGATGCCAATTTCAACTGATCCAGTTTATAAACTTTAATCCAGTTTACGTCCCTTAATCTCAGACCAAGAAACCATCGGTTAAACGACCGATTCAATGTGGTAAGTAGTTGGCGGTATAGCGTATAATTAAATGATGTGCGGTAGTAGGAATAGAACTTATCTGATCCAAATGGTTTTATAGCTCTCAACTCTTCTGGATTGAACTGTCCATCGCCAGGTAAAGCACAAACAAAATCATATTGTGCAGCATTGTATCCAGTTTTTAATGCCATACCGATGCCTTGATTAATGTTCTGGCGTATTACCCGAATATATGGATGTGACTTCAATAATTGGGAACATACAATTGGTGTATTATCTGTGCTACCATCATCCACTACAATAAGTTCATATTCACTGGCATAAGAAGATAAGAATGCCAAACTACTATTCACCGTTGCTTCTATACTTCCAGCCTCGTTAAAGGCAAAAATGATTATCGTCCAATTCATTTTAAGGCAATAATTCGACCATCTTCTTTAAGTGATTGCCCAGCAAATTGAAGAATCTGGATGACCTCAAGTGCAGATAAAGAATTGGCAACTGGCTCTTTTCCAGTGCAAATACACTCGAAAAAATCAGCTATCATCATCTTTAACGGCTCTTCCATCTCATACTTTGGGATAGAAATATTTCCAAGTCGATAATCTGCCAACACTTGATTCTTTGCTCTCGAATTATTAGTTAATACAGTTTCGTAATCATGAATAATCAATTTATTCGTGGGTTCAATATCGTCATAAATCATCATTTTTTTCTCGGCACCAATAATCATTCGCCTTATCTTGACTGGCGAAGCCCAAGAGGCACTAATTTGAACTAAAAGTCCAGAAGCATATTGAAGAAACAAATAGGCCATATCTTCAGTATTCCAAATTTTGTTTACCCTTCCTATGGCCCTCACATGGCTTGGCTTTTCTGATACCAAGTAATTAATGATAGAGATGTCGTGACAGGCCAAATCCCACAGCACGTTGGTATCGTATTGATATAAACCAAGGTTGATTCGCGTTGAATCGATATAATATATCTGACCTAACTTATTAAGACTAATCTCTTCCTTTATTCTTCTAACTACAGCATTATACAAAAATGTATGGTCTACCATTAGAACTAATCCTTTTGACGCGGCTAATTCTATTAGTTCCTCCGCTTCCATAATATTGGTGGTCATGGGCTTTTCTACAAGCACATGTTTTCCATGCAATAAAGCTGCCTTAGCAATATCAAAATGAGAAGACGTTGGAGTGGCGATTATAATTGCCTCACATTTTGCTATTTGAATTAACTGAAGCCAACTGGTAGTTACGTGAATCCCAGCGTACAATCTCTTAGCTTCGGATAGCCGTTCTTCGTTTTGGTCACAAACCCAAATTTGGTCTGCACATCCGTTTTCCATAATGTTCCTTAGGAGATTTCTCCCCCAATATCCGTATCCAATTAATCCAATATTCATAGAGGTTGTTTTTAACTAAATCGCGTATTATCTGCATGTATTAGATAAAAACCAGAATCAACAGGGTTTCGTTTTGAACTCAATTTTAAACTGTTTTATGTTAATTTTCGAAACAGCCAACAAATAAACGCATTATACCCCTTTTATGCTGTCTAGAAGCTCTGGAGAGATTCGCTTAGCTCTTTTCAATTCTTCTTGCTGGGTTGCATTCCATTTTGACCTAGCTTCCACCATAACCGAAAACGGTAAACTTGATGATGCGTTAAATAAAGCATCATAATCCATTGGTTTGAAAGAGGATGTCCCAACAGACAATTTTCCAAACACCATTTTTTTTAGTACTTCCCACGCGGCCACTCGATATTCCCACACAAAAGCAAGCAAATCCATCCATCTTCTATTGTAGACATAGACTTTTAAATATGCTTTTATCTGAAACCACTCTATTTGCCGTCTCGTCAAACCAGCGAATTTCATGGCACCTCCAATTTGTTTATTGTACAAGTCCCAATCTGTTGTAAGCAATTTGTAGCCACCTTCTCCTTTGGCCGCCATACGTGAAACCTCAGTTCCAGGATATGGAGTCATTAAGCCAAACATTGGTAAGTCTGGATTAATTTTTACGGCCAATGAAACAGTCTTCTTAAGGCTTAAAATGGTTTCGTTTGGTTGTCCGAGCAAAAAGAAAGTTCCAATTGTTACACCTTCCAAATGTGCCGCATTGCAAGCAGCTAAAATGGTTTCCAACGAGGTGCCTTTTCCCATTTTTTTCAAGCTCTCTTCATCTCCTGTTTCTATACCTAGTTCAACTCGCTCCACATTGGCCTGTTTGAATTTGCGAAACAGAGCGGCATTCACATAATGCACATGGGTTTGCACATCCCATTTTACGCGCTGGCCTATTCTAGCGCCTGACATAGCATCTAGCAGATTTGCTGTTCTAGCCATATCTACACTAAACAGCTCATCTCCAAAACTTATTCTCTTGGGACTAAATTTTTCCAAAATCCATTCTATTTCGCCCATTACATTTTCCACCGAGCGTTTGCGAGCCACCCTTCCATTAGGATTCATGCAGAATAAGCAGTTATACGGACAACCACGAATAGATTGAATAAAATACGTTTGAGCAGGGGGAAGTAGGTCCCAAGCAGGGTACGGAATGCTGTCTTGATCCAAAATTCTTTCCCGAGCTGGGGTTTGTATTAAATTGGCTCCTTGGCGGAAAACCAATCCGTTTATTTCTGCACGTTTCCCCGAAATCTGTTTCGTTCTAACAGCTTCACACAACTGATAAAACGTTTCTTCTCCCTCACCAACAACTCCTATGTCAAACGAGGGGAATTCAGATAGTGTTTCTTTTGGAATAGCGGTTACATGCGGCCCTCCAATCACCGTAATGCAGTCTTCTACATTGGCATGAATTTGATGTGCCAAATATGCTGCTGGCTTAATCTCATTTGTAAATGCGGTGATACCCACTACCTGCGGGTTTAAGATTTTAAGCCGATTAACGACCTCTTGAAATGATAGTCGCTCAAATTTTGCATCAATTATATGAATCTCAAACCCTTCAAACTGTCTTAAATATCCAGCAAGGTAAGCCAATGCCGTTCTTCCAAATGTTGGGGTATCATACCACGGTTCCAACACCGCGATAACCGGTGGATTAACAAGACAAACGCAAATATTTTTATGAGATTGTCCCATTTCGAGGGTTAAAAGTAGGGCTTGGAATCTTCGATTACGTCTTTTCGAAAGTTTTCGAAACTGCAATTCAATTCAGAAAGTCAGCCTCAATAACTGTTTATATTTATTAATGAAATTTACCGCTAACCAAAAGATTAGAAAGGATTATGGCAGTTTCAATTTGTTTTGAATTGGTAAATACACCAACCAAACAAAAGCCAAACAAACATGAGTAGATTTTAGCAAAAAAGGTGGTAATCGATGCAAAACATTGAACTTTGAATCAAACCACTTTATGGTTAAGGCTGATAAGGATTGGGCGCACATCCAATATTTCTTTTTTGCAAATTCCGAGCGCATTACATCAAAAACCAGAACAAATCTCCGGCCATTAGTTTGATTCCACACGGTATGACGGTAGCAATCGCTAAACAGAACCACTTTTCCTTGCTCCCAAGATTTCATTTCATCTCCTACCTGAATTCCTGCATTTGGAAGACTGCCTGGAATTTCAATTCCCAAATGACCTCGAATGGTTGTATTGGTTTCTCCTATATGCGGTAAAACCTGAGAATGAGGTTCCAATACTGTAAACTCAGCAAAAGTTAGATTGGGTATCGAACAAAGAAGTGCATAGGTATTCGGATACTTTTGGCAATTCCTGTGGTTTTTCCACAAAAAGTTATAGAAATAAATATTCTTCCACGCATTTGGATTGGACAAATAAGGTGGATTTGAGCTGCTTAGACTTATTTTTTCGTTTCCCGAAAGAATACTAGCCATTTCATCTCGAATTATCGTCCAATTATCTTCTAATAATCTAACCCAGCCAAAATCGGCAGGATTATAGAAAAGTGGTTCCTCCCCAGTATATGAATCATCCTCACTCAGAAAAAATATTGCTTTCGGCTTCATTTCTATTGACGATTCAAAGAACGGTATTCCATGCCTTGCTTTGTTTAGAAATCTATCTTAGGCTTTTATAGTAATATAGACGCGTGAACGAAACTAGAACAAATTTCAGTTGGGGAGCCAAAGACCTTATTGGGGTTGGCTTTAGTGCCTTTTTACTTGTTTATACATTGAACAAGGGTTCGCTGGATTTTCAGTCATTAGAACTTTCACTGCGTGATGCTATATTACTTATCATTTCTATGATTTCTTTTGTTTTTACCAGCATTCTGGTTTCATGGAGAATGCGTTTTTATGTTTCGAAAGAATGCGGAGGTTTTTCGAAAGCAATAGGTTTTAGTTCATTGTTTGTTGGTAGTTTTTACAATGCGGTTTTACCTGGAAACCTGGGTGAACTTATAAAGGCTAAACATTTCTGTAGTTTCAATAAACTCAAATTTCGAACTGCTGTTTCTTTATTCATTTCCGAAAAATTTCTTGATGGTATTATGCTTTCCATTATTTCACTGGTTTTGTTGTTTGGTTACAAACTGAATCAGCAAGGCTTTTCGTACCTCTTATGGATAATTATTGGCATTGGCGGATTAGGAAGCTGTTTTATCATTTTTACCTACAAAATCCCCAAAGTATCGCGCTACATTTTTTACCTAATTCCTTCAAAAAAAGCATCGCGTTTTATGTATTCTGTTTATTTGGAATTTAGATATCGCCTATTTTCTAAAGGCAAAAGAAACATGGCAGTGGTATTCATGCTATTCGCTTTTCTGCTTGGCGCTTCAAGTACATTCACTTTCTACATTAATTTGATGATTGGAAATTTACCGCCTGAAATGATTCGATTTGAGCATGCTTTATTGTTATCGATTGTTATGGCAGCTGTTTTTTTTATCCCTTCAGCTCCCTCCAGTGTTGGCGTGATGCATTATGGAGTATACTCCGCACTAGTTTATATCGCTGCCCTAAATGACATTCCTGTAACTCAGCAATTGGCCAATCAATTCGTATTCACCTCCATAATTTTTCATATCGCATATATTGTCCCAGAAATTGTTGTTGGAGCATATTTCGTTTTGAGAGACCGTTCGATTATCTTCAATTTACATGGTGTTGAATTTTTCAGCTGGAGAAAAAACTAAACGTCTTTTGACAAATTCAACTTCCCTGATTCAAGATTATAGATTTAAGTATTTATTGTAGATGCAAACTTTTTTGCGCAAAATTTCTTTCCTGACTCGTTCGGGAGATTGGAGGCTGAGCTTGCTACCTTTCATTTTTGGTTGCATTTATCTATGGGTTTGGAAACTGCAAATCCCGTTATCCAAAGATTCCTTATTTCTCATCTTTTTCTCCTTGTTGACAACAATAGGGTTTGCCTCGTTTGGATACCTTTTAAATGAATGGTTCGATATTGCGCATGACTTTTCCTCTGGAAAACCCAATCGTTTATCGGGTTTATCTATCAAAGTGGTACTTGCATTATTCACTGCGAGCAGTTTACTAATAGCAGTGCCATGGCTTTGGTTACCAGGCGACTCCGTTTCTTGGATATTAGTTGGTGCGGAAATTTTAGCCTTTATCCTGTATTCCTTTCCAGTTTTCAGGTTCAAATCAATTCCATTGGTTTCGAATATAGTGGATATGGCATACGCGTATGTTCTACCATTGTGGTTGTCATTCCACACTTACGGCATGTATATCGGGTTTCTCACATATCCGAATTGGTTCTATTTTCTATTATCTGCTAGCGGAGTTATCGGATTTAGAAACATTCTAATTCATCAAATCAATGATGTGTTTAACGACCGTATGGCGGGTATGTCTACTTTACCAATGCTACTAAAGCCTGTTAATTGTTCCGCTTTATTGCTATTCCTATTAATTATTGAGTTTGCCCTATTCCTTTTGTTTTCGCTATTTGCGGCAGATGACAACAGGGTTGCTTTCCTTATTCCTGTAGCTTATACTATTTACACGGGGTATCAATTGAATCAATTAATGCCAGATTCTTTTGGCGCTATTGTTATTGAACCATTTAGGCATTTAACGGATTTGTTTTATCAGGTCTTCTTTCCCTTATGTGCTCTTTTCTTGGTTATAACAAATGAAATCGCTTGGGCTTTCTTGATTCCAGTTCACCTACTCTTTTTCATTCCATGGCATTTTGCTCATGATGCCAAAACAGCATTGGTTGATGGGTTCTGGTATGTAGACAATTACATAAAATTGTGGAAACGGATGAGTCTTGCAGTAAATTACCCAATTTATTGGGCTTTTAGACTTTTTTCAGTGGATCTTATCAAAGAAAAAAAATCTGCGCTTGAATACCTTAACGCTCGATTCAATAACGTCTAGAATTGGTTCAAAACGAGACTAGGGTGATACTTGAAAAAGGTAAATAGAAAATGATGCCTGAAACGACTATAAATAATACATCACCTGCGTTTGTATTTGTAGTATGTGGTGCAGAGGAACATATTTCTGAGCTAAACTATTCGTTAGCTGCACTTCAAAAATTTTCTAACAAGAACATTTTTGTAATCACTGATTTAACTAGAAATAAGGGTGAAATAAGGCATGATAGCGTCATTCATGTTCAAACACCTGTGCATTTAGATAATCATCAGGCCAGCATTTTTCTAAAAACGTCCTTACACCATTATCTTCCAAATGGTCCTACTTATTGTTACTTAGATACAGATGTTGTTGGTTTAAACCATCAAGTGGATAGTGTCTTTGACCATTATTCTGCACCTATCACATTTGCTCATGACCTCTGTCGCATGAATCAATTTAGTCCATCGGCTATTCATTGTGGTTGCATTGAACCTTTAGAACAACTTGAGAAGCTATTTGCGAAATACCATCATCTTGAAAAAAAGTATCATTATCTGGAACGAGAAAGGGAGGATTTAGAGAAAAAGAAACAACTAGAGCAGTTATTTGTAGAGATAAAAAAAGACCGTTTACCCTATCTGTGGCTCACATTAAGATTTTGGTTGTCGCCCAATAAATTCATTCTCAATAACGATTTTGTCTACTTTAAAAAAGAAAAGCTTTGGCGCGACAAAGCGGGTAATGCCGTGCTTTATGCCAGTGAAGATAGTGCCATAGCAAAAATTGAAGCCTCTACTCCATATCGATGCGATGTCACAAAAGGGCATATTTGGACCCTAAATGGTAATGAGGTTTTCGACTGCAAATGCAACCACCTTCTTGAAAACATAGCGGTTACTTTCGGAACAAAAATTTCGCAGCCAGATTGGCATCACTGGAATGGTGGTGTGTTTTTGTTTGACAGTAGCAGCCACGCATTTCTAAATATGTGGCACGAACGCACGATGCTGATTTTTACACTCCCCGATTGGAAAACTAGAGATCAAGGAACACTCATTTCAACGGTATGGGAAATGGGATTGCAGAACGCTTCTGTTTTGCCTCCTAGTTTTAATCATATTGCCGATTATGGTCATCCACTCAATCTGCACCTTGGAGAATTGCAGTTTTCGACAGAAACCTCCAAAGAAAGAATTAACCCCAACTTCATCCATGTATTTCATCATTGGGGCGATGAAAAATGGGATGTTTGGAAGGCTGTTGAGCACAGGACTGGAGTACAACTTAACCCAGATAGGCAGGTTTTCAATGGCCTTTGGATTGGTAAAGAACTTTCACTTTTGGAATTACTAACCATTCGTTCTTTCTTGGACTTGGGACACTCTTTTAAGTTGTGGATTTACGAAACAATCACAACCCCATTGCCAGAAGGTTTAGTGCTAGCAGATGCCAATGAAATTATTCCCCGAAGTCAGATCTTTTCATATACGCACAAGAATACTTTCGGCCATGGAAAGGGAAGCTATGCAGGATTTTCGGACATATTTCGCTACAAACTTCTCTATGAAAAGGGAGGATGGTGGACCGACATGGATATTACTTGCCTTAGACACATCTATACCGAAAAGGCGTACTTCTTTCGGCCGCATCATGAGTTAAAAGTGGTTGGAAATCTTATGAAATGTGCTAAAGGGAGTGAGTTGATGCGCGTTTGTTTTGAGGAAGCACACACTACTATTAATGAAGGAAATACAGATTGGCACGCCCCAATAGATATACTTAACCGAAATATAGAAAAGCTTGGTTTAGAAGGTTATATCAGCCAGGAGGTAAGCAACACCGACCAATGGGAAACCACATCTAGCTTTATTCACAGCGCTGCCAGACCTGTTGAACCTTGGCTATTCATACATTGGCAGAATGAGGAATGGCGATCAAGACAAATTGATCGGAAGAACTTCTATTATAATTCCTTTTTTGCCGAGTTATTGCATGCTCATGGGTTATCACAAAAACCAACTTCCTTGTGGGCAAAAGCAAAAAATGAAGTTAGGCACGGAAGGCTGGTACGAGCGGTCCAACGATTTATGAATCTTCGCTTCTCATGAAACTAGATTCAAGTTTACTCAAGCAATATGGCCTTACAAGGCCAAATACGGATTGCTCATTGGTGTGTCATGCACCAACTGTAAATCTCAATTTTGAGCAAAACGGCAATGTTCGCGCATGTTGCTACAACTCTGAGCATGTTCTTGGCACTTGGCCTGCTCAAAGTATTCGCTCCATTTGGGATGGAGCCAGCGTTGCCTCATTGCGCGGCTTTGTAGCCGAAAACAATCTCGGGGGAGGATGCCTGGAATGCGGCAAAATGATTTCTGCTGGCAATTTTCATGGTGTTCGAGCCAAATACTATGATGAATTTGTTCCGAATACAGCCAAGGCACGTATCTCTAGAACTTGGAAAAAGGCTTTAGGTAGCCCTATCTATCCCAAAGTGATGGAGTTTGAGATGAGCAATAAATGCAATCTTGAATGCGTAATGTGCAATGGCTATTTCTCATCAAGCATTCGAAAGAATAGAGAAAAACTCCCTCCCATTGTGTCTCCTTATGATAATCGATTTGTAGACCAGTTGGAGGAATTTCTCCCGCATTTGACAGATGCAAAGTTCTTGGGCGGAGAGCCTTTTATGATTGACATTTACATTCGCATCTGGGAAAGAATAAGAGAAGTAAATCCTAATATTAGGCTCCATATTACTACCAATGGCACTTTTCTTACAGATAGAGTAAAAGGCTTGCTAGAAGGATTGAAATCTGGTATAATCCTATCTATCGATTCTGTAAACCGCGACACCTATCACGCTATCCGCGTTAATGGTCAGTTTGACAAGGTGATGGAAAACTTGGAGTTTTTCCGAAGCTATACTAAACGAAAAGGAACCTTCATCTCGTTGGCAGCTTGCCCTATTACACTTAACTGGAAAGAACTTCCCGACCTACTGACCTTCTGTTTAAACAAGGAATTGTATCTGTATTTCAATGCGGTGTTTTCGCCTTCTGAATACTCCTTGCGAGAAATGTCTGTGGAAAAATTGACCGAGGTTATTCAATTTCTCAAGGCATCACCCGTTGCAAAACTTGACGGAAACACAAGGAATGCCCGAAATATGAGCATTCATGCATACACTGACTTCATTCAATTGCTAGAAGGATGGTTGGCCGAAAAGCACATGGAGCTACACTTATCTGAAAGTCAATATTCATTAACCAAAGTTCATTTTACACGCGAACCCGTTATAGATTGGAGCATCGACACCGTTAAAAGTTCCATCAAGCACTACTGCGCCATTTCAGATAAAACATACATAGACAAAGAAGTCGCATTACTTAACAAATTGTCAAATCTGTTAATTGATACCCCAAAAGGTCAATTGCAGACCGTATTCCTATGCTATTTCGAATTACTTATTGAATCGGATGTGGTAACTTATAGTCAACTCTTTGCTTTGGAAAAGGCAGAGTTGCTAGAAAAACTGGTTCAAAATCACGTTAAACGCGATAGAATATTGGAGGAAATGGGGAAATCAGACCCAATAACCCTTGCTTCTACCCTATACACTATGAATGAAGAAATGCTCAGCGTAGCATTAGAAACACACTTTAGTTAAGCGCGTTTCGTTGCAATACGTGCGTTTCAAAATCCTCCACCAATCGTTTTACTTCTGCAGCTTCTAGTCGAGTATAGAGCACATCGGGTGGCGTATCCATTATGAGCAGAAAAAACTGAACGTCTCCATTTCGCTGTTGAAGCAAACTGTTCACGCTGTCTAATTTGCTAATAAGCTCACTAATCCGCTGTTTCTTCTGGTCCTCACTTTCATTAAAGTGGAGATAAACAAACGATGTCAGGTTTTTTATTACCAATGATTGCGCTGAACTATTATCTGCCTGTGACAGGCTTATCTGCGTAGTTTCCTCTCGCTGTTCGGATTCTATCCACCAATTCTTTATTTGAACTTCCACCAAATTTCGGAAGATGTTTAGATTATACTTTTCTAAACCAACAGCACTTTCAGGATATTGATGTAGTGAGGAAGAGAGTGTTGTATACACTATTTCCAATTCGCTTGCAGGCAACGACCAAATGGCCCATTCTACTGGCCTATGGATAGTATTGAACCAAATGTTTATCTTCTTTTCATTCACAAAGCTTATGAACTCTGGCATTTCGTGCCAATTGTTGCGCATAGGGTTCACCATCAAACAAAACGTTCGGCTATTGTCGCGACAGTAGCTATGGAAGTAATCAAAATGCTCCATTGTGCGGGAAAACTTCGCATTTACGCGGATTGCTTCGTAGATATTCGGTGTCAACGAATCGAGCGAGAAATTGATGTGGATATTGAGTTTTCCCAACCATTCACACACTTTATTGTTAAGCACCGTTCCGTTGGTAGCTATCACAATTTTAAGCCCAGGATTTAACCGCTCAACTTTTTCAAAAATCTTATACACTATTCCGATAAGAAATGGCTCTCCTCCATTAAACCGCAATTCTTTAAGGTGGGGGATAAACTCTTCAAGCTGCATTACAAAAGCCTCGTCATAAGGACTGCGAAGTGCAGGCAATTTTTCTCTGTTTTTGCGAATTGAAGAGGACAACTCACCTATACACATTACACATTCCAAGTTGCAGGTGTTGCCCAATTCTAGCTCCATCATTGCTGGGTATTGGGCAACCGGATTTACATCATAGGCGCGAGCAAGCAATGAAGTATAGTTTCCTGTCTGCAAATTTTTGAGACACACATTGCACTTATGGGTAAGATCGAAGCGCTGGATACTTTGTCGTAGGGTCTGAAATTTTTCTCCAAACCATATTTCGCTCAACGACTTGGCTGGATAGGAATCTGGGTCAAGAAATGTGAGCCAACATGGAGCACAATCGCCATGCACATTAAAATACATGTTGCTAAACGGGGCATGGCACACATGCGAAGAAGTGGGTTTGCCTCTAGCCACGTTGTAAGCCGCTATGGTAGATGCGGGCAACCCTGGGCCAACTTGCTCCCGTATTGCACTATTTGCCGTGCTCAAAAGGCTTAAAGCAAGTTCTTTCATGGCTTTGGCGAGAACGACAATTTATAATTAGCCAAGGCTATTCGACTTTGCTCTTTCACTTCCTCCATGGTTAAATCACGAACGCTTAGTTGCAATTGAGATATATCTGACCTCATGGCAAACGCCCGAAGTAACGCTTGTTCTTCCACGCTAAAACCATCCATTACCTCGTGTAGTCCAGACACCAATTTTTCTTTTGAAACCAAGATGCTAGACTCTGATAAGGAAGTATATGCTTCACCAATCCAATGCTCAAAAACATCTTCACTATCTATAGATATTACCTTCTCGACAGATTGTGTTTCGCTAATGGTTGAGGGCACAGGCGTATATTCATACTCATGGTAGTGCTTTTCTCCACTGTTTGCTATGTACGAATCCAAATAGGTCTTAAAATCCTCAAAACATTTACGGTTGTGCCGCTCTTTTTGAGATATTCCTTTGGGCGAATATCCTTCCATATAATCGCGTATCCGCTTCAATTCATCTGTGCTCAGTTCGGCAAGGGCAAATTGTCGTGGACGCTCTAGGTAGCTCACATAAATGTAGGCTCCAACGGCATTGCACATTTCTATCATTTTCGGAAACTGTGCCCAATTGTCGCGTTGCACCGTGTAGCTTAACGATAGATTGGTGCCTTTACGCCTGCATACCTTGCTGAAGCGGTCTATGTTCTTCATCAATTCTTCATAGACCACATTTTTTCGAATACGTTCCAACACCTCCTTTTCAGCTGCATCGATAGAAATTGCAACATCAAATCTCAGGTCGTTTAGCAGCCGCTCTATGCGGTCGTTCCACTGCGTGCCGTTGGTGATTACAAACAAATCTAGTTTCGGGTTCAACTCCTGTATTGCGTCCCATATTTTGTAGTAAATGGGAATTAGAAATGGCTCACCACCATAGAACTTAGCCTCCTTTAGGTTGGCTATATATGGTCTAAGTTGCTGCACAAACGCATCGTTGTAAGGGCTTACTAATGGTGGGAGTTTATCTCTGTTTTTGCGGATGCTGCTACTTACCTCACCATGGCACATTTGACATTCGAGATTGCAAGTATTGCTCAGCTCAAATTCAAATACGCGAGGATAATCGGCATTGGTGTGTTGGTAGTACTTGTCGAACACCAATGGACGGAGATTGGTAAATTTACCCTTATCGAAAAAGAATTTGCAATGCCCGCAGCCTTGGCTAAGGTCGTTGTGTTGCATGTGTTGGCGTAGCTTTTGGGCCTGCTCGCCTTGCCATATTTCGCTAATGCTATTTTCGGGATAATGACCCAATTGCACATCGCGATTGTAGGAGCACACATACACTTCACCGTTGAACGAAAACGTAAGACTGTTGAAGGGTAGGTAGCAAAACTTGCGTTTCGGACCTTCGGGTCGGAATCGATTGAACTTTCGATATTGCTCCAACCCGAGCGGGGCATAGCCTGCTGCTTTAGATGCAGCAAAATCTTCGCCTTCGTTAAGCCGTGTGCGTATGCCTTCTATTAGGCGCATTATTCCTTTTCGTTAGAGGCTGCCAAGCTACCGAAATAGTGAGGAAAGTTTGATTTCAAGGCAAACTCTACCCCTTGCGCCATAAGTAAATATCCTGTGGAATTGTGATGTCCATCGTATTTCCAATAATAAGTGGCGGTACTATCTACAGTGAGTTTACGCGCAGTGCGGTAGTAATCCAACAAATCGAAATGAACCAAGGAAGAATCACTTTTGATGTGTGTAGCAAAGAAACTAAGGTCATATTGATACACATTAAGATTGATTTCGCTTCGTTCCGGCTTTTTTAGCACTAGCACTTTAAACCCATGCGTGGTTGCCAACTGCGAAATGCTATCAAATACTTCATTCCATTCTGGTTTCAACTTTTCCAAACGTGCTTTGGATTGGATTGGCGTAGTTAGAAACTGATTGGGTTCAACACTAAAAAAACCAATGGCTACAGACCTGAATAAATAACTACTGGCATAGAGAAACTCCCACCACGGGGCCGGCAACGCACTCCAACGTTCTCCATGAAATCGCCTTAATCCTCCACGAGTGAAAAAATCGGTGGTCATATCAAGCGAACCGTAGGTCATTACTACCACATCGGGTTTGAATCTTATGCCAATATGCTTGAGTTGATTCCAATAAAAACCGGGGTCGTTGCCGCTAATGCCAAAGTTTTGAACCAGCACCGAATCTGCCAAACCCTTATTAAGCAACCCCCGCAATAGGGTTGGATACGTGGAATCATAGGGAGCGCCATCGCCTTCGGTAAAGGAGTCTCCATAGGTTTGAACCACCAATTCTCCGCCTTTTTTTTGTCTAAACTCCTTGTCGCTCAATCCGTGGCTATTCACAGTTCTACTAAAATCAAATTCGGGACTGGTCATCTGCACCGTTTTTTCGTGCAAATGAATGCGCAAAGGGTTATCCAAATTTTGAACGTAGGACGATTGATAAAAGCCAGACCTGTTTTCGATATAGGTCGCTCCGCTGCCCATAACGCGAAGGCTTAACTCTAAAACAGCCCAAGATAGCAGAATACTGCCAAGCAATAATCTTGTGTTTGGTAGTGACCATAGAAAATATGGGGCGGCTATATGGGTTACGGCAACAATAAAAGCTCCTAGCCCAATATGAAATGCTACTGCATCATAAATCTGAACTGCGCTAAACCCATGGGTACCATGCCACCAACTTGCAGTTGCAAGCACAAGACCGGCAATGGCCATAACCCTCCAGCTTAAAACAGCTTTCATAGTGCCGAATTCATTTCTACCAATTCCGGAAAGGTTGTGGCAAACGATTCGCCTCGCAATGCGTCTAGCGCAGCGGTGTACTGGCCGAATTCCTGCTTTAAGTCAACCTCTTTTTCATTCATATAGTTGAGAATAGCTTTAGCGTTATTGATAAAGTTGTCTCCCTTATCCAATTTTTTGGCGTAGTCTTTTATAAACGCTGTGTACAATTCGTTTACCCGCAATTTCAAATTTGGCGTAAGGTTATTTACACTCAAGTAATGGGGATAGTAAAGCAAATAGAGATTCATTCTGTCGGGAGCCACCAAACCTGATTCTACCATGTGACGATAGAAATCGGGAACATGCAGAATATTCAATATGCTCACCGTTACATTGACACCTATAATAGCAACAGGACACGATTGTTGAATCTTTCGAATATTGTTTTCAATAGTAGGCCAATGCTGTCCTTTGCGCTGATAATCGCCTTTGGAATCCATCCCATCTAGGCTTGCCCATATGTCTACTTTTTCAAACTTATTCCATAGGGCAACGAGGTTGTGCTGCTTATGATTGAGGGTAGACAGGTTGGTGTTGTAGCTTAACGTAAGGTCGGTTTTTCCAATGGAAATAAGATGCTCTAGCGTACGATAATGCTCGTCCATCACCAAGGGTTCGCCTCCGGCAAAATGCAAGCGTTTCACATCGGGCAGCAATGTTTCAAACGATTGCCAGAATAGGTTTTCGTCAGCAGCCATTTTCAATCCTTTGGGATAAGGCTTTGCATTGGGGTCGAGGCGCAATTCTTCTTCGTGCCAAAGCGAGCTGTATTCGCTGCTGCAAATGCGGCATTTGTAGTTGCAGCGATTGGAAAACCGAATGTCGATAAGCGGTATGCTTTGCTCTGCCACATATCCCTGGGGCGAAGTGTTTAACACGCGGCCATAGTATGCTTTGTAGAGGCTATTGTACTGGGTTCTCTCGCTATAGCGTCCCACTTTTTCGTAGGCATAACAATTCTTGCAAATGGCGCTTTCCTTGCCTTTCAGCATGTTTTGGCGCAGCCTCATCATTGCTTCCGAGTTCCACGCTGCCCTGATGTCGGCATTGGTGTTTAGATTGGCAATGGCGTTTCCTTCTTGCATATTGGCCATGCAGCAGGGTCCTACATCACCATTGGTTTGGGCATGCAATTGAATCCATGGAGCCATACAAAACACCTTTGACCGCTGCACGCGTGGGCTAATGGTAGCCCTCACTTTGGCATAGATTATTTCCAGTTGGTCGAAGGTGGGGGTCATTCTATGAAAGAGACAACCAAGGTTGCTCGGTAAAATTAAATCATTCTCGCACTAGGACTGGTACAATCGGGTTCAAATAACTTATACCTACTTTGGTCACGGCCAAACCACTACCCGCAATAGGCGGATTTGCTCGATGAATATTACCCGTTTCTTTCTCAATTATTTGAAAGGTGATGCGCAGCCAAAAATGCTGCGAAGACCCGAAGAGACCGACTTTTGCTACTATCCTTTCTTTCAGGTATTGATGACTGCGGGTGGCAAGTATATGCCATGCAGCAAGCACGAAGCATTTGTGACGCACGAGGGCAAAGTGCTAACGGCCAAGGAAACTAGTATAGAACAGGCGTGGCATTCGGACTATATGCAGGATTTGCGCCAAGGATTTTTGGAAGGTACGCGCAGAAAAGGATGCAATGAGTGTTGGCGCGAACAGGATATGGGTCTCAAACCTATGCGCTACGATTCATACAACTACCAAGTTCCCGAAAGCCAAGTGCAGGAGCCCAAGTTTCCGATGCGGGTAGAAATAAAC
>Ga0247837_1005018_pt1 | contig 20447 bp, 16 predicted proteins | sample LaCtaG_2_FD_187115 | JGI IMG/M metagenome (GOLD analysis project Ga0247837, IMG submission 187115) | Freshwater microbial communities from meromictic Lake La Cruz, Castile-La Mancha, Spain - LaCruzMarch2015_14.5m | ecosystem: Environmental > Aquatic > Freshwater > Lake | place: Spain: Castile-La...
CAATCAGCTTTCCCCGTGACTTCGAATATATATGAATTAGAGTGAGTGAAAGAGGTTAGCTAGACCTAGACGCGCTTGAGGTTGGTGTAGATATACCGAAGGAACAGGTAGACGCTCAAATACCCCGCAGATCCAAAGGTCAGAAAAGGCAGAAACAAGTCAGTTTCATATATCTGCCGTATATAATTCATGGAAGTGGCCCGATCATATGGGATCTTGCCGAACAGAGCCAGGTAAAACAGACGTACAAATACCTCGCAGTGCTTCCAGAGCTAAGGAAGGTCACCCAGGACCATCGGTAGTCTTCTAGAATGAGCATATAGTAAACCACTAAAATTGCAACGCTGGCTATCAAGGCTAGTAGCAGCAAGGTCGCCAGACCGAAGCTATAATAGCAGAACAGCCTGTAATCTATGGTTTTAGCAAACATCAGGGTAATTGGAACTATCACCGAGAAACAGGGCAAACAGCCGACAACAAAAATAACCAGAAGTGGGTGGAAAAGCCAGAGGCTTTGATAATGAATGTGCGACTGTGTGGCACTGACTTTGCAAGGAAGTTTTGGATCAAAGAAGTATTTCCGTCCGAAGAGTGCCTATCACATGCAATGGCACAGCTACTAATAGGAAAGTTCGGCCTTCCTCCATTCCCAACAAGGGTAAAACAGCGGCATAGTCCTGCACTCTCAATCCCTTTTCGCCCACTAGCAAAGACACAGAGAATAGTGAAATTAACATTACCAGGATCCAGTGTTGTCCGCGTTGCTGTGCATAGAGACTTCCACTGCGAAGCCCACCGAATATGTGCAAACAGGGAGTAGAGCTTTATTAACGTTGATAGTCGGTTATTGCGTTCAATAGATACTGGGTTGAACGCAAAGAGAAGCAGCATTAAAACTGCCACAACCAGCAACTGCATACCTGCATCCGCACAGGCAGCAAATAGCACTGAACTACTGGGCGTTCTGAACACCTCCCGGTTATTTGCTTAAAAGCTGCAAGATACATTCCATTACTCCCAGCACCATGGCTGGGGTGACTCATTATATAGCACTTTGCCCACAATTTCTCTGATCAATGAGATAATAAATCCAAAAAATACAGCAGATAGGATAAAGCTGGATAGGCATGCAAGAGAATCGAAGAAACCCAAATCATTATAGAGGCTTAGACGATGGTCAAAGGGAGTGGAGGAAGGTACCCAAGTGACAGAATAGGAGAAGTTGAGGGATTGACGGGGACTTTCGAGTTCGATGGGATGTTCCGGGTGGTAGATTACTTTAATAATTTCACTGTTATTGTAGTGAATTGTAAAATTAAAGTGCGCATATACTTGTACCCAAACAGGCAAATCATCGACAAACAGCTGTAGTTGAAATTTGTTTCGAATAGCATCTTCCAATCTTTCTGAAGATTCATCGGAGACTTACATTGAGCATAGAGGCGTCTTCGGGATGTCTCTCCTAAAGTGAACATCCATATGGCTATCCCACATTTCGTAACTTTCGAATATTTCACCAAAACTGAGCGGATGTTTGTCTTCGGCAAGGGAAGACTCGCCCCTGCAAAGAGAATAATAGTCGAAAGGGTGATGCTTCATTGGTATGCGCTGTGATACTGCCTTATTGAACCAGACAGTGACGGATCCATCCTCTGAGTAGGTATGGGAGAACTTGTCAGCCGCCATAAGGCCGAGAAGAAGCAGCAACCAAGCCATTATTACAGACGAGGACTGGGCCAAATGGCTTGCAAGGACATAACTCTGGTTATTCACTTTTCCAACAATTAAGTCGCCACAGTGGTCAACATGCCCAGAGGACACTATCTGGCTCCACTGAGAAATCAGTTTCATGAAACAGCGACACTGGAGCACTGACGCAACGAGCTCGTGGCGACTGCAGCAGCTGGCCCTCAGCCTGTCTTCTATGAATATCAGCTTTTCTTTAATGTAATGTTAATAAAGACGGCACTATCGCTTGCAATGGATTGCGAGCAGGAGTTCGTGGACTACTCAAAGCGGCGGCCTATTCTACAAAACCTCAGAATTCCATTGAGAGAACAACACTGATGCGGTGGTGTTGACTTCCAAGTATCAGACTTTAGATGACCTGCGCTCACTTCAACCACTACTCACATATCAACGAGAGGAAAATGAGTAGTGCACAATTGTGAGAACAGCTAAGTTCTGCGGCACAAGTCTGTAGCCAGGGCAGCGTATCTAAACATAATCATATAGCTGCGCTGGCTTCTCACACGTTCAAAATGTCACTTCTGCTTCTCCTCCCTCTCATCTGTCGGGCGCAAGACGACTCCTCGCTCGATCCCCACCAAGCCTACTCACAGGCAGTGGCTCTGCTAGACGAATATAGTTCGCTGACCTCCAACCTTACCCACATCCACTTCCTGCTTCAGTCTGCTGCGCAAGTGTTGCCTGCGGCTCAATGTGAACTAGGCAAGTTCTACCTCTTTGGATATCCGGTTTCGCCGGATTCTGAGGTGTATGCAGGCGACTTGCCGGAGTTCCTGATGTCTGACCTCCGCTTCCGCAGAGACTTCCCAAGGGCTGTTGAGTACTTAAAAAGGGCTGCAGAGCTGGGAGCGAAGGAAGCCTGGTCCTTACTTGCCTTTGTCATGCAGCAAAGTCTACTTTCCCCAGAGTTCCAACTCCTCAACACCACCACTGACTCCGAGACCGATATCGCCTCGTACCAATTAGCAGGCGAACTCTCAGGGTCCGACTATGCCCGGGCCTCTGCAGTGGCAGGACACATCCAATGCAAACGGCTCTACAACACCTATTTGCCTGAGTTCCTCGACCAGCAGGTCCCCAGTTTCTACACACTTCCCTACTTGGATGAGTTCGATGGCTGCTTGGGTTCTTGCGATTCAGTGGTCATGCACGCTTTCGAACTGGCCTCAGACGCAATTCAGTACTATCAAAACAAAGGAGGACTGATGAACTACGACATCGGGTCTCTGCGAGAAGTGCTGGAAGACGTCGAAAAGCAAGAAGCTGCCAATCGACTGAATATGCTGCGGAGAATGGCAGTGGGCGGGGACCAACAGGCAGTGGCCAGTTTGGCGGATAGTTACTTATTCGGCAATACGGAAGTGGGGATTGATAGAGACCCGGCAGCCGCTGTGGAGTTCTATGGACAGGCAGCAGACGGCGGGAATGTGGGCGCTATGCAGAACTTGGGGATTCTCTACCTGCAAGGCATTGGTGGGGAGAAGAACTACACTAAGGCTCTTCACTACCTGCATTTAGCAGCGGCAATGGGTTCTCCTGCCGCTTACAATGGTCTGGGTTACATGCTCGAACATGGTCTCGGAGTGGAAGCCAACAGCACCCAAGCCTTGGAGTACTTCCAACTAGCAGCAGCTGCAGGGTACGTAGAGAGTCAAAGCAACTTGGGGATTTTCTACCTGAATGGGCAAGGAGTGCCGCAGGATTTCGCTTTGGCGCTGCGTTACTTTGAACTGGCTTCGGCCGCCGGACATCTCCCAGCGTCTTTCAATCTTGCAGTTATGCACCTGAACGGGTACGGAGTGAAGCGGTCTTGCAAAAAGGCACTGGAGCTATTTGACTATGTAGCCAAAGGCGGACATTTGGCCCAGCAGCTGCAATATGCGTACTACTTCTATCGCTACGAGGACTACGAAGGCGCTTACCTCAGCTACGCAATGGCTGCCTCTCTAGGCTTCACCAGCGGTATGCTAAGTGCAGCGTACATGTGGGAAACTCAGCGAGTGCCTTTTACTTGCGAGTTGGGACATTTGTACTGTGCCGCGCAGTATTACGCCCAGGCAGTGCTGCAAGAGAAGGAGCCCTGGGCCTATTATCGTCTGGGAGACATCAGTTTCTCAGGCAACGACCACTTTCCACCTAGTTTGGAAGACGCATTTGAGATGTACTCGCAAGCTGCAGACCTACCAGAAGCGCGTTTCGCCCTAGCCTATATGTACGAAAACGGCCTGGGCACAGCCACAGACGTAGAAGCCGCCCTACAGCTCTACCAAGCCCTACTGGAGAACAGGGAAGCGCGGTACCCAGCGCTGCTAGCCCTGGGCTGGCTGCACCTGCGACTCTGGCTTACGCCTCTCTGGCAGTGGCTGGCCCACAGCACTACTTAGTCACTATCCTCACTGTGACTGGAGTCCTCATCTTCTGCTTCTGAGTCGGAACTCACTTCCTCCCTCTCCATGCTTTCCGGCGTCATTATGAGGTGCAGAGAGTCCATATCTTTGAGCCGTCTCGCTTCCAGTTTGATTTTCATTGGCTCTTGCGGCGCTTGGTAGGCCTCCGAGTCCTCGTCATTGCTGGAAAGACTGAGCCACAGTTTCTGGAAAACTGCGAAGTCCTCGCCTTGTCTGAGCACTGCTAAACTGCTGTCCAAGAGTTTGCGAGGGTACTCCAGCTTGTGGGCCTGCATGAGAGTGAGTAGGTCGGCTGCAAAAATCCAGTCACTCATTTTCACACAAACCTTTAATAGCCGTGCACATGTGAAAGCGGAGGGACATACTCCCACCTTCGCCATATGTTCATAGACATGTTTCACGTTTCTCAGCCCCGCCGATGCTTTGATCAGTCCCACCAGCAGTTCATTGTAGAGCGCTGCATCCAGCTCCACACCAAACAGCCGACTTTGGTAGTAGAGGTTTGCGGCCAAGATAGGCTTGTTGACACGCAGCGCGCCTTCAATGAGGGCTGTGTAGTGTCGCTCTTGAGGCTGCTTGACTGTTTGAAGGAAGAACTGGTAAGCCAAACTGACTTTCTTGGCCGCACAGATCGACCACAGAGCCTTGCTGAGCGAGTCCGCGTCCACTACCTCTTCAGGCTGTTTCTCCAGCTGGGCAGCCAGTCCAGTCCAGTCCTTAGCAGCCACTAGCTCCACACAGCTCGCAGCCCGCCCCGCGACCCTCGCTGCAATCTGCCTCACAAACATTATGGCCGATCTCGCCATCGAAGGAGCTGTGCAGACTGCATTGCGCTCTAGCAAGGCTCTGCAGACCAGGGGAAGTCTCATACAGGCGCTCACGGCCTTGGAACAGGTACTACCGTCACTGAACGACGTGACACTGGCAGTGGCCTGGCCCGTGGTAAAGAGAGTGGCGACACTCTGTAACCGTCTGGCGACTGGCAGGAGAGCTATGGCGTTTCTGAGAAGGGCGGAAATTGCGTTGCTGGAGCAGGTGCAGAGACAGCAACGAGAGAAACTGCCACTGCCTGCCCGGCTGTTTCAACTGCTGGCGCTCACTTGGAACAACTTGGCCACTTGGCATAAGCAACGCGGGGGACACCGCACAGCTCTCCAGTACCTGCTCCGTGCATCTAAACTCAGTGCTGCCTGCGAACACCTTCTAGACGCTGATTCACTCCATACGCGAGCACAGACCAAACTCAACATGGCAGCCTTGTTTTCAGAACTAGGCCGACACCCGCAGGCTGTAAGCCACGCAGAGGCCAGTCTACTGGCTTTGCAAAGGGAAATGACGCAGAGGAATGAGACTGAAACGAAGCAGCCGCGATTTCAGGCAATGATAATGCTGTTTGTCGTTGCGTTTTATAACATTGGAGTGGGGGAAGAGGCGATGGGCAGGAAATCGGAAGCTTTGGAGGCTTACAAGAACGCAGTGTCTATAGGGTCCAAACATCTGACGTCTCCAAGTCCGGCTTTGACCCTAGCAAAGCAAGCAGTCGGAGACCTGTTAAATGCGGTGGAAGGCTTTACTCCTCCTAGACGTCCCATGCACCCTGCCACAACAGCTCATATCCAACTTGGCAGTGATATTCCCACGCCTGTATCTCCGCCATCCCCGCCTCCAAGGCCCACTCACACCCGCACTCAATCTGCTAAAGACCTCACTAAGATGCAGCGGAGTAGAACTATTATGCGTGCGCACTCACATCGCTTGCTTACGCCTGGACCTGGCAGTCCTACCGATCTGTACAGTGAGCCGCCCTTCAAGGAAGAAGCAAGGTACTACTCACAGGCGGATCTAGCGAAGCTGAAGAAGCGGCTGGAAGCCGGCGCGAAGCTCAAATTTGTCAGTTCCGACCAATACTTCCTCACCAAAATCACCAAGACGCTAAATGTCACTCGCGATATGCAACACCTCAGGCCCATGTCCGCCTCTAAAGCGCTAGAAGCCTGGGAACTGGATGAAGAGGAAAAGCGCAGAGTCTCAACTCTGCGACTCAAGCGACATCCTCAGTCCGGGCGAAGTTCCTCTCAACACGGACTGGAAGTAGCTATGAAGCTTATAGGCAGACTTAAGGGAGAAGACGAAAACATAGCGAAAACCAGTCAAATCCGGCATCAGTCCAGAATGAAGACAAAAGCCTATCGCAAAACCTTGGAAAATCTACAGATGCAGAGGAATATGACTCAAAGTTTTCCGCTGCAGAGACTGTTTTTCCGTCCCCCGCACAGTGATTCGAGTCCTGAAAGGTCCCTGCTGCCTGCTGACCCGCATGAACGGCCAATCTCCAAGGGGAAACTTTCCTCTGCGAAGGAAGAAATCGAGAAGATGATGGATGAGATAAACAGCGATTTGCGCAAAATGGCAGATGAAAGGGAGCCGGAAATGCGCGGAAGTGAGGGGAAGAAACTGGCTTGTGAGTTGGCGCATTCAACCGGGCGGCTACGACTACTGAAGCAACGCGATTCGCTCCAAGTGCACGCCCAAGTGCAGAAATCAGACGTAGAGCGCCTCGCTGCAACCATAGAGAAGAAGCGGAGTTCAATAGCCACCACGCAGCGCTCCAACACCTACAAGTCCCCTGTAGCCTATCCCTACTGATAGATTAGTCGAGCTGCCAGGCCGCTTTCATCAGCTGCACGAAGTGGTCATCTCTCTCGACCCCCGCACTCACAGCTGCGTAGTACTCGTTCCACTCTGCCTTCGATATGCGTCCGTCACGGTTGCGGTCGTTGAAGTTGGAAAGCAGGTCAGTGAAGGCTTGCTCTTCCGTCCAGACGCCGGCTAGGACCTTGGGGTGGAGATGGCAGTTATAGACTGCACGCAGTTCCACTGCTTCGATGAAGCCGTTGCCGTCTCTGTCGAACTTGAGGAAGGCTTTGTCGATGAGCGCCTGCCGCTTGGGGTTGGGCAGTCCGCGGACGCCCACAAGGAACTCATCAAAAGCGATCGAGCCGTCTCTATCCACATCGAAGTAGTTGAATAGGAGCTGATACTCAAAGGTGGACAGACTGAGTCCCATCTGTTGCAGCGCCGCCACGAATTCGTTTCGGTCCACTTTGCGGTTTCCATCAAAGGAATCCAGCGCTCTAAAGGTGCGGCCCAGCTCTCGCACGCCTGTGCCGCTGTTGCCACTCAGCTGATTTCTCAGTTGAGTCAGCACATCTGAGACTGTGCGCTCAGGCATATTATAACGTCCTATTAGCTGTCCACTGCGCAAACCAAAGCGCTGGAAATCGCCCAGAGATTTGTTCTTTTCGCTGAATACCTAGGTGGAGTCTGGCTTCTAGTATGGCTTGTGGGTTAGTTCCCCGCATTCAAAGAGGAAGAAGTGGTCGCAGCTAAATTAACAGGGCAGTTAGGCCTTATTTCCTCTTTCTGCCGACTTCCTATAGGCTGTGGAGTGGCTTTTCCCCTCAAAGCTGCACATGACTCCAGTAGCAAGGAAACGGCCCCTCTTTTCATAAGGCTTTCTGTGCTTTAGGGAAGCGGAAATGGAGTTTTGTTGTCTATTGACGAGGGAAAAGTCAAAGCAGACCGAAGGAGTTGGATATTGATATATCAAGGAAATCGACCTATGTTCGCACCCGCTTTCCCCACTCAGTCCCCGCACCTAGCAATATCCTTTCAAAGTCTGGTAGTGTCGATTTCAGGCCGTCAGTGCTCTATGTGGCTTTAGCATTCTCAATAAACTCGGATAATGGGCCCAGTGGCTGTAATAGATGGAGGACGAGAAGCCGGAAATCCATGTCCTCTTGGAAAAGGTAGTGGCAGCAGTCCCAGACCTGGCCGCTATCAGCGAAAGTGACGTGGAAAGCGCACTTTCAGATGAGGTTTTCCCGAATCTAAAGATGAAGAAGGTGGTGGTGGACAGCATTGTCGAGGAAGTGCGGGAACACCCTTCCGAAGTGGGACACAACCAGTTCGCACGAAGACTGTCGTTCCGTGTGACTGGAACTCTCCTGAGGGAAAAAGACCCTGAGATGATGAGTGCACTCACTCCACAGCTACGCCTCACCACAGAACTAAGCAGACTGAAGAGACTTTTGCCTCAGGAAGAACAAGGCAAACTAGACTGGTGTCTTGAGCAAATGACTGCGCCGAAAACTGCATCCCCAGTCCGCAGCTACATCAATTACATTCTCAAAACCTTCGGCAGCGAAACTGCCACTCTGCTGTCTGACTACTCAGGAGAGGTGCGGGAAGCGCTGTTTCTGCAGGACGAGTCGACGTCCAGAGAGACTATTCGGAGGAGGAGTCTGCAGAGAGCCAATAGCTTCGTGCATTTGGCGCCGGTGGAAATGCCGTCCTTGTCTATTGAAACACTGGGTACTTTGGACTTTGATATATTCGCATTCGGGGAAGTGACAGGGTTCACAAACACTCTCTCCGCCATCAGCTCCCTGATCTTCGAACAAGAGGGAATTCTGGAAGACCTCAGCATCCCCGAAGCCAGTTTCTCCGAATTCGTCAAGCAAATCGGCAGAGGCTACCTCAAGAACCCCTACCACAACGCCCTGCACGCAGCCGACGTCCTGCAGACCTGCTTCGCCTATACAGAACTGGCCAGACTCAGCATTAGTGCTGATTTCGACTCCATTGATAAAGGTGCGCTGTTCATCTCCAGCATTATACACGACTACAAACACCCTGGGTACAATAACGCCTTCCTGGAACGGACCTCTCACAAGATAGCAGTGCGGTATAACGACATTTCCTGCTTGGAGAACTACCACTTGGCACAGGCTTTCAAGCTGGCGGCCAGTCCCGCTTGCAACATCTTCCAGTCTATGGAAGCGGACGTGAGGCGGTCACTACGGAAGTTCATAGTGCACTGTGTGCTGGGGACTGACATGGCGAAGCACAATATACACGCTTCTGATGTTGCATCGAAGCTAGGCAACCCGGATGAATTCCCGAGTTTGAAACTGATGATTTTGGGACTGGTGATTCACGCGGGGGATATTTCTAACCCCACGAAGCCGTATGCGATATGTGAGAAGTGGGCGGTGAGAGTGTCGGATGAGTTCTTTTTGCAGGGGGATAAGGAGCGGGAATTGGGACTGCCGCTCACTTTCCAGTTCGACAGACACTCCATCAACCTCGCCAACATGCAAATGGGCTTCATCAAAGGCGTAGTGCTGCCCTACTTCTCCCCTCTCGCCAGCGCCTTCCCAGGACTCGAAGTGTGCCTGCAGAACCTGAAAGCGAACGAAAGAAGGTGGAGTGAGCGCGTGGAGGAGTTCGCGAAGACTAGGACTACTGCTTAAGTTTGTCCAGGAGCGAGGTTTGGACTTGGCGGAGTGACTTCACCCACTTCTGAATTGCCTTGTATTTGCGGTTGCCGGCCTGACTGCTTTCCTGGCTCTTCAGCTCGAGGAAGCCCTTCACTTGGTCGATTTGCCCCTGCACTTTCCCATCCAAAATCAACTCCACGACCAGGGAAGTCACGAGAGCTTCAGTGATGTTGAGGTCTGAGGCCAGGGACTGCATGCGCACAGTGCGGTACGGCTTGATCAGGTTCTGCAGCACATTTAGTCGCACAGTGCGCAGTAGGTCGTCTAGGTACAGGGCAATGAAAGGGTCGGTGGAGATGCTGGCGGAGCGGTCACTGAGCACTGCTTGCAGCTCCGTGATGTCCTTGGCTTCGTAGGCACCGCGCAGACGCATCATTGCCAGGATTTCAGTATCGTCCTTGTAGACTTTCGCTTCTTGACTGTGGAAGGGATTGATGTTGGAGTTGCTCAGGATGCTGGCCAGCACCACGTACTTGAGGATGGTCTTCGCCCGCTGGTTTCCCACCTCTTGGTAGCACTTAAACGCCTCAAAAAACTCGGTAAGCGCCTTATCCCACTGCTTTTCCCCCATATACATCTTACTTCCGCTCTCCTTTATAATCCCCATAATCCTCGGGTCCGCGATATCTGCACTCAGATTTTCCGTCTTGTGGTAAATTTCCTTCAGTAACTTGCTGTTTTTGGTGAGGGAGCAAAGCTGGATTTGGAGTGCGTAGGCTTCCAGCAGACTTTGACCCTTCTTGAGGTCGTCGGAACCGTCCGGCATGCGACAGGAAACCAGCAATTCCGCGATGGTTTCTTCGGCCTGGGCGACCATTTCTTTGTCGAGGAAAAGCTTGGCGAGTTTGGCTTGAGTGGTGAAAAGGAGACGTTCATTCTTGCCTCGCTTGAGACACTCAATGGTCATGACATAAATCTTCATCGAGACTTCGGAGTTGGAAATGCCAGAAACCACGTCTATGATATTGTTGATTGCCTCTGTTGCGTCATTCCTCGCCACCGTTTCCATCAGCTCCAACAGTTGCACATGCGCCTTGCACATCTCCTGGTGCAGTCCGAGAGCGCACTGCAGGACGATAATGTTGCGGAGAGCCTTGAAACGCCACTGCTGTTCGTGAGCAGGCAGAGAAGCTTCCAGTTCTAGCACTCGCTGGAAGAGCCCGAGAGCCCGCTGTGGGTCAGTCTTCTTTAGGTCTGCATGAAAGGTACCGTCTGCTTCGTAGAAGGAGTTTTCGACCTCTACCTGAGTATCGTCTGCATGCTCACCCTCCTGCTCCTCATCCCAGTCCTCCCCCGAGTCGTAGACATACTCCTCGTCGGACATATTGCAAAGACATGGCCTAGACTAGCTGCTATCTACTCATACCCACTTCGTCCCTCAAGTCCTTCGCTATTCACATACGAATTCCTCGATACCAGCGCTTTAGTATATCCGCCGCTATATCAGCTAGTGGGTGATATAGGCAGAAGTCACCTTTTAGGGCAAGTATTGGACTTAGGAGTGAAGGTTAGTGCGTAAGTGGCTATTCCTGCGCCTTTGCCTCTTCCTTGGGAGGCGCCTTGATGGCCAGTGGATTTCCCTTCATGAATTCCGCCATGTCCGCTACTTTCCAGGTCGTTACTTTGTGCTTGGCGATCCACTCCAGGTAGTTTTCGCACTTGTCTTCGTTCTTCAAGGGCGGAGGAGGCTGCATTTGGCTTTCGAAAATCCACTCTTGGCCGAAGGTATAGTCCTTATCGTACTTTGCGACTTCCTTCCTATCCCTCCCTACGATCCCTACCTGCACCGGAGTCTTCAAGTAGACCAAAAACTGCATCAAACACAGAGAATTCCTTTTCAGCAGGGTTTCCATCCTCTTCTGGTCCACATACGCATACTGCTCCGAAAGGTGGTAATGGGTGAAGCAGACCAAGCCGAAATCTTTGTCTGTATAGACATGGTAATTATCCATATACTCGTTTTCCGTACGCTTGTGACTAACGCCGCGGTAGATAACAGCATCGTGGACGTTGATGACTGGCTTCGGCTGCTGTCTTTGGAAGTCTGAATTGGTCTGAAGGACGAGGCTTTTGCCTTCTTTCTTGAGGTCTTTGAGGAGGAATTCGAGTTTGAGTCGGAGGTTGTCTTCGAGCAAGTCGGAGACTGGGGATGTGTCGCCGGCTGCAAGGGCATTCAGCACCTGTGTGTATATCTCATAGAACTTGGCCAAGTGAGAGAACAGGGTGGACTTCGACTGCAGCAAACTGCGGTCAGCCATGTAGCGCAGCATGGGCTGTTTGGCTTGGTAGCCTGTGAAGCTCCAGGGCAGGCCGTAGGTTTCGTGCGGCTTTCTGGACTTCAGGAGGTCGAGCTGGGCCATGGGCGTGTCTTCGAAGGAGGTAATCAGAGAAAAGGACCGGTAGCGGCCTTTCACTAGCCCACGGAGCGCCATTTAGCACCCAGTCTAGTCTGCGTAGAGACGGAAAAAGAGGACTTTGGCAGTCTGCGGATGCAGGGAAGAGCGCTGAAAGCGATAGGAAGGGAAATTGCACTGTGGATATTCGCACTCTGCCCAGACCTAGTCAAATTACATAGTCCCTGGCAATGACCAGGACTTTTATTAATCATCTACACTGACTCACAGCAGAAACTCAATTATGTATATTACGGTGGGACTATGGCCTTGATCGAATGCTCAAAGGGTTGCTTTCCTGCACCACTGTATATGAATTACCCACTAGATCACTGCGCCTACTGGGTTTACTGCCTTGTAATAAACTTGGAGCTTTGGGTGATAGCGGACTGGATGTTTGAGGCCTGGCTATTGGAGATATTTCTGCTTATATCTCTCAAAGAATAGAGGAGTTAGTGGACAGAGAGCAATTATAAATTGGCTGCGGTTCCCATGGATATGAGGGTGTGCGCTGAGGCATACTGATGACGTTGTTATCCCTAATTCATACAAAGACTGTATTAGGGGAAAGGAGAATCTACTCACAGACTCCCATTCGTTATCCATTAGAAGAACTAAAGCACCGGGAGAGTGAATAGCCCAGAGCCAGGTCCTAGTCTGTAATATAGGTGTGGCTGCTGCTTCTTCTCGGCCTCACGAGGGCTAACGAGTTCTCTCATACCTACGCAGAGGAAGAATCCGTCTCTGTTTGGTTCAATAAGGCAGCCTCGCAGTTCCATCCAACAAAACGCTCTCTTTTAACTATTACTCCCTTTGCAGTGGCGAACCTTTTGGCAGCGAAGACATGCGTCTGCTCAGTTTTGGTGAGATAGTCGAAGGCTACCAGATGCGTGATAGTCATATGGATGTTCATTAGAGAGACACCCGGAGACGCCTCTGTGCTCAATGCAACTATCGCAGAAGGCATTAGTGCAACTGCGGGAAGCTCTCAAAAAGTCGTTCTATCTACAGCTGTTTGTCGATGATTTACCTGTCTGGGGACAGATGGGAAAGAAAGCAGAGGAAGACGAAGACTGGGGGTACACCCACTTTAACTTCACAATTCGCTGCAATGGCAACAACATTATCTGAGTAGTGTGTAAGCCTGAAAATCTCGACAAATTCGAAATTCCGGGCAAATCCTTAATTTCTCATACTCGGTGACCTGGCTCCCCTCCTCCACTCCCTTCGAGACTCGACTTCGCTACTATGATGACCTGGACTCTTTCGAAAGTTATAGTCATTTTGCCAGCTTTAACTTGTCTTTCAGCATTATAGGAATATTGGTGCAGATAATAAAGTCGGCTTTGCAGGACTGCTAAACAGTGGAATGCCTGAGAATAGCCGGGCAGGGGTACCTGAAATATTGGACAACGACCTCGCTCATTTTTAGCAAATGGCCGGAGAGGTGTTTCGGACCCCTCCCTGCTCATTGCTGTTTACAACCTGTGTAGGTGTGCAGTTACTGGCTGTGGCTGTCTCAATGCTACTGCTCTTTGTGCTCTACCCAGTCTACATTGAGCGCAATTACCGACTGTCAATGTTGATAGAGCTCTACTCCCTGTTTGCGTTATTGGGCGGATTTCGCAGTGGAAGTTTCTACGAGCAGCAACGCGGACGCTATTGGAGAATGGCTATGTTAATTTCGCTACTTTCGTGGCTCTAGTAGTGAGCGTGGCAGTGCTTAGACTACGGTTATCATACAAATCTTCCTCGAGCTTCGGATTGGAAATACCAGAGACTGTCCATAATATTGTTGATCGCGGCAATTATGTCCTTCCTAGCACCGCTTTCATACGTTCTAGCAGCTGTGCATGCGCCTTGCACATCTCACGATGCAGTCCGAGACAGGAGTTCAGGGCGGTAATGTAGAAAAGCCTTGAAGGCCACTGCTGCTCGTGTGCAGGCAGAGAGGGCTCCAGCTATAGCAATCGCAGAAAGAGCCACAGGGCCCGCTGTGAGTCAGTTCTTTAGGTCTGTAGGAGACGCCATCTCTAATTAGTCAGAGTTTTCGACCTCTTCTTGAGTGTATCTAAGACTGTAGACATGCTTCTCATCCGGCATATTGCCAGGACAGGGCCTAGACTAGCTGTCCACAACGTTTCTCATTCACTGAAGTTTAGGGTTTCACGTGTGCATTCTTCGATATCTGAGCTGCAACTTACAGGCGCTACTCACAACCAAAGTCTGTAAGTAGTGCGAGAGTGGCTATTCCTGCGCTTTGATGGTTGCCTCTCATGAGGGTTGGTCTTGACTGGCAGTGGGCTTCTTGTCCCCCTTAGCCTGCTGCTCATACTTTCTAAACAAATATGCGATCCCAGTACAGTACATAACGAACACAGCAATAGTGTGCACAAATGTAAGCATTTTGATACATCTGATGCAAATCCTCCATCAAATAAATGCCAGCAAACACATCTATCTCAGAAATGCCAGTGACTATCCGCCCCTCCTCAAACTCGACATACATTGAAGCCTATATACTGCATGGAGGAATATAATAATCGCCTTGATGCCAAATGTCTTGAATACGTCGCTGATGCTAGGAGAAGGATCTAGTTAAAAGCTATCTAGTAGAATTCGGCCAAGTGAGAGAACAGAGAAGACTTCGTTTGCAGCAAACAGAGTAGGCTGAATACACCTTTTGGACTTCAGGAGCTCCAACTGGGTCATATGAGTGTTTGTGAACAGCCCTTTCACTCGCCCACAAAGTATTAATCTCGTCTTTGGAGCAAAGGGAAGAGCACTGGAACGACTATAAGGAAAATGGCGCTGTGGATGTGCGCACTCTGTGCAGGTCTGGCCACGTCACTCTTAGTCCCTGTCACTGACCAGAACGTTTCTCGTCTCCTATCAGTTGGACCGGAGGACTGGCTAGTCATGTACTCTGACTCCCAGCGCAGCGACCTCAGAGCCTTGGAAGAAGTCTTCGCTGGGCCGGCCGCCAATCCCAAGACACAGAAACTCACCTATGTCATATTGGACTGTGGAGTGAATAGGACCGTCTGCGACCAGCACAACATCACCGAAGTGCCTGAGTTCAAGTACCTGAAAGAAGGCCGCTCCTACGACTTCGAATGGGAATGGACAGCTGAGGGCTTCTATGAAATCGGCCACAAGTTGTCCAACCCGCCGTCCTACAACTTGCAGCGGAGACAGGTTTTCGACAACTTCAAGACTAAGTACGATTTCAGCTTCATGGCCTGGTATTTCCCCCTAGTGCCCGACCAAGACCACATAACCAAGGGAGAACTACTGGGGAGCTTAGCCAGGGACTACTGGCACCGGCCCTTCTACTTCGCCCAGGCCGCCGAAACCTCCCTCCGCGAGAGCGAGGGAATCCGTTTTAGTGAGCTTCCGCTGGTCAAACAGTGTGGAAACGACGAAGTTTTCGGGTTTTCCATCACTGCCTTTGATGAAAATTCGCTGAGGGAATTCATAGAGGACCACAAGTGGGGCTTAATGCCCTCTTTGAACATGTCTTTGTGGAAGGCTGTGCACAAAGACTGCCAAAGTAGGGAAAAAGTCCTTATTCTCGTCTTCCATTCCGCTTCCAACTACACTCATTACAGCGAGTATGTCAACAATTTGAGACTGCTGCACTGGGACATGCGCAAACACGGGGATTTCCGCTTCCAGTTCGCATCTGTGGATATCGACAAGTACGGAGACTTGGTGAGGACTTATGGAGTGAGGGAAATACCCGCTATAGTGGCAGTCGACTGGAGCCAAAACAGGTCCCAAGTCACTCACTTGACCTTCGACCCGGCCTCGAAGTTGGATACTTTGAAGGCACTATGGAGACTTTGGGATGGGGAAACAGCCCCTAGGCCCTCCCTTTCCCCAGTACTAGTGTCTGTGGCTCCTTTAAAGCCGGCCCAGTACCTGAACTGGCGCCACTCCCTTATGGCCTCAGGGATGATATTTGTGTGGTGGGGCTTGAAGGCAGTATTGCTATGGAGGAAGAAGACGGTCTAGGGTAGTTAGGTAGGGATAAGGAGGAATAGTAGAGGACTGCAATGTATTGGGACCTATAGAGATATGTCGGAAATCGCATATTTCACAGGCAATAGCCTGCATCGAAGGGAAATATGGGGAACAACTTGACCATCTTGAAGCTGGTGACGCCCAAAGCAGCCAAAGGTAATGTCTACCCAGCCAACAGTGCAGTCCTCATCACAGGCGCTAGTTCCGGCCTTGGCCGAGGCCTGGCCCTCGCCTACGCCCAGCGGAACTGTGACTTGTACTCAGACAAACTCACTCTAGTGAGTAGAGACAAGGACCAGTTGGAGCAGGTTGCAGCAGACTGCAAGGCTGTAGGCTGCCAGCGGGTGATTGTAGTCTCTGCAGACGTCCGTTCCCTCTCAGAGTGCTCGAAATGCGTTCAAGCTGCTATTGCAGCCTATGGCCAGTTGGACATTCTGGTCCTGTGTGCGGGCCTAGCGGCGTACCACTCCTTTCCCCAGACTCCAAGTCTAAAGGTGTACCATGACTTGATGAATACCAACTTCTTCGGCTATTTGAACTGCACCTTTTGCGCTTTTCCCTACTTGAAGGCGAGTAAAGGACAGGTGGTGGTCATTAGTGGCATAGCGGGGGAAATCGGCCTGCCCAATCAAAGTGCTCTTTCAGCCTCAAAATTCGCTGTTACGGGCTTCTTTGAGGCTTTAAGAAGCGAACTCAGCAGCAACCAAGTCGCAATCACCATCGTTTGCCCTCCCGCCACCAGGACCAATCTGCGCAAAAACGCAGTGCTGAAGACAGCCCTAGGCGGGGAGGTGGAGTCCAGCCTCAGCGTGCAGAACTGTGTGGCCAACATCCTGGCAGCCGCAGACCGCAGGGCTCGCAAGATCTTTTTCCCCTTCAGAGTCTACTTCGCTGCCTATCTTCGCCCCTTTTTCCCTGATTTGATCGATAGACGACTCAAGCGGTCTGCCAGACTGTAGGCAATACATAATAGTTTAGGCTGGAAATAGCCTCTAATTGCCTGCGGAAATAGACGTGAAAGGTCTGTTTTGATGGGAAGTCCCATAGACAGGTGAATGGAAATGGACTTCAAACAGGTGGCGGAGAGCTGCGACAGCCTGGTCTAACGGTCAAGACCTTAGCTATCCTAAGATAACTTAACTCTGACCAGGTATAAGAACTCACATGTAGTTCCTCAGAACTGCCTGTGTCACATCCCTCTCAAACAAAATATGACTTCGCCGCATTCAAATTGGCAGGCTGTGCCGCAAATCCAGCTGTCCAGCCACATCCTAGTGCGAGAAGGCCCCAGCTGCGCCCTGTCTCTGGGCGACTTCGAGCCTACGGACCTGAAATCGCAGTCCAAAGCCTGCATTCGCTCCCTTGTGAGGGGCAATTTGGGACTCAAAAGGAAGGAAGATGAGCTGAGGGAGAGCAGGGCGCAGACCAGGCAGTCCAATAGGGACCCGGAGGCGCACACCAAAGTTATCGATATCCGCTCTCAGCCGCAAATCTCCTCCCCGAAGGAAAACCAACCTCCCCGGGCTGTGTCTTCCTCCCAGTCCCTCCGCACCGGAAACCCCTCCAATTCTTTCAATTTCCCTACCTACAGCCACGGAGTCGACCCTGAGCCTGAGATGCTCGGCACTTTCATGGACCAACACCACTCCAACAAAAGCTCAATGGTGGTGGACGTTAGGAAAAAGGCATACGAAGGGAAGTATGAGACTTACTTGAAGGGGAAAAGGCAGAGAAAGGGAGGGAAAGAAGCAGTTAAGACGGTTTGGGTGGAGGGGGAAGGGGTGAGGTGGCTGAAGGAGTGGTTCCAAGAGAATGGGAGTGAGGACAAAGTGGCAAAAGCCAGCATAATAGCGTGGATAATCGAAGAAAAGGCGGCTGCCAGGCTATTTGGCTTCACAGGGAGTGGGTCTGAACTGCGTAAATCCGCTGAAATGGCTTTGGACAATATCGGCCAGGGGGAAAATCTGACTTTAGAGGAGTTTCTAGGCTTTTACCAGGTCTCTAGGAACAACAAAGACCCGAATGTGTCGATAACGACCTGGTCTTCTAGGGAGGATGAGACCTATGTGGCGCTTTACCCAGCGGATATAGGGCGGCTCAAAGTGCTGTATGAGCCTGGGAAAGGCCCTTTGGAACTACTGGCGGCTTTGGAGCGGGATCAGGCTTTACGTCCGTTGCTGGAGGTGGTGGCGAGAGAGCCGCAGGGCCTTTCCAGGTACCCGAGAGAGACGGTGAGGGAGGTGCTGGCCAGGGCAGGGAGGGGGGGAATGGAGTGGGCAGTCCTGCTGCAGCACTTTACTGTCAAGGGAGAGCCAGGAGCCGGCAGTGACTCCCAATCCCCTCCAAACGGCTCCTTCTCCCCCCACCGCCGTTCCTCCAGCATCGACGCTCCCCCCCTTGGCTCCCGCTACGCCATCACAGTCCCTTCCCCTTTCCACTTCTTCCGCCGCTGCAAGTCCTCCATACGCCAAACGAAGGTGCAGTCTATGCTGGCTGAGAAGGAAGCAGCGGAGGAAGCCGCGATGCAGCAGGTCTTTAGAGCTAAGGAAGTCCCTGCGGAAGTCATTATTCCTTTGTATGAACAGATACGGAAAAGACAGGAAAACCGCAGGGAAGAGGTCAGGGCGAGCTCTGTGAGGCTCACAAAAAGCAGGGAAAAGCCGTTTTCCTTCTATTCCCGGGACTTGAACAAGCCGAAGCCTGAGAAAGTGGACCCGGAGCCATATGTATTCAAGGCCAACCCTGTGCCGTGGGAGTCCACAGTCCCCCTCTACGAGCGAATGCTGACCGAAGGGGAGGAAAGTCGCAGGGACAGAATCGAGTCTCGAGCCAAACTGCTGCTAGTGCAGGCCCAACTCCCACCCCGCATGCAAGCACAGCCGGAAGCCAGTCCCAAGCCTGCGCCCAGGCCTCAGTCCGCCAGACCCCGGGCTAAGCCGGTGCCGGACTTCTCTGCGCTGCAGGCGGAGTTCCAGGTGAAGCTGGAAACGCGGAAGCAGTCGGTGAAATCTACTGTGCCGCAGCCTTTTCAATTCTCCGAAAGTCGCAAAACCGCCCACTACCGAGAGTACATGGACAGGCCAGAAGCCAAGCGGCAGTGGCAACAGGCCCCACCCACCGACCTCAAAAGAGTCTTCGAACGGCCCAGCAAGGAGCCCGCCTCCACTGAAAAGCACCGCGCTCTCGTAGACCTGCGCAAACGCCAACAAACCGCTAAGGAAAACGCAGAAACGGCCCTAGCACAGGAAAACGCCAATAGACGCAGTCGACAGGAGCGAGTCCGGCCTTTAGTTCAGCACTCTGAAGCAATTCTAGACCATAGTCGGGCTTTGAGTGCTCGTAGGGAGGAGTTGCAAGGGGAAAGAAGGCGAAAGGCAGCGGAAATGGAGCAGAAGCACCAGGTGGACATGGCGGAAATGATGGAAAGGGTGTATGCGCGGCCGTTACTGGTGGAGCAGGTGACGGCGCAGGGCAAGAAGAGAGAGGCCGGGGACTCGGAGTTGTTTGGGAGTGAGGAGGGGTATAGCTAAGCCTAGGACTATTTGCTGTCTGTTCTCCCTTGCACTATGGGAAACTGACTATCAGATAAATCTCTTTGCAGACGGGATTAATACTTCGTGGGCGAGTGAAAGGGCTGTTCACAAACCTCATATGACCCAATTGGAGCTCCTGAAGTCCAAAAGATGTATTCAGCCTACTCTGTTTGCTGCAAGCGAAATCTTCCCTGTTCTCTCACTTGGCCGAATCCTACTAGATAGCTTTTAACTAGATCCTTCTCCTAGCATCAGCGACGTATTCAAGGCATTTGGCATCAAGGCGGTTATTATATTCCTCCATGCAGTTGTATAGGCTTCAATGTATGTCGAGTTTGAGGAAGGGCGGATAGTCACTGGCATTTCTGAGGTAGATGTGTTTGCTGGCATTTATTTGATGGAGGATTTGCATCAGATGTATCAAAATGCTTGCATTTGTGCACACTATTGCTGTGTTTTGTTATGTACTGGGATCGCATATTTGTTTAGAAAGTATGAGCAGCAGGCTAAGGGGGACAAGAAGCCCACTGCCAGTCAAGACAAACCCTCATGAGAGGCAACCATCAAAGCACAGGAATAGCCACTCTCGTACTACTTACAGACTTTGGTTGTGAGTTGCGCCTGTAAGTTGCAGCTCAGATATCGAAGAATGCACACGTGAAACCCTAAACTTCAGTGAATGAGAAACGTTGTGGACAGCTAGTCTAGGCCCTGTCCTGGCAATATGCTGGATGAGAAGCATGTCTACAGTCTTAGAGAAACAAGACTCAATGTCAAGGACTTCTTGCCCGCCAAGCAGCAAGGGAAGCTACAGCTCAGCTTGCGTTTCTTCTTTTTCATCCTTTGGAGGTCTGCAAGTTTGCTATCAGCAAAGTTGTGCATCTCACCAAAAAGAGCGGCTATTTCCTTTCGTGACAAGCAACCGAACTCAAATTTGGCGACTCCTACATCTCAAATTCTAAAAAACATATGCATTCTACACACATATGCTGTACC
>Ga0247837_1005019_pt1 | contig 20445 bp, 13 predicted proteins | sample LaCtaG_2_FD_187115 | JGI IMG/M metagenome (GOLD analysis project Ga0247837, IMG submission 187115) | Freshwater microbial communities from meromictic Lake La Cruz, Castile-La Mancha, Spain - LaCruzMarch2015_14.5m | ecosystem: Environmental > Aquatic > Freshwater > Lake | place: Spain: Castile-La...
GTCTTCTGGTAGATTTAACATCTGCAGCTGCCAATCTTTCTGCCGCTCATGCAGCATTTGCAAACTCCCTATGCCTGCAAAAACCCCTGTTCCCAGAAGATTGCTGGCCAAGACTCCAAAGCTCCACACGTCTACTTTGGCATTGTAGGGCTTGGAATTCAGCACTTCAGGAGCCATGTACAGTGGACTGCCCAGAATTGTATGATCCAAGCACGCTTCGAGTTTGCTGTCGTACTTGGCCAGGCCGAAATCCGCCAACTTGGCCTCGGCCTGCTCCCAGTCAGAGTGGGTGAGCAGGATGTTCGCAGGCTTCAAGTCTCTGTGCATGACTTTGTTGGCCTTCAAAGTAATGAAGGCGTCCACTACGTTGGTCAGCCAGCGTTTGACTAAGTGCATGGGGAGTGTGCCGGCTTCTCGCATGACTTTTTCCAAGTCCCCTCCGCCGCAGTACTCCATGATCAGGTAAAGGTTATGTTCAGTCTGAATGACTTCGTATAGTCTTATGACGTGCGGACTTGTGATTTGCTGCATAGTGGTGATTTCCCACTGCAGGTACTTGGAGAGGCGGACATCCAGGTGGTGGATGGGAATGCACTTCACTGCTACGACGTTTCCCTGGGCATCTGTTCCTTTGAACACTTCCCCGAACTGCCCGCTTCCCAGGACCTCCGTCAGTCTATAGTTTCCGACTTGCTTCAAAAATGCCATTATGTAGAAATACCGAATTACTGCAACGAACAAGCCATCTACAGGCCGCAAACCCTCACCCAGTGGCAGTACACTGTACCACTCTGGGAACTATGCTAGTGATTTCCTTATTCAGGAGTGCGGAGAGAGGCAGGCAGTGCGGATTGGACTTCCAGCCCCAACTGCCGCAGTCGCACAGCAGTATAAGCAAACACCTCTCCCGGCTCCACGCGTTTTGTCACGATTTCTGCGAATATGACTTGGAAGGCTTTTCTCAGGCCTGAGACCTGCACGTAGTCCCGAAACCGCCCAGCCTGAAGCTTGCGCTCTTCTCTTCGCTTCAGCTCTTCTACGTCTTCCGTGGGTTCTTCAGGCTTCTTCCACCCGACTATTCTCCTAAGCGTTTCTCTCACCAATTCGAGAAACTCAGCCTTATCAATGTGTCCGTCCCCGTTCTTATCCAGCTGTCTGTACAGCGTCCTTACATCTTCTTCCTTTGGCTGCGGCTGTCTCATCAGACTTGAGAACTTGCTCATTGCTCTGTGCAGCTCTGACTGGTCAATGGAGCCGGAACGGTCTGTATCCACTTCGTCGAAGGCTGAATTCGCCATAGAAGCCAGGCGGGTTTCGTTGTTCAGGATGGCTGAAACTTCCTTGTTCATAGGAGATTTAGTATGGAAGCAGGGGGAATTCCAGGGTGTTGGGCACTATTTATGGGATTTTCGACTCTCATTATCGACCTTTTCCCACTACCAGCTGCTATTCTGGTATATTTCGGGCTGATTATTTATACAATAGGGACTATTTATGGGCCTATTTAGACTATATGAGTGCATTTCTATTCAATCGCAGAAGAAATGCGAATTTCGCAGATTCTTGAAATGGGTCTCTATGGATCTTGTGGTAATCTTCAGTGAATCGATTGATATCTTCTCGGAAGGACTCTTCCGCTTCCTTTTCTGACTGTAATACAGGGACTATCTCATTAGGCCCGCACTCTACCGCCTGCTTCAGCATGTGTTGCGTCCACTGCATTTCTTCACTAAATTGCCGCAAAGTGGCTTTCTCGCGTTTGAGGTTCGGCCTGCCTCTGGCTTCTTCCAGCCCGCACATCTTGACAAGGGTGCGAATAGACCTGCGGCGCTGTGCGAATAGTGGCGTTGTGGGCAGCACAAAGTGACTGATTTCATGTGTAATGTGAACTTTGGGTGTTAGGGAGTGGGCGATCTTTCGAGGGAGGACAAGTGTCGTGCCTACTTTCCTTTCGTACCGCTTAAATAGGTGTCTTTGCTTGTGGAAGTAAAAGGACCGTCGGTCCGTCCTTAGAGCCTTCAACAGTTCTTCATGGCTGTTTGGGGACTTGGCCTCGGTCGCCACTAAATACGGCTCTCTGAGAGTCACACTAGTGGCAGCCTCACAGGCCAGCCTCACCCTCTGTTTCTCAGGCTTCACAGGTCTGAGGTGGAAAGAGTGCAGAGAGTGGACGTGAGTCTGAGGCGAAGAGATAGCAATCAAGTCGCTGGCCATTACACTATTGTCGAAAGAGCTTCACCCTGTCTCTGACGGACTTGCGACACACAGGACAGGTGTGGGCGTTTGCTGTGCAGTGGTCGCAGAACACGTGGCCGCAGGGGTAAAGAGCGCAGTTGCTTTCGCGGGCGAAGCAGATCTTGCAGGCGACATCCTCTGCTATGGACTTGGTCAAATCCACCGGCTCTTCCTGTGCCGCTGCAGCTCTCACTGGGGACTGGAAGTTAGCCATATCAGGCATCAGCACTGTGAGCACCGTAGTCCCCACCTTTACCACATCCCCCACTGCCAACGGCGTTTCCCTGCTCCTGGCCCCTTCCTCACTCAGGCGGAGCCAGGTTTTATTGGTGGAGCCAAGGTCTTCAAGCAGAAAAAAACCGTCTTCCAGGTAAATCCGGCCGTGTCTGCTAGACATTTGGCTGTCTTCTCGCACATTAAATTGGTTCTCAGGGTCACGGCCGATGGTAATCCCTTCAGCACCGACCTTGATTACTGTGTGCTTCGCAGGGCCTTCGAACACTTCTAACTCCAGGGCGGGACTTCCGCCTGTCCTCAAGCTTCTGGCCTTGAATTCGCTCAGCCCCATCTGAAACATGAGGCTGAGAGCGAGAGCTGTAGGACGCTGCAGCATTAGAAAGGTGCCTGTGGTGCTGCCGACGTCCTGCAGCACAAAGTGCCCAGGAGACACATACTTGACATCACAGTGTCTTCTGCTCACAAAGCTTTCCGACACTACGATGTCATTGGACGCTGTGTGTCTACCCAGAGTTGCGCCCGCCTGCCCTACAATATAGATGTTGTTGAGCAGCAGGCCTTCCACTGCCTTCAGCACCAATACTTCAGTAGATGACGGGGAGGACGCTGATATTTCGTGCTGGTCAGGCAGACGAATAGCGTGGATCTGCCCCTGGTCTTCACTATCCGAGTCAGATTTCGCGTCTTCTATGAGTGCCGGAGCAGGCTGAATCACTGGAAGAGGAATGTAGTGCTTCAGCTTCTTGATGGCTTCCAAGATCTTGACCCTGTGCAGGCGGATTTTGACATTCAGGTCCAGGTCCAAGTCCTGGTCCGTGACTTCGAAGAGCAGGCCGCCGTCTATCTTCAGTACTTCGAAGGTGGGGATGTACTGACTCAGTTCGATGGACTGCAGCCACTCACTCACGTCTGCTACAGTCCAGAGAGCTGGCGCTTGGCGATTCATTGCTTTATTTGAAAGATGACTAACGGAGTAATAATGCGCGAAATCGCTGCAGCAGCAGAGATAGTCTAATAAGGGAATCCTGTGATTCCGCGAATATCACTACTTCCTAGATAGAGCCGAAAGGAATTAGCTGCCTTAGAAGGTCGGGTACGAGGCGTCCAGCGCAATTCCACACAACCCCCCATCCGTACTCTCATCATCCCTCAGTATTTTCACATACCCTTCAATCCCCCAGTCCTCCCCCCACGTGTTTTTCACCAGCCAATAGTCCAGGCCGTCTTCCCGGCCATACCCCACTACTAGAACCGCGTGATTAAGCCGCTGTCCACAGTCCGAGTCCATCACTCCGGACTCATACATTTGCCACACTTTCTCATTCGCTTGGACGCCTACTGACACAGGCTGCTGGGCGACTGCTAACTTCAGCTGAGCGGAGCTGCCTTTCTCTATGCTTGTGAAGCTGCTAATAGCGGCGATTGGCTGGGAGCCGTTGAGACGGCATTTGCCGTCTTTTGCTTCGTAGGGGTATTCTTGGGCCGTTTCCAGCCCTCCCTGCGCTATGATGTAGCTGTAGGCGTCTACCATTTCCCCTCCGTCGCACCCACTGGTCCCGAACAGCTGGGAACAGTCCAGGAGTTGCTGCTGACTCAAGGGGGTTAACTGGCCACTTTGCAGGAAATACGCGCTTTCCACTGCCCCTGTAGCGGCAAAAGCCCAGCACGACCCACAAAACACTTGATTTTGGATGGGAGCCACTGCACCCGCAGCTACCCAATCCACCTCCTCCGGGATTTCCGTAGTCTCTAGCCGGCTTTCTCTCCTCTGGACTGACCCCAGCCTTGGAGAGGTGTACATTGCTGTGAATTCTTCAGTGCTCAGGTCTGCGAACTTCGTCAGACCGACAACGAATGCATGAGACTGGGCATTGTGAAGTCGGACATAGGCCAGATTCGAGCGGAAGTGCTGAAAACGGTAGGAGTGTTCTTCCTCACTATAATACTCCTTGGCGTATTTCAGCTTGAATTGATGGAAATGGTCCTCATCTGCCTGTACAGCTGATAAAGCGGCGGACTCTGGACTATGTAGGAAGCAGCAGGCGGCGCTTAGGAGCAGGAGAGAGCCGCACATGGCTAGCCATTGCCTGGCTTTGCTGACTTGGTGTGGCTGCATTTCAGTCTCCATATTATGGCTGGTGACTGGATGGGACAAGTGGGGTTGATCGGTCGTAAAGGACTTAGCCAGAGGCAGATTGGGCTAATAACATATGAAGAATGTATGACTCCACTCTATCCTATCAACCAATCCCTAAATCTCAACTAGTCGAGTATCCGAGTCTAGAAGAGACTTTTACAGCTATGGAATTAGTCAAATAGTCTCGGTTGAGAAGTGGACCGAGGCAGCCATCCTAAAAGTCCCAGTAGAATGCAAAACATAGCAGCTGCATCGCATATGGGCAGTACCAGCGAGGGAAAAGACAGGCTTGGAGGCGGGGAGCAAGATAGCGCCTTAAAGGCCCAGTAGTGCCCTGCGCCCAGCCAGCCTGCCGCTAGCACCAAAGCTGCGAGTTGTAAGGTTTTGAGGGAGGACCGAAGCAGGACAGGCTGGGGGTAGGCCTGGTCCAGCCAGTCAATACTGCAGGAGTAGCCCAGGTGAGTAAGGCAGAAGAGCAAGAAAGCCAGAGTCCAGGTGCCCAGCGGCACTCCCGCACATGTATTGGTGAATGTTGGCCGAAGGAACAGGGCCAGGGCCAGCACTAACAGCTCCACTGTTGTGGCCACTCCCAGCGCTAGTGGCGTTCTCCTGACCTGTCTGCAGTCCTCCTTTAGAGGCGTTTCCTCCCACCTTTCTTTCATATTATACCGAGACAAGGCCTAAGTCACTAGGCAAAGGGACCAGAAAGCAGTGACATGCGGACATGCAAGCTGGACCTGCGGGAGACGAGGCCGCTGCTCATTGCGGAGTTGGGCTGTCGATCGCGCTCCACTTCTGATTGAAAGTTACTGGCCATCATTTCTGAAAACTCCTCCAGGTCGATCTTGCGGTCGCCCTTCATGTCAAATTCATTGATCATCTCCTGCAGTTCTAGGTCTGAGAACTCCCCTCCAGCGATTTCCATCGCAGTCTTCAAGTCCTTAGTAGTGATGAAGCCGTCATTGTCCTGTCTGGGCCTCACGTAGTCCAAGTGCTTGAAAGCCATGTATATCACTTCGCGGTCGATGAACTTCTTTCTGTCTAGTGTCGCCATTATGAAGTTGGAGTACTTCATACCCTTCTGCTGCAACTCGTCCACTGAATGCACCAAATCTGTCTTTCCCTTACTTCTAATGTCCTCCGCAGAGATATTAAAGCCCGCTCTAAACATAGCCGTTTCCAAGTCCTGTGCACTTACAAACCCTGTGTCATTGGTGTCCAGTGCCGTGAACTGATTCTTCAAATCCACAATTTCCTCCGAGGACAGGTTCTTCACAATTACCTTCATAGCCTCTTGCTGCAGCTTGGAAAGCGGCTTGAAGGCCTTGAGGTTGCGGAGCACTGCGCGAGATATTTCCTGCGGCTTGGCTTGGTGGGAGGCGAGGATCCATTTGTGTTTGAGGGCGTTCACCAGGGTGATGCGGTGAGTAGGCTCTACCAGCAGCATTTTCGACACCAGGTCTTTGCACTCCGAAGACACATTTTCCCACTCCGGGCCGCTAAAGTCGAATTCCGCCTTCAAAACCGCCTGAAAAATGGAATTGAGCGTCTTACCGTCAAACGGATAGCACCCGGTGAGTAGAAAGTAGATGATAATGCCTAAAGACCACACATCACACTCTTTGCCGTACTTGGAACTCAGCACCTCTGGTGCGAGGTAATGAGGAGTGCCTACCATTGTAGTCATAGTCGTCACATCTTCCCCGAACATCGCAGACATGCCGAAGTCTATCAACTTGATATCCGCCGTCAAGTCCTTTGTCGTGAAGAGCACGTTTTCCGGCTTCAAGTCTCGATGGCAGATGAACATTCCGTGCAAATGGTTAACTGCTGCGAATATTTTCCGCATCAGGGGCGCTAGCACTTCTTCACTCATCACTCCGTCGGTAGCGGCTTTGTCCAGCAAGTCCCCGCCGGTGCACATTTCCATCACTATGTGGATGTATTTGTCGTCCTCATAGCTTTCATAGTACTTGATGATATTGGGGTGGTCGACGTGCATCAAAATATCAATTTCCCGCTTGAGTAAGTAAAGGTCTCGCTTGATATTCTCCTTGCAGATCGACTTGACAGCAAACGGCACCGTTTCGTTGTTGAATCGATAGGCTTCCCTCACCGTTCCGAAGTGGCCATGGCCAATGACTGCATTGAAGCGGTAGAACTTGTGAATATCTACTTGGGCCTTACTATCCACGATCACAGACTTGTGAATGGCGGACTGGATCATTGGGCCGACTTCCTGGGGCACGTGAATTGCTTGGTTTTTGGTTATGCACACTCCCATATTCTCGACTGAGACCTAGTTGTCATAGGCCTGAAGCATCCGGTATACTAATTTGCACTTTTCAAGAAACTACTTGGAGAACCTTTGGGACCGTGGGGGCGAATAAAGGTGCTATATATAAAAGGCCAGACGTCACCGATACAAGAGATAACGAAGTGAAATCCCCGAGTCAAACTGCAAGTTTGTCTCTTTGTTAGAATTAAGTGCGCCAGTAGTCCCCTCTAGTGGGTACTAAGCGCAACATCTGAATATGCGAAATTCAGCGCTTTGTGAATTTTTTTTTGCATAAATGCAAGAGTTACGTTTATCTATATGTTGTAGTTCAGAAAGAGACGTGATGCCTAAAAGCAGCTTTCATAACCGCTTGCAGGTCAAAGCACATGAGCTTTAAAAACAGATTATGGCCTCAAACAGTGTCATCAGAGTAGCAGGTAAGGTATGCTTTCGAAGACAGCTCGACTGTGAGAGCGATTTCAGGCGGCTGTCCACTGCAGGCCAATACACTCTACATAGAGTCAGCTCTAGTTTAGTATTGCGAACGTTACTAAATGTATGCCTATTTCGTCTCTAATTCATTAGCCTCACACTCGCAACTTCGAGTGAAGCATAAGGCCAGTCATGCTTAGCCCAGTAGACGCTGAAACTGAATAATAAATGGCAGGGAAGAAGCGAGCAAGTGTGCAGTGCAGCAGTCGTTCTGACCTGCTCAACTCTCTTCGTCGTACATTTACAGTGCCGACCTCCCGTCTGTCCGCCCTCACTCTCCTGCCTTTCGACACCTACTCCCAGTACCTCCTCGCTCCTGAATGGTGCAAAGGTCTAGTCACCAAGCGCCACCTCGCCACTGTGAGTCTTACCCAGGGCGCCCAGGCTTCAGTGTACCTGATGGAAAAGAGCTCTACAGAGCTTTACGTGATGAAGGCTACAGCGGTGGACGAAGCGGAAAGAGTTCGATTGGCAGTAAAGGAGTTTGAGGTACTGAAAAGCCTGGAAAGTCCTCACATAGTGAAGCCTTTAGCCTTTTGGATTGACCAGGAGCTCAATCGTGCAGCGCTAATCTTGCCGTATTGGGGAGAGCAAACGCTGGAAACTGTCTGCGAACTGCCCATAGACGAGGTTAGACGCATAGCTGTGCAGCTGTTTGGGGCGCTGGCGTACCTCCATGCACACAACTGGGTGCATAGAGACATAAAGCCTGCGAACTTACTCTACTTCGAAGGCAGTCTGACCATCATCGACTTCCAAACTGCCACTTCGCTGCAAGACTCGCAGTGGTTTCTGACCTACGCAGGTACGAGAGAGTTCACAGCGCCGGAAATGCGCAGTCAAAGTACCTACTCTGCTAAGGTGGACGTGTGGTCTGCAGGTGCCGTTCTGCTGCGGGTGTTAGGGTGGCAGGTAGGAGACCTGCCTAGTGGGGACTGCGGAGAGTGGTTTGCTGGAGTGATGGAGGAACAGGCAGAGCGGAGATTCAGCGCGGAGGAAGCGTTGCAGCACACTTGGCTGCGCTCTGTACTTTGATAGCGATAGGCTTTCTACTTGTGAGCAGCCACCTCCATTCCAAGGTGCACTAATTAAGCTAAGGCACTGCTTTCAGCGACTGTGTGACTCGTTCTTGCGCAAAGAGTGCAGGCGCACGGCTCGGAGACAGGAAATACAGCAAAAAAGCCGCAAAAGACACGTCAAAAAGCGCTCCAAAGCAAGCCTGCCAAAACTTCCACCTAAACCTGAGCATCCACTTGCTCACTACCACAATTCCCGGCAGTCCACAGGCCCAAGTCAGTCCCCCATAAGCCAATAGCGTATAGGCAGGGTAAGACTTGAAGGACTCTATTCCCTGTACACTCCACAGGAACAGCACTACAAGCACTATCAGACGGAGCCACTTTTGGGAGGAACTGTGGCAGAGCCAGTGGAACTCTGCCACTGTTTCACTTTCTGCGCATTTGAGTAGGGCGAAGTAGAGGGAAAAGAGTGCATCGAGGACTAGCACGACTTTGACTTCTGTCAATACACTGCGGATTTGAAGGAAATGGCCGGTGCAGTGCATTGCCAATAGGCAAAGGGCTGATAGCTGAAAAGCCCAATCAGCCAGTGAGCCTGTCCACTTGAAAGTCAGCCAAGGCATACCCCCGGACACATAGGTCATGTAGAAGGCCCACCAACTCGCCATTTCCAGCACTAGCGCTGCATACATCACCTTTGTGACCAGACTCAAGTCCTCATGCACTGCTATCGCTTCCAAGTCGCTGGAATACCGCCAGTAGACCAGTGCGATTACCGCTGTTGCCAGGGTGAAGAAGGAAAACAGCATTGGCATGCCTTGGTCTTCCAGGGAAAGACCCACACTCCATTCATTCAGGCCTTCGTTCAGGTACTCAATTCGGATATTCACCTGCACTGCGGTGTCACTTGAGGGTGTGTCTCTGCACTGCAGCACTACCACAGATACACACAAGTCAGGCTTAGGTCCTGGCACTTGGACTTGAGTGCTGTAGAGTCGGTCCGGCTTCGCTAGGTTGAGCAAGAGGAAGGACTCGTCCTTTACTCGCTGTCTAGAGCCTACCTGACAGCCGTTGTCCCGCAGCATTGCGTGAATTTCAGCACTGGAAAGAATGTCCAGAATTGCGACTTTCTGTCCTTGCAGTGCGCTTTTCGCCTCTAAGGCGATTGTTCCTTGTCCCTGTCTGGCGCATACAGTGGGGAAGCAGAACTGCGATACGATTTCCGGCCCTTCCGAATGCACTTCAGTGTTGACGACTTTGCCTGCAACGACTGGCCAGAGTAGCAGCCATAGAGACACTGGCATATAGGATTACACTAGGAATGGAAGAGACTACCGTCCAGACTGGGGCGCTGGACTAGGAACCGCTGAGCCACTCGTCTAGTAGACGCCAAGGAAACAACCGTCCGTCCAAAGCTGTTGGGAGTGAGTGGTCTGGACTTCCTCGTCGGCGTCAACAGCGCAATGCCAGCAGTGGGCGGCCTGCCTCTAGGACTCTTCTCAGCCAGACGTTTCCACTGCAGACTGCCCAATTCCACAGGCAAGTCCACTTCGTTCTGTATCGGCTGGTACACCGCGGCCCACGAACTCACCAGCTCTGCATGCTTCAACAGCCACTCTGCAGACCCGAGTTCCATGCACTTCATTTCGCGGGGGGAGTTTAGGTACTTGATGGTGTGCTGCAGCAGCACTAGGGTCAGTTTGTCAAGGCGGTACATGGCTCCTAGGGCCTTACTAATGCTGTGCACTTCTTCTGTGGAGGCCTTTAGGTCGACTAGTTCCGCAATTTGGTACTTGTCTGCTTTGGACTGCAAACTCTCAATCAACTCCTGCAAAGTCGCCTTAATTACTGCGATTTCCCGCTTTTCCGACTTCAGCCCTTTCACAATTCCAGAGAAATTCTCCACTTTCCCCTTGATTTTCTCACTTTCCTCACTATGTTTCTGCACAAACTCCATACACTTCCCCACATTTCCCTCCATTTCATCCACTCTCCCTTCAAAATCTATATGTCTAGACACTGCTTTCAGCTTCAAATCCAGTTCCTTCACATCCAGCTTGCTTGCTTTCTCCAGAAACATCTCATCGTACCGCTGCAGCACCTGGTCCTGTGCTTGCAAACTGACATTTAGATGAGATTTGAAGGCGGAAACGGTGCTTTGGCAGGTTTTTACCTCAGAAGATAGGGATTCTACTTGTGAAATCGAAGCGCAAAGGGCTAAAACGCGCCTTATATCGTGGACTTGCGCAAGAGTGGCTTTACTGTCTATTTCCCCTTTGATTGTGCTCAATTCTTCCTTTAAATTGCTTGCCTTTTTGCGGAATTCTCCACTAAATTCGTCCACTTTGTTGCGAATTAGGTCCAGAGTTTTCTGCATTTCCATATGCACCCTTGTAAAGTACTGGGAACTTACATATTGCTTTAGACTGTTTTCGTACTTTTCGTCGACTCTGCGGATTTCACCCCAAATTGGCTCCTTTTCCGCATAAATTAGCGGTACTCTTTCGCGAAAAGACCGAATTTCATGTGAGGCAGCGTCCAAATCCATCTGCAAAGCCCGGATTCTGACCTCTTTTTCGAGTTCCTCCACGAATTCCCTGGGACACAGCGTGACTAGCTGTTCAGACATAGAGGATAAGTCCGCAATGGAGGCTTTTCGCGTCATTTCTGTGTTCAGGTCCACAATTGAGTTCCGGATGAAGTTCACATCTTCGGAAAATTTGTCGATTTTGAGGTTTACTTCGCTGACGGAACTGAGGTGGTTACCGAAGGCTGCCTTTTGCCGCTGGCGCTCCGTCTCTAGCACAGAAACCGTCTGTTGAAGAGCGAAAAGCCGAGACTCAATTGAGTCCATCCGCAGGTCTTTTTGAGAGGTGAGGGAGTCTTGGAAGCCTTTCAACCCAACGATATCGCGCTTGAGCTTAACTTTCGTCTTGCGCAGAGTTGCCTTCACTCTGGTCATCACCTCTTCTGTGAGAACTGCAGACAGTGACTGAAGACCCTGTTCTCCCAGGTGTTCCTCCATTACAAGCATGGAAGAGCAGGAAGAAGTGAGTCAAGAGCAGCACATCAAGCAAATGTTCGACGACTTCGACAAGGACAAAGACGGCACTATCGACCGAAGCGAGCTAGAACTGGCACTCCGCTCCCTCAACCTGGACTTCACACAGGGAGACATCGAGGCTTACATGGAGCAGGTCGACAGAAGCAAGAACGGCGGCATTTCCTATGAAGAATTCAAGGTGTTCTTCGAAGAAAAGCTGTCTTTCAAGGAAGAGCAGCAGTTGGGAGAGATCTTCGACCTGCTGGATAGGGACGGAGACGCGCTGGTGGGAGCTTTGGAAGTGCGCTATGCTCTGCACTGCTTGGGGGAGGAAATCACTGAGGAGGAGGCGGAGGTACTTATCAGGGCTATCACTAGTAACTCCAAGGTGGACAAGGAGACCTTTGTTAGCTACCTGACTAAGGCGGATTAGTGCATTGCCATATCTTTCTACACAGTCCGAGTCTAAAAATGACTATCGAAGCCAGTAGTGGAGCCGCGGACTCCCCTGGCACTAACTCCCCGCAGGGGCTTTCTCCCAGTGACATCCGCAGTCGTGGGCCGCGTGGACTTAAAGGTCCCAACCGACACTCTGCCCGACATCAGTCCTCTTTCCTCCTCCTCACTCTTCATCTTCTTGAACTTCTCCAGCAAGCCAGTATAAGCATCCGAAGTGGACTTCGCCAGTTCTCGGACGTTCTCGTAGTCGGAAATGGCCACTCCGTCCTTTTTGATAGCGTAGGGGTCTTCAGGCTTGCAGGCTGCGAGTTGCTGTCGGAGGGAGCCTTCAGTTCTGGCGAGGGATGCGATGCGGTCGGCGTAGTGCACCCGCTCGTTTGTGAACTTCTCCTCGTTTCGCTTGTGGCGCTTTTCGCTATCGTACATATTCTGCAGGCGCCGCTGCAACTGCAAGATTTCCACCTTCTTTTCCTTGACTTTCTTCCGATAGTAGTCCACTCTCAGCGGGTTATTGTCCACCGCCTCCGTCCTGATTTCCTCCTTCGTGGGCTCCCTCGGCTTTTCCCTCATTTCGTCCACCTGCCGATTGGCTGCTTCCAAGTTCTTGCGCAGTCTTTCAGTCTCTTGGGAGCGCGCTTCGAGTTGCACTTTGAGGCGGTTGCACTCGATTTCCAGCTTTTGAATAGTGTTGTTGCGGTCGGCTGCGATTTCTGCGAGGCGGATTGCTCGCTGCTCGGAGTCGATTTGCTTGCGGAACTTCCGCCGGAAGCTTTCCAGCTCTAAGCCCAGCTGCTTTATTTTTTCTTCGTATTGGGTGTTGACAGCCAATGTCTTTTTATGCGCTTTCAACTCCTTGTCACTCTTCTGAAGGTCGTTTTTGTACTTCGCCTCAGAGCGGCCCATATCAGTGGCATACCTCCTCGTAAAGTCCTTAATCTGCTCCTCCATCATCGGAATGCGCTCCATCTGCTCCTCCTGCGAGGCCACCAGTTGCCTCAACGAGTCAATTTGCATCTTCAAGTCCTCCACACTGCCTTCCCGGTTCCTCACCAGCTCCAACAGACTGCCATTATCTGCTTTCAGCAGGTCCAAAGCCTGTTTGCTGGAGATTGCGAGTTGGTCTCTGGCGGCGGAGACCTCAGTTAGCTCTCGCTGTAGGGCGGAAATGTGGGATTGGAGGTCGGTTTCGAGGGCTTGGGAGGAGGAGAGGGCGACTTCTAGTTGCTGGATGGTGCGTTGGTACTCCTGCACTTGGCTGGACTGGGTGGATTTGTCAGCGTTGACCTGCATTCGGACAGCCAGCAGGCCTGCGAACTCCTGCTTCAGGAAGGTTATCAGTTCCAATGGACCGAAACTGGCGATTTTGGCAGTTTCCTCCTTCGAGACTTCTCTCTGAGCGGCCCGAGCCAACTGCTGGGCTAAGTGCTGCACTAGCTCTCGCACGATCCTCTCCAGTCGCTGGTTGGCCCGATCACACTGTTCGCCTCTAAGCATAATGGAGCTTTGTCCCCAGACTAGACAGTTAGATACTAAAGGACAGAACTAGGCATATGATAGTTAGGTCTTTCCCTATTCACTGGATATGGGCCGTAACTTGCCTACAAGTCAGAGTGTGTATAGTATGGCAGTGCCCTCGCTAGTGACTATCTGTCTGGACTTCCTAGCTGAAAACGCAGGGTACATTGTGGACCTGGACGGAGTGCCCTGCGAAGCTGTGCTGGAAATCTGCAAACGAGCCGCTCCTTCCGGCCTCATCAACCTCGAAGTCGTCCTGGCAGACACTATCAGAAGTGGCGATATCGCTACATCTCCTCTCTGGACGGACCTACTGCAAGCCAAACGGCACGATTCAGACTTCCTTATAAGAACAATACCGATTTCACAGTGCCCAGACTACGATCGGCAGGTGTATATAGCCTCCTTGCTGAAATTGCAGGCAGCGCACCCTTTCCTGGAGGCTGAAGACTTTGCTTTACTCTTACAGAACTGTGGGCGTTTTCTGACCTTCGCAGAACTGCATGCGAATCCTGCTATGTGGCTTCAGCCTATTTGCGAGACTTGGGCGAACATTCGACATTTGGATATAGCCGAAGCCAAAATAGGACCTACAGGCGCTCCATATATAAACACACTTCTAAGCAAAAGCAGATGGCTGCAATCCCTTGATATCAGCCGAAACCGCCTCGAACCTCAAGGCGCCTCTATAATAGTGGCAGGCTTGGAGTCCAGTAACTCCCTCGTTCGACTCAATTTAGCCTTCAACGGGCTGAATTATGAGGGCGTCAAGACCATTTTATCGGCTCTGCAGGTGAATAGGTCTGTGCTGGAGTTGGATGTCACGCGGAACTTGTTCCGAGGAGATGTGACTAAGGGCTCGCTGCTGGCTAAGCAAATGCCCAAGTCTCGCCAAATAAGAATTAGTTTAAACTAGTAGTTCTGAAATCGATACACATGCAGAAAGAACCTGGTAAATCCATTTAAATGTGAATTTGCCTACTTATACAGTGTAAGGATTGGGAAACTTGGCTGCGAACGTGACTTCTTCCTTGCTTGCTATGGGTGGAGGACTGCAGTCTATGTATGAATTGGGCGGCGCAAGCAGGTCTGGAGGGTCAATTCTTCGCATTTCCAAGTTGGTTAGGGGAGATAAAGCAGCATCATTGTATACCACATCTGCTCGAAAGGAGCGAATACATAGGAGGGAAAAGGCGCAGTTGACCAGTAAAAAGGCTGAGCCGAAGAAGTAGCCGGACCCCAGCTCTGTGGGACTTTGCTCTGTGTAGTACCCTGCAGCTGAAAAGCCAGAATAGACTATCATCTTGGAAGTAACAGCCAGAAACAGCTGATATCGACTTTCATATGGTTCGAAAGCCACTAGAAGGACTAGTAAAGGGATGAGGAGAGTGAGGGCTAAAGTCACTTGGAAGAGACGGGACAGAGAAAATACTGAAATGATGGCAAATACAAATAGGAGCTTCCAGATGTGCACGCAAATGCCTATAAAGGCCCAGTTTGGCTTCAAGCCGTACTTAAGGAAAGGTGCCAATGCACTCTCTTTGCGTGTGGCTATGAGCAGCGCAGGGATTGGGAGGAGCAAGTACAGAACGAAGACGGGCACCAAAGTGTACTTTAGGCGGTAGGAGTGGTCAGAACTCCAGGCCTCGATGGAAGCGTCACTGAACAGCCAGCGTTTCCGATCCTCATATAGAAAGCTTATGATGAGGTTGGAAAAACTCTCGAGAAGTGCAGGCCCGCAGAGACAAGATATGAGCAGCCAGCGGTTGAGCAGGGCTTTCCAGGCTGAGACTTTGAGGCGAGTTAGGAAGGTTACGAGACTGGGCAGCAGGGCTACAAGCGGTACCGCAAAAGATATATATGTTTGTTCATATACAGCGCTGTCTATGGGAAACAGACACGACAGAGGGATGGAAGACACTGAGAGAGACCCGAGGAAGTGGAAAGGTCTGAGAGAGTAGTAGTACAGGAAAGGCAGTTGAGTCTTGAGTCTCAGCAGCACCATGAGGTACTGGGTATGCTCCACCCACAGCCACAGCTTCGCGAACTTCATTGCGGCCTTGTCTTCTCCCCCTGCGTAGCGTCCAGCGAGGTAAAACACCACTAAGCACTGTCCCACGAACAGACAGACCTGAAACACTGCCGCGGGCATGGAACACTTTTCGCAATACAGTGTTCCCACCCGATAATAGTCTGCTTGGCATTCCGTGCACAACTTCCCTTCATACCCTGCACTGCAGCTGCTATTCTCGCCTCCACTACACGTAGTGGCATACGGACAAGTATGCACGAAATCTGAACTCAGGGAGGAACGCCAATACCCACTTGTCACCCTGAAGGAGTCCTTCCCTGCACAAAAAACATGGTTCGGACACAAAGCACAGTCTGTGTCGTTAGTAAAAAAGGAAAAAGTGCCAGGCGCGCACACTAAGCAGCGGTCCAGCCTGTGTATTTCTCCTCGCTGGCAGGGTCTAAAGGAGAGTTTCAGTTCAAAAGCTGCAGTTCCTGCTTTGGAGAAAGAAACGGTGAAAGGGAAGGACTGGGAGGTGTTGGGGGGAGCGTAGAAAGGACTTGTGTGGAGGTGAAAAACCCCATTTTCGCTGATTTTACTACTGGACCTTGCGTTGCTAGTCGTATTTGTTTTCAGAAATAGCAGTTCTGAATCACTGTCGACCAATACGACTTGTCCATAATGGTCCAATATCTCGATATCCAAAGGAGAAGGAAGAGAGTTTCCGCTGAGTAAGAGGTCAGACGCAGGGAACTTAGGGGAAATTCGGGCTTTTATTCCATATGAAGCCAAATCAGGCCCGTAATTTGCACTGTTTTGCTCGAAGAAAGTGCGAACAAACACCCCGACTTTCTGATGAAACTTGACCCCCCCTCCCTGCTGTGCACTATTTCTTATAAAATCACTGTGCCAAATGGCAGAATTTGGGTCCGAATTGGCAATATCCAGCGCTCCCCCTGTAGTCTCCGCCCAACAATTGGTGAAATTGGAGGATCGAATGGTGTATGCAGTCTGTGTGAGCTGCACAGCGCCTCCTTTCCTTGCTCCACAGTGCTCAAACCAGCTGCTATTGATAGATATAAGCGAGTTTATGGCAGATACAGCGCCTCCCTCAGGAGATACCAAGTGAAAAGCTTTCACAGAGTCAATATGTATCGAAGGACAGTTGGAACAGGAGAGTAGAGCTCCTCTTTGGGATATTCTCCTATCAGTCGACCCTCCATATGAGAAAGTTGACTTGTGCAAAGTCACATTTCCGTTCTTTGCCTCTAGCAATGTGAAGGCGAATTGCGCTATTCTTGCACCTCTCACTTCGATATGACTCTCCATAAGCTTTATTCCTGTAGTGCAAACAATACTCGAAGCCTGGAAATCGACCATAGAAAGGTGGGAGTTCTCAGCCAATCGACCCAGTTGTCCAGCAGTCACTGTGACATTAGTGACTTTTACTTGGTACAATTCGATAGTGGATTGAATGGAAACGAGGAAGGTTTCCACTGAATGGATATTCGAGAAGTGAGAGGCGGAGAGGAGGAAATGGCACCTGTACAGGGAAATTAGTCCCATTTGGCAGTCCTCAAAGGTGGCGTTTCGGACTGATGTAACGGCTTGCGCTGCGCTTTTAAATGCGTATTTGAAGGTAGAGCCAGTCACAGAGAGCGTTTGAAAGGAAACAGTGCTCGTATGTCCTCCTAGCAACAGCATTTCCCCAGTCACATTCCATAGACTCACATCAGTTGCTGAGCAAATCGAGTGAATGCCGCAGGCTAGTGCGATATGGAGTGATACGGACCTCAAAACTATCCCTTTCGCTTGAATTAGGCCTTGAATTCCGCAGTCCCACACTTTGCGGAGAGTACTGTCCACAATTGTAAAGTTGTTACTGACGTTTTCCCCTCGAACAACGGACACTACTCCTGAAGAAACTCCCATGGAGCGAATTTGTAAGTTGGAGAAGCTAGAAGTCCCAAAAAAAGCGCAAATCAAACACTTACACAGTCCGAAGCTGAACTCCAGGTCCACCACTGTGATATTGGCGAGCTGCAGGGTGAAGCACATGAGTTCTGGGGTGGAGACAGCCACCGAGTCCGAAGTACTAATAGCAGTAGCGTGGCTCACCTGTACATTGGTGAAGGTGAGGCCGGGGGAAAGGCTGCCTATGATGAGGGTGTTAAGCCCTGTGTTCAGGTGCTGCAGGGTCAGGTTGGAGGCCAGTACTGAGGACAGGACTAGGTAGAAAAAGGCCTGATTGCTCGTGGAGTTCGCCATTTGCAGGGAATTCAGCTGCAGATAGCTCTGCTGAGCGTCAATAAAGGCATTATAAAGGCCGAAGTATCCGCCAATACTGACATTAGCGATGTAGGTATGAGTAAGAAAGCAGGAACAGGCTTGCAGCCTCAACAGTCCTGCAGATCTGCCCCCGTAGAAGTAATGAGTGTCTCTGTAATCCACATTGTCCAGTAGAAGTAGGCAATTGGAGGCCTCACTCAAGCCTGTGGCTGCAACTACGCCAGCACTGTGTTGGTATTGGATGGACAGGCTGGAAACGGAAATTACACTCTGCTGGAGAGCGAAATCAAGGAAAAGGCCGGAATTTCCAGTCCAGGTGATATTGGCAAAAGTCGCATTGGCGGCTGTTCCGTATAGGGACAGACCTGAGTTGCCTTCCTGGAAGTCGCAGGAACTCATGTCCACTGCCACAAAGGCTAAAAGAGCGTAAAGCACGGCTCCAGCATTGCGCAGAAAGTCACAACGTGTGATTCTGACCTGCACACTGCAGTTCGAACTAGGGGCTGAAAGGTCCAACAGTGCAGGTGCGGAGTTATCAGCAAAGCTCGAGTCCGCTATTTCCATTGATATTAGTCCGAGGACTGAACTTCCCAGACTGACCAAAGCCTTTTGATTGCCTTCAAAGGTCACATTTCTAACCGCAAGCCGACTACCGCTCTCTTCTATTTGCATGAATGTTTCCTTGCAGTTGTATACTCCGGAGTCCTCTATTTGAACTACTCCTCCGTATATCTCTATTCCCTTTGCTTCTACGCGCACTTCAGATCTACTAATTCTCAACAATCCCTTCACTTCCACCCCTTTTTTGTATAGGACCTTCGCATCAACCACTATCAGTCCTGCAGATTTCTCTATGCATACGGCTTCTCCCAGCGTCAGGTGGTTTCCCCTGCCTCCCAGTACCACCTGCTTCACCAGGGGCTCCAAAGTCTCATTGCTCAGGACATCTGTTTCCAGCCAAAGAACCACATGATCTCCCATCGTTTGAACTGTGCTCAAAGCCACAGCCAGGGATTGGAAGGGATGACACTGGCTGCCGTCTTGCAGGGCGGAGTCTGAAAGGTTGGAGACGAAGAGGCCTGTTCCTGCACTGACAGCAGGACTGCACCCTGCGAGTAGCTGGGGGAAGATAAGAAAGGCAGCGAATATCATTATTACCATTATCGAGTCGAGATAATCTTTGGCTCAGCCTATAGACAGCTCGTCACTGCGGTTATGTCGCGATATGAGCCATAACAGTAAAGGCATTTATGAGCTGATTTGGATCTTTTCCACTGTCCCTTGGGCTTTCTTGCCTTCATTTGGCTCTGGGAGGTGAGATAAGGGGTAGAGCTTTGTGAAATCTCACGACCGCTGGCCGGCGCAGTAAGTGAGGAAAAGCGTTGATTCTAACACAAGCAGAGACCTTGATATAAGCAGTTTGAATAGAGGATTGATGATATTTGAACGGAGTCAACCCCATAATTGATGTTTTTACCTAAAATTCCAAATTTTGGGCTAAAATGAGAATTTGCTTAAATGTATGGAAGTACTAAATAACAAATAACTGAAGGTTTTGCGCCTTTGCTTCACAGCAAACTCCGTGACTTTGTTATTTGTCAATAGCTTCCAGAGGAAATATGCATTTCTAAGTTGATGTTCGGCATATTAACAGACAAAGGCTACCTGACTACCTTCCAACCTAGGCATTTCACCATCAATCGCTGGAAGTAGTTCACTATTTGCGAGGTAATGCTTTCAGATATTGAGAGGGTGTTAGGGTTTACTTATAGCCACACTTACTCGTATAGTATATTGCCAATGCAGTTGACTAACAGCTATATAACCCATCAGAATGGAAATAGGGAAGACACGACGGACTGGACAAGGTAAATTGGGCTCCTCGTAATTCTAAGCTGGAAGGACAGTCTCGGCCATAGTCCATAAGTATGACATCAATTAAAAGGTATGTGAATTGCCAGCCGACTTCTTTGGAATAGAGGAAGTACCTGTCCAATCCCGCTTTCGTGCCAGACTGTATGAAGCGACTAGTTGACTCTATAGGTCATCCAGTAATCGGACCTGTGTGACTGATTTCCTATAAGACTCGTTGCAGAGTGTAGCGACTTTCCCTCTATTGGAATAGCCCCACTACTGGATTACCCCTCTACCATAATTTCCTATGAAGGGGCAGCTTCTCCGTGCATTCACTCGAGCCAAGGCAGTCCGTCTCAAGGACGGACTCAGCCTAAGTCAGCAGAACTGCGAGCCAAAGCTACTCAGCAAAGCACACAGTTCCAAAAGAGCTGCCAGCTCCTTTATCGACTCAGGACTGCTCGCCAAGCCAGTGCCCAGTCTTGTGCCTGCTCGCAGTGAGTCTGTGCTCAGAGGACAACATGCAAGTCGCTTGGCTGCTAAGTTGAAGAGAACTGAGGAGTCTCTTCATAGACAGTCGCTCTCCTTTCAGCGCTTTTCCCCCAAGCACGGCCGCAGTGTCGTGCTTTGCTCCTCGCGAAACAGCTTCCCGCCGTCCTTCCTGTCCCTGAAGAAGCAACAAACTCACTTTATTTCGCTTCCTAAGGTTGAACGCTCGGAACCCTGTGTGGCCACTGTCAACCTGAGCTGCAGCTTGCCTAAACTGCACCTCAGCACTGACCCGCTCCCAGCGCTGGCCAAGCCTAGACGCAAACTCAAGTCCCGTCACTTCAAAGTGCCCCAGGAGCCTAGTAAAGAAGTGGCGGAGGGAATTCT
>Ga0247837_1005024_pt1 | contig 20437 bp, 11 predicted proteins | sample LaCtaG_2_FD_187115 | JGI IMG/M metagenome (GOLD analysis project Ga0247837, IMG submission 187115) | Freshwater microbial communities from meromictic Lake La Cruz, Castile-La Mancha, Spain - LaCruzMarch2015_14.5m | ecosystem: Environmental > Aquatic > Freshwater > Lake | place: Spain: Castile-La...
CGTCTTTCGCCGTTTACTTGAACAGCTCGCCAGGACCGACCAGGTTCCCGAGAAAAATCTCATCCATGGTTACGATTGGCGGCTACACAAGATGTAGGGCAGGAGGAGCTAACCGCCCACCCCATTTAAAGAATCCGCCGGTGTCGATCCGCGCGGCCTCCTCAAGGACACGTTGCTGCGTCGCGGCGCGCTGGTTAGGATGCATGGGGGCTGGCTCGCAGGGTGATGGGTTGGGTGTCGCAACCTTCAGCCTACCACTCTTGCGGGTTAGCCCCCATTATTTTCAGTCTGTTAGACTAAATTAGTGCCATTCGGGACAGACCCCTATTCCCCGATTGGCCGGGCGCGGATTGAAACACCAGCGGTTCGAGCCCGCCCGACCTGTCTGAAATCGGCAAGACCAACCAATCCCGATACGCGCTCGGCGCCATCACCGAGGATCGCGTCTATGCCGGTGATTTCGAGTACATCGTCGAGGGACTGCCGAAGAATGTCCGGGATATCTGGCATGACGGGTTCACCGAAATGCTCAATAATGCGATCGACCATTCCGGGGGGGCGGTGGTGCGGGCCTTGATCATCGTTCCGGCCGTAGGGTGGACAAGCGCTAGCGCAGTCCACCGAATCCCGCGCCGCCGCTGGTGGACTGCGCTGCGCTTGTCCACCCTACGATGCCGCGTGGCCGGTACCATGATCAAGGCCCCTGGCACTGTACGCAGGAGAGCAGCTCGTCTCCCGCTCCCAAGCCAAGCGGATCATGAATCGCGTCGAGCGCTTCCGCAATGTCGTATTGGACTTCGCGGGCGTCGATATGGTGGGCCGATCCTTTGTCGACGAGGTATTCCGAGTGTTCTCGCGGCGTCACCCGGAGATCGTGATCGCGCCGATCAATATGAATGCGCAGGTGCAACGGGAGGTGGGCCGCTTTTCCGAAACGGACGGATCTTCCCGAAACGCACGACAGGACGACGGGTAGCGGTGCAGCGTTCGACGCCATCAACCGGCCGAGTAGGGGCACGTGCCAACCTCGCCGGACCGCGGGTCGCGCAGGTCTGCCCGATCGAACCCGCCCCGCCACTGGCAGCAAGGACCGAAAAGCCGCACAATGACCGCCGCCCCGCACAGTTGTCGAGACGGATATGCGCAATCCACAGTTGCAGTTGGCGCAGGAACTCATCCGCGGCACGGATCTGAATGTCTTTCTGACCGGCAAAGCCGGTACCGGCAAGACCACCTTCCTGCACGCGCTCAAAGCTGACCTGCCCAAGCGCACCATCGTCACCGCGCCGACCGGGGTGGCCGCGATCAATGCCGGCGGCGTGACCCTGCATTCGTTTTTCCAGCTTCCGTTCGGCCCCTTCGTGCCCGGCGGAGACGGCGAGCGCCAGGCCACGGAGCGGCGCTTGCGCCGACAGAAGCGCGAGATCGTCCAGGGCCTGGACCTGCTCATCATCGACGAGATCAGCATGGTCCGTTGCGACCTGCTCGATGCGGTCGATTTCGTGCTGCGCCGGGAGCGCGACTCCGACCGGCCCTTCGGCGGCGTCCAACTGCTGATGATCGGCGATCTGCATCAGCTTGCGCCCGTGGTGCCCGGGGCGGACTGGGCCATCCTCCGGGAGTTCTATGACTCCGCGTATTTCTTCGGCAGCCGGGCGCTGCAGGCGACCGAGATGGTGCCTATTGAACTTGAGCACATCTACCGCCAGACCGACGCGGATTTCATCGAACTGCTCAATCGCGTGCGCGACAACCGGCTGGACGACGCGACCCTGGAGCGGCTGAATTCACGCTATCAACCCGACTTCCGGCCCGGTGAGTCGGCGGGCTATATCACCCTGACGACGCACAACCAGGGCGCCGATCGCATCAATGACATGCGCCTCGCCGCACTCGGCACCAAGTCATTCACATTCGCCGCGAATATCCAGGGCGATTACCCGGCGCACAGCTATCCAACCGCCGAGAAGCTGACTCTGAAACAAGGCGCCCAGGTCATGTTCGTGCGCAACGACGCCGGACCGGCCAAGCGCTATTTCAATGGCAAGATCGGCACCGTCACCCACCTTGGCCGCGAGCGCATCGGCGTGCGCTGCCCGGATGATGCGACCGAGATCGAGGTCGAGCCGGTCACCTGGGAGAACATCCAGTACAGCCTCGATCCAGAGACCAAGGCGATCTCCGAGGAAGTCGTCGGCCGCTTTACCCAATACCCGTTGCGCCTGGCCTGGGCCATCACCATCCACAAGAGCCAGGGCCTGACCTTCGAGCGCGCCATCGTCGACGCCGCGGCGGCCTTCTCGCACGGGCAGGTCTATGTCGCCTTGAGCCGCTGCAAGACCTTCGAGGGGCTGGTGCTCGGCACCCCGATCCCGCGCCGGGCGGTCATGACCGATCAAGTGGTGGCCGACTATGTCACCGAGGCCACCCGCCATCCGCCGACCCAGGACCGGATCGATCGCGCGCGCATCGCCTACCAGCAGCGACTGCTCCAGGAATGCTGGGATTTCGACGCCCTCGGCGCCCGGTTGCGGCGGCTGCTCGGCCTGCTGCGCGAGCACCAAAGGGTGATCGACGCGAACGGCGCAGACACCATCGACACCCTGGAACGACAGACGCTTGATGCGGTCGTCACCGTCGCCGCCAAGTTTCGGGGCCAGCTCCGCGCGCTGTTCCGGGAGGATTTGCCCCCGGAGGACGACGCACACGTACAGGAGCGCCTGCGCAAGGCGTCCGCGTATTTCGCCGGGCAGATCCAGCAGGGCCTGCGCCCCTGGCTCGCCGCCTTCTCGTTCGGGACCGACAACAAGGCGCTGGCCAAACAGCTCGGCCAGGCCGTCGCGGAACTGCGCACCGAGTTGGCGGTCAAGACCGCCGGTATCGAGAGTTGCCGGGACGGGTTCGCGACGGCCGCCCATCTGAGCGCGCTGGCCAAGGCGCGGATCGACGCCGAGCCCGCAGGGCCGCCGGCGGAGCCAGGACCCGACCCGCGCCCCGACGCGGCCGAGAGCCCCGGACTGCTGGGGGCGCTGTTGCGTTGGCGCGACCAGAAGGCGCAGGAAGAAGCGCGCGAGGGCGTGGACCACTATCGCGTGCTGACCCGCGCCGTCCTGCGACAGATCGCCGACACCCTGCCCCAGAACCCGAAGATGCTGGTCGCCGTCAAAGGCATCGGCAAGCCCTCCGTCGCGCGCTACGGAGCAGAGATTCTGGCCATCGTCGCCGACTGGTGCCACAGCCAAGGGATTGGTGCCGCGGCCGCCCACCGCCCCGGCCAACCGCCCAAGACCCAAGCCGATGCGCCGGAAGGCAGTACCGGACAGATCAAGATGGTGCAGGCGCATCCGGCGCGGGTTCGTAGGGCAGCAACTCGCGCGGGGTCAGATGATAAATCAGCGTGAATGCGCGGGCGCAGTGAAGGGGCGAGGCGCCGCCCGGCATAACCACGGCGCAAGAGACATTTCATGACGTGAATCGTGGTGTCATAGCCCTGTTCCACGACCGGCGGACGCGCCACTTCAAAGTGCAGATACCCGTTCAGGCAGCGCAGGGCACGTTGCTTGTCGAACGCCAGGCCAAGGCCGGGCTGTATCATGCCGCCGCGCATCGGACAACCGAGATACCGGGTCAGGTCGACGCCCGCAGTCAACCGAATCTGCCCATAGAGCGCGCGCGGATGATCCATGAAGTATCGGCCGAGCGGCTCGCGCGGGTAGCAGGCTTGCGGGTTGTCCAGCAACCCGAGGAGCAACAGGCGGGTATTTTCGATCCCCCCCCATGGCCAGGATGAAGCGTCCGGCGCACAACTCATGCGCCGGACCCCCCGTGGACGGAACCGCCCGCAGCGCGGTGACCCGGGTTCCCGCGTCGTTCAAACGCAGCCCGGTCACCGTCAATCCGATGACGATCCGGCAGGCCGAACTGCGTTTCAGGGTGGTACCGAAGAGACTCCAGAAATTCGGCGGACGCTTGGCCCAGAGGACGAGTTTCGACGAAAAGTCAGTGCGCCCGAAGAGGGCGGGTGGTCCGCCCGGCGCCTGTTGTCCGGCCCGGTTCGCGATGGGCTCGATGAATGGTTGCGGTAATCCCATCAGCCGTCCGGCCTGCCGCAGGAAGCCGAGATAGTCGGCAAAGGACACCGGCCACCCGCTCGCCGGAACCCAGTCGCGGGTCTCGAAATCGATCGGCTCCAGTGGCATGCAGCGCCCGGCCCAAAGATTGGCAGTGCCCCCAAGCATCCGCAGGCGATGCACAAAGGGTTCGCGGACCGGATGACCGACCGACTCCAGCGCGCTTAATTCCTGAGCGCCTTGATGCGGCGCGGCATACCCACTTTCGACGACACAGACCGAGTGGCCAGCCCGAACCAGTGCGGCGGCGACCGTCAGCCCCGCGGGGCCGGACCCAACGACACAAACATCCGCCGCGATCCGCTGCCCAGGCGCCAAGTGACGGGCCACGATCTCCTAAAGCGTGAACTCTGTCACACTTGGTCACCAACAATTCAAAACGCGCAAGAAAAGGGAGTGCGCGGCCATTTGGCCGGACGAAGCGCAAGCCCCGTCCGGCCGAATGGCCACGCGGCCGGACCGCGAAACGCAGTCCCGCCGGTGACGGCTAGAAGGTCAGCCGGTTCAGCACCTGCCCGGTTCGGGCGTCCGTGACGACGGCCCGCAGTTGGCCGTCGGCGCCGCAGCGGCCCAGCATCACCAACTCCGCGGCGCCGTTATGATTGGTGTCGGCGATGCTCGCCAGATCCAGCGGCGTGCACCCCTTGTCGTACCAGAACCGGTTCAGCCAGCGGCCGGTCACCCCCTCCTGTACGGACACCGCAACCTGGCCGGTCGCGGTCTTACGGCCCAACACCGCGTAGTCGTCCACGCCGTTGCCGTCCAGGTCGGCGACCACCGCCAGCTTCAGCGGGTCGTAGCCTTGGCCGAACCCGGCCAGCGAGGCGATCCGTTGGTTGCTGGCCGCATCGACGACCCACACGTGGGTGTCGCCCGCCGCCGGGTCGCGCCACAGCAGCGCCACCTCGGGCGCACCGTTGCCGTTGCGGTCGGCGACCACCACGACCTGCAGCAGGTCGGCCCCGGACCACAGGGTCTGCACCGCGGCACCGGTGCGGGTGTCTTTGATGAGCAGGCGGTCGGCCTTGTCCGGGTCCGACAGCACCACGCCGACCTCGGCGCTGCCGTTGCCGTTGAGGTCGGGCAGTGCCATCACCTGGCGCGGTTCGAACGGGGCGGGAAAGGCCAGGGTGTTGAACAGGGTCCCGGTGGCCGCGTCGCGCACCTCGACCTGGGTCGAGTCTTGGGGAACCGGGCACAGTGGCGCGGTTGTGTCGGCCGCGGGCCCACGAACGAAAACATCAGAATGCAGATTGGTATCGTCCGGAACAAGGCGAGAGGCGGAGGAAGCAAACGCCACAAACCGACCGTCCGCACTGATTGCGCTGATCGCGAACAAGAATGCCGAGCCGCCCCGAATCCCGCAGGTGTCGACGTCCACTCGCTCATTCGCCCCCGTCACACGGTCGTGGATAACTAGACCGCCATTATAAAGGGTGTCGCCCGGTACGAGATTGCTGCTGTAAGAGTAAAACGCCACAAACTGCCCATCGGCGCTGATGGCCTTGCGACTATAATGCTCGCTGCCACTGTTCCCTTGAACCCCATTCGCATCGACGCTTACCCGCTCGGTCGCACCCGTCATGCGGTCGTGGATGAACGTATCGCTCGCTTTATTGGTGTCGCCCAGCACAAGATTGCTGGCATCAGAAGACAGCACCACAATTTGTCCATCGCCGCTGATGGCCGAACAGTCGCTCATGCCGTTCCCTTGAGCCCCGTTTGAGTCGACGCTGACCCGCTCGGTCGCACCCGTTATGCGGTCGTGGATAAATCCATCGGTTGCACTATTGGTGTCGCCCGGAACAAGATTGCTACTGTTAGAAGAGAACGCAATAAACCGCCCATCGGCGCTGATGGCCGCAGACCCGCCCCCTCGGACCCCTTGAACCCCGTTCGAGTCGACGCTGACCCGCTCGGTCGCCCCCGTCACGCGATCCTGGACGAATACATCGGTCTCATTATTGGTGTCGCCCGGGACGAGATTGCTGCTGTAAGACGTAAACGCCACAAACCGTCCGTCGGCGCTGATGGCCGCAAAGTTGCTTTCACCGTCCCCTTGAGCCCCGTTCGAGTCGATGCTCCTCCGCTCGGTTACCCCCATCACGCGGTCGTGAACGAAGATATCACTCCTATTATTGGTATCTCCCGGCACGAGATTGCTGCTGTCAGACTCAAACGCCACAAACCGTCCGTCCGCGCTGATGGCCGCACGGTAGCCCCCGTAGTTCCCTTGAACCCCGTTCGAGTCGACGCTAACCCGCTCGGTCGCCCCCGTCACGCGGTCGTGAACGAAGATATCAATCCTATTATTGGTATCTCCCGGCACGAGATTGCTGCTGTCAGACTCAAACGCCACGAACCGTCCATCGGCACTGAGCGTCGGGGCTTCACTCCCATACTCGCTTTGCGCACCATTCGAGTCAACACTCACGCGTTCGGTCACGCGATCCGCCGCGACGAGCATCGACGCTGCCGTGACCAGCGCGGCGAGATCCTGGACACCGTTCCCGTCCTGGTCGGGGAGCACCGCCAAGTCCACTGGGGAGGAGAAGGGATTGCGGTCGAAGCGGACGGTCCCGAGCGGATCGGCGGTCAGCGAGTTGCGGGTCTCGGCCTGAGCCGGGGCCGCGCCGAGCAGCACTAGATTTGGCTCAAGCCCGGGGCTGACGGCCGGCAAGGTCTCGGCAGCCACCAATGACCGCACCGCATCACTGAACGCGACCTGGCTGATCAGCGCCCCGGTGGTTGCGTCTTTCACCGTCGCGCGCGCGGTGTCCTGAACCCGGCTGACCACGGCAATCTCCGGGGTGCCGTCGCCGTTGGTGTCGCCCAGGGGTTGCAGCCAGGCACGCCGATACGGTGCCTCGTCAACTTGCACCTCGACCGCGCCCAGATCGAGACGGCCACCCACCACCCGCGAATAGCCTGTACCGCGTTGATCGAATGCGGGCGGAGGATTGAAATTCGGGTCACCACGGTCGAGCACCGGGCTGCCGGGCAGCGGGGCCTGGGTGAGCGTCGGGCCGTTATGATCCCCCAACGCGCCAAGTAACGGATCGATACCAAAGATGTTGGAGCCGGCGACCGCTTCTTCGATCGACACCGTACTGGGCGACTGGATCAGCGAATAATTGACATCGAAGATCCCATCTCCATACAGGTCCGCTCCATCCGGAGACGCCGGGGTGCCTCGTTCGTTACCGGAGACAATGGAATTCGAGATACCGACACCTGGCGACCAGGAATATAAAGCGACGACTCCGCTGCCGACGTTTTCGGTTATTGTCGAGTTCAGGATGTCTAAGCGTTGTCCGCCATAATGGTATACGCCACCGCCATTGTTTGTAATAGTACTATTGACGATGTTTACCAGGCCGGATGAAGCCCCGATCGCAACACCTGGTCCGCCATTTCCAGTGATCAGGCTGCCAAGGATACGCACAGCCATGCTACTGTAGTAATAGATGCCGGAAAACCCTCTCCCATTATTGGCTATCGTGCTGTCGGATATCAGAACGTAGCCGCTCCCTACTGCCACGGCCGTACCGCGAGTACCGGTAATGCTGCTGTTGCGTATGACTGCTGAATGCCCCCCACCAACCTTCGACGATGCGGGGACAGCGAGTCCATTGTTATTATCGGCGATAACCGAATCCTCTATCGTGACCCTGCCGCTCCCATAATCGTCGTTTGAAATGATGACCCAGTCGGAGTGGCCAGTGACAACACATTCCTTGACCTGAATATCTGTGCCGGAATCAGAAAATCCTCCGGTGCCGGCATCAATCGCGTTTTCCCCATTTGCCAACGTCAGACCGGATACCGTCAGGCGCTCCCCACCCGGCAGCTCCCAGTCGTAAGCAACATACAGGATATCGGATGCCCCACCCCCATCCAGCGTCAAGGCCGCGGCGCCCGGTCCGGTCAGGGTCAGCGTGTCCGTGGTGACCAGCGGTCCGGAGGTCAGCGTGATGGTGCCGCTGACAGTGGAGGCAAAGACGATCTCGTCCGCCCCCAAGCGGACATTGGCATCGAGCACCGCCTGGCGCACGCTGCCCGGCCCACTGTCATTGAGGTTGGTGACGGTGTAGGTGTCGGCGCGAGCGCCGAACGGGGTGCTGAGCGCCAGGGCCAGCGTGCCCGCCGCCGCGAGCGGCCGGAGCGCGAAGGGACCCAAACACGCCCGCAGGGCGGCGGCCAGCGGCTGGGGAGCGGGCTGAACGGGGCAGTTGACCAGTGCGGTTGTCATTGGAGATCCTTGGAGTGAGTGTTGCGTGGCCGCGGCGGCATAATCCAGACAGACCCTGTGGGTGTAGGGGCGGGTTTGAAACCCGTCCCTACCTCAGGTTATCAGGTGCGACGGCTAAATGCTCCGGTCGGCGCTAGAAGGTCAGCCGGTTCAGCACCTGCCCGGTTCGGGCGTCCGTGACGACGGCCTGCAGTTGGCCGTCGGCGCCGCAGCGGCCCAGCATCACCAACTCCGCCGCACCGTTGTGATTGGTGTCGGCGATGCTCGCGAGATCCAGCGGCGTGCAACCCTTGTCGTACCAGAACCGGTTCAGCCAGCGGCCGGTCGCCCCCTCCTGCACGGACACTGCAACCTGGCCGGTCGCGGTCTTACGGCCCAACACCGCGTAGTCGTCCACGCCGTTGCCGTCCAGATCGGCGACCACCGCCAGCTTCAGCGGGTCGTAGCCCTCGCCGAACCCGGCCAGCGAGGCGACCCGTTGGTTGGTGGCCGCATCGACGACCCACACATGGGTGTCGCCCGCCGCCGGGTCGCGCCACAGCAGCGCCACCTCCGGCAAGCCGTTGCCGTTGCGGTCGGCGACCACCGCGGCCTGCAACAGGTCGGCCCCGGACCACAGGGTCTGCACCGCGGCACCGGTACGGGTGTCGTTGATAACCAGGCGGTCGGCCTTGGCGGGGTCGGACAGCACCACGCCGACCTCGGCGCTGCCGTTGCCGTTGAGGTCGGGCAGGGCCACCACTTGGCGCGGCTCGAACTGGGCGGGGAAGGACAGGGTGTTGAACAGGGTCCCGGTGGCCGCGTCGCGCACCTCGACCTGGGTCGAGGCGACAAGCGTCGATGCTGCCGTGACGAGCGCGGCGAGTTCCTGGACACCGTTCCCGCCCTGATCGGGGAGCACCGCCAAGTCCACCGGGGAGGACAAGGGGTTGAGATCGAAGCTGACGGTCCCGAGCAGATCGCCGGTCAGTGCATTGCGGGTCTCGGCCTGGGTCGGGGCCGCGCCGAGCAGCACCAGATTCGGGCCGTGCCCTGGACTGACGGCCGGCAACGTCTCAACACCCACCAGTGACCGCACGGCATCACTGAACGCGACCTCGCTCATCAGCGCGCCGGTGGCGGCGTCTTTCACCGTCGCGCGCGCGTGCCCGTCAACCCGGCTGATCACGCCGATCTCCGGGGTGCCGTCGCCGTTGATGTCGCCCAGGGGCTGTAACCAGACACTGCGATCCGCGCCCACCTGAATCTCGACCGCACCCAGATCGATCCGCCCGCCGACCACCCGTGGGTAGCCCGGCCCGCGTTGATCGAATTCGGGCGGCGGACTGAAGTTCGGGTCGCCGCGGTCGATCACCGGGCTGCCGGGCAGCGGGGCCTGGGTATCCGTCGGACCACCATTGTCCCCCAACGGACCGAGCAACGGATCGGTGTAGAAAACGTTGGAGTCGGCGACCGCTTCTTCAATCGACACCGTACCGGGTGCCTGGATCAGCGAATAATTGACATTGAAGACCGCTGTTTCACCCGCAGGTCCATACAGATCCTGTCCGTCCGGGTGCGGGCCCCCTTGGGTGCTTCGTCCGTTGCCGGAAATGATTGAATTCCTGATGCTGACTCCCGACTCTAGAAATCCACCAACGGACAGATAGATTCCGCCGACGACGTTATCCGTAATGGTCGAGTTCTGGATTTCTACGATGCTATCGCTATAGCGAGGCGCCACTAATACGCCCCGAAGATTGGCGGTAATGGTACTGTTGACGATGCTTACCCCTCCCGCGTTGACCTCAATTCCTGATCCGGAATTTCCGGAGATCAGGCTGCCGATAATACGCGCGTCCACGACGCCGTAGCCGGTCCCGAACGAAAATCCTGTGCCATTATTGGCGATCGTGCTGTCGGATACCAGAATTGTACCCTCGCTTACCGCTACCGCACTATAGCGATTACCGGTGATCCTGCTGTTGCGTATGGTTGTGAAATGGGTACCACCAACACGCCCCGACCCTCCGCGCACAGCGAGTCCCCCGCCATTATCGGCGATCACCGAATCCTCTATCGTCACGCGGCTCGAATGATACCAGTGGTTTGGAATGATTGCCCAGCCGGAGTGGCCGGTCACAATGCACTCCTTGACACGAAGATCCAAATTAATGTAGCGCTCCTCGCCATCAATCGCGTTTTCCCCATTTGCCAACGTCAGGCCGGAGATCGTCAGGTTCTGCCCCCCCAACCAGCCATAGTTCCCCTCCCAGTAGGCCTCAGCGTGCAGGAGATCGGCTCCACCCCCATCCAGGGTCAACACCGACGCCCCCGGCCCGGTCAGGGTCAGCGCGTCCGCGACGACCAGCGGTCCGGAGGTCAAGGCGATGGTGCCGCTGACGGTGGAGGCGAAGACGATCTCATCCGCCCCCACGCGGGCATTGGCATCGTTCATCGCCTGGCGCAGACTGCCCGGCCCGCTGTCATTGAAGTTGGTGACGGTGTAGATGTCGGCGTGGGCGCCGAGCGGGGTGCTGAGCGCCAGGGCCAGCGCGCCCGCCGCCGCGAGCGGCCGGAGCACGAAGGGACCCAGACACGCCCGTAGGGCGGCGGCCAGCGGCTGGGGGGCGGGCTGAACGGGGCAGTTGACCAGTGCGGTTGTCATCGGGGCTCCTTGGAGTGGGTGTTGCGTGGCCGCGGCAGGCGTCGTGGCAGAGTATTCGAGAGCCGCACCGGATCGTCAATTTTTTCAGGGGATTCGGTCAGCGCGTAGGATGGGCAGAGCGCGAGCGATGCCCATCCGGCCACCGCGATGCGGTGCCGCGGTGACCGCGAACGCTGCGGCTGCACGCCCGGCCCCATCGCGGCGGGACGCCGCTCCCACGGGGTCGCTTCGCGACTTTTCCGGTAAAGCCTCGACCTCCAGTTGCGGACAGTCCGTCGCTGGCCGGAGCGATGATCAAGGCCGTCGCGCCGGACGCCCATCACATCGGTCTGGAGCGCGGGCAGGCGTCGGTGTACTCTCATCAGTGCCCCTGCCCCGCTGCCGTTCGGGGACCTGGGTGCCGCAGCGCCTCATCGGCAACTTATGCAGAGGAGCACTGATCCAATGAGGTCTTTCCTGACCCGCGCGCTGCCGGTCGCGGCCGCCCTGGCCCTGCTGTGCGGACCCGCGGTGACGGCGCCCCCGGCAGCAACCGCGGAGCGCACCGCCCTGTCGATTCCGGATAAGCCGGGGCTCTTTCAGCGGGTGCTGACGCGGCCCGATACGCGACTGCTCACGCTGCCAGGGGGCGCCGCCGCGCCCGGTCCGGTGCTGCCGGCCTTGTCGGTGCTCTATGTGTTTGACCGACGTGCCGTCCAGGGGAAGGATTGGATCGAGGTCGGCGCCGCGGCGGACGCGGCCCAGGGCTGGATCGCGGCGGCCCAGGCAATCGACTGGCGCCAGACGCTGACGCTGGCCTTTACGCGCACCTCCAACCGTGATCCGGCGCTGTTCTTTCGCGATCATGACCGGCTCACGCACCTGCTGGAGGCCGAGGACCTGGTGCCGCAGGTCGACCGCCTGCGCGCCGAGGTCAAGACCGGACGTTTCCCGGCGGACTTTCCGGTGATTGCCAAAGAGCCGGATACCTACATCGACCCGAACGAGCAGTTCTATCTGCTGCCGATCCTCGCGTTCGAGCCGGTGTACCTGCAAAGCGGCCATGAGACCATGCTGCTCAAGGTGGCCGCGGTGACCCTGCAGGCGGGGGAGCAGGACCTGCTGGGCACGGACACCGCCGCGCGGCCAACGCCCAAACCGGCTCGCCAACCCAATGCCAAGCCGGCTGCGTCGCGCCCCGCCGGCTACCGCGCCGGCGTGGTCTTCGTGATCGACAGCACCACCAGCATGGGCCCCTACATCGACCGCACCCGCGCCGCGGTGCGCCGTATCTATGACAAACTGCGCGGCTCGTCGCTGGGCGAACGACTGAGCTTCGGCCTGATCGCCTTCCGGGACAACGTCGAGGCGGCACCCGGACTCGAGTATGTCAGCCGGGTCGCGGCGTCGCTGGAGGACGGGCGCGACCCGGCGACCTTCCTGTCCAAGGTGGCCGGCGTCAAGGAGGCGACCGTCTCCAGCAAGGGGTTCAACGAGGACGCTTACGCCGGCATCCAGGACGCACTGGAGCGCATCGACTGGAGCGGTTTCGACGCCCGCTATATCGTGCTGATCACCGACGCCGGCGCGCGCGATGCCAATGACCCGCTGGGCCGCACCGGACTGTCCGCCGAGCGCCTGCGCCTGCTGGCCCAGGAAAAAGACCAGTCCGGCGGCGGCAAGATCGCCATCGCCGTGCTGCACCTCCTCACCCGCGAGGGCCGGCAGACCCACGAGGGCGCGACCCGGCAATATCGGGAACTGAGCCGCTGGGGGGACGCGGGGGATCTCTATTTCCCGGTCGAGGGCGGCGCGGTCGAGGCGTTCGGCACCCAGGTGGACACCCTTGCCGACGCGCTGCTGCGACAACTCGAGAGCGCGGCGTCCGGGCGTCTGATCGAGGTGCCGGAGGGACCCAAGGTCGATCCGGTGGAGCGCAAGACTGCACTGGTCGGGCGCGCCATGCAACTGGCCTATCTGGGCCGGGAGACCGGCAGCCGGGCCCCGCGGCTGATCGAAGCCTGGGTGACCGACCGGGACCTGATCGACCCGACCCAGAAGACGCTGGAGGTGCGGGTGATGCTCACCAAGAACCAACTGAGCAACCTGCAGGAGACACTGGAGGCCATCCTCGCCGCCGGTGAACGCACGCACATGAACGCCAAGGATTTCTTCGACCAGCTTCGCGGCGCCGCGGCAGCGCTGGCGCGCGACCCCGACAAGGTCAATCAGGTGCAGGTGAAACGGCTCGCGGATGTCGGTCTGGTGGGGGCCTGGCTGGACGGACTGCCTTATACCAGTCAGATCATGAACCTGACTCCGGAGCGCTGGCTCGCCCGCTCCTACGCCGAACAGCAAGAGGTGCTGGACGTGATCGATGAGAAAATCCGGCTCTATCGCAAGGTCCATGACGAGACCGACCGGTGGATCAACCTGGCCCCCGCGGCCCCGCCGGGAGAAGCGGTCACCACCATGCCCCTGGACAGTCTGCCCTGATGGCGCCCTCCCCGCCTGTCTACCTGTGTCAGGGGCTGATCAAGCGCCGCGCCGGCGGCGGGACCGCCTTCGAACTGCTGGTGCCCGAGCTGCGTATCGCACCCGGCGAAGTCGTGGTGTTGCAGGGGGCGAGCGGGAGCGGCAAGAGCACCCTGCTCGACCTGTTGGCACTGGCCCTGCGCCCGGATCAGGCCGGCACCTTCAGCTTTCGCCCGGAACATCGCGTCGCGACCGATCTGTGGCGACTGTGGCAGCGCGGCGATCTGGACGGACTCGGCCAGTTGCGCGGGACCCATATCGGCTATGTGCTGCAGACCGGCGGGCTCTTGTCCTTCCTCACCGCACGGGAGAACATCGCCCTTTCCTGCCGCTTGCTGGGGCGTGATCCCGGCGGTTTGATCGAACGCTTGGCGGAGCGCCTGGACATCAGCGCGCAACTCGACAAGCGTCCGGGCCAGCTCTCGGTGGGCGAACGCCAGCGGGTGGCCATCGCCCGCGCGCTGGCCCACCGGCCGGGGGTGGTGCTGGCGGACGAGCCGACCGCCTCGGTCGACCCGCTCAACGCGGCACGCATCCTGGATCTGTTCCTGGAACTGGTGCGCCAGTCGGGTGCCTGCGCGGTGATCGCCAGCCATGATTGGCGGCCGGAGTGGCTGCCGGGGGTGCGGGTGCTGGAGCACCGCATCGAGCGCGATGGGGACCTGACCCGCTCTTTGTTCTGGGGCTGACCATCCATGAGCCATCAATGAGATGTCACCGCACATGAAGCTTTTTCTGGTTTGAGTTTGAATCGCGATGCGCGCCACGCCTGAAATTCTGCGACTGGCCTATCGGGATTTTGCTCACGAGCGGCGGATCTCGCTGTGCTTCGTGCTGGCGCTGATGGCCGTGCTGGCCCCGCTGCTGATCCTGTTCGGACTCAAGTTCGGTCTGGTGGACACCCTGGCCCAGCGCCTGGTCGAGTCGCCGGTCAATCGTGAGGTCCAGCCGCTGGGAAGCCGCGGCTATGACCAGGCCTGGTTCGACCGGATCGGCGCCCGCTCCGACGTTGCCTTTCTGATCCCCAACACCAGGCGCATCGCCGCCAGCCTGACCCGCTTGCTGAACACCGCCAACGGGCAGGACCTGCGGGTGGTTTCCATGATCCCGACCGGGACGGGCGATCCGCTCCTCTCATCGGGGTTGGCCGATGAGGCTGGGCCAGCGGTGCCGACCGGCCTGACCGAGTTGGTGCTCTCGGCCGCCGCCGCCCGCAAACTGGGCGCGGCGGCGGGCGACCGCCTGGTCGCGCGGATCGACCGCCGCCGCGACGAGCGCGATGAGCAGGCCGTGTGGGAGGTGACGGTGACCGGCGTCTTGCCCGATGCGGCCATGGCCGAGGAGGCGGCCCTGGTTCCGCTGCCCCTGCTGGTGGCGACCGAGGATTATCGGGATGGCCTGGCCGTCCCGGCGCTCGGCTGGGAGGGCGCGCCGGTGCGCGGCGGGCCGCGCGTGTTCGCGCGCTTTCGGCTCTATGCGGTGAGCATCTACGCGGTGGCCGGACTCGCCGCCGATCTGGCCGCGGACGGCGTGGAGGTCCGCACCCAGGTCACCGAGATCGCCGCCATGCAGGCGCTGGACCGCAATCTCAGCCGCGTTTTCTGGCTGATCGCCATGATCGGCACCCTGGGGTTCCTCGCCTCGCTGGCGGCCAATCTGCTGGCCAACGTGGAGCGCAAACGCCGCGAACTGGCGGTGGTGCGGCTGATCGGGTTTCCGACCAGGAGCCTGGTCCTGTTCCCGGTGGCCCAGGCCGTGCTGGTCGCCCTGCTGGGGGCGGTGGCCGCGCTGGCGGTGTATTTCCCGGTCGCCACGGCCTTGAACATCTGGTTCGCCGACAGCCTCCAGCACGACGAGTCGATTTGCCGGCTCTTGCCGACGCATCTCCTGATCGCGCTCGCGGCGACCCTGCTGGGGGCCGCGGGCTCGGCGGCCTGGGCCGGCTGGCGGGCGGCGCGCATCGAACCTGCCGAGGGTTTACGTGAGGTCTGAATTCAACCGAAAATGAACGCAATCATCTTCCTGATCACCACCGCGGCCTGCTGCCTGATGATGGCTCCGGCCCGTGCCGACCCACCCGCTCCGGCCATCACCTGGCCCGAGAAACTCTATAACCCGACGCCGACCGCGGGAGATTTGATCCTGCCCCTGGCCTGCGGCGGCGCCATGGTCTTTCGGCCGGTGGAGATTCCGGGCGGAAACCTGCTCGATGACCGCCAGGTGGAACTCGGCCAGACCGACGATGCGCGCGGCTACAAGGAGGGCCGGCGGCTCAGCCACCTGGCCGGCGCCTTCAGCATGGGCACGGCGGCCGCGCGCCGCTACTACATCGCCAAATACGAGACCACCCGCGACCAGTACGCCGCACTCACCGCCGACACCTGCCCTCAACCGACGATGCGCGGGCGTCTGCCGATGACCGACGTGAGTTGGTTCGACGCGGTGGATTTCACCCGCCGCACGACCGAATGGCTGCTCACCAAGGCCCCCGCCGCCCTGCCGCGGGAAGAGCAGGAACCCGGCTTCCTGCGCCTGCCGACCGAGGAGGAATGGGAGTTCGCGACCCGCGGCGGCCTCGCGGTGGATGACACGGACTTTCTGGCGACCGTCTTTCCCATGCCGGACGGCGATCTGGCGCGGTATGCCTGGCACGAGAGCACCGGTTCCGCCGCTGGTGAACTGCACCCCGTGGGACTGCTCAAACCCAACCCGCTGGGACTGTATGACGTACTCGGCAACGCGGCCGAAATGACCCTGGCCCCCTTCCATCTGGACCGCCGCGGCCGTCCCCATGGTCAGCCCGGCGGTTTCGTCAGCCGCGGCGGTGATGTGTTCACCCCGGCGAGCCAGATCGGCAGCGCGGTGCGTCAGGAGCACAACTATTTCAATGCCACCACCGGCCGCGCCAAAGCACTCGACAGCCTGGGGTTCCGACTGGTGATCACGGCCCCGGTCATCGTCTCGGCGGCACGTCTGGATGCCATCAAGGAGTCCTGGTCCGAGTTACCGAGCCTCACCGGTGACGTGCGAGTCGACTCGGACAAGGCGCTGGCCGAGTTGCAGGAGGTCGCGCGCCAGTCGCAGGACGAGGCCCTGCGCACCCGACTGGAACTGATTCAGCGCAATGTCGAACAGGCGCACGCGGGGCTCAACGAGGCCCGCGCCCGCACGGTGCGGGCCCTGCTGCGGATGGGCGCCTTCATGGGCAAGCGGGTGGTGACTGACGGCAAACGCGCCGAGGTCCTCCAGGGTCTGATGGGGCTGGCACAGAGCAACTTCGACACCTTCGCCAAGCAGGCCCAGGGGTCGCGGGACGGACCCAAGCTGATCGCCGAAGCGCGTGACGCGCTCGCCGAAAAGATGACCAAGTGGCAGGGGATGCTCGCCGAGATCGAACAAGGCATGGCCAGCAGCCTCTCCTATTATGGGGACATGGTCGTGAACGTAGGGCGGGACTATGGGGTGGCAGAGGTCGGAGCGGAACTCAAGGTGGTCGATGAAGAGCTCAAAACCAAGAACAATGCCTATTTGATCCCCTATGCCGACCTGTTCGCCCGCCACCTGGACGCCTATCGCCAGGCCGGGGCCGCGGACAAGGCGACGTGGCAGCAGGATCTGCTGCAAATCGAACCCACGGTAGCGGCTGGCGCACCGGCGGGCGGATCGGCAGGAAAACAACCATGATGCTCCAAACACTCGGGCGCGGCGCCATCCTGCTGGCAACCACCCTGATGCTCATCGCCTGCACCGCCGGCCTGGAAACCCAGACCGAGCGTCCGCCGGCCGAAGTTGGCGGACGCTTTTCGATCGGGGGATTCTCGTTCGGCGGCAAGCCCGACACCTTCGGTTACGAGGGTACACTGAGCCCTGAGGAAGCGGCGCTGCGCGAACAGGCGCGGAAGTTCGACCGGACCGTCTGGCAAGGGATACTGATCGGCGCCGTGGTCGGCACCGCGGTCGGCGTTGCGGCGGGTGGTGATACCGAGGATGCCGTCGGCGGCGCCATCATCGGTGCCAGCGTCGGGGCCATCGCCGGTATCTATGTCGCCCACATGCAGCAACGCTATGCCAACAAGGAAGATCAGCTCGATGCCATGATCACGGACGTGCGCAACTCCAATCGCGAAACCGAAACCCTGATCGCCGATGTGAAGACCGTCATCGCGGAGGACCGGCGTCGGTTGGCGTCCGTCCAGCAGCGGGTGGCCCAGGGTCAAGCCGGCGCCAAGGAGTTGGAGCAGGAGCGCGGCCGGGTGTGGGGCAATCGCCGGGTGGTGGAAAAGGCCGCGGTGGGCGGGCAGGATCAATACCGGATGTTCGAGGGCGCCATCCAGCGGTTCCAGAAGAACAACCCCGGGGTCAAGACCTCCGGTTTCGAGCAGGCACTCACGAGCTATCGCAACAATCTCGCGACACTCGACCGCCTGGCAGCGAGCATGGCGAAGGCCTGACACGAACCCCGGCGGCCGAAGCTTTGGCCCGGGCCGACATCGCGTCTGCGCGGCCCTCGTCCGGCTAACGGCCATGGAAGGAAGATCAGCCGCCCCGGAAGAAGAATGTCCCCCGTGGGAGCGGCGTCCCGCCGCGATGCGGTACCGCGGTGACCTCGAACGCTGCGGTGACACGCCCGGCCTCATCGCGGCGGGACGCCGCTCCCACGGGGTCGCCGCGCGACTTTCACGGTAACGCCTCGATCCGGTGGGCGACCGATGATCACGGCCGTGTTCCGGCCACGCGATCAATGTAGTACGGTGAGGCACAGACACGGGTGGCGAATGCGCCCGAACGCGGAGTCTGGAAAGAACGTGTCTCACGCCAAGGCGCCAAGCACGCCAAGAAGCGCGCAATCCTGCGGTGACCCCCGTCACCCCGCGAGCGCCTCCGGTTTCGATAGCGGCTTGAAGCACCTTGGCGTCTTGGCGTGAGACATTCCGGGTCTGAGCCAAGCCGGTGCGGCGGATACGCCCGTTTGAGCGCAATTCGCCACCAGTGTCAGGCACAAACCGCATCGTTCGCGGCCGGGGGATGCCGCCGGGTTGGATGCGCTGCTGCTTTCGCCTTGGGCGGCGGGCGTTGCCGTGGCCGACGATTCGGAGATGCAGCGGCTGGCCGCCGGCGACTATCATAGCCTCGCCTCTGTACACCGTAAGAAAACTGAAGTGCCGGTCTGCGCTTCCTTCCGTTTGGTTTCCAACATCCCCCTGATTCGGGTAAATTAATAAGCAGTTTTGCCCAGACTTCAACGACAATCAAGGACAGGAATGACCTACGACCGTTCGCAGCGCCGCCAGACGGAGGAAGAGTTGCGCCGCCTGGGCCACACTCACGCCGTGCTCTCCCGCTGCAATCGCAGTCTCGCCCGCGCCCTGGACGAACGCGCGCTCCTTACTGCATTCTGCGCCAACTTGGTCGAGGAGGAAGGCTACGGTTTCGCGTGGGTCGGCTACGCCGGGGAAGGTCGCGGGGCACTGCTGCGCTTGGCGGCCCATGCGGGTCAGGGCGACGCGGCCTTCGCCGCCGCGGTCCTGGCCTGCGCCAACGCCGGCGACCGACGCAGTGCCTGCCGCGTCGCCTGCGAGGTCGGGGCACCGGTCATCCTGCGCGACCTGTCCGTCCGCTCTGCCCTTGCCCCCTGGGCCGACACGGCTATAGGCCAGGGCTATCGCGCCATGATCGCACTGCCCCTGCGCGCCGACGGGGCGGCCTTCGGCAACTTCAGCATCTTCGCGGACACGCCGGACGCCTTCGACCCGCCCGAGGTGGCCTTGCTCGCCGAGTTAGCCGATGACCTCGCCTTCGGTATCCAGACGGTACGCACCCGCGACGCCCAGGCCCAGGCGGTGCGCCGCCTGCGCAACGATGCCGAACGGGAGGCCCGCGGACACCTGGCGGCAACGCTGCACGATGGGGTCGGCCAGACCATGCAGGCGCTCAACCTGGGCCTCAAGCAGGCGAGGGCGCTGGCCGAGCGCGAAGAGACGGTGCCGGTCGCGCTCTTGGATCAACTGATCGATGAGGCCGGAGCGGCTTTGCGGGAACTGCGCGCCGTCAGTTGCGAACTCCGACCCTTGTTCCTGGAGCGCCTGTCGCTGCTCGATGCCATCCGCCATCAGTGCAACGAGACCGCCCAGCGCACCGGCATCAGTATCCAGGTCAGCGCCGCCGACTGCTCCTTCACCCTGGACGACCAGGTCAAGGAACAATGCTTCCTCGCCTTCCGCGAGGCCTTATCGAACGCCGTGCGCCACGCCGCCGCCAGCCGCATCGACGTGCTCCTGCGGGTGCGTATGAACGACCGGCTGATCCTGGCCATCGGCGACAACGGCGTCGGCTTCGACACCCACCGCACCGGCGCAGATCCCGCGGGGCTCGGCTTATGCATGATCCAGGAGCGCGCCGCCGCCGTCCTCGGCCGCTCGTGCGTGCGCAGCAGCCCCAGCAGGGGAACCATCGTGCGTATCTGCGTCCCCTTGACCAAGGACACCATCCTGTGTCCATAGGTGTCATCCTCGCCGATGACCACGCCATCGTCCGCCAGGGCCTCGCCGCCCTGCTCCAGGCCGAGCCGGACATCGACCTGCTCGGCCTGGCCGCCGATGGTGCGGCCGCCTGGAGCATGATCGCCACCCACCAACCGGACATCGCCATCCTGGACCTGTCCATGCCCCAGGCCACCGGCATCGAGATCACCCGCCGGGTCGAGGCCGCCGCGCTCGACACCCGCTGCCTGCTGCTCACCATGCACGATGACCCCGCCGCCGCGCTGGAGGCCCAAGCGGCGGGCGCCGCCGGCTACATCCTCAAGGACAACTCCTTCGAGGATCTGGTGTTGGCGGTGCGCAGCATCGCCGCCGGCGGGACCTTCGTCACCCCCTCCATCCGCGCCAAGCTCCG
>Ga0247837_1005029_pt1 | contig 20395 bp, 14 predicted proteins | sample LaCtaG_2_FD_187115 | JGI IMG/M metagenome (GOLD analysis project Ga0247837, IMG submission 187115) | Freshwater microbial communities from meromictic Lake La Cruz, Castile-La Mancha, Spain - LaCruzMarch2015_14.5m | ecosystem: Environmental > Aquatic > Freshwater > Lake | place: Spain: Castile-La...
ACAAGTTGCAGCAAGTGCAGATATCAAAGAGGAACTGTGGAGCTTCCTTTTCCTGCATGATTCTCTCCATCCTGTCAACCCAGTCCTTTACTATCTTCACTGAACTCGTTTCCACCTTCCCTAAGGCCTCACACGTATTCCTTATATCTGATATTGGGTAGTAGGAAGGGTTTAAGGAAGGCTGACGGTTTAGACCTTGGGCTAGTAGAGAGGCTAGATAGGTGAGTGGATGTGCATCATTACAAGGAGCAGTGCAGTCCAGGGAATTCGCACAAGAGGAGGATCTTGAGGTGTGTTTGCTGGCGTTGGGACTGCTGAAACCCTTCATTTCCATTGTAGATTATAGAGAGAACGGCTCAGAATGAGACAAGCTGTAAAGGTGTAAATGGCAGTTTTGTCATTTTCAGCTGCAATTTTATCCGAAAAGCGATATTTTAATATGACTTTTCCTGCATTCAAAGTCAATTTCCCCCTAAATCCTAGTTTAGTCCTACCTAAGCCTCCTGCAGATCCACCAACTCCGGCACCCCAAGCTCCACATACGCCAAAGTATTCAAGTTGAAGCACTTCACATACTTCCCCTCGTGACTCGGCATAAAGACCATCATAGACCCGTCACTGACCGGCGTCATGCAGGACCAAACGGATTTTAGCGCCTTGACAAAAGGCCGATCCGTCATGTTTAAAACGGGACTGTCGGGGGACCACAGACGCAAATTGCGTTGGGAGATGAACACGATGTCTTCTCCAACACTAGCGATGCTGAAACTGGCTTCCGCCATTACGCCTTCCAGCCGCAGAGAAGCCTCGGTGAATTCTTCGGTGGAGGGAGTGAAATACTCAATGACCGGCGAGTCTCCGCCACATAGATAGATCTTGTCGTGGTGGATGCAGGTGGTGAACCATTGGTGGCCGATTCTCATGTTGGACAGGGTGGTCCAGGAGTCCTCTTCCGGCTCGTACTTTTCAGCTGTGCGTTTCGCTCCGCTGCCTCCAAACACGTAAAACTTCCCATTATACTGCGACATGCCGTGGCCACACCGACTGTACCGCATGCGATTCTTCTCAGTGACCTTGCCGGTTAGGATCTCGATGGCGTAGGTGTTGTTGTTCGTTGGACTGCTGCCGCCGGTGCATAGCAGTCTGATGTTGTCTTCGAAATAAGCAGAAACGGAGTCCCAGGAATGCTTGAAGTTAGTTAGTCCCTCGCCCTGCAGTCTCACACTGGACCACTTCCGTGTCCGTGTGTCCAACTCGTGCAGACAGCGATTCAGCACTAGGGCCAGTTTCGGCTTATCAGGCAGATAAGCGGTGAAGCGCTTCGAGTACATCTGGACTGTGACGAGGCCTTTGAGGGCCACAGACGGTCTGCTGACATTCCAATTGAAGAGTTCTAGGTCAGGACTGGAGGGCCCAGTGCCGTACTCCCAGACTACTTTGGCGAGAGGGTTGTCCAGGTTTGCAGGCCATTCTGACTCGAACACCAGCGTTTTGGCGTCTTTAACTGCGTTGTGGATCGCTTCGGTTATCTGACTATAGTACCCATTGAGGATCTGCCTATAGTCCTGCTCAATATCGTCCAACTCCGCCTTTAGACTCGCAAAGTGCTCCTTCACACTTTCCTTGCATTCCTCCACCGCCTTCAAATTCCTTTCCAGCATGCCTTTTCCCTCATCAATGTTGACAAACCTGACTTTCAGCCGGTGCAAGTCTTCTCTCTGCGTGATCCGCATGACCTCATGCACAGGGAGTTCATTGTGCGCGGCTTTGGGGGTTTTATTGTGGTGCTGGGTTAAGCACTCCTGCTTGGCGCAGATTAGAGGCACGGGGAACACACAGCAGCAACCAAGGACTGCGAAGTCTTTGGAGCACACGGAGCAGATAACACTGCTGTCAGCCATTGATTACTACTAAGCCATTTCCCATGTCTACAAGTCGCTCATCCGCGTCTTTTCGAAAGACTTGACATCTTCAGGCTTACGAAGCAGACTAGCCTCTTGAGCGTAAAGAACGAAGGGAACCACTCGCGTCGATTTGGGTTTCGGACGAGGCAAAGAAGCCCCGAAATCCCTGCCCACTTGAGGAAACGTGGCTACTTAGGCAGTACCTAAAGCTCGATGTTCACTCAACCCCTCAGTCAACGTCCCCTGCCGTCTAGGAATCGCTTCAGTAGTGTTAGTGGGCTCTGCGGACTGCAGGGTGTTAGGCGACTGAGGGTCAGGTGGGCTTTCCCTCTGTTGGAACAGATCCAGCTCAGTGCTTCCTAGAGCATGTATCACCACCGCGGGCTCTGTGGGCAGCTTTTTCCTCACTGCAAACCTCAATTCCGAGGTAAACAGCGCTTCGATGACCACTCGCATGCCCACCACAAGCAGCAGCTGTCTCAGCTCCTCCCTCATTTTACTATGTCGCTAGTTCGATGAACACGCTGGAAAACGCCACTTCACTCAGCAGAAGAGCCGCCGCAAGGATCAACGCGTTCCGCCAGTGCAGGGCCGACTGCCCGCTCAGCTTGATATACATATAGCAGGCACGATTAGTGCCATTATAGACCCGCAGAAGCCGCCCAGGATATCAAACACAATGTTCACATTCGGGTTAAAGAGCGCTACAAGCGAAGTCGCGACTATTACAGTGAGAGTGATTCCCACATGTCTATATAGGGCTTACACAGCAGAGAGGACTAGCCTTCTACTCGGAAGCAGAGCTTTTCGATGGATGCGCGGGCGGGACTCAGGTTAATAGGCGTTGTGAAGGTCAGAGTGAAGCTTTCCATGACGCGGGCGAGGACCATCATCCAGTCGTGGTGGAGGCCGTGGCGGCATGTTGCATTATTATCAGAGTTGGAGTGGAGTCCAGGAAACTCAGGTAGCCAAATAGCACCAAAAGCACAAATAGCGACCCCTGAATGCCCACAGTGCGGAAAATCACTTTCTGCATGCGGCACTCTGTTGGGATTTTAGTTCCCCCGCCACTCTTGTCAGGTTTTGCTGGCAAAGATAGGCGAAGAGACACATCGAAAACGCACTAAAAACTTTCAAATCCCTTTTCCCATACACAATTTCCCCAAACCCATACTGGGAACTATAATACGGAAACTGCGCAATTACCAAAATCAGTATATAAGTGAGGCAAGTGACGTTGAAAAGAGCTTTGTAGCGCTGTACTGCGAGCTTTCGGAACAGCCCTAAAGGCGTGACGAAGCACACCATTGCCACTACGAGTACGGCTTGCCGGTCTGCGGGGAAGGAGATGTTCAGGGAGTTAAGGACGTCAGGCATGAAGCCTGCGCCCATGGCGGTGGAGGCGAGGATGAAGATGGAAGCGCGGACTGAGCCTTGCGCCATGGCGCCGAAAGTCCTTTGGAACCAGCGAAAGCAGGGGTTTTGTCCGCTGTCCTTAGAGGCTTCTTCAGTCACCAATTGCTCCAATTTCGCGTTTCCAGTTGCCATATATGTGGGCCAATCTAAGTCCTGCTTAGTCCCTCAGACTTAGTTCGATACGGTAGGACATAGAGACTAGTCTTCCCTCCCCTGTCCACCCGGTATCCTCCCCTGTCCTCTTCCCCATTAACAATGCTTGAGCGTCTAGTGGAGTTCGTGCTTGCTTCCAAGCTCCAATCCATCCTTTCCGACTTCGACAGAGACCGCTTTTCCATCTGGCTCTGGCAGGGCCGGGTCGTAATGCACAACTTGCGTCTCAGTCCTGAGATATGTGCGGGTCTCGGCCTCCCGCTGCAACTCTGCTGGGGAAAAATCGACAGTCTGGACCTGGTGGTGCCGTGGAGGGCGCTGGCGACTGAGGCGGTGGAAGTGAGGGTGGAAGGAGTTGTGATAGTGCTGAGGACTGTGGAGAAGGAGGGGTGGGGAGGGGGGAAAGAGGGCATTCTAGCGGAGATGAGGGAAAAGGTGGAGTTTGAGGATGGAAGACTGAGGATAAAAGAAGGGAAATCGGAGACGTCTTATGGAAGCTTAACTGAGAAAATCATAAGAAACCTGCGCTTTGAAGTGAGAAATGTGCATATTCGCCTGGAAAGTGAGGACTGCCAGTGCAGTTTGGGCTTGGTTTCCGAGCTCATTACCTGCACAGCTCCCACTGGCTCTGCAGCGGGCTTTAACAAGGCTGTGTCTGTGGGAGTGGTCTATTTCTATGCAGAGTCGGGGGAGGTTGTAGCCGGGAATACGGGGAAAGAGGAGGAAATGGAGGAACTAACTTGCAGGTTTCTATGCGGCGAAGAGTCCGAATCCGTAATCTGTCCCTTATCCTTAGAAGCAGAACTCAGCAGTCAAGGCGAAAACAGCCACTACTCCCTCAAAATCACAGTCCCGAGACTCGACTTACACCTGTCGCAGACACAGTACCAATGTCTGTCCCGAGTGATGGAGGCAGGAGGCCACTTTACAGCCTTTCAAAAGGCTCAAAAAGAGCAGTTAATAGCGGAATATCGCGACTATTTGGAAGACAATCCCTGCCCAATAGACCACAAAATCACCTTCAAATCCGCCCGAAACCGCCTCAAATCCAGTCCCTTCCCTAGCGACTCCGAGGCGCAATATCGCTACGACGCCATAATCGCCACCACTCCCGAAGAGGAACTCTTCGCCTGGCTGCTGGAACTCAACGGCGAAATCGCCCTGCAGCCCAAGCGACTGGCATGGGTGACTTCATGGTTCACTGGGAACAGAGCCATGGACCCTTTGCCTGAGCCGCAGTCTGCTGATAGGGAGTTCGAGACTTCGACGGTGGAAATTGAACTGGTAATAGAGCGGATTAAGGCGACTATGCAGGGCAGGAGGACGACTTGCAGTGAGTATATATACCGGGTGGAAGTGGATGTGGAGGGGGTGGGAGGACTGCTGGTGCAGCAGGCGCAGCATAGAAGGGTGGCTTTGCATTTGCGTTCCTTGGAAGTGCGGTTTCAGGACCCGATATCTCTAAGTCGCTTTCCACTGTTTCGGTTCACAGATGAGGGTTCAGCTGAAGAGCAGCTTTTCCTGACCCTCAACCAGCACTCCTCAATCCCTCCCAAAACCACAATTTCCCTGGAACTCGAGTCCTTCCGCCTTCTTTTCAGTCTGAGCATCCTAGCCCAGCTCCAGTCCTTCTTCTCCACATCTGCTTCCTCCCCTGTCCCGCCCTCTCAGCCGATCCTCGTGCAGCTGCAGACTCTGTGGCGGTCGCTGGACTTGGACCTGCATGTCAAGCCTTGGGATTTGGTGCTGTTAGCGGATGAAACCAAGCCGTCTTTGCACCTTATTATGAGTGTTGGAGATGCAGCTTTAGTCAAAATCGCGAATGTGGCTCGAGAGGAAGAAGCGATAAAAATGACCAATGAAAAGGTGGAAATGACGGTAATTGGCTGCAATTTGGTCCTTGTGAGCCCCCTTTTGTCGCAAATTCCGCTGTTTTCCCTGTCTCAGCGCATTAACATCGAGCTACTAGTCGACAAGGACGATTTCAGCTCACTAGCGGTAACAGCGGACCTGCCAAAGACCCAAATCCACCTTTCAAATTCCACCTTCTCCCAACTAAAGTCCTTTTTTTCCCTTTTATACACCTCTTCCAGCGAAATCTCCCACCTCGACACCCGCAAAAAGGCAATTTTAAGCCACTTCCACCCAAACAAGCACTTCGGCCTGCTCTACCGTCACTTCCAACAGGCCTGGCACAGCTACTTCACTGTGCTGACCCAGGGCTACCTGTACTTCTTCACTACTCCTGAGGACAAAGAGGCGAGTCTGTACTTCGCGGTGGGGGATTGTGAGGTGAGGGACCCGGTGACTGAGAGGCTGCTACAGGGACAGGACGCTTTTGAGCCGTTTGAGGAAGTGCCGCCGTATCAGGTCATCGTAGTGAGCAGAAGCGGGGAAAGAAGCTGCCGCCTGGGCTTCGAAACAGCTGAAAAGTGCAAAGCCTGGGTCTCCCAACTCGTCCGAACTCCCCCCAAAGTCCCCCCGCCCTCCGAAAAGCCCTTTTCCCTGCCTTTCCCCAGCCTTCAAGTGCGGCTCCACCTCCCCCTCTTCCACTTCACCCTGGACCTCGAGCCTTCCAAGCCGCTTTCTATCACACTGATTGATGCTGAAATCGCCTCCAAGGTAGCAGGCACACTGTGTGAGTTGGTATTTGGAGGGAAAGTGGGAGTAGGGGTGGGGACTGGGGAAGGGCCTAGAAGGTTTAGGGAACTGATTTTGCCTGTTTCTCCGATTAAATTGCAGGCTTTATATGAATTTAGTGGGAAAAGGGAGTTGGAGGTTAGGCTGGAATCGGAAAAAGTGGAGCTGAATTGGAACCATGGGACTATTGCTAGTCTTTTAAAGGCGACTTCATTGCAGGAATCGCAGACAAATACAGCGAATGGGAAATCTATGCCGCTTTCTCTACTTATCGATATAAAAGCACTGCATTTAACGCTGAATAACGAACCAACTCTCTTCACTTTCTGCGAATTAGACCTAAAAGACCTGCATTTCACCCAGAATCCCTCCGAAACAGTGCTCTCCCTCTCCTCCCTCAGTCTATTCGACGTCTCCAACTACCCCGAATCCTCCAATCTCTCCGAAACCCAAAGCCCCAGACGTCTCCCTCTCCTGCAAACCACCTCCAAACGTCCCATTTCCCTCTCCATCCTTCAAAGCCACCTCACCGCCTCTATATCCCACATCGAAATCGTATACCTACAGCAGCCTTTTCTACGGGTTCTCAATACTTTCCTACATCACATCCCTTCGGTGTTGTTTGCGTAGGGTTTATATAGGCAGGGAGAAGAGAGGGAAGGCAGTAGTTCCTCTTCGCAGGCTTCGGAGTCGTTTTTGTCTGGGGAAAGTGTGGTTTCGGATAGTCGGGTGAGTGCGACAATCATGCATGTAAGAGTGATTTTGCCAACTCACCCGAAAGATCTGGAAACTGGGGACTACTTCGAAGTGGAAATCCCGGAATTGGATATAACCGTAGCAAACCAAAGGGCGGAAGTAAGAAACTGCTACCAATATATTCAGAAAGCAGTCCTTACAGTACCCAATTTGACTGTTTTGTGCCGGGCTGAAACCTTTCTGTCCTATTTCCCACTTACTGTTTCGGTCGCTATGCCTGTGCTGGTGCCGGGGAGCGCTGCCGACCCTTCCCTGAGCTGTGCCATGGCAGTGGAGATGAAGGTGGGAGAGTTGGTGCTGGCGGCCTCGCAAGAGGACTACCGTCTACTGCTGCGTCTATTCGACCTCAACCTCGGCTACGATGACTGCCTAGACCGACTAATAGTGCCCGGAGCAGTCCCTGCAATACCCGCCGATTGGAAGAAGTGCCTAGACTTGCAGCTGCGATCAGAGCGAATTGCAGTGCTTTTTAAGTCAAATAGGCCGGAAATCGCTGAGTTCATATTGGCTGGATTCGTAGTTTGTGTGACTATGCATAATGACGGGTTTTTATGCATGAGCTTTAGTGCGGATTCGATGGAAATTCTCCGTCCGAAGGAGACGGAAGTGGTGGAAGCTGCGAACCCCTTCCAGTGCAGTGAGAGCGAGGAAAGACTGAATCGTAGGCTGCCTGCAGAGCTGCTTCAGCCCTTAAATTCCCTGTTTGATGGACAAATGCTGACTTTTAGCATGCGAAAAGACAGATTTGGGAATAAAACTGTATCTGCGGATTTCAGAAATTTGCTGTTTTTTATCGATTTCGCGTTTTTGCAGGAAATCACTAATTTCATTATTTACGGATTTCCGGATTATTCAATAGGCGAAATCGACAATTTGGCCTATTTGCACAAATGCCGTCCCAAAGCCGGGCAAAGTTTCAGGTCAGAATTCGATTCAGACTGGCTGAGTCCGCTTTTAGACTTCGAAGTGACCATAAAAGACAGCGAATTTGTGCTTCCCCGCACTACTTTCACCTGCAAGGGCTCAATCACCTATACCTTTCTGAAGCAAAATGAGCGCGATTTGAAGCTAAGACTGGGCAAGCAAATACACACCAGCTCTACTTGCTATGTGGAAGACTTCCAAATGGTTAGTAAGGACCAGCGAGGGGAAACCAGCAGAAGTACATATGCTACACGGGTGTTTGAGCCACTAATGGGCCTATACAGTTGCAAGCAGTACCAGGACGTGGAGCATTTCCCAGGGGAAAAGGTGCATGGCTGTGAGGTAAATGGAGCCTTTTCAGGCCTAATAATGACACTAACTATCAGTGATTTGCACCAATTGTGGAAATCCTTCCTGCATCAGTCCTCTCTAATAGCCCTTCGCAAGCCCGTTATTGACAGTTTGGCGAATACACTGGAGTTTCTGAGGAATCCGTTTGATCTGGTGACGCAGCGGCAGTCTGTAGTGACGGTTTCACAAGACTTAGAAAGCGTTACAGACAGCCAGGTAAGCTTCAGAGCCAGTCCTCAAAGGTCTGTAGCGGAAGTAACCTGTTTGAGTCCGCCCAGTAACACCTTTTTATACACAGTGGAAAAGCTGGACATCATGCTAATCGACGACACCAATGGACTCTACAAGTCCCTCTTCTGGGTGAAAGGACCTAACGAGGAGTACAAAGGGGAAGAGGACCCTGCCGTTTACAGCCAAACGCTGCTGAGAGCCAGCCTCCTGGTCCACCTCTACAACCCCATTGCAGACGTGTAAGTGCCACTTAGGTGGGAGCCGCTGCTCGAGGACTGCTTCCTTGGCTTCAAGTCCGGCTACCGAGTCACAGCGAAGGGTAAAAGGACGGAGTCTGCCTTGTACCTGGACAACCTCATGATTTCCCTCACGGAGACGCAGCTAAAGACACTGGCCTACGCTGCCGCCAGCTGTACTGCAGGCGTGCGAGTGTCCGGAAGCGAACTAGTGGCTGCTTCCCCCTATTCAATTGCCAATTTCACAGGCTACCCCCTCTACTTCCAGCGAGATGACGACTTAACCGTCTCCATCAAGCCGGGAATGACCTACTCCGTAACCCTGCCCGCAGCAGAAGCCAGGGCAGCCACTCCCCAGCTATCCCTATCAGTAGACAACCACACCGGAAGGTACCAACTGCCGGAAATGCAGGTCAACATGGTGAGCAGCACCGCAATCAGTATCGGCAACCCTGTGGGTCCTGAGGATTTCCGCCTCTTTTGCGACGTGGAAATGGTCAAAAACCGCAAAATCGTGAAAATCCGCGCTCCTGTGGTTTTCGCGAATGAGACTTCGCATGCTTTTCAGGTAGTGGCGGAGGCGACTTGGGGCAAGAAGGTGTGGGTGATGGAGGCGGAAAGTGAGTGTGCGCTGCCTTACGACTGCATAGCTGCAGTCCGCCTCACTCTTTTCAATGAGGATTTCCGAGTATTTCAGCACGAAGACTTCTGGTCCTTCCTTCAGTCCGAAAGCTCCCAGCACATCCCCCTCTCCGACCAGACCAGTTTCTTCTGCCTGCACACTGAGTCAAACAAGCGGCACGAAAAGCGCTATTTAGTGCGCTTGCTGGCCCCTGTGGTGGTCAGCAATGCCCTGCCCCTGCAGTGTGAAGTAGGTTTGTGGAATGAGGAAGGGGAGAAGTGCAGGTATGAGCGGGTGGATAGCAAGAGCAGACTGATTAGCTATGATGTGAGGCATGATAGGCGGCTTTGGGTCAGGATGAAAGTGCCAGGCTTCAAAGAAAGCGAGCCCTTAAAAGTGCATAACCCCGGCAAAAAGCCCAAATCCCGCGTTCTCCGCCTTACCGACAGGACCAACTGCCAAGCCGAAGTCCTCCTTTCCCTGAAACTACAAGGCCAACTGCAAATAACCATCCACTCCCCTATCATCATCGACAACACCAGTCCTTTACCACTTGTTTTCCTCTATAAACGCACTGGTATCATGCACCGGGTCGCTGGACAGCACACCGACCCCATTTATACCGACTCCCGACAAGCTATCCGCAGTGAATCTATTCAAATCCAGCACAACTACTTCTTTTGCTGCGCGACGAAGAAGCTGCAGATTGAGCTAAACAAGCACAAGTCGGAAAGCTTCAAAATAGCGGCGGTGGGGGCGCAGAAAGTGGTGACGATTGAAGGAGCCAAGGGACGGGAAGGGGAGTACGAGCTGTTTCAATTGGTCTTTAACGTCAGGTTCATATGGCCGCTGGATGATGCGGAGGTTTACTGCAAGCTAGTGACTATATCGCCTCGGTTCATCCTCAACAACTTACTGTCTAAGCCGCTACTGCTGTATCAGATGGGCAGTCGAAAGCCAGTGGTATTGAAGGCGAGAACCAGCATGCCTTGGTTCTGGCCGGATGGACGGAAGCAAGAGCTGCTGAAGCTCTCCATTGCAGAGGTGGAGCAGTGGGACTGGTCCGGCACTTTCTCCGTCTCCGGCATAGGCGCCTGCACCTTGCAGTGTCGCAACAAGCTCACTCTGGACTACCTCATGGTCCGAACAGAAGTCAGACAGCAGGATATCACAGGCCTAGTCACATTTCAAGAGGAAAATACCAGTCACCCCGCTTATTTGCTCGAAAACCACTCCAAAGTCTTTTCCGTGGCTTTCCACCAGGAAGGGTACGCAGGCTACACGCGATTTGTGGACGTAAGGACTGATATGGTCTACTCCTGGGCCTCAAGCTTGCAGAGCCACACACTCCTTTTGCGCCTTTTACTAGGCGCGTTGGGGGATTTCCCTGTCGATATCAATGAAATATGCAGAGTTTGCCCTGACGACATCAATACGCACCGCACCATTCAAGTCCGCTTGACCCGGTATAAGGGGCGATTCGTGTACTTGTCCCTCTTTAGCAGAGGCTCTACGAAGGTATTGCGGGTAAGTGATGACAAGCAAGCACCCGGCAGAGGCAAAGAGACCATAAGTGACTCTTTTGCACTGGTAATTCCCCACTTTGGCCTGTCTTTGACTGAAAACGCCCCCGGGAAAGCCTCGGAATTGCTGTTTATTTCCCTACAGGACTTGGAATTGGAAGGGAATCGGACTGCGTCCCTACAGCAATTCACCCTGTCGATTAAGCGAATTCAGGTCGACAACCAGTACAATCCCTTGGCAATTTGCCCTGTTTTTCTATGGATTCAGCCTAGTGGTCGCAATCCAGCCCTGCAGCTCCAGTTTTCCTACTACCTGTCCGGCGAAGTAGACTGCTACAACATCGATAGAGGGGAATTGCTGCTCCAAGAAGTCCAACTAGAGGCGGAAAGCTTGGTAGTTCAGAGACTTATAGGCCTGTACTCGCGAATAGCAGAGGAGTTCCAGCCTGCCAGGCCCACTTTAGCCTCCAGCGCCCCTATGCAGTACCGCACCTCTAAGAGTGTAGTCGTTTGCACAGGGTCTTCTAGTCGTCTGACCCAGACTTCTATCGTGAAAATCGAAAACGTGAAGCAGATTTCCTTCGGCTACCTGAAAATCCACCCGATTCTCATCAGTATCACATTTGTGCCTATGAAGGAAATATACGCCAGTGATGAAAGTGACGCTTTTGATGTGCTGATAACAGCGCTTGGACTGCCGATAATGAATATTAAGGCTGCGCCGATGAAGTTTTACGCTTTGGAGCTGAGGAATGTGTTCGGGGCTCGGTGGCAGCTGGCGCAGACGGTGTCGGCTTTCTATGGGGCGCAGGTCGCGAGTGAGCTTTTCTCTATTGTGGGACATGCGGATGTGCTGGGGAATCCGCTGGGCATTTTGAACAACCTGGGAGAGGGAGTGGCGGATTTGTTCTATGAACCGTGCAAGGCGGTGATGGAGAGCCCTAGGAGTGCTGGGCGAGGACTGGCGAAGGGAGTGAAGTCGTTCTTCTCGAAGACAATATATGCGACTTTCGGCACTGTGTCAAGACTAGCGGGTACTCTCTCCTCCGGCCTGAGTTCCCTAACCTCCGACCGAGACTACCAAATCCAGCTGCAGAAGGAGCGAGCCAGGAACCAGCCCAAAGACCTAGTCGACGGCCTGGGCAACGGAGTCAAAGCCCTGGTCCTGTCTGTGTCCCGGGGAATCACGGGAGTAGTTCAAGAGCCGTATCGAGGAGCAAAGGAGGACGGCTTCACAGGACTGCTGAAGGGCAGTTTGAAAGGTGTGGGCGGACTCGTAGTCAAGCCAATTACAGGGCTATTGGATGTCGCTAGCCATACAAGCCAAGGAATCGTCAATACTGCGGATTTGTTTGACCAACGGAAAAAGGCGAAGCGCATAAGACAGCCTCGAGTGACCTATAGCGAATCCGGGGTTATTAAGCCCTTCAATGAGGAAGACGCTGAAGTGGCCTATTTCCTGATTCAACTGGACAGGAGCAGATACCTGGGCTGCCACTTCCTGCAGCAAATCCTCGAAAGCGACGTCAAGGGCGAGCCTGTCCTCTTCGTCCAATACGTGGAGTGGCTGGTTCTCGTCAGTCTCGGAGACCACAAAGTGCTTTGGAGAGTCCCTACTAGTGACTTGGAGAGCTACACACATATGAAGCACGGAGTCATGCTCAACACTAAAGCCAGTGAAAGGAAGGTAACCCCTACTCAGAAGCACAAAGGCCGCACCGAATTCCTCATTCCCTTCAGCAGTGAAGCCGTCAAATTGCGCATATCCAAGCGACTTCGAGTCCCAGAAGCTGCCCCGTCTCCCTAACATACTAATTCGTTATGTCCGCCAGAGCTGTCAAAGCTGCGCACCAGCGCGCAGGCAGTGTCAGTCCCAGCCGCCACCGCACTCCCGACTCCTCCGTCGTCTACAGCCCCAGGTCCGAGGAACTCTGGGGACTATCCGCCATGACGCTCAGACAAGGCAATGTGTCGTTTTCCTTCGGCAGAGCGGGTCGGTTTCACGGCAGAGGGAAGGAAGCGGTGGAGATTGGTGGGGAGTTGCCGTCCACTCTGAACCCAAGGACCACTTCTTTTGGCTATGGACAGAGGTGGACTCCAGTGAACCCGACAGGCAAGGACTCGCCGCCTCCGGGCACTTATAGGATTTCCACGATATTTGAGACTAATCGCAAGAGTGGGTATTCCTTCGGGACTCGACTTTCGCACCGGACCAGGAAGGACGCCCCTGGACCCGGGGCTTATGAAATCAACATCCCAATGGGGAAAAACGCCCCCAAGTTCTCATTCCGGCCTCGCATAAAAGTGCGGAATGTGAGCAACAGCCCGCCCCCAGACACTTACCGGCCCAGTACCTCTCTCATCCAGAGCGGCAGATACAAGGATATCGGCTTTGGCTTCGGAGAGCGGGTAGCGCCCTTGAACCATGGTGAGTTTTACGTAGCTGTGAAGGACTTCCCGGGACCAGGGACGTACTACGCGGATAGTTTCCTTGGGGAGAGAGGCAAGGGCAGGACTGGGGGTCGTAGGTTGCTGGCGAGTACACCTGCTAGTCCTACGGCCACAGACCTTTAATGTTAGGCTAATAGCAGCAGCTGGATAGATACATATTGGCAATTCACTGCTGTTTGTCAGTCTAAATCTCTGTTTCAGCTAATGCACATATCAGTGTAATTCCCCCTTCTTCATACTCCCTGCCCACTTCCCTAGTCTCCCCATTACTACCTACCCTCTCTCTGGTCCTCAATGAACGCTATCTTCCACGCATGTGGCTGCTTGTTGTCCATCCTTCGCTCATATATCCCCAGTTGAGTCCTGGGCTCTCCAGACTCAGACTGGCAGTGGAGCAGGACTGTGACATGCGCGAAAGTCTGCATCTCCACCTGATTCCCCTTTTCCGAAGTCATGCGGCAGTGCACGATCTTGGCTTGTGCGACTTCCTTGTAGAGCTGGTAGGGCAGTGGCTTGCGGTTCTTTAGACACATCTTGAATAGGTCGTAGTTGGGCAGAGTCAGTACGTCCTGCAGGATCGCCTTATCGTTCTTCTTTGCGCTTTCCCGGAGTTTCGCGTATATGCCAACCGCAGTAGTAGGGAAGTCCGACTTATTGAAGTCCATGAAGGACCCTTTGACTTGTGAGAGGTAGAAGCTAGTCAGTGCTCTGTGGTATAACTGAGACAGCAGGCCGGCTTTTGGGTTGTATGTATCCACGATAGAGGAGGCGAAGGCCTTCGCACTGCTAACCACCTGCCTGCCGCTCATTAGTTTCCTATCAATATGTCCCAAGGGAGCTACTTACTAGTCACGAAGCGCTTTCCCGGGTTCCAGAAGTAGATGTAGACGCCGAGACACAGGAAAATCACCCCGCCCAGGAAGAGAGTCTTGCGGGGGGAAATGGAGGTCATGAGGTAGCGGCCGCCCAGGACTGCGATGACAGTGCAGAGGGCCTGGCCCAGCAGACAGCCCACTACTACGCCGTCTTGGTTGTAGTTGTTGGAGAGGCGGAACACGCTGAATTGGGTGCGGTCTGCCCATTCCGAGAAAAACGTGCACACTCCCACCTTCCAAAAGACATCCAACCACTCTTCCCACCGAGAGCTCTTCCCTGCATACGTCTGCACACTCGGCTCTATCGGCATGTCCTCCAGCATTCCCTGACTCATCGCCTGCGGCGGCACTGTATTGTTGTACCAAGCGTCTCGAAAGAACGTCAATCCGAAGAGTGCATAGCACGTAATAGCAGCCACATTGACCCAGCCCGCCCCTGCTATGTTGATAGCCACATCCCCTGAAGTCACACTCACTAGCACCATCAGAGTCATGGCGCACTCCACTGCTACAATTGTGGCCAGTCGTTCCTTCACGCTACCGAATACTGCCGCTATAATGAAGGTCTTATCTCCAATTTCCGTGACGAACATCATCAGCACCGCCACGCCCACCGACACCCAGAAGTCGTCTGACCTGCTTTGCAGCGGATCACTGGCCTGCACCAGCTCCAAGTAGCTCATTTCCTTATTAAAGCAATGGCTTTTGCGCCATACTGCTGCCAGGCCGTAAGAAAGCACTGTCTATCTTCTCTACATTTGGACAAAGGGTGTGCTTTGATGATTGTAGGAATGGGAATAGACGTAAGAGGGACTAAAATGCATAGGGAATGGGGATTTGGGACTATACACTGCTTTATATACGCCAATTACTCTATTCCTCCCATTGCTCGCCTACGTGCTCACAGCTTGTCCCTCGTTTCCCTGTGTTTCCACTTCCCTTGAAGGCTCCTCAGCCATTATATGTGGGTATTTGCGCTGTTTGGCCTAGTAGCCGCAACCCAAAACCCTGATAAAACCGCAATTCTGACCCAACGGACTGATTTAGACGGAGTAATTGTCCTAAATACCAGCGAATACGACTACTTTGTGGTCTCTCCCCCAAGGCCGTATACACTAATTGTGCTTTTTACAGCGGATTTACCTAAGCAAAAGTGTCCAAATTGCAAGGAAATCGCCAATATCTTTCGATCAATCGCATATTCATACGCAAATTCTCACTTTAGTCATCGAAATCAGACCAATACGCCTGAAAAACCGGTTTTTTTCGCGAAAATGGACTCGAATTCTGACTCTTTGCAGCTTTTTCAAGCCCACGGCTTCCTGTCTCTCCCTGTTTTGGCAGTAACTCACCCTTATTCGGTCCTTTTAAATGATATTCGCTATGAAATTCCAAAGGCGGATGTATGGGAAGTCGCTTTTACCTCCATTTCCTCTCTAAAGCTTCTGGATTTCGTGAATAGCCGCACAGGCCACTCAATTGAACTGATTTCCAGCCCTTATGAAGCGATACTGGGGGTATCTAAGTGGCTTGGAGTTGCAATTTGCCTGGTTTTTGTCCTAATTACTATGAGAAAACCAATTTCTAGTCCCAAATTTATGGTTTTTGTAGCGATTTTAGTATATTTTATGTGTGTTTCCGGGTCAATTTACCTCGTGCTCAATGGATCTCCCCTATTGGGAGGACGGAAAGGCAGTCCGGAGTACATACACAAACACGTAAACTGCAGTCAGGTCCGTCACCAATACATCGCGGAGGGCTATTACACCGGACTAATGGTGCTCCTAGGCGCCCTGGGCCTAGTGCTCCTCAATTCCCTCGAATCTGGTGGAAATGGGTAGGGGGTATGTAGCTTTTCCCTGCGAATAGCGGCCTATGCGTCTATTTTCGCCTTTCTCCTGGCTATTTACCAGCTGGACTCTATGTACCGGGCCAAGGCTTCTTGGTACCTTCCCTGCCTTTTCTACCCGCCCAGCCACTACCTCAGTGGGCCTTTGCTGCAGGACCAGGGCAGTTCCTTCTAGCCATTTTGGCGTCTTAATAGTTCTATGGGCTGCGGAAGGAGCAAGCGTCTGGAGCCGAATAGCGTCATTCAGCCGATTTCGACCAGTACTTTGGCCCAGCAGTCTTCGAAAGTCAATGCTTCGCAGAAAACTACACTTATGCAGACGAAGGAAATCATTACAAAGGATCGTCTGGAACTCAGTCTCGAAAGCAGTCTGCTGAAGCACGGTGCGACCAGTGAAAACCGGGGACTGTCCAGTCCCAGGTCGGTGGGCTTCTTCAATGTGGCTTGCTGGTGCAATGACAAGGAATTACTGCGTAGTATCGAGCAAAGCCCAATCCTGGAGTACAGGCCCAGCGGCGCCACACAAAAAATCGTATTCAATCGCATAAGCGCCTTCATAGCCTTAGAGGCGAAAACACAGGTGACTGCTGTGGTCTACCTAGTCGCCCACGCAGACGATGTCCCGCTTGTCCGCCGCTTTTACGGAGAATTTGAGCATATCTGGAACCACTTCGTAGTGGTCACAGGAGAACTAGAGAACTGGGAAATCCCTGAAGACCTGGCGATCCCAGTGCTTCGCACAAACCACAACTTGCACAAGGAAATTCATGATAGTTATTTGGACCAGTTAGTGGTAATTGACGCGTTTTTGAGCCAGGATAAGGAGTCCACGTCTAAAACTCGGAAGATGGAGACGATGGATTTGATCCGGAAAAACACAATCAGTTCGGACCCGGGTTTGTCCGCTTTGCGGAAATTCTGGGTACTGAATCGCTTCAAGTTGTGGAAAATACGGGAAGCTTTAGGGAAGCAAATGGCTCTAATAGCCTCCAACATCCCTCAGTTCCTCACATCCACAGCTCAGACTTTCAGCACTGAAGTGCCTTTGAGTGAGGGAAACGTCCACTTCACATTCGGGGATACCGGGGTGGAGTACCAGACTCAACTGAACCTGCACATAGGGACCAACTCGATAATGGAGTATATCGCCCTGCCCACTGCTTCTCTGATTAAGTACTCGGATAGAGACTGCTGGATGTGTCTGTCGCTCGTGCCCAACCCGGAGTGCGTGTCGACCATTGACGGACATGCATTGACGAAGTTGGCGAGTGCTACGTATGAGAAACTGATAAGGGAAAAGCCGCTGCTGAAGGAGCTGTTTGGGTATGATATCCAGTAAGCACTATAGTAGACTGGTGCAAGGCAAGCTCTACCTCTGCTTTTGGCTGTCTCTTTCTCATGCAGCTGTTCAATCCAACTCTGAGATCCAATCCTTCCTGCAAGCGCTAAAGACGCTCACAGTCGACCAAGAGATGAAGGGAAGCTACAAATCCGCCCTCTCCGTCGCTGACTTCATTCTGAACGGCGACAGCAACTTCTGCGAAATGCTGATTTGCCTCGCAGCGTTTTCCTTCAAATGGAGCGTGACAGTGCCGCTGTGGCGCCTTCTGCCAGCTCCTCTGAAAGGCCTATTTGAGCGGATATCGGCTGTATGCGCCTTTTCAGACCTGGACTTGTCCTTCCGCAGTGCTAGTGACCTAGGCGCTGACAGCTTCCCCACCTTTTGCAGTCTGTCAAGACTGCTTTCCACTCTCATAGCACACATCCGGGAGCCGCTGGAAAGCTCGCCCGCACTCATGAAGCAAATTTCCACTTCCTTGGAGTTCTACGAGCCGAAAGTCAAGTTCGTGGCCAGAATCCGCTCCCTGGGCGTCGAAGCAGGCTGCGAACTTCCCAACCTACTCCACTTCCTGCACCATCGCAAGGCGTTTCCCTTCCTTTGAAGACTACCTAACACTTGTTGACTGCTTAGCTGCCTGGCGCTCTAGAGAGAGGAGCCGGGTTTGGACTTCGATCAGTTCGAGGCGGAGTTGGGAGTGGGCTTTGCGCAGCGTTTCGAGCTCGGTTGAGTGGTGGCAGTCTTCGGAAGTGGTGGAGAGGGAGGGGATTGGGAGGGAGTGGAGGTCTTTCTTTTTGGACTGGAGGGAAGTTCGGAGAGAGCTTAGTCGCTCCAAACTGCGCTTTTCTAAGGTTTCCAGCTGTTCCCAGCCTCGTATGGAGTCTTTCTCACTCCCACCCGCCCTAATAACCTTTCGCTTCCTCTCCAACTCCGCCCACTCCCTAGCTATCTCCTGCACTCGGTCCTGCTCTGGACGTGCCCACACCGAGCTCAATCGTCTCTCATAGTCCCTCACATCCTCTCTCAACTTCCCAAAGCGCAGTTCCAGCTCTGGGGAGGAGTAGGTGGAGTTGAGGGAAAGGCGGTTCATTAGGTAAAAAACGCTGTCGTCTTGGCTGGGCTCGGAAGGTCTCTGCATTAATATGGGAGCGAAGGTGCTGAGACGGTCGTACGGAGAGTTGGACAAAACGTGGACCGGAGAGCATCAAATGTACTTCAAGGGCCAGCAGCCCTCCGCAGTACTATTGGCCTTCATAGAGCCGCCGGAAGTTGTGGGCCCTGGCAGTCAGCATCGGCTGGTCCTAGTCACCAAGTTGGGGATATCCTTGTATAACTGGAAGACAGGGAAAGCGGTGAAGACGCTGCATATGGAGGTAGAGGCGGCTGATGTGGGAACTGACCAAATTGGGAAGAAAGTGCTGGTATATGCGGGGAGTAATAATATAGTGTTTATTGCTGACCCCAGCAATACTGAGGCTCCGAAGCAAGTAAGTTTCAGGGAGAAAGTCACAGTGCTGAAGATAATTCCCGGAGCCTTGCTAATTGTCGGTTTCGAGTCTGGAGGCTTGGCTCTGGTGCAACTAAGCGATCTGGCTATCTCCCAAGTGGAAAGCAGTTACCCCAACCCAGTCAAAGTCCTAGCAAATGCCTCCAACATGGCTGTAGCAGGATACCAGGCAGTGCAGCTCGAGGCTAGAACCAAGCTAGTGCTGTTTCCCACTATTCAAGCGGGTCCTTACAGCTCAAGCACCTGTGAATGGCTATCCGGCACCTGCGCTGCAATTTCCATCTTAGAGTCGGAATCTCTGATTTTGGCACTTGCAGAGCAGACTACGAAGATAGACTTTTGGGACCTGCACAATCAAAACTACCTAATAGGTCTGAACCTGTCCACTACCCCACTTACTTGCTTCCTAGCCCAGGAAAGCTCTCAGCAAAGCGTCACCCTCGTCTTAGGCGGTACGGGAGTCACTCTAGGCGAACTCAAGATAGGTGAAGACTCGATGTCGTGGACTCCTAAACGAAAGTCTACATTAGAGGGGAAAGCAAAGGTGCAGCTAGGAAGTGTGACTTCGCTGCAGGGGGAAAAGGCTTTAGGCCTACTGGTGTATGGAGACGACCAAGGCCAGGCTTGGCTGGTGGACCTCACTAGTACACTGCCTGCTCAGAGGGCCAGCATTAGTTAGACTCATGGTTTTCCAATGGGCAATATTATAGAATGTGGGAGCGAATCGAAGTTACAGGCATTCCCAACATCAAGTGTTACCTGGTTATTTACGTGGTTTTTGCGATGATTCTGCTCATCCTGACCATCGTGGACGCATCACAAAATAACTGGTACGAGTACTGCTTCTGGAATTTCGGCCTGGAGGATGCCGATCCCATCGACTCAGACGAAGACACTCAAACTATTGGATATTTCCAAGACGAAGTTTGCAGCAGGGATGAGACATTCTACAGTAGTGCCTGTCCTGGGGTTTGCGATCACCTAAAAGCCTTCCAACACGGTGGCAAAGTGATGACTTCTTTGATGATAGTTTCATCTTTTGCTACCTTGTGCAGTGGCGCTTTACACGCTTTAGCTATTTGTGGGAGATATTCCCTACGTTACTTCTACATTGTGTGGGTGAGTCTGGCGATGTTAGCGTGGCTATCTGGGATTATTGCATACGGAATCATTACCAATATAGCCAGTTTTGACGATACGAAGGGCAGTGCGTCTAATGTCGAGGTCAAGGGAGGAGTCGGCTTGTGCATTTTCCTGGTTGTGTTTCACCTCGCAGTTACTATTTACGCGTTCATCTTCACTAGGAAGGCCTTTTTATTCGATCTAACACCCTAATAGGCAACAGTAATAGTCACATTAGTGGCGAAATCGAGAAACATTAAACAAGAGAGTAATGTCATTAGCAAATCAGCAGTACTCAGATCTCTATATAGGAGATGACCACGGCCAGGCTTGGCTGTCGGACCTCACTAGCCCACTGCCAGCACAGAGCGCCTGCGCTAGTAAGCCTATGGCTTCTACTATGGACGATATTAAAGAATGTACAGGCGGGTGGGAGCTGCAGAAATTCCCGGCATCAAGAAGTTCCTGATCATTTACGCAGTCCTGGCGCTTGATA